>ERZ1026985.541-NODE-541-length-8741-cov-4.011283_pt1 | contig 8741 bp, 7 predicted proteins | sample MGYA00519558_ERZ1026985 | MGnify/ENA primary metagenome ERZ1026985 (study PRJEB26926, sample SAMN06164799) | human gut metagenome | biome: ENVO:00009003; feature: ENVO:2100002; material: ENVO:00002003 | host: Homo sapiens | place: USA | collected 2012 ... | reverse complement strand
GAGATCTACCCCCTAGAGTTCGTCGGCAGCGTCAGATGTGTATAAGAGACAGGATCAAATGTAATAGGTGCATTTACATCATCTCCGCTTTTATCCATAATATGGATATTCTCAATGTTTTCTACATTGCAATTCATTATATCGAACCGATAGTGGCATATTGAGTTACGGATATGATAGGCTATATTTTCTATTGAATTCTTATCAACTCCTTTTCTGTGTTCATTCGCTGTGATTTTGGTTGTATCAATTCCCCAGTTTTCATAATCAACTAATCCATCTACGGATATATTTTTGTCATGGTCTGCGCATTGTTGCGGCATAATTAAGAGGCCCACACAACAATTCATAAAGAGGGTCTTTTCAGAGTTGCAGTTGTGTTCGTATTGAACAAGAATTTGTCGCGTGCGGGAAATAAAATCAATGCGATTTTGATAGTTACTCATAAGTTCTTATTTTTATTCATCTAATCCCGTAATGCTTGCAAATTTTTTCCATCCTGTTGCTTTTTTATATGCATCAGTGCATCCTGACGGCACTTTCAGCACCGAATAAGGATTAATGTTGTAAAAAGTATAATCTTTACATGTCGGCGGTATTTCTGTACCTATTTTGAATAATCGAAGGTTGGAATTGCCATAAAAAGTGTATTCATCTATTCTTTTGACTTGTGTACATTCAGACATATCAACGGTCGTAAGATTTATTGCCCCATCAAAGGCTCCCAAATCACGAACTCCTGAGATAGATTCCAATTTTGAACCTTTCTCAAACGTAATCATTTCTAATGATGAACAACCTTTGAATGCGGCAATTTCAATCGTTTCCACACTTGCGGGAATCTCGATGAAGGTTAAGGCTTTGCAGTCTGAAAGGGCACCCGAATAATTATCTTTGTTCTGATAACCTCCTGTGATAGATTTCAATTTTGAACCTTTCTCAAACGTAATTGTTCTCAATGATGAACCCTTGAAAGCTGTTCCAAGGCTTTCTACGCTTGCAGGAATCTCAATAGTAGTTAAGGATTTGCAGTCTAAAAAGGCACCCAAAATCTTATAATTATTATCATGTCCCCCTGTGAAAGCTTTTAATTTTGAACCTTTCTCAAAAGTTATTGTTTTCAATGAAACACAACCCTTGAAATTATTAAAGGTCATCGACTCTACATTTACAGGAATCGTCACTTTCCATAGATTGGAACAACCGCTGAATGCATCATCAAGAACTGTCAAACCTGTAAAGTGTTTCAATTCATTAAAAATCTGAATTTCCGAGTTTCCTGTGAATGTTGTGCCAAGTGATGTAACCGTTGCGGCTTCGTCATAGGATAATTCAAGATCTCCATTAGTGTCCCACATTCCCACACATAGTTTCTTTACATTTTCATCTGCGAACTGAATAATATTCGGGTCTACCGATTGTCCCGTTTTGGAAATCGTGATTACCGTACCATCTGCCAATTCAAAGTAAACATTGTTCTCATCCTGCGTGATTTTGATGCTATCTGCATCCTTGCCGTCCTCTCCCGTAGCTTTGCCTAATTGCGTCCAATTCGTTCCGTTGTCATAGGAAATCCACCAATAGCCCTCTCGAATTTCGAGTTTCGGCGTAACACCATCTGCACCATCACTGCCGTCTGTCCCCTGTGCCTTGATTTTCTGTCCGTCCACAATGATAAATTCACCGTCCAGCGTCCAATAATAGATGCCATCCCCGTCTTTCTTCACACCGATAACGGGAGTGTTTCCATCGACGCCATCCGTACCATCTTTACCGTTATAAATCACAATCGGGTTACTCTTGGCGAACTTAATCGTGTAGCCTACCACCTTGCCGTTCTCGGTCAGTGGGTCTACACTCGTGATATAATCGTTGTTTTGGAGTGCTGTCACAATCGTTTGTAATGCCGAAAGGTTGGTATTCGTTTCGTTGCAAAGACGCTGTAAGGCTTCAAAAGCAGACCATGTAGGCAGTTTGATTTGCGTACCGTCAGCCAATGTAAAGATTACATAGTCGGTGCTGGTTTTATAATCCACGCCCGAAAACATGGAATCGCCACCAATGCCATCTTCACCTGTTGCTTTACCTAACTGCGTCCAATTTGCTCCGTTATCATAGGAAACAAACCAATAATCGTTTTCGATTTTGAATTGCGGGGTCGTGCCGTTGGTTCCATTTGTGCCGTCTTTACCCTCGGCTTGGATTTTTCCACCATCGACCATGATAAATTCACCGTTCAACGTCCAATAATAGACACCATCAGTATCTTTCTTTACGCTGATAGTGGGTGTTATCCCATCTTCACCGTCTTGTCCGTCTTTACCGTGGTAGATGGTAATAGGGTTACCTTTGCTGAAAGTAATTGTATAGCCGATTTCTTTGCCGTCTTTCATAAGAGGTGTAGTCCCCGTAACATAGACGTTGTTTTGTAATGCTGTTACGATAGTCTGCAACGATGAAATATTTGTGTTCATCTGCTTGCAGAGTTCCTCTAATTTTGCGACACGGTTTTCCAATCCGTGAACGCTGTTCCAAAGGTCATCATCATCGTATTTACACGATGTGAGCGCAACCACCGCAAATAATGCGGCAAAGGCCAATAGTTTTTTCATAGTAAGATTTATTTAAGTTGAACAAGTGTTTCAAATCTTACTATCCGTCCCTCGATAGTGGCTTATGTGCAAAAGAAAGCGCAGGACTGAAAGCCTATTATAGTTAAGCGGGTTCTGACAAAACCTTGACAATATAATAAGCAACAGCCCCACGCCTATCCGTAAGGATATGACGCGGTAGATGTTCGCCTATTCTCTTGTCTTTTGAACTGTCAGATTCGCTTAACGAGAACAAGCTACACTTTCCGTGTATTCAATATGTTACTGCAAAAGTAGCATATTCGGCGGAAATTGCAAAACATCTTGCCCTTTCGGGTGCTGTTGCCGTATTTAATTGTGCAAAGTTCTTGAAAACAAAGTTTCTATCCAATAGCAGGGAGTATGGAATCGAAACTTTGTTAGTTGTAAGTTGGGTTAATCGTTCCCGCAAATTTCTTGTATTACGCCGTCCATGTAAATCGCCTGCCCGCTCGTCAGCCGTCCCCACCAACGACACCCTAATTTGTCAATGATGATTTCGCCCTGCTCTTTCAGTCGTTCGGCCAGCCACGGAGTAACAAGCCACCATTCCAGCACCTCGTCCCCGTTAAAGGGATAGATATATTCCTCGTCGATTTTCCCCGCTTGGATCAGCTCCTCGATAACCGTGCTTTGTCCCCATAAAACATGGATGTCCGTAATCCGTTTGGCTCTCTCTTGTGTTTCGTACATAGCGATTAAGTTTTATTCTTCGGTTATTAGTAGTAATCCAACTTCATGTAATATCAATAATCTTATGCTGTTAGATGGTTTCGGGCATGAATAGGGGGCGGTCTGTTTTATGTGGAATCCTATTATATGTAATGGATAAAAATTCGATTTTCCATCTGAAAAGGGGGAGGGGTGAAAAAGTGATAGTATCTTCATGGTCGGCCTATCAAAGCAAAACGCCCCGACTATAAAAATCGGAGCGTCTGAACGAAAGTATATTATGTGAGTAGAAAAGATTGTAAATGTAGCTTATTGGCCTTTATCGGGTCTTGGGTGCATAGCACCTTAACGAAATAAGCCAGCGACACGGATTCGGGAATCATCTTGCACCGTTCATTTAGGGCATAAGTAACCGACAGCGAATTATCAGCCGACAGATTCGGAATGTTGTATTTAGTAAGAATCCGATTCATTGCCCGTTCATTTCATTGCGGCGGATTTGTTCCCTTTGTTAGGCAGAATTGACATATTTCATTATAGACGGCGTGTGCCGTATCTTTCTGCGGCGGATTTACAAAGCAATCATCCGTTATTTCGTAGCCGTTCGGTAGGGCCTTAATCAGTCCTAATCCGTTACTCTCTTTAATAAGAGTGGAAACCGTGTTGCGGTTCATTCCGACAGCATCGGCAATCTGTCCGATATTTCAAAGGATAGTATTCGTATTATTAAGACATATAGCCTTTAATATGAGTAGAAAGCCCGCGATTTTCGGCGGATGGTTCTTTGCAAAGAATCGGTTATCCACGAAAAAGAAATCCGTTTGGGGATTGGCTATATAATAGGAATTGCGGCGTTTGCATCCGTCGATTATGCGGGTTGTAACCTGCATTGCTCCGCACTCCTCCAATCGTTGGACAGACCGTTTGACGGTACGGATATTTACTCCTGTTATTTGGGACAGCCTATCTTCCGTTATATGGCTTGTTTGTGTCTTGTAGTCCGATTTGCATTTAATCGTTGCTCAAACGTAAATGTCAGTCGGTTTGCCGTTGCCCGTCTGAAGCTGGCAAATTGATTTTGGAATCGTTGTATAATTCATCGTTAGCGACGTAATTAGTAAATAGTATCTCTTTTGTTTTTAATAATTTCCGAAAGCAGGCGGAGCCTAACGCGGCTTTGGCGGCTTTTCGGTTGTCGAATCATTTGTGTTGCGTTACATAGTACAGCATAGTCTGAAAATCGGGTTTGAGGCTCTTCAGAGCCGAGAGCCTAAATTAGGTGTTGGTTGGGTAGGTAGTGGTATAAGTGCCACTTTTGAGCACGAAGCAGGGGACAGATTTAGGCATCGCCCTTATCCCTCTTGCTGGCTTCTGTAAAGGTACAGAGGTTATTTTCAGCAAACAAATGAATCGGGGAATTCTTTATCGGGAGCCGAAATGAGGGCTTTTCAGCGAAATTCGCTAAATTTGGAAATAAAATAATTTGGATTATGAGTATTAGAACCGACGATTTAGGATTTGTCTTTTATGAAGCCGACGAACAAGAAGAAAAAGAGTTGGAATATGTATATGCGATTACCGATTCTTGGAATTATATGGGTGATGAAGTCATAGACACTTTCCCACGCAGATTTTGGGATAGGGTCTGTCAGGAGAAGATAAAAGCCCCGTTTACAAAAGAAATGTTTTTGCAGGAAACGGATATTATAGCGACAATTAAAGGCTTTGGATTGGACGTAAATAAATTTTGGTGGGCTGTGCTGTTTGTTTATGATTGGTCGATTGAAAAGTTTACCAAATGTTTTTGGGTTAAACTCCCGCCAAAATCATTAACCAAAATATTAGACTATATCGGAGATTCAAAAGATTTTGAGATTACATTCCGAGTAAAGGGTAAAAAGAGCCGCGAAGCAGACCCAAATGTAAAAGCAGCAGTTATGTATGGATTAAGGCAAAAACTCAAAGAGTGGAAAGACAAGGAGTTTTACCGCATAATAGATCATTCTACCTACACAACGACATTCACAAATTCATCCTATTATATGTGCTTTGCAGCGGATAAGTTCAAACATCTGTTCGATGCTTTGAAATTGCCGAATCGAGGTGCGGCGAATGAACACAGATGCGATAAAGAGGTATCTTATAATAAAATGTTGCTTATTTCCCGTCTGTTCTATTTTATGCGGCTGACACGAAATGTAAACTTTAAGGATAGCGATGAATCGCTGAAAGGAGTGCTGAAAACCTATGCAAACAAGCTGCCGCATACTGAATCCGCTATCTATGGATTTTAGGGAGTAGGAAATGGGCTGTTTTTTACTCCCTGCAAAGGGTCGCTGGCAAATAGTACTTTTGCAGTGTCGAAAGGGATAACCCCGACGACCTGCAAACACTTGGGCAAGGGATGCAGCATAATTTAAGCCTCTCCCTAACAAGGAGTAAGAAATATTATGAAAAACTTAAATGTTTTTGAAATTTTCAAATCTTCTCAATTTGCTTTTATCAAAGGCAATCGTCCTACCGATGAAAAAGCGATTAAGGCAAAAAAGGATTCTCTTGCCGAATATGGGATGTTGTGTCCCATTACGGCGGTGAACGGTAAAGCCATCATAGCATCGGGCGGTCACCTGACCGATTTGGACGGCAACGATATTGCCGATGAACATGCAAAGGATTATTACGCTGTTTTGGACGGTCAGCACCGTCTGAAAGCCTACCTTGAATTAGGCTTGCCGCTTGAAGATTTGGTGGTCATTGAGCCGCTGAATAAAGGGGTTGCCATTGCATTGCTCATTGCCGAAATGAACATTTGCACGAAAACGTGGAAAGGTTCCGACTACATGGCAGCCCCCGCAATGGCCATTAAGGAAACAAATGCGGCCTTTGATTTTGCTATGGAATTGCAACGACGCAATTTCCCGCTTTCGACAATCTCGTTTTGGGCGTGTGGCAACAACAAACTCAAAGCCAAAGATTTGGTGGCAAGTCTTAAAACCCGTGAAATGCCCCAATGTCTGCAAGAGGCTGACGGGTGGTGTGCCAAGAGCCGCAAATGGTTTGAAGCGGCAAGTGAAAAATTCACGGCTAAATTCCTCGCCAAAAAGTATTTGATTACATTCATCCAAGACGGTTATAATGCTGCCGATGACGCATCCGCCTACACTTCTGAAATGGAAGAAAAATTAAAGAATCTTACCCAATGGCAGGCGGATAAAATCCAAAATGCCCGCAAAACCTCTACGCAGACACAAGAACAGATAATCCTTGATCTGTTACGGGAACATCTTTAATTGTTCGGTCGTTTAACCGAACCGAAAAGGGGACGATTGCCATTATAGCAATCGCCCTCTTTTTTCATTCCGTTATCGGGATCTCGTATTCTTCGACGGGCATAGCTTTGAAAAATTCGTCGAACGTGTAGCGCAAATTCATCGGCTGGGCTGAATAGGGATTATCCTTGTCGGTTCGTAAGGACGGAACGATAATTTGTTTACGCTCCATGTCGCCTTTGAACGTATCGGGCAAAAGGTAGGTTCCGCCGTTTCGGTGCTTTTTAATCAGCACGTAACGTGTCATGCCGTTCTTAAAGACTATTTCCAAAATGCCACGCATGGCAGAGAGGGAATGATAGACGGCCTTTTGCAATTTTTCCTTGTATAAGGCCGACTGCTCCATCTTGCTAAAATCTTTCTGCTCCACGTTCCGTTTTATTTCGGCATCGTTTTCGGCTATCTGTCCGTTCAGTTCGGAAATTTCCTGCTCGGTTTGCTTGATTTGTTTGCAAAGCACATTATAATCGGTTTCCAATTCATTGATAAGGTCATCATTATTCAGTTTCTTGATTTTGGCAATCAACGATGCCGATTGCGTTTTCAGTTCATCGACGCTATTGACTTTTCGGGTGATTGTTTCCCGAATCTGCTTGTTTATCCCCTGCAATTCATTTGCCCGCTGGGTATTGAAGCGCTTGTATTCCTCGGTGTGCAAGGTTTCCTTTACACAAGTCCAAACGGACGATAGGATATAAGCGCATTTGACGCCGTAATTTTCGCATTTCTGTTTGTCGTTATAAGCACTTGAACAACGATAGATTAGATAGCTGTTGTGGTTGGGTTTCATGTAAAGACCGCATCCACACGGGCAAAACAGCAAACCTTTCAGCGGATTATAGTATTTCGGAGCATTGCTTTGAAACAGGCTGTTTTCACGCATCTGTTTGTTGGCCTTGTCGAAATCTTCGGGCGTGATGATTTGCAGTTCGGGAATTTGGCCGTACAATTTTCCCCGTCGGTATATCTCCCCTTTGTATTTGGGATTGCGGATAATGCGGCAGATGCCCGAATAAGAGAGTTTGTAAGGGTATAATTTATTGTAAACCCTTACAGTCTGCCGTATCGTATTGCCGTCGATTAGCTGCTGAAAAAGGTATTTTACCGCTTCGGCTTCTTTGGCATCGACGACAAGCAGGTTTTTAGGCGTTTGGTTCAGTTTGTAATCGGGATTGTGAATGACTTTGTAGCCGAAAGGAACCGTACCGCCTGCAAACATATTGCTAAACTCGGCCAGTTTGGAGCGTAAACCCGTCTGCATCCGACCTGCAATCTTGTAGCGTTCGTCGGCACTTGCTTTGGCTTCTACTGACAGCGTAATGATGTCGTAAAGGGATAAAATAGTTCCAGCCTTATAAATGCGGTCTTGCTTATCCAAAAACAGAATATCGACACCTTGTTTCAAAAGTTCGTTTATCGTTGAAAGAACGGATAAAATATCATCTTCACGCGATAAACGGGAGAGTTCCGACACGATAATCATATCGGCGACCGCATCGTCCACATCTAAAAGTTCATTTAGACTTTTCCTGTCCTTTCTGGCTCCCGAAATTTTCTCTTGAATGATTTTGATTAGATGATAATTTCGGTCGCTACAATAGGCCGTAATAAGTTCAATTTGACGGGTAATGTCTTGTGCCTCCGTCGAAACACGGGCGTAACCGACTACTCTTTTCGATTTTTCCATAACGCTGTCAATCAATCTTTAGCGCAAATTTAACGTTTTTTTTGTTAATCTGCGACAAAATTGATTACTATATGTACAAAGATGCGATGGAGGCCAATTCGCCCGTCGTGCGGGAGAACTGTTGGGAGTGGTACACCTCGGTCGTGAAGACCCGTATGCACAACTTCTCCGGCGAGTTGATCGTCTTCACGCGCTGGCACGAGGAGGATTTGATCGGCACGCTCTGCCGCCGGGAGCCTTTCGTCGAGTTCACCGACTGGGCGCAGCTCGATACGCTGCCGCCCGATACCTGGCTCTATTTGAACTTCGAAGCTCTCAAAACGCGTCCTCCGTCGCCGGTCGATCCCCGTGAACCGGGCGAAGCGCTCTGGGAGGAGCTTCACGGCGCGGAATTGCTGCTGTCTCTTATACACATCTGACGCT
>ERZ1026985.537-NODE-537-length-8745-cov-4.441427_pt1 | contig 8745 bp, 9 predicted proteins | sample MGYA00519558_ERZ1026985 | MGnify/ENA primary metagenome ERZ1026985 (study PRJEB26926, sample SAMN06164799) | human gut metagenome | biome: ENVO:00009003; feature: ENVO:2100002; material: ENVO:00002003 | host: Homo sapiens | place: USA | collected 2012 ... | reverse complement strand
AGATACTCGTCGATATCTCTTTTGTTGATCGTGATTTTACCTGTTCCCGGTACAAGATATACTCTTGCGATAGATTTTTTTCTTCTTCCGGTTCCGTAATATTTTGCGCTAGCCAATGTTCTTTACCTCCCTATTAAAATGTTAATACTTCTGGTTTCTGAGCTGCATGAGCGTGCTCTGCACCAGCGTATACGTGAAGTTTCGTGAACATCTGTCTTCCAAGAGGTCCTTTTGGAAGCATGCCCTTCACTGCCAGCTCGATAACTTTTTCAGGCTTTTTAGCCATCATCTCTTTTAAGGTAGCCTCTTTCATACCGCCTACATAATCGGAATGATGGTAATAAATCTTCTGGTCTAATTTCTTACCTGTTACTTTAATCTTCTCTGCATTTACAACGATTACATAATCACCTGTATCGATATGTGGTGTAAATGTTGGTTTATTCTTTCCTCTTAATACTTTAGCAACTTCTGATGCTAAACGTCCTAATGTCTTTCCATCAGCGTCTACTACATACCATTTTCTCTCAATGGTTGCTGGACTAGCCATAAAAGTTTTCATTGGTTTACCTCCTTGAAATTATAAGGAACATATACATTCTGCGTAATGTCCGGACGCAGTCCGCTTTGCGTTCCACACTATTGTTTCTATAGTTGAAATGTCGCTCCGGGGCTTTGGATTGACATTCTTGTACTATGTCAGACTTAGATATTATAGTACACGACCCCTCGTGTGTCAAGTAAATTCTCTACAAATATTTTCCACAACATTCGCCATATACCATCTATCTTATTATTATAAATATTCGATTCCAATCATCGTTAATCCCTGTGCCGGTGCCGTTGGTCCTGCAGCACTTCTTTCCTTTGCCGCAAGAATTGTTTTTATCTCTTCCGGCTCTATCATTCCCATGCCTGCCTGAAGCAGGGTTCCTGCAATAATCCGGACCATATTATAAAGGAATCCATTTCCAGTAACACGGATTGTAATGATATCCTCCTGCCTGCTTACCGTCAGCTCATAAATGGTACGAACCGTTGTTTCAACCACTGCCGCTGTAGCACAGAAGCTTTTAAAATCATGTTCTCCCCTTAAATATTCTGCCGCCTGCTGCATCTTCTCTAAATCCAGCTTGCGGTAACAGAAATATGTGTTATTCCGATACATCGGAAGCGGAAACTCCCTGTTTAAAATCCGGTATTCATAGGTTTTCCGGCTGTCACAGTGTCTCGGATGAAAATCAGCTGGTACTTCCTCTGATTTCTGCACTACGATGTCCTCCGGAAGTCGCTGGTTCAGGGCATAAGAAATCTTTTCCGCCGGAATGCGGCTCTTCGTATCAAATACTGCTACATTTCCCATGGAATGTACACCCGCGTCCGTCCGGGATGCTCCGGTCACAATAATCTTTTCCCCTAAGAGACTGCTTAAGGTGCGGTTTAGCACGCCTTCTATTGTCTCTCCGTTGGGCTGCACCTGCCAGCCGTGATAATTCGTACCGTCATAGGCTACAATTAGCTTCACCCGTTTCAATCGGTTTGGGGCAGATGGAGTTTTCTGCTCTTCTGCCTCTTCTATGTTCACAACCGGATTTATCTCTGTACTCATAATGGAAATGCTCCTGGAAGTATACCGGCTGCCATACCGGACAATACGTTAATCCAGAGGATGCGAAGTCCGATGACTGCTGCAAGATAGACCAGTAAAGTCAGATAAGCCATGCGGTCACGTTTCTGGTAATGAAGCGGTTTCATCTTGGTTCTGCCTTCCCCACCACGATAACAGCGGGCTTCCATTGCCATTGCCAGATCATTGGCACGGCGGAATGCAGATACAAATAGCGGCACCAGAAGTGGAACCATGTTTTTGGCTTTCTGAATCAGATTTCCATGTTCAAAATCTGCTCCTCTTGCCATCTGTGCTTTCATGATTTTATCTGTTTCTTCAATCAGAATTGGGATAAATCGAAGTGCAATTGACATCATCATTGCAATTTCATGCACCGGTACTTTTATATATTTCAATGGAGATAACGCTTTTTCCAGACCATCTGTCAACTCGTTTGGTGTTGTGGTAAGTGTCATCAGCGAGGTTCCGATAATTAAGAAAATCAGACGAACCATCATGACAACAGCATTTTTCAATCCCTCATAAGTAATGGTAAAAATCCAGAAGGAAACCAGCTTTGTTCCCGGTGTCAAAAACAAGTTAAATACCGCTGCAAATAACATAATCAGTACAATGGTTTTCAATCCTTTAACCATATAGGAAAATGGCACCTTTGACAGCTTAATTAATACTACCAGAAAGATTGCTGCCAGTATAAATGCCGGAAGTCCCTTAAATACAAACAGGGAAATAATATAAATCAGTGTTCCAAATAATTTTACCCTCGGATCCAGCTTATGAATAACGGAATCTGCCGGATAATATTGTCCTAATGTAATATCTCTTAACATACTGTTCCATCCTGTCTCTTTGTTATTACACGCAGGATTTCATCCCGTGCCTCGTCTACTGTAGTTGCATCTGTGCTTACCGGGAAGCCTTCTTCCTTCAATTCATGCATCAGATAAGTTACCTGTGGTGCCGCAAGTCCGATTGCTTCCAGTTCTTTATAGTGGCGGAATACTTTCTTTGGAACATCATCAAACATCACCTGTCCCTGATTCATTACAATAATTCTTCCCACATATTTAGCCACATCTTCCATGCTGTGTGAAACAAGAATGATGGTAATTCCACGTTCTTTATGCATTGCTGCAAGCAAATCTAAGATTTCATCACGACCCTTCGGGTCAAGTCCAGCTGTCGGTTCATCTAAAATCAGCACCTCCGGCCGCATGGCAAGGACCCCTGCGATTGCAACACGTCTTTTTTGTCCACCGGACAAATCAAAGGGTGACTGATAATATAATTCTTCCGGAAGTCCTACGCTCCGTAATGCTTCAAATGCCCGAAGTCCTGCCTCTTCCTTGGTTAGTCCCTGGTTCTTTGGTCCAAAGGATACATCATCAAAAATGGTAGTTTCAAAAAGCTGATGCTCCGGATACTGAAAGACAAGTCCTACTTTACTACGCAGGGCTTTCATATCAAAGTCCTCTTCGTAAATATCCTGTCCATTATAATAAATGCCGCCACTGGTAGCTTTTACCAGTCCGTTCAAATGCTGAATCAGGGTGGATTTACCGGAACCGGTATGTCCGATGATACCGATAAATTCTCCATCTTCTATTTTCAGATTAACATCCTTTAAGGCATGTATCTCATAGGCAGTGCCTGAGCTGTAAACATAATTTAATTCATTTATTAGGATTGACATAGCTTTTCCAACGCCTCCGTCAGTTCTTCTCTGGTCAGGATTCCATCCGGTATATCAAGTCCCGCCTTCTTAAGTTCATATGCTAATAATGTAATCTGCGGCACATCCAGACGATATTCCTTCAATCGTTCCACCTGGGAAAAGATGCTGCGCGGCGTTCCCTGCATAACCACTTTTCCGGAATCCATAACATAAACATGGTCTGCCTCTACCACTTCTTCCATATAATGTGTAATCAGAATGATGGTCACACCCTTTTCCCGGTTCAGTGCATGAACAGCTTCTAATACTTCTTTTCTTCCTACCGGATCCAGCATGGCTGTCGGCTCGTCTAAAACAATACATTCCGGCTGCATCGCCATTACCCCGGCAATAGCCACACGCTGCTTCTGTCCGCCAGATAATTTATTCGGGGAATGCTCTCTGTATTTTAACATGCCGACCGCTTTTAAGCTTTCTTCCACACGTTGCCAGATTTCATCTGTCGGCACGCCTATATTTTCCGGTCCAAATCCGACATCCTCTTCTACCACGCTTGCAATAATCTGGTTGTCCGGATTCTGGAATACCATTCCGGCACGCTGTCTGATATCCCAGATATTTTTCTCATCTGTGGTATCAAAGCCATCTACCCAGAGACTTCCCTCTGTGGGCTCTAAAATTGCATTGATATGCTTGGCAAGGGTAGATTTTCCGGAACCGTTGTGTCCTAATACTGCGATAAAGTCACCCTTTTTTACATCAAGGCTTACTTTATCAAGGGCAGTCTGGATAGACTCCACATTGCCTTCTTCATCACGTCTTATATATTCATGTACCAAATCTTTTGCTTTGATGATGCCCATAATTTACCTTTCTACCAATGTAATCTATGCAGTTCACCCGCCAGCCGCATATGGTCAAAATTGTTCTGGCGCAGTGCTTCATATAATACGATTGCTGCTGAATTGGATAAGTTTAAGGAACGGGTATCTCCAATCATAGGAATCCGGATACACTCATCCGGATGCTGTATCAGAATTTCTTCCGGAATACCCGCACTTTCCTTTCCAAACATAATATAACAGTCCGGCTCATAATTTACTTCTGTATAAACATGGCGCCCCTTGGTGGTTGCCATATAAATCTTTGCACCCGGATTCTTCTCTAAGAAATCCTCATAATTGACATATCTTGTCACATCCAGCTGGTCCCAGTAATCCATTCCTGCCCGCTTGATTGCTTTCTCTGTCAGATGGAAGCCCAGCGGTTCAATCAGATGCAGTCTGGTTCCGGTTGCTACACAGGTTCTTCCGATATTTCCGGTATTATAAGGAATCTCCGGCTCATAAAGTACGATATTAAGCTTCGCCATTGTTCCCGCCTCGCAATCCTGTTATGTAATGCTCCATACGGTCTAATGCCTCTTTCAGATTATCCAGAGAATAAGCATAGGAAATACGGATAAATCCTTCTCCGCAGTCACCAAATGCAGTTCCCGGAACAACCGCTACCTTCTCTGTCTTTAAGAGATTGGTGGCAAATTCTTCAGAAGTCATTCCAAATTCTTTGATACATGGAAAACAGTAAAAGGCTCCATATGGTTCAAAACACTCCAAGCCCATTTCTTCAAAACGGTGCATCAGATATCTTCTTCTGCCATTATATTCTTCCCGCATTCTCTGGACATCTTCATCCCCTGCCCGGAGTGCATCCACTGCTGCATACTGTGAGGTAGTCGGTGCACACATAATTGCATACTGATGAATCTTTAACATCTGGTCTAAGATGATTCTCGGTCCGCAGGCATAGCCCAAACGCCATCCGGTCATCGCATGGGATTTGGAAAATCCATTGATAACAATGGTACGCTCCTTCATGCCCGGAAGGGATGCGATAGAAATATGCTTCTCGGTATAAGTCAGTGCAGAATAAATCTCGTCACTGATGACAAAGAGGTCATGCTTCTTTACTACCTCTGCCACTGCTTCTAAATCTTTTTTCTCCATGATTGCTCCGGTCGGATTATTCGGGAAAGGCATAACAAGAAGCTTGGTCTTTGGCGTAATTGCCGCTTCTAATTCTTCTGCAGTCAGACGGAAATCGTTTTCTGCCTTAAGATTAATCGGTACCGGCACACCATTGGCAAGTACGGCACATGGCAGATAAGATACATAACTTGGCATCGGGATTAATACTTCATCACCCGGATCAAGCATGGCACGCATGGCAATATCAATTGCCTCGCTTCCGCCTACGGTTACTACGATTTCATGCTGATAATCATACTGCAAGTCATAATTACGGAATAAGTATTTTGCAATTTCTATTTTTAATTCTTTTAATCCGGCATTGGAAGTATAGAAGGTACGTCCCTTCTCTAAGGAATAAATTCCCTCATCCCGGATATGCCATGGAGTATCAAAATCCGGCTCGCCTACTCCTAAGGAAATAGCATCTTCCATCTCATTTACAATATCAAAAAATTTCCGGATTCCAGATGGCTGTATCGTTACGATTGTTTTTGATAATGGATTTCTCATGGTATCATCTGTATCCTTTCATCTTTTGATTTTGCTGCCATAATGGTTCCGTGGTCTTTGTATTTCTTTAAGATAAAGTTGGTCTGTGTGCTTAATACGGAGTCTAATGCAGAAAGCTTCTCAGATACGAACTGGGATACTTCACGCAGGCTCTTTCCCTCGATGGTCACCAAAAGGTCAAAGCTTCCTGAAATCAGATATACAGAATTTACTTCCGGATAATTATAAATACGCTCTGCTACTTTATCAAATCCCATACCACGCTGCGGAGTAACCCGTACTTCAATTAATGCGGATACTTTTTCTACGCCGGCTTTATCCCAGTTAATCAAGGTATGATAGCCACAGATGATATTTTCTTTCTCCATTGCTTCTAATTCATTCATAACGGCTGCTTCTTCTACGCCTAATACAACAGCCAGCTCTTTTAAATCGATTCTGCTGTTCTTCTCTATAAAGGTTAAAATCTTCTCTCTCATGCTTCAATTCCTCCAATTGATTTCTGATTTACTACTGAATTACTTTATATAATTCATCCGTCTTCGGTGGTTCTAAAAATCTGCGTTCGTCCTCATTCATAAGCACGCGGTCATTTCCCGCAGTTGCTTTTCCGATTACCGTTGCTTCAATACCATTTTCCTTTAATCTTCTGATCAGCTCATTTCCATCAGCTGCTGCCATCAGCATACAGCCGCTGGATATCAGTTCATAGGGATTGATATGGAAAAACTCACAGACTTCTACTGTCTCCTGCCGAAGCGGAATCTTCTTTAAGTCGATTTCCAGTCCGACGCCGGATGCTTCTGCCATCTCCCAGAGTGCTCCGAATATACCGCCCTCTGTTACATCATGCATTGCTCCCACGCCAGACTTAACGGCGGTGGCCGCCTCCGGCATTACAGATAAATACCGGTCAAGAGCCTGTGCCTGTTCTACAAAATGCCTGGAAAAATGAGTACAGAGTTCTTCTTCCTTTTCATGGGCAATAATAGCTGTTCCCTCTAAGCCAATCCACTTAGTGGCAATGATGTCCATGCCCGGTTTTGCTCCTCCGGTAGAAATGAGTCCGTTCTTCTTTACCTTCCCTACACCGCATACAGTAACCAGTGGCTGATTTACCACCCTGGTAATCTCGGTATGTCCGCCCATAATCTGAACGGACACCGCCGCGGCAGCCTCTTCCAGCTCCTGCATCAGTTGTTTCAAAAGGCTTTCTTCCGTGTGCTCCGGCAGCAATATGGTTAACATAACTCCAATTGGTTCTGCTCCGGCACTTGCCAGGTCATTAGTAGTAATGAGAATTGCCAGCTTTCCGATTTCATGGATTGTTCCTGTAATCGGATCCGTAGACATTACAAACATCTCATCCGGGGCAAGGGTAAGGGCAGCACAGTCTTCTCCCACGCCTGCACCTAACACAACTTCCTTTCTCTTCGTATGCAATTGTCTGATTACGGAGCGTTTTAATACGCTTTCCGGCACTTTTCCTATCTTCATAGATTCTTCTTCCCATTTTTACAGCATAAGGCTGTCTCATAGCCGAGGCAGCCTTTCTTGCTTCTTATTTACGCGGGTAGCGATAAAAATCGCATGCCTGCATCATCTTTCACCGTTTTACTGGGTGGTTGCAGCTCCATCTCCGGTTCCTGTATCCGGTGTCGTCGGTGTTGTTGGTGTTGTTGGTGTTGTTGGTGTCGTCGGTGTTGTTGGTGCGGCAGGTGCATCAGCCGGTGGCTCTACTCCACCGGAAGCCGCCTGTTGCTGCTGCTGCGCTGCAGCTTCTGCCGCTCTTGCCGCTACCGCATCTGAGCACCAGGTTGCTGCTGCAGAACGGATAATTGCTTCATCCTGCGTTGCAATCGCTGCATTCATTGCTCCAATTGCCTCTTCATTATCAGAGCCCATACCAACAGAAATAATTCTAGGTGTTGCTTTATATTTACTGGTATTAAATACCTCTCTGCTTTCTTCTACGCCATCTACGGTAACAATCTTCCAGAGTTTTGCCGATTTACCGATGTGTGCTTTCTGAACGGTTACAGTTCCAATCGGGTCTTCGGTAGTCTGCACCTGAATAGTCGGCTCTTCTTCACTGACCGTTTCACTGACAAAGTTTACCTGACGGTCAGCCGGTCTTGTCTCCTGACCAAATACGTTGAAATATACAATACCGCCGCTGCAGTATCCTTCAATATAAATCGGAGCCTCCTGATTATTCTTAAATTTCAAATCCTTTAAATTGCTGGCAATCGCTGCATCCATAGATGGCTGTACATATGTTACCAGCATGGAATGTGCATAACGCTCGGTAATATCCAGTTCTGCACGGATAACCGCATTATAAAGCGTTGTGGAAACCTGACATACCCCACCACCATAAGATTCTACGGTTGTACCATTCTCATATGCACCTGCCAGTTCATATCCACCGGAAGCGTCCAGTGGTGCAATAGCTTCATACACAGAAAATTCCTCTCCCGGGTAAAGTACGGTTCCATCGATTTTACTTACCGCATTTTTTACATTTGCCACACGACCGGCAGAAGAATCACTGAAGTCGGTAGAGAAAGAGCCCAGTAAATCCTTTACCTTGGAAAGTTCTTCTGCAGTTCCTTCCGGCTCTACCACATTTGCTACCAGACTGATGGTTGCATCTCCGCCCTTCCATTCTTCGGTAAAATATTTCTGTAAACTTTCTACAGAAGCATCCTCATCTACTTCGATACCTTCCTGGCCATCGATGATTTTAAATTCACCATCCTCACGTGTAAGACCATTGTTGACCGCTTCCTGGTTCAGCTCTTTGGCGTGATTTTCCAGAAAACTTTTTGTGGTGTCTGTATCTACGGTATATATACTGTCTCTTATACACATCTGACGCTGCCGACGAACTCTAGGGT
>ERZ1026985.535-NODE-535-length-8748-cov-3.549177_pt1 | contig 8748 bp, 8 predicted proteins | sample MGYA00519558_ERZ1026985 | MGnify/ENA primary metagenome ERZ1026985 (study PRJEB26926, sample SAMN06164799) | human gut metagenome | biome: ENVO:00009003; feature: ENVO:2100002; material: ENVO:00002003 | host: Homo sapiens | place: USA | collected 2012 ... | reverse complement strand
AGAGACAGGTATCTCTCCTTCCAGAAAGCCTTGCCTGCCTGGCCCGGATCAAACCCTTCCCCCGCAAGGTATTCCGGATGCACGCGCACGCTCAGCACCTCCTCGTAATAGGAACGGTTGAAAATGCCGATCATGCCTCTCTGCGGCAGGCGCATCACACACCTCCATAAAAAATCGTGGCTCCGTTCCACAGTGGAAGGATACTTGAAACTGCTCACCACACATCCCTGGGGATTGATGCCTCCCATCACATGCTTGACAATCCCGTCCTTGCCGGCACTGTCCATCGCCTGCAAAATCACCAGCAGGGCATAGGACTCGCTGGCGTAAAGGACCTCCTGCAACTGTCCCAGCAATTCGATGCCTTTTTCAAGCTTCTCAACGGCTTCCTTCTTGCTGTCCTTGTCCAGCTTGCCCAAATCCCCCGGATCATGACGGGACAATTTAAATCCCTTGTCGTCCGTCACACGGTAAGGCTCAATGAACTTCTTGCAGCGTTTGATCAAATGGGAAGGAATTTCCATAATCCTTGTAAGACATCTCTCTGACGCAAGACGTTGAAACAATCGGGGAAAGCGTCAATCCTTCCTTGCCGGCGGCAAAACCTTTCCATTGAAATAAACGGTAAATCCCTGGCACAGGGCGGAGCGTTGATACAAGCCCGAATCCTCCATCGCTTTTAATACGAGAGCATACCGGCCCGGGCGGGAAACGACAATGGCATCATAATCTGACCAATAATTCGCCGGAGGCTGAAAATGCCATCCATAAAATTCCCCTCCAAACTTATTGCAAAGGAGAAGAACCTTCATTCCTTTCTCCTGCAATGATTTGCAATAGGAAACAGCCTCCCGGTAATTTTCCCGGCTATAAATACCGCAAAAACGAATACGGAAATCGCTTGCCAGCCAGACAATCATCATCAGGATAAACAGAACAACCCGGCACCGGTCGGAAAACTTCCAGTTCTGGGGCCATACCTTGGACCAAATCAGGCACAATACAGGCAGCAGAGGAGCGCAATGCCTGCCGGAAAACCGGAAATCCATGGCTTCCGTTCCATAAAGAAACACAATTCCGGGAACCAGCACAAGAGCAAAGAGCGCCCATGGCAATGATCTGGAGGATTGCCTGCTCCACAATACAACTCCATAAATCAGGGTGCCAATCATGACTAGAGCGACAATACCTCCAAAAAACAATCCTTCCATCTTCCATAAGGAATCCAGGGTCGTACACAGTCTTAACTCGGCGCGCGGAGGCCCCAGCCCTGCCAGTCCCATGAGTTCATACAAGGATGCGGCCACATTAACAACCCAGCTGGAAGATATCACAACGGAACGGGCCCCGAGGGAAAGGGTATAGACATAATACGCGGCCAGCCCTGCAAACGGAAAAATCCAGCAAAATACGGCCTTCCAAAAACTCCGTCCTTTGAACTGCCGGAATGACAAGATGAAAAATGCAGCCATAAAGCCGAAACCCCATACAACCCCCGTCAGGCTTGTCAGGCACAGAAAAAACAAGGACCCAAAAATGGCATGGAACCTTGGCGGATGCCCTCTGCTAGCTTGATAAAGCAGCATGGTTACACCGCAGGAAGCCGCAATTTGTAAAATATAAGGGCGCAGTTCTTCAGTATAATAAATAAAAAACGGGGAAAGCAGCAGAATGACCAGGACTTTCGGCTCCTTTCTGAAGAACCAAGCTGCCAGAAAAACCCAGACCCCATTGAACAGGCGAAGAGCCAGCTCGGATTCGGCTCCCGTCACCTGATGCCACAAAAACAAAAGATAGTAATAAAAAGCAATCTGGGCATCACTTCCCCCAATTCGGCAAATTTGCCGCCAGCATTCTTCCAGGCTCGGCTGTACAGCACACAATGCTGTACAGCATTCATCAATCCAAAAACTCTGGTTATGAAATGAAAAACAGCACGACAGGAAAGACAAAACCAGCCAATTGTACTTTGCCCACCAGCCGCTACTATGTTCCTTCTGCATTGCACAAGGCAACATAGTAGATTGCCAAATTGGTGTCAAACTAAACAAAATAATTTAGAGAGAACCAACAACAACCAGAATGGCAACAGTAATGAAAATCTTTTCAGTCCATTTCCGACCAGCTCCGCAATCCTTCCCTGCTTGCGTCCATTTGCGGTACCTCTCCATGACAGGCCCCCGCACGCATGACATCCGGAATCGGCCATCCGTAAAAGACCGGTAGGTATTGTAAAGACAGGCAGGAGAATATTACTCATCCATGTGCACCTGGATTGCCGGCGTATTCTCCAGTTTGCAGTCGGCTATGGTCCACGTGCGCAGCGGTTCCACACGGTTGCCCTTGATCAGAATATTGGCGCATCTTCTGAACTGGAAGGGCTTCTGTCCCCATCCCCTGTAATCGTTGTTGTAAATAATCCTGTTGTTGATGAACTTGATATTTTCCGCGGAAATGGCAAACAGCAAGGGAACATCGAAGGTTTTAAACACGTTGTCCTCAATAAGAATGTTGCGGTGGTAATAGTCCTTCTGATTGTTCAGCTGCTTGACCTCCGGATAAATGGAAATGATCGCGTTGGTGAACTGATAGCGGGAGGTCAGGTTGTTGATGAACGTATTCCTGCGGATCACCACCTCGTGGCAGGCCCCGCTTTCGTACCAGCCCTGGGCATCTCCGGCCAGCAGAATGGCCGCTCCGGAGGAATGGTCAAACAGATTGCCTTCCACCAGCACCTTTTCAGGAGTGGTGAACAGGGTGCCTCGCGCCCGGTTGTTGCGGACAATATTGTTCCGGAACACGACAGACGGATAAAAATCAGCATTTTCAACGGCATCACCCGCCTTTACCCCGCCGGGAAGAGGTTCCTCCAGAGTGATCAGCAATTCCTTTTCATTCGCTTTGACGGCTGATTTTACAGTGCCCGTTTCTCGCGGTTCCAAGGTGGGGCCGTTGATAAAACGGATTTTTTCACCGGGAAGGAATACTTCAAAGCCTACGGCCTGGCGGTGCATATACCTGCATCTCAGAGTGTGGCTGTCCACCACCTCTTGAATTCCCAGGCAGGTGGAATGGACATTGATGGCGTCATCCATCATTCCTTCAAACAAAGCTTTTTCCACAATGATTTCACCACGGGTATTGGAAAAATGCGTAGCGTCCGCTCCGGACGTGTGTACCCGCTTCGTCCCCTTTCTGATGAAAACTCCCCCTCCCTTGATGCTGATATCCTCCGATCGCTGCGCCAGCAGCGCCATGCCGGTGCTTTGATGCAGGGCCACGTCATTCAAATGCGTCTTCCGCGCCCGGTAAATCACGCATCCCGGATGGGGGCGGTTGTAATTCCGGAATACCAGCGTATCGCCGGGCTTGATCCCTCTTTTCTTGAGGTTCCATTTCAGCTTGAGGCGGTTTCCTCCCACGGGCTCCACATGGCCATTCCATCCGATGTCCGCCGTATTGGCAATGATATGCCCCGTTCCCTTCTCAAAAGCCATGCAGCTGGCCATACCTTCCCGCCAGCCCTCCCCGATAAAGACAAATTTGTTGTTCTTGATTTCGTACGGATAGGTTTTCTTGTCTATCTCCACTTCCGTGAACTGGTCATCCACACTGGTCACGCTCCCTTCGGAATAATAGGGGCGTTCATAATCGACCGCCAGGCGCTCCACAGTGACGTTCTCGCTATCCATGATCAGCAGCGGAATCACCTTCCCGTGAAACAGGAACAGGGAACCATTCCCTTCAACCCTGACATCGTTCAGGTCCGTCAAAGGCACGCACACCGGATGAACGAGGGGCTGGTCGTGATTGGAAATGTAAAAACTCATGTCCAGTGCTCCATCCGGATAAAAATGATACACCCCTCTGGGAATGCTCAAAACGCCTCCGCCCCTTCTTCTCAGGGCGGAAATGGCGGCGCGCAAAGCCGGTCCCTGGTCCTTCCTGACACCGGAAATCATTCCGAACTTGGCTGCGTTCACTACGGCTGCCTGCATGGTACCTCCTTCCTTTCCGATTCTCCAGGCCAGATCCACCCAATCCGCGTGGTCATAGGAATTGTTCTCCACCCTGTCCGCCATCAAATACAGGTTCTTCAGGCCGTTGGCCGCCACCTTCACTGAAAATTTCTTGGCAGGCATCCCTCGTTTCATGACTCCGGAACTCCACAGTACCTCTGAGCCGCTCATCACACGAAACTCAACGCTTCCCTCCCCGTCAGTACCGTCATCCACGCCGCACGCGCCTTCAAAACTCACCACTCTTCCTCCCTGAATACTCGGCACCGGAAGGGGAATCATGGAAGTGGCATGCGTGCCAATGCCCCTTGCATACTTCTTGCCGCCTATGCTCAGTTCGGCATCTTTAAAAGACCTGTCCAGCCTGGTCTGCCCAGTCTCTTGCCGCGCCATCAGCAGGCTGGCGGCAGGCACTTCCACGGCCATCCGAGCAGGAGGGGGGACTTCTTCAGCACTCCGGCACGTCTCAAAAGACATGCCGGTCATGCAGGCCGCCGCAAAACACCAGGAGAACATTCTGTAAGACATGACGGTTATCATACTGCCGAATCACCCCTGTCCTATCAAACATTTTTTTGGAAAACGAATCCGCTACGAATGAACCTCCTGAAAACGGAGATTGCCTTTCCGCCGGAATTGATGGACACTGTCTTCATGAGACTAGGATTCATCATCTTGCCGGGCGTCCTTCTCACTCTCTCAGCCTGCGGCCGTGGGGGAGCTACCCTGGAGACGGACAATGTACAGGCGGAATGGTTCCCCAAAGGCAGCAGAACAGCCATTATTCTGGAGAATGAAACAGAACCGGGCGCCGATAAAGCGGCCCGGAACGCCCCCGCCGCACTCACTCTGCTTTATACGTCCCACGGGGACGGTCAGGGGGTGCTCAGTGTCAACGGAAATTCACCGGAAACAGCCACCGTGCGCCGTCAGGAGGCGAACATCAGCGCCACCTTTCATTTTAAAACACCCTCACGGGAAATCAGCCTCCATGAAGTCCGCCGCTCATCCGCGGATGGAAACGCGGCACGGCTGTCCGGCTGGACTTATCAGGAACAGCCCGGTGCGGTACCTCGCACCGGAGCGGCTGGCTCCCTTGCCATCACGGACAACTCACCCCGGTAGCCAGACATGCCCCTGATGAGACGGAAAGGATGGAAAATCTGGACAACGGTTCTGCTGACTGCTGGCATGGTGCTGGCGTGCCCCCATTGTTCCGTCCGTTCCCTGGTCTATCTGCCTCCCCAGCCCAAGGACAAGACCGCCTATCTGCAAAAACGCGCCGAGTGGGAACCCCACAGGCGCACCTTCCACCGGGAAGGAGCCAGCCTCAGCGGATGGCTCATTGAAAAACAAGGACAGCCCCTTCTTGTTTACTACGGTGGCAACGCCATGGACATCTCCATGATGCTGCCCTATCTGGATCAATTCCCCCACGCCAAGCTTCTTGTCAACTATCGCGGCTACGGCCTCAGTACCGGCAGTCCCACGGAACAGGCCATCATGGGAGATTCCCTGGCCATCCTGGACGACGTGCTGAAGGAAACGGGAAGAACCCCGGACGACGTTATTCTGGTAGGCCAGAGCCTCGGCTCCGGAGTAGCCACCCAGATAGCCTCCGTCCGGAACGTGAAAAAACTTGTGCTGCTGGTCCCATTTGACAGTCTGCTGGACACCGCCAGGGACCTCTTCCCCTATCTGCCTGTCAGGCACATCCTGCCCGACCACTTCCGTTCCGACCTGGCGGCCCCCAAAGTCTCCTGCCCCGTCAGCATCCTGGCGGCGGGATCGGATGAAGTCATTCCTCCGGCCCATGCCAAGCGGCTGCGCGACTGCTTCTCCACTCCCGTCAACTATCAGGAATTCCCCGGAGCCATGCACAACACCATCTGGCACAGTCCCGGATTTGACAAGGCGTTCGCCAAAAGCATCGATTACTGAACCGGCTTATGAACGGGGAGCCAGGGAAACCCTGCGCAAACATTCCCCCGCATGCTCCAGCAGCAGCCAGGAAGCGTCCTCCGGCAATGCGTCCGGAAACAGGTTGGCCCATTCCACAACCAGCACGGTGTCTCCGTCCAGATACTCATCCCAGCCTATCCCGAAAAGCTCGGACTCGTCCCGCAGCCGGTAGAAATCAAAGTGGCAGGCCCTCAACCGTCCGTCCCGGTGCTCATGCACCAGGGAAAACGTGGGACTGGCGGCAGCATCCGTGCTCCCCAGTCCTTCCATAATCCCCTGAGTCAGATGCGTCTTTCCCGCTCCAAGCTCTCCTACCACTCCTAGAACCTCGCCAGGCATTAAAATTTTACCTATTTCCCGTCCGAGAGCCTGCATTTCTTCCGGAGAATGCGTTAAAACAGCTCCATTTTTAAAAATTTTATGCCACTCGCTCATTTTTTTATGAAATTTTGCTTGTCTAAAGAAAAGTGATATGGTTTAGTGCGGCTCCCGCAACCGCGGGCGAACCTTAACAGTGATAGTAATGGCATACGCAATTTTCAAAACAGGTGGCAAGCAGTACCGCGTCCAGAAGGGCGACGTGATCGACGTTGAATGCATCAATACTCTTGAAGAGGGTGCCGAAGCAAGCTTCGATCAGGTGCTTATGGTGGAAAATGACGGAAACGTGACCCTCGGCTCCCCGACGGTGGAAGGCGCTACCGTCTCCGCCAAGGTAGTCAGCCAATTCCGCAACAAGAAGATTATCGCCTTCAAATTCAAGCGCCGCAAGGGCTTCCACAAGAAAAAAGGTTCCCGCCGCGCCATGACGAAGCTGGAAATCACCGACATTAAAGCCTAATTTCAACCTCTAATTTCATCTTAATCTTATGGCTCACAAGAAAGGTCAGGGTTCTGTCAAGAACGGTCGCGACTCCCGCAGCAAGCGCCTCGGCGTGAAAAAATTCGGCGGCCAGGAAGTAATCGCGGGCAACATCATCATCCGCCAGCGCGGCACCAAGTGGCACCCCGGCAAGGGCGTGGGCATGGGCCGTGACTACACCATTTTCTCCCTGGTGGACGGCCGCGTATTCTTCGACCGTGAAGGCCGCCGTGTCAATGTAGCTCCGGAAACCGAGTCCGCCAACTAATCGTTGCGGTTCACAGCTATTTCCCTGCAAGGGCGGCCATCCACAAGGTGACCGCCCTTCTTTTTCCCTGCCGTTCAAAACAAAGAACAGGAATTGTTCTTGCAAAATGATAGTGCCTTCTCCACTATTCCCCGCAGAGCATGAAATATAAAACGAGTTCCAAAACAGATACCTCGGACGCCGTAAAAACGGCTTCTACCCTTCCAGTCATTTCCGGCTTGAGGCTCACCAAGCAACGGCAGGAAGTATACCAGGTCCTTCTGGAACAGCGCGACCACCCCACGGCCAATGAAGTCTATCACCGGGTCCGCAAAAAACTCCCCAGCATCTCCCTGGCTACGGTCTACAACTGCCTGGAGGCCCTGGTAAACCACGGCTTGGTCAATCAGGTCAACTTTGAACGCAGCTCCTCCCGCTTTTGTCCCAACCTCGTCGACCACGGCCACTTCCAGGATACCCGGACCGGCCGGATTTACGACATTACCATCAAGGAAGGCGTGGACCTGAGGGAATTCATCAATCTGCCCGACGACGTATGCGTGGAAGAGGCCCAAATCACCTTGAGGGGCTCCATCATCACGCCGCAGGGTTAATTCCTCCTTTTACATCATGAGCTTGGTCATTAAAAATTTGCACGCCAGCGTGCAAGGCACGGAAATTCTTAAAGGCATCAATCTTGAAATCCCCAAGGGGGAAGTACACGCCATCATGGGGCCGAACGGCTCCGGAAAAAGCACGCTGCTTCGATGCATCAATCTGCTGGAAACGCCATCCTCCGGCGAGGTCTGCTACCACGGCAAGAACGTGGCCGGGCGGGGCGTCAACGCGCCGGCCTACCGCGCCCATGTGGGTATGGTGTTTCAGTCCTTCAATCTGTTCAACAATATGACGGTGCTGGAAAACTGCGTGGTCGGCCAGGTGAAGGTGCTGAAGCGGAGCCGGGAGGAAGCCCGGGCTCACGCGATGACCTATCTGGAAAAGGTGGGCATGGCGCCCTACATCAACGCCAAGCCCCGGCAGATCTCCGGCGGACAGAAGCAGCGGGTAGCCATTGCCCGGGCGCTGGCTATGGACCCGGAGGTACTGCTGTTCGACGAACCCACCTCCGCGCTGGACCCGGAGATGGTGGGCGAGGTGCTGAACGTCATGCGGTCTCTTGCGCGGGAAGGGATGACCATGCTGGTGGTGACCCACGAGATGGCCTTCGCCCGGGACGTGAGCAATCATGTGGTGTTTATGAGTCAGGGCGTCATCTGCGAGGAAGGCGTACCCTCCGAAGTGTTTGGAAACCCGCAGAAGCAGGAAACAAAGGATTTCCTCGCCCGGTTCCGCAGCGCCTGATACTGAAAAGAGTTACCGCCGGGGCAATTGCCCCGGCGGTATTTTTTTGTCTTCTTGCGGCCGGATCACGATTACAGTACGCAATGTACGTTTTGCAGGTAGAAAACCGCGGAGTAGGTGGCGTTGCCTTGCACCATCGGGCAAGCAGTAATGGCATCAAAGTTCTTGTAACCGTCGAGTTTTATGTCAAAATATCCATTTGGCTCTGTGTAATTGATGTCCTGCGCAAACTCCCAGTTGCCGTTGCACCTGATGTAGATTTTCCATGTGCCGTTGACTTTTGCGCCATGCAGGCC
>ERZ1026985.534-NODE-534-length-8752-cov-4.779119_pt1 | contig 8752 bp, 7 predicted proteins | sample MGYA00519558_ERZ1026985 | MGnify/ENA primary metagenome ERZ1026985 (study PRJEB26926, sample SAMN06164799) | human gut metagenome | biome: ENVO:00009003; feature: ENVO:2100002; material: ENVO:00002003 | host: Homo sapiens | place: USA | collected 2012 ... | reverse complement strand
CCGTGCGCGCCGAGCAGCTGCAAAGGCAGATCAGCACCTGTGATGCGCGCCTGGAGCAAAACCGCGCGGCCCGCACCGCCATCGACACGCGGCGGCAGCAGCACGCCGCCGTGCGCGCGCGCTGGCAATGGGTGCACGCGCTGGCCGCGACGGCCAACGGCGCCGTGCCCGGCAAGGAAAAGATCATGCTCGAGACCTACATCCAGACCGCGTACTTCGACCGCATCCTTGGCCGCGCGAACACGCGCCTGCTCATCATGTCCGGCGGGCAGTACGAGCTGCGCCGCTGCGCCCGCGCGGGCGACAACCGCAGCCAGACCGGGCTGGAGCTGGAGGTCATCGACCACTACAACGGCACGGCGCGCAGCGTCAAGACGCTCTCCGGCGGCGAGACGTTTGCCGCCTCCCTGTCGCTGGCGCTCGGCCTGTCCGACGAGGTGCAGGCGACCGCCGGCGGCGTGCAGCTCGAGGCCATGTTCGTCGACGAGGGCTTCGGCTCGCTCGACAGCGAGGCGCTGCAGCAGGCGCTCGCCGCGCTCGTGGGCGTGTCGGGCGGCAGCCGCATCGTGGGCATCATCTCCCACGTGGCGGAACTCAAGGACCGCATCGACCGGCAGATCATCGTGACCAAAGACCGCAGCGGCGGCAGCCGCGTGCAGGTGCAGGCATAAAGCAAAAAAGCCCCGGCAGCCGAAGCTGCCGGGGATATTCTCTGAAGCAGTATCACTCCACGACGAACAGCAGATACCACTGCCCGTCGACCTGGACGAACTCGAAATAAAAGTCGTTGTCCTGCCCGTTTTGATACGTCACGTCGCAGGCGACGATGACATTGTCGTCGATGCGCACACCGAGCTCGCGCTGGAGCTCGCGCACGTCGCTGGCGTCGAGACTGTCATCGGCATAGACGTAATAATCATCGATGGCCTTGCCGTAGTCGTAATACCAGTCGTCGAGCTGGATGAGGGCGGCCTCGCGGCCGGCGGCGGTATCGTCGTCCTGCATGTAGGTGATAACCTCCGGCAGGAAGAGATCGAGCATGGCGTCGGTGTCATCGGCCTTGAAATACGTGAAGTAGCGCTCGAGGAGCCGGTCCACCTCCGCGCCGCCGGCCGTGCTGGGCTCGCCCGCCTGACGGGCGGCGAAAATGCCGGCCAAGACCGCCACGATCACGACCAGCGCGGCAAAGCCGCACAGCAGACCGATGAGCAGCTTCTTCGGCTTGTGCTTCGGGCCGATCTCCGGCGAGGAGACTGTGCCGCCGGGCGCAGGCGCATACCAGTCGGCCTGGCCCTGGGGCGCTTCGGGCGCGGGCATGCCGCAGACGGTGCAAAAACGCGCGCCGGGTGCGAGTCGGCTGCCGCAGCGCGGGCAGATGCCCGGGCCGAACGGAGCTGCCGCGCCGGTATGGGGCGCGCCTGCCGCGCCCTGCTGCGGCGGTGCGGACTGTGCCGGGCCGGCGGAAGCGGATCGCGTTGTGTCGGACGGAGCAGACGGTTCCGGCGCGGGCGCGCCGCAGTTGGTGCAAAAACGCACACCGTCATCGAGCGGCGCGCCGCATTTCGTGCAGGTGCGCGGGGCGGCGGGCTGCGCGGACGCAGTGGGTTCGGCCGGCTGGGATGCCGGCGGGTACGGCGCTTTCGGGGCGACGGGCTGCTCGGGCAGCATGGCGCCGCAGGCGCGGCAGATCACGGCACTGTCAGACAGCTGCGCGCCGCATTTCGGGCAGAGCATGGCAAGACCTCGTTTCTGTTTCGGATTTTTCTCATTGTAACATCCGGCTTTCGATTTTACAATCCATTCTTTGCGTGTTATACTCACATTATCTTCTATTCTGATTTTTTCCGGAGGCAACAGATCCATGAACATCACTGCCATCATCTACGACGCCGACGCGCGCCGCACGGCCTACATCCTCGGCACGGTCATCGGCAACTGCAAGCTCTTCCCCGCCGAGCGCGCCCCGCGCGACTGGAGCGGGTACGCAAACGTCATCACCGTCACCGCGGGCGAGGACGGCCCGGTCGTGACCGCTGGGCTGCAAAAGCGCGTGACCTTCCGTCCGAAGGGCGAGGACGAGACTGTCGCCGCGGCCGAACTGATCGCCAAGGCCTTCTGCCCGCCGGAAGCCCCGATGCCGGCGGATGCGCTCAAAGCGCGCATCGACGCCTTTTTGGAGGCGCACAACACGCTCGCGCTGGCGACCGGCTGCGGAAAATGGGTGCGGTGCACGCCGCTGGAATACCTGCGCGTGGACGGCAGGCTCTACATCCTCACCGAGGGCGGGCTGAAGTTCAAGGGCATCTGGTGGAACGGAGCGATCTCCGCCGCCGTGTTTGACAGCTACGCGGGCATGGCGTCGCTCGCCGGGCTGCAGATGACGGGCACGGCCGTGTACATCGACCCGCTGAGCGACGAATACCGCAGCGTGATCGAGGCGCGCGGCGTGCAGCTGCAGCAGCTGCAGCAGATGCCCGCGATGCTGCACGCGGTGCGGCTGGACATCACGCGCTACGAGCTGCTCGACGGCGCGCTGCGCGCCGATGGCTACGCCGCGCGGCAGGTGCTCGATCTGGGCTGATGTATTCTATTTTTCCATCTGTGCCATACTATGGTTAGGGAGCACCCGCTCCGAAACCGGACACAGAGGAAGGTGAAACATTTGCACAAAGCAGGCACGCAGCCGGCCATCCCGGTCGGGCTGGGTATGGCGCTGGTGCACAACCAGCAAGCGCTGGCAAAGTTTTCGGCGCTCACGGACGAGGAAAAGCGCGCATTCATCGCGGGCGTGCACGGCATCGACTCGCGGCAGGAGATGCGCGCGTATGTCGACCGGTTCGCAGAAAGCTGAAGATACCCCCGCTGCATTTTTGCAACGGGGGTATCTTCATGTCTCGAAGCGGATGAGCGTGCAGAGTGTGTCGCCGCTGTAGACGCACACGAAGGGGCCGGTGTCCGTCAGGGTGTATTTGAGCGTGACGGCATCTACGTCCTTGACCGCCTTCGGATAGACCATGCGGATGCCCGTGAACGCATCGCGCGGCACGGTGTCCGGCAGGGCCTCGAGCGCAAAGTCGAGATACTTCGTGTTATGTACATGGCCGTTGAAGTCAATGTCGCTGCGGCGCAGGGGCAGCGTTTTCTCCCCATCGAAGGCGGCAGGGGCACGCAGGCGCGGCGCGGCGGACGCGAACACGCCGCGCGTCTCCGGCAGATAGGACCGGAAGCGCTGCTGGTCGATGCGGATGATCTTCTGCGCGCGCAGGTCGAACAAAATGAGCCGCGACTCGGCGCACACGAGCTCCGTGCCGCTCTCGTCCGCGAGCGTATAGTCGCGGAAGATGCGCCCGGTGGGCACGCTGTCGCGCACCCAGGTCGTGACGCGCAGGGGCGCCTTGCTGTCCGGCCGGCGCATAATCCGGACGCGCCAGTCGGTCAGCACCCAGGTGATGCCGTTGCGGCTTTCCTCAATGATGTCGTCGCCCGAGCTGTCGGAGTGGCGGCTGGCCGTGTTTTCAAAAATGCGCAGGATCGCTTCATAACCGAACTTGCCGCTGGGGTCGAAATCGGCGACGCCCGGCTGATATATCTCCGAAAAAAACATAATGATCGCTCCGTAATCGTAAAATTGTGTGCCTTCAGACGCCCGGCAGGCAGCCGTTTGCGAACATCCAGCTATAGGCCAGCGCCCAGGAACCGAAGAGGTCCGTCTCGTGCAGGGCGCGCACCTGCGCGCGCGTATACCACGCCGACTCGATCTCCTCCATGGGGTCGGCGCTCGGGCGGAACGTTCCCTCCGCCGTGCCGAAAACGCAGACCGTGCGCTCGTCACCGATGCCGACCGTGCACGCCGCCGGCGGCAGCACGTGCGTGATGGCCGTCAGGCGCAGGCCGGTCTCCTCGCGCAGCTCGCGGCGGGCCGCCTGTTCGGGCGTCTCCCCCGGCTCGATGAGGCCGCCGGGCAGGCCGTAGATGCGCTGGCCGAGCTCCATGCGAAACTCGTGGATGAGCGCGATGTGCTCGCGCGCAGCGTCCGTGAGCACCATGACGACCGCGTCCGTGCGGTGGTGCTGCAGGTGCTCGAGCGAGTCGATATTCCGGTCGCGGCTGACCATCTCATACGTGCGCGGGCAGCCGGTGCGGTCGATATAGTGCAGGTCGTAGCGGTGCAGGAACGCGCCGCCGTCCTTCTTTTCAATGTCAACGAATTGCAATGCGGGTCGCCTCTCTGGTCATGATAGCTTAGGATACCACGTTTTGCGCCGGGGTACAACCGGAAATGATAATAGATCAGCCGCTGTCCTTTGACAGCGGCTGATCTGTTGGGGGAAGAAAGAAAGGGAGGATGCGGGGCAGGCCGACCGGCCGCGCCCAGTATGAGGATACCACACCTTTCTTAAAAAATCATGAGTGTCAGCCGGTCTCCGGCAGCGGCACGATGCCGTGCGCGAGCTTGAGCTGCAGCACGCGCAGCACGCTCGCATCGAGCGCATCGGCCGTGAGCGTGCCGTCTGCGAGCGCCTGCTCCACGGCCGCGACCGCACCGGGCACGTCGCTGATCTCAAGCAGCATGTCGTTGCCGGCGGCGAGGGCGCGCACGGCCTTCTCCCCGTCGGTATACTGCGCGAGGGCCTGCATCTGCAGCCCGTCCGTGACGATGACGCCGCGGAAACCGAGGTCATAGCGCAGCAGGTTCGTGACGAGCTTGTGCGAGAGGGACGCGGGCGCATCATCCATCGTCGGCACGGTCAGGTGGCCGACCATGACCATGTCCGCCCCGGCGGCGATGCCGGAGACGAAGGGCTTGAGGTCCTCCTGCCGCAGCTGCGGGAGCGTCTTATCGACCGTGGCGGCGCCGTTGTGCGAGTCCGTGGCCGTACTGCCGTGGCCGGGGAAATGCTTCAGACAGCAGATGACCCCGGCGTCACGAAAGCCGTGCACGGCGGCGGAGACGAGCGTGGCCGCCTCGTCATAATCATCGCTGTAGGCGCGGTCGCCGATGGCGTTGCTGCGCTTGTTCGTCCAGACATCGGCCACGGGCGCAAAGTCGGTGTTGAAGCCGTAGGCCGCGATGTCGTGCGCGAGGGTCTGGGCATTGTCATACGCGCCCTGCGTGCCGAGACTGCGGTAGCTGTACATGCTGTTTAATTTCGTCGTGCCGACGGTGTTCATCAGGCGCGCGACGCGGCCGCCCTCCTCGTCGACGGTGACGAGCGGGGCCGCGGCGCAGGCAGATGAGAGCGCGGACGTGAGCGCCCGGAGCTGCTCGCCGGAGGTCATGTTGCCCGCCGAGAGCAGAAAGCCGCCGACCGGATAGTCGCGCAGCGCGGCGGCGAGGTCATCCGTCATGGCCGTAACGGCGCCGCCGTCCGTGAGTGCCTCGGGGTGCACGATGAGCAGCTGGCAGATCTTCTCGCGCGTGCTCATGCCGTCGAGCAGCGTCTGCGCTGCATCCTTCTGGACGGCAGCGGATGTGCGGGGCGTGGGCTCGGGCTGCGCGGCGGTCTGCCCGCGGCGGACACACACGACCACGAGCAGCACCGCCAGCGCCGCGAGCACGAACAGGTAAATGGCCGCGCGCCAGTTTCGCCTTAAAATTTTCCAAAATGCATTCCATCTCATGTCTCCAGTTTACCGCAGCGGCGGTGAAAACGCAACCACATCCCATCGACGCGGCGGACTTGTTTCGTTCACAATTTCGTGCTATAATAATGGTCAAAATTTCGGGGGCGCGTGCTCCCAGACAGGAAGTGCTTTCTTTTATTAGAAAAATTGATATTTTCTCCGGTTTTCTCGGCGCCGGCAAGACCACGCTCATCAAAAAACTGATCGCCGAGGCCTACACGGGCGAAAAGATCGTGCTGATCGAAAACGAGTTCGGCGAGATCGCCATCGACGGCGGCTTCCTCAAGGACTCCGGCGTGCAGATCAACGAGATGAACTCCGGTTGCATCTGCTGCAGCCTCGTGGGCGACTTTGCCGACGCGCTCAAAAAAGTGCTCGAGCAGTTCCACCCCGACCGCATCCTCATCGAGCCCTCGGGCGTCGGCAAGCTGAGCGACGTCATCCGCGCCGTGCAGGGCGTACAGTCCGACGAGCTGGTACTCAACGGCTTCACGACCGTCGTGGACGCGAACAAGTGCAAGATGTACATGAAGAACTTCGGCGAGTTTTTCAACAACCAGGTCGAGAACGCGAGCGCCATCATCCTCTCGCGCACCGAGGGCATCCGTCCCGAGAAGCTCGACGCCGCCGTGGCGCTGCTGCGCGAGAAGAACCCGACCGCCACGATCGTGACCACGCCGTGGACGGAGCTGGACGGCAAGCAGATCCTCGAGACGATGGAGCGGCGCGACACGCTGTCCGCCGAGCTCGAGCACCTCAAGGCCGAGGCCGCCGAGGAGGACGACGAGGACGAGCACGAGCACCATCACCATCATCACGACGACGATGACGAGCACGAGCACGAATGCTGCTGCGGCCATCATCACCATGACGACGATGAGGATGACGATGACCACGAACATGAGCACGAGCATGAACACGAGCATCATCATGACCACGATGAGCACGACCATGACCACTGCTGCAGCCATGACCATGACCACGATGACCACGATCACGACGAGCACGACCACGACCACTGCTGCGGCCACCATCACCATCACCACCACGCGGACGAGGTGTTCACGAGCTGGGGCACCGAGACGCCGCGCAAATACACCGACGACGAGATCCGCACCGCGCTCGACGCGCTCATCAACGAGCACCGCTACGGCGTCGTGCTGCGCGCCAAGGGCATCGTGCCTGCGACCGACGGCGGCTGGATCCACTTTGACTACGTGCCCGGCGAGTCCGACGTCCGCCGCGGCAGCGCACAGGTCACCGGCCGCGTGTGCGTGATCGGGTCGCACCTGGCCGAGGATGCACTGAAGGAGCTGTTCCACATTGGCTGACACGAAACAGCAGGCGCCGGATCTGCCGGTATACCTGTTCACCGGCTTTCTGGAGGCCGGCAAGACGAAATTCATCCAGGAGACGCTCGAGGACAACCGCTTCCACAAGGGCGAGCGCACGCTGCTGCTGCTGTGTGAAGAGGGCGAGGAAGTCTACGAGCCGGACAAGTTCTGCGCCGGGAACGTCTATGTGCGCAACATCGACGAGGAGTCCGACCTCACGGTCGAGCACCTGAAGGCGCTGCAGGACGAGATCCAGCCCGAGCGCGTGCTCGTGGAGTACAACGGCATGTGGATGCTCGACTCACTCTACGGCAACCTGCCGGAGGGCTGGGCGGTCGCGCAGGAATTCCTGTTTTGCGACGCGACGTCGTTTTTGAGCTACAACGCGAATATGCGCCAGCTCACGGTGGACAAGCTCAAGAGCGCCGAGCTCGTCGTGCTCAACCGCTACAACGACAGCATGGACCGCATGGAGATGCACCGCGTCATCCGCGCCATCTCCCGCCGGTGCGACATCGCGTATGAATACACCGACGGCAAGGTCGTGTACGACGACATTGAAGATCCGCTGCCGTTCGACCTTGACGCCCCGGTCGTCGAGATCGAGGACCGCGACTTCGCCATCTGGTACCGCGACATGTCCGAAGAGCCGAAGAAGTACGACGGCAAGACCATTGAGGTCAAGTGCCGCTGCCTCGTGCGCAAGAACGTGCCGAAGGGCTGCTTCATCGCCGGGCGGCACATCATGACCTGCTGCGTGCAGGACATTCAGTTCGCGGGCATCATCTGTGTGTGGGACCGCGCCGACGAGATCCGCAACGACGAGTGGGCCATCATCACGGCCCGGCTGGACTACAAGTTCCACCGCGCCTATGGCCGCAAGGGCCCCGTGTTCACGGTGCAGTCCGTGCAGGAGGTCGAAAAACCGGAGGAACCGGTGGCCACGTTCTATTAAGTTTATAAGCACGAAAAATCAGCCGCCCGGTGGGCGGCTGATTTTTCTTTGCCGAAATTCAGTTCTCGCGGTCCTCGGCCGTGGACAGCAAGACGCGGTCGTTATCGAAGACCTCGCCCGCCTTGGCGGCGAAGGCATCGAGCAGGCCCTGCACGGTCATGTCCGCGCGCTCCGGGCCGGAGACATCGAGCACGATGCGGCCGGCGTCCATCATGAGCGTGCGCGTGCCGAGCTCGAGTGCCTGGTGCATATTGTGCGTGATCATGAGGCAGGAGATGCTGCGCTCCGACACGACGCTGCGCGTGAGCGCGAGCACCTTATCGGCCGTGACGGGGTCGAGCGCGGCGGTGTGCTCGTCGAGCAGCAGCAGCTCGGGCGTGACCATGGTGGCCATGAGCAGCGTCAGCGCCTGGCGCTGGCCGCCGGAGAGCAGGCCGACGGGCGTGTTCATGCGGTCCTCCAGCCCCATGTCGAGCTGGGCGAGCGCGTCACGGAAAAAGTCGCGGTCGCGGCGTGTCACGCGGCGGAAGGACTTATGCTTTTCCGGCGAGCGGAGGTAGGCCACGGCGAGGTTTTCCTCGATGGTCATGTGCGGCGCAGTGCCCTTGAGCGGATCCTGGAACAGGTGGCCGATGCGGCGGCTGCGCTTGTGCGACGGCAGGAACGTGATGTCCCGCCCGTCGAGCGTGATCGTGCCGGCGTCGACGTAAAACACACCGGCGATGGCATTGAAGAGCGTGCTCTTGCCGGCACCGTTCGAGCCGACGATGGTGGCAAACTCCCCGTCGGCCAGCCGGAGCGAGAGGTCGGACCTGTCTCTTATACACATCTCCGAGCC
>ERZ1026985.517-NODE-517-length-8840-cov-4.796244_pt1 | contig 8840 bp, 10 predicted proteins | sample MGYA00519558_ERZ1026985 | MGnify/ENA primary metagenome ERZ1026985 (study PRJEB26926, sample SAMN06164799) | human gut metagenome | biome: ENVO:00009003; feature: ENVO:2100002; material: ENVO:00002003 | host: Homo sapiens | place: USA | collected 2012 ... | reverse complement strand
CCAGCGCCGCAGCCGCCCATTCATAATCGGCCCGTTCCAGTGCGCCGCCCAGCAGTCCCTGCCGGAATTTCCGGTGCCGTTCCCGCACCGCCGGGTCCACGCTGTCCCGGTCCAGATACAGTTCCAGAAAGCCGCCGATGACAGCGGCTTCCTCCATCGTGTAAAACATATCCGCCCCCCTTTCACAAACAGGGGTCATTGTAACACAGACCGTGGAAAATGAACACCTCTTTTTTCACTCCGACTGTCTGTTGCGCGGATACCGCGCCTGTGATACACTGTGCTTACGAACAAAAATATGAGGAGGCGGCTGTGATGATATGGTTTTGGGAGCTTTCATGGCTGTGGAAGATGCTTGGCGTCGCTTTACTGGTTTCCGCGGTATGCGTCGCCGCGGCCGCGCTGATCGGCAAGGCGGCAAAAATCCGCCCCGGCAAAAAGGTTTTCCTGCTCGTTGGGATCTTGGCCTTTGTGATCTCTATTCTGGTGATCTTCTTTCTTGCACAGACGCCGGCGCTGCTCTGAGTTACCGCTCCGGCCCTCTGTTTCGCTCAGGCGCTCGCTTTGGCTTGTCAATCCTGCCGCTCCACACCTCGTCAATGGTCCTGCTCCACGCAGCCTGTAATGACTCCACCGGCAGGCCGTTGGCTTCAAAGCCTCGCTGGATCACGCGGTAATAATACGGGGACGGCAGTGCGGGCTGGCGGCAATAAGGCTCTGCCATGATATAAACCATGACTGGGATCTCTGCACCGGCCGCGTCTTTAACAGTCACGGTTTCTTTCGTGTAGTGGCGGGGATACCCCTCATACCGATCCAGAGACTGTTCACAGTTTGGCGTGATCCTCCACACCAGTCCGTGGACAGTACTGCCTTTTTTCGGTGCAACGGTAGCGAAGCCGCTGCCGCGGAAGCGCAGTTCGTAGTTTTCCAACCTGACCGGCCCCACGATCTCGGCGTCCGGACAGCGCTGCGCCATCTGCTCCAGATCAAGGTTGCTGCCGTAGGCAAAATACAGGTTTTCCTCCACGTCACACCTCCAGCATCGTCAGAGCGCCAAAGCGTTCCAGATGACGGAGCAGGGCTGCCGCCTGTGTCTCCGCATCGCCATCCGGAAGGGGACAGTCCATTCCCGCGGTGCGGATGACATTATTCTGTACAAACCAGATGTAGGTCTCCACATCCGGGAACTCTGTGGGATCAAAGCTGAGATCCCGAAGTTGTTCCATGATCCCGGCTGCGGTCCCTTCGTACACAGTATCTTCAATTTGAATCTTCAAAGGCTTCACCTCTCCATTTCTCTGGATTTTTTCTTCTTTTGATTGACTGTATAGCTGTCCTTATCGAAACGCCACGCCCGATCACCGTCCAAATTTGCCAACAGGTGGTCACGGGTATGCTTGAATTCCTCGCCGTTGAGCCCCAACCGCACCAACCAGACCCGGAAGGTGAACAGTTCATTGTCACTGTGGGTCTTGCGCATGACCGTGCTGCGCTGGGCGATAGCCTGGGCGGAGATAGCAAGGCACAGATTCACATAGGCGGCGACTTTTCCCGCGTGGAGCGTGGAATTGAAACAGCGCCATTCCACCGTTCCCCGGTAAAAGACCGAGTGCAGATTCAGCGCATAATAGCGGGTCCAGTTATAATGGTCTGCGCTGCCGTTATCTCCCTCGTACCAGATATTCTCCAGCTGCGTCAAATCTCTGGTTTCATCCGATGAGAGCCTGCGTGCCTGCTTCAGCATGGGTTCCCGCACCTTCTGACACCAGCGGGACGCCCGGCTTTCATTGACCTGCAGCGCTTTGAACAGGATATCCTCCTTGGAGTACATGATGCCGATGAGGTTTTTCAGACTCTGCCGGTTATGGTTTGCGGCGTCCACATGGACATGGATGCCGCAGGAGCTGTTGGCCTTGGCTCCTGCGTGGCGTACTTGCCGGACACACTCCTGCAGCTTGGGCAGTTCCGCGTAGGTGAGCTTTGGCGTTACCATCTCCACGCGGTATCTGTAGTCACCCGTTGCACGATAGCCGCTGCCGATCTTCTGCTCCCCGTGGATGCTGGAGTCGCTCATGACGGTCCACTCTTTGCCGTCCCGATCCGTCACACACCATTTATCGTAAGCGCCGCCCACATAGCGGGCGTCCGTTGCAAAATACGCGGCCAGCGCTGTTGCCGCCTGTTCACGGGTGATGCCGGTCATTTCAACTTCCACGCCGAAGCACTGGTCCTTCAGCCCGATCATGCGGCAGCACCGGCTTTCAGTTCCGCATCCACCTCCCGGATGCGGCGCCCGATGGCTTCAATGACATTGGCGGTGACGCTGTTGCCCGCCTGCTTATACGCCTGTGCGTCAGACTGGATGGCGAGGATGCGGTCGATCTGCCACTCATCGAAGCCCTGCAGCCGCAGACACTCCCGCGGCATCAGACGCCGGATGCGTCCGCCACGTTCCACGATGCCCTGGATGCAGCTCGTCTCCAATGTGTGTGCGATATCCTGTCCCACACGACCACGGCGGGTATTGCTCCCGGAAAAGCCGAGATCGACGCTGTCACCGGGATTCGCCTCTTTATAGCCTTTTTTCGTGGCTTCCTTGATGAGCAGGACACCGGAGCGCTCGCCTTTACGGTTGGACAGTGTGGTCTGTCCATACCGGGCGGTGAGACAGCGGGCAGCGTCCGTTTGCTTTGGATGCCCGCTGCAAAGGTCTACCAGCACAGCGTTTTGTGTTTGGTTCCGGTTGATTCCTCTGAAATCGCTGGCGTTCAGCGGAATTGCTGTATCCCGCTTTCCGACGATCCCATCTTTCCGGTTAAAGCCCACCAGGTATAATCCGGTCTTCCCGCCCATGCCACCAGCGCCGGCAGTCTGGGTGCAGGCTACTCCGTCTGCGTCATAGATCCGGGAGCCTTGCGGCCCTCCGAGGACTTGTACAAGAGCTTTTCCACCTGTGCCGAAGACAGGTAATATTTTCCCGGCGCATCGGGGATCAAGATATCCGATAAGGAACAGCCTTCGTCTTGATTGCGGGACTCCAAAACATTTGCTGTTAAGCACAGACCACTCGACATGATACCCCAGGTCATCCAGTGCGGAGAGGATGACCGAAAAGGTTTTCCCTTTGTCATGCGATAAAAGGCCGGGAACATTTTCAAGCAGCAGATACGGAGGTCGCTTTGCTTGAGCCAATCTGGCAATCTCAAAGAAGAGAGTGCCTCTGGCGTCGGCAAAGCCCCGTCTGCGGCCAGCCTGAGAAAATGCCTGGCAAGGGAATCCTCCGCAGATGAGGTCGAAGTCCGGCAGGTCTGCGGGGTCAATTTGGGTTGCGTCCGGATAGTATCGTTCCTCCTTTCCCGGCTCATAAATGGCCGTATAGCTGGCATTGGCGTATTTATCGATCTCGCAGTGACCGATGCACCGGAAACCGCCCGTGCGGGTCAATCCAGATCGAAAGCCGCCAATGCCGGCGAACATATCAAAGTATCGGATCAGGTCGTGTCATCTCCTTCCTGCAGCGACGCAAGAAAGCCGAGGACATCGTCATCGATATCCCCAGCCTGCGGCGCTGCTTGTGTGATTTGGGTCTGGCTGCCCTGCAATTCCTGACGGATCGCCTGCCGCACAGCCTCCAGCAGTTCCCGCTGCTCTCTGTGTTCGCAGATCATGCGGCACACAGCGGCGGAACGCTGCCCGGCGGGGATATCCATCAGCTTTTTCCATGCTCTTTGTTGGACAGGGAAGGTCATGGAGAAGGACAGATTCAGCCGTTTTTTGTTACTGCTCATACTTTTGCGCCATTTGTTCCGTCAGTCGTTCATATCCTTTGGCGTTCAAAGACACATCATCCAAAATGATAGGCCGGCACAGGCCGTCCGCAGCGGAGACATACTGCTTGAGCAGTGCCGCACCACCACCCAGAAATACAGCGGGCATAGCTCGGACATCCAGGCCGCTCTCCGCGATGGCAGAGAGCAGGCGCTTGGTGTAGTGCTCCGCCTCCTGACGGATGATCTTTTTCGCATCCTCATCCATGCGGCTGGCATCGGCTCGAAGAACGCTCTCGATCTGCGCCGCTGTCATAGACAGGCCGAGGCTGCGGCGGATCTGTTCGCTTATCTCATCCAAACAGCGGATCATCCCAAGCTCCATACTGCGGCAGGTGGCAGCGTTGGGAATACGATCATCCAGCCGCATGAGATCCACCGTCCAGCCGCCGATGTCCGCAACGATGACGGACGGCTCGTCCAGCAGTCCGTTCTGCGTCAGCACGGCGGCGTAACCCTGCGGGAACAGAGACACTTTGGAGATTGTGACGGCATAGTCCTGTCCTTCATAGCGGAAGGACACCGGTTTTCCGCCCCGGCACAAGTAGTCCTGGAACGCTTTCTTATCCCTGCCGAAGCTGGTGAGCGGCAATCCGGCTGCCAGATAGATGTCCGCTGCCGTTCCGGCATTGCGGTATGCCAGTTCCTTTGCGATGGCGGCCAGCGTAAGAAGGTAGTAATCCTCCGTCTGTGTCTTATTCTTTTGGATCGGCTGGCGTCCGCTGCCCACCACATAATATTTACCGCCGTATTCCAACACATCGTTCAGCGTATATGGCTCATGCTCATAGGCCACCAACCCGGTCGGAAAGGAAAAATGCGCGGTTTTCATGGCAGCGTAGCCATGATCCACACCGATGATGATAGATTCGCTCATCTGGCCTCACCTCCGCGACGATGCTGTTTCTTTTTGGGGGCCATCTGTTGCTGGTCATACGCCTTTCCGGCGCGGATGAGATCCCGCATCTCCTTTTGCTGCACATTCCAGCGCGTTTTACCATCCCAGCCAGGATGCGCCGCGCAGAGCCGTGGCAGGTACTGTTTCAGCTCCGGTCCCTCTCTGGGAAATTCAATACCGCCTTTGTAGACGATATCCTGTTCCAGTTCTGCCAGCAGCGTTTCATACCTTGCCCGATCCGCCTGGTCATAGGCGCTTTTGCCGGTGAGCTGCTCATAGGCATAGTCGCCGACATAGCTCAACTGCTCAAAGCGGCAATCTCCGTAGGGAACGACATCCGCAAGGCTGTCCGGGTCTGCCAGCGCGGCAAAATAGACCTCGCGCCCCTGTGCGATGATCCAGGCGCGAAAATCGATAAAACCGTCATCGCTGCAGCCGTATTCCTTCATAATCCCTGCCGCGTCCCACAGGCCGTACTTGTCCGCGAGATCTTCATAGGCGTGGATGATGTCGTGGAAATTCTGTGCCTGCGCGGGGCCCATAGAAACCAACCGGTCTTTCAGGTAGGTCAGCATGGCGTCCATATCCTGCCCGCAGGCGTTTTTTGCCTCATGGATCAAGTCCCAGAAGGAATCCTGATTGATCTCTGTGATCGGTCCCTTCACATTCTTCATCTCCTTCCCAATACGTTTTTTGATGTGCGCTGCCGCACCCGCGCAGATCTTTTGATAAAATGCGCGATACTCCGGTGTGGTCTTATCCACTTCACCGAGAATCGCCCGCTCATAGGGCGTGCCGGGGACGATCTCCCAGGTAACGGTCCCAAAGTATGCCGCTTCCAGATACCGCAGCAGCGTGTGTCCGTCTGCCATCTCAAACATTCCATGGTTATCCTCATAGGGAAATTCCTCATAGACCTTGAGCCCGGTGACTTCTTCCGCGGCGGCATACAGCGAGAAACCGTCTGTGTCCAGCGTTGGCGCAAGCTGCGCGTACTGTTCCTCCGGGGACAGCATTTCCTCATGCCGCTCCATCTGACCGCTCCTTTCTTACCCAGCCCATAAAACGCTCTAAAAAGTGAACGCGACCATGCACCTTCCCGGCAGACACATCCAGCCCATTCATCTGCGCCTGGATGCGGCGCTGGATGGCTTTCAGCTTCTGCGGGTCATTGCAGCAATCTACGATGACATACTCGCCGCCGCTGGTGGAAAGGATTTCCCGCTTGCCGTTCTCGTCCCGGATGCCGGACAGGAGACGCTGTCCCAGCCGTTTCCGGTAGGCGTCCTGGAGCGCGTCCATATCTCCGCAGACATCGTGCTTTTTCAAGATCTCCGCGATCTCACAGGAAGTAATCTTCGTTTCGGCAGACAGCTTTTGCAAAATCTCCGCCTGCGCGTCAGGCGGGATTCCCGTCCGGCTGGGCATCGTTTTCTTCGCTTTCTGCATCGGCACACCTCCAATCCGCGGGCAGGATCTTCTGCTCGATGATATCCGCAATCGTCCGGAACACCTCCGCCAGCTCACGGGATTCCTTCACGGTATCCTGCATTTCCTCCGGGGTCATCCGCGTCCCGTCCGTCCAGCAGCGGACATTTTCCTCGGACGGTGTCAGCAGGACGGCTTTTTCATACGCTTTGCAGAAAAGCGCCGCGATCTTTCCTTTCCGGTCAATCTCGGCATCCTGCTTTTTCAGTTCTTTTTTCGCTTTTTCGTATTCCAGCGCTTCGGCGGCCGCCTGCTCCCGCTGCTCTTCCGGAAGGTCCTGAAGCTGCCGGGTCAGGTCATAACCCTTGTTGATGGAAAGTTCCTTCTTATCCAGAGCCTCCTTGATGACCTCCGGGGCGTTCTCATCGATCTGCATGACCTTGCCCATCGTGCGTTCGCCCAGACCAACTGCTTCGGCCAGCTCCTTGCGGGTATCTACCGCTTTTTCAACAGAAGGAAGGTTTGGCAATGTTGCCAAACCTTCCTCGGCCTCGCTGGGGCGGAAATTCTGTCCGCCAGCAGCCATGTTGGCTTTGGCCTTGGCTTCAATCTCGGGTTTCAGCTTCAGGGCGATCTTGCCCAGCTCCCACTTTTCCAGATTGCGGCGGTTTTTCTGTGTGTCCAGCGCCCACTGTTTGGCTTCCAACAGATCCTCAAAGGAAAATACCGCCATCGTATAGGGCAGGCCATGCTTTTCGCACAGTGCCTGACGGTTATGCCCGTCCACGATCACCATGTCCTCATTGACGATGATGGGGGAGTAACAGCCGTTTCGCAGCAGATCCTCTTCCAGAGCGGCAGACTGCTCCGCGCTCAAAGGCGGGAGCAGTTCGGCCATCTCCGGCAGGATCACAGGACTGCGCTCTGCGCTGGTGTATGTGATCCCGGTGTTTTTCATCAGGCGGCGTCCTCACTGGCGGACATATCCTCCACCGCCTGTGCCGCGTCCTCCGCCTTGCGGGGAGACAGGAATTCCACATCGCTGGCTTTGATGAGGAAACCGGGCTGGCGCTGGGGATCGTCCGCGAAGGTGATGGTCTCGAAATCGCCGGCAGCCGCCAGCTTACAGCCCTTCCACGCAAACGCCGCGCAGCGCTCGGCCAGAGGGCCGCGCACCTTGATGGAGATAAAATCGGTGAGCTTGTTGCCGTCCTTATCCTTATAGCGGCGGTCCGAGGCGATCCGCAGGATGGCGTAGGGCTTGCCGGTGGTCTCATTCATTTTCAGTTCCACATCGTTGGTCAGGTTACCAATAGCAGTGATCTTCAGCATAGTTCAGTTCTCCTTTTTTTGTTTGATATGTTGTTGAATGGGATAGAAAAAGCGGCAGACGCTCCGCTTCGTGCGTCTGCCGCAGTTTTCATGTGAGTCAATAGCCCGTCTTGGGCAGTGTGGGAATGACAGGTTTTCCGTAGACCGTTGTGACCCAACGGCTGATGCCCTGTACCCAGGTGCCGCCATAAGTGCCGCCGACATCGGCTACATTGACGAAGGAACCTGCGGACAGCCCGGTCACCGCCTTGCAGTGAAGGTACGGTTTCTCTACCTGTGCAAAACCCGCGGGAGCCTGTCCGAACACGAACATGATCTCTGTCACGCGCTCATTGGATGCCAGCTTCAGCGCCGTGGCCGATGCGGCAAGCGTATAGTTCTTCTGCGTAGACAGATTGTCGGCCAGTGTGCGGTGATCGCCGCCGTTGACGCGGTAGACGATCTTATAAGTACCGGGTCTGTTGTAGGTGCCGGTCACTACGGTATCCAACCGCACCTGTGCCGGCAGCGTGTCGCGCCAGTAGAAATTGCTCAGGCTGACATTGGAGGTGTTGGCGATGCCGGAGAACGCATAACGCACCGGCTGTCCGGCCACGATCTCCTTCGGTCCTGTTTTTGTGATAGCTACGCCGGTACTCAGGCTCTTGTCCTCCACCTCAAAGCGCAGGATCTGACCCTCGTATTCCAGATAGGCAGTCAGCTCCTTGTCGTTGATACCATAATGCTCCGGCGCCTTGATCTCTCGCACATAGTAGCGGGACAGGGGCAGCTGCTTGGAAACAGCCAGTCCTCGGCTGTTAGAGCGAATGGTATCGACCACATTGCCTGCTTTGTCAGTGATCTCAAAGACTGCGCCCTCCAGCAGTGTCCCGGCTGGCAGGCCGTTGGTGGGATTATAGTCGGCAGACTTTTTCACGATCTGGATCTGGCCTGTGATGGGCGTGTTCTTCCATGTGATCGTAGAAGTGCCGCCGTATTCCACATAGAAGGTTTTGACTGTGGTATCCAGCACATAACCGTCCGCCGCCTGGATTTCCCGCACCAGATACTTGCCGTCCGTCAGCGTCTTGTCGATGTAGACATAGCCGTTCTGGTCGGAGGTGTACTGGCCGATAGGGTTGCCCTTGCTGTCCGAAACGAGGAAAGTCACGCCGTAAATCCCCTTGCCGGTCACACTGTCGATTTTGTGGATGAGCATGGAACTGGCCTGCGTGTTCTCGATGGTCAGCGAGGTCGTCTTACCAGCTTTCACCTCAAAATTGTGGGGCGTGCTGTCCAGCAGATACCCCTTTGCGGCTTTAATCTCGGTGGCGGTGTACCAGCCGTCCGCAAGCTGCGGGAGCGTGATAACG
>ERZ1026985.511-NODE-511-length-8865-cov-4.250170_pt1 | contig 8865 bp, 9 predicted proteins | sample MGYA00519558_ERZ1026985 | MGnify/ENA primary metagenome ERZ1026985 (study PRJEB26926, sample SAMN06164799) | human gut metagenome | biome: ENVO:00009003; feature: ENVO:2100002; material: ENVO:00002003 | host: Homo sapiens | place: USA | collected 2012 ... | reverse complement strand
GCATACTGTACTCTCCGTCAAGTCCGTTTTCCTTGAACTTGGCTTTGACTTCTTCCTCAGTAACGGTCTTGTCAATATCCTTGTGATAAACTATTCTGAACGTGTCTTGACAAGCAATACCATCTAATGACATTCCGTAAACATCATCATTTAATATCCAAAACTGCAATAATCCGCTTTTTGGAAACTCCTCAATATCAGTCACCTGCGAACAAACTATCTGAGCCAGCAGCCTTAACTGCCTGCCCTTTTTGTCCTCTGGGATAGTGCCGTCATGTGGGACATAACCAATTCCGCCGACCTTGCTCTCAAAAATAGAGGGCTTATCACCTGCAAGTTCTAGCCTCACGCAAGGTGTTAACGTCTTTTTCTCAACAGCTTTAAGTGCCTGCTCGGCAACTTTAAGTTCTGTTTCGTGGTCTAAAGTTTTCTCCGCTGATTCATTTTGCACATTGGCGTCAGTATTCTTTTTCTTAAAAATATCAAATAACCCCATGTTTTCCCCCTTTTATTTATAAAAATACAAAAGTATCTCTCTCAGCAGCTTGCAGGCAAGTGCTGTTGAACGTCCTGTCTGATCGTAAACAGGGGAAAGCTCATTCACATCAAAGCCTACGATATTGAGCTTTGCAACTTCCTCCACAGCGAACATAAGCTCCTTAAAAGTAACTCCGCCTGCCTCTGGAGTACCAGTGCCGGGAAACTCTGAAGGATCAAGCACATCAAGGTCAAGTGTAAAGTAAACAGGCTTTCCCTGAAGTTTTTTAACTATGCTGTCAAGTCTGAAGAAGCCGAACTTTTCCATGAAAGTATGCTCTTTCGCAAACTTGAACTCGTCCCTGTCACCGCTTCTGATGCCAAATTGATATATCTTTCCGTCGCCCACAATATCCCAGCATCTATGAAGCACACAGGCGTGTGACTCTTTCACGCCAAGGTAATCGTCCCTCAGGTCGGCATGAGCGTCAAAGTGAACGATATGCAGATCTGGATATTTCTCTGCCACCGCTCTCACAGCACCAAGCGTCACTAGATGTTCGCCGCCTATCATGCATGGTATCTTGCCGTCGTCAAGTATTTCAGCAGTGCGGTCATGGATATCTCTAAGTGCTCCCTCAGGATTGCCAAATGGCAGTTCAAGGTCGCCGCTGTCGAACACATTCACATCAAGGAGGTCCTTATCTTGATATGGTGAATAAGTCTCAATGCCGAAGCTCTCATTGCGCATTGCAGAGCTTGCAAATCTTGTACCCGGTCTGAACGAAGTTGTGCTGTCATATGGTGCGCCGAAAAGGACTATCTTTGAATCATCATATTCACAATCACAGCCTATAAAGGTATGAACATTCTTTTCCATACTTTTCTCCTTTAGTCACAGTCCTCAAGTACATCAAGGACGTAATTCGGCAGTGCGAAACAGCCCTTGTGAAGCTCTGTGTTATAATATCTTGTCTTTATGCCGAACTTTTTCCACTCATCAGCCTTAAGGTCATATATAGGGTGAAGATTTTTCGAGGCAAAGCCGAAAAGCCAATGACCAGACGGATAGGTAGGTATATGTGTCTGATAGACCATTGAAACTGGGAACGCACTGCCTATTCTTCTGTGTGTGCGCTTTACCATATCCACATAGGAATCATAATAAGTGCTTTCATGTTGGTTTATCAATATTCCCTGATCTGTGAGCGCCTTTGAGCAGTTGCCGTAAAATTCTTTTGTAAAAAGTCCCTCTCCAGGTCCAAACGGGTCGGTGGAGTCAACTATAATAAGGTCATATTCATTTTCCTTGCGGCGAACGAATTTCAGACCGTCCTCAATATAGAGGGTAAGTCTAGGGTCGTCAAATGCACAGGCTGTCTGTGGAAGATACTCCTTGCACACATTTACTACCTGCTCATCTATCTCCACCATATCTATCTTTTCGATAGTGTTATATCTGCAAAGCTCACGGATAGTTCCACCGTCGCCAGCACCGATAACAAGCACCTTTTTTATCTCAGGATTGACCGCCATAGGCACTGCCGTTACCATTTCATGATAGATGAACTCGTCCTTTTCGGTAAGCATTATAAAACCGTCAAGCACCAATACCCTGCCGAACTCATATGTGTCAAAAACGTCTATTTCCTGATAATAGCTTTTTTTAGAATAAAGCTGTTTTTTTACACGAATGGTGAAATTAACATCGTCCGTATGTTTCTCAGTAAACCAAAGATCCATAAAATGTATCTCCTCTCTATGAATTTACCACTACGTTTATGTTGTTTATCTCAAGATCCTCCGTACCTGTAAGGAAACAGCCCTTTTCTTTACAGTATGCGATATAATTAAGTATGTCGGAAGTTATCTTCTCACCAGGGGCAAGGATAGGTATTCCCGGCGGATAGCACATAACAAACTCTCCGCATATCATACCGTTGCTTTCTTCTATAGGCACTGATTTTTTCTCGCTGTAGAAAGCTTGCTGCGGCGGTATCTCAACGATAGGATTGATATATTCGTGGTCAAACATTCCTGACGGGTCTTTTGAATAAAGCCTTTTAATTTCGGAAAGTGCGGATATAAAACGCTCTATCTCAAGCTCTCTATCTCCTGCGGAAACTATAGCAAGTATATTTCCGATATCACCGAACTCTATCTGAATGTCGTAATCGTCACGGAGAATGTCATAGACCTCAACACCTGCCAATCCCATGGCTCTTGTGTGAACGGAAAGCTTTGTGCTGTCAAATGCGAAGATATCGTCGCCGTTTTCAAGCTCCCGACCGAAAGCGTAATAGCCACCTATCTTATTTATCTCTTCCCTTGCATAATCGGCATAGTCAACAGCCTTTTTAAAAAGCTCCTTGCCGTTGAGCGCAAGATTTTTTCTTGCAAGGTCAAGGGATACCATAAGCAGATAAGAGCCGCTTGTGGTCTGAGTGAGGTTAATTATCTGTCTTACATAACCCTCTGAAACAGTGTCTGCACAAAGAAGGAGTGATGACTGCGTTAGGCTTCCTCCTGTTTTGTGTATTGATACTGCCGCCATATCTGCTCCTGCCGCCATTGCAGAGCAAGGCAGACCCTCACCAAAATAAAGGTGAGTGCCATGTGCTTCGTCCGCAAGCACCAACATACCATGCTCATGGGCAAGCTTGACGATGCTTTTTATATCAGAGCAAATTCCGTAATAAGTCGGGTTATTCACCAAAACAGCCTTTGCATCAGGATTTTCCTTGATAGCTTTTTCAACGTCCTTAACTGACATTCCAAGAGGTATTCCAAGCTGTTTGTTTGTGCCCGGGTTTACATAAACAGGTATAGCACCGCACACAACAAGTGCATTGATAGCACTTCTGTGAACGTTTCTCGGCATTATTATCTTATCTCCTGCCTTACAGCTTGTAAATATCATCGTCTGAACTGCGGCAGTTGTGCCGTTTACAATAAAGAATGCGTGCTTTGCACCAAAAGCCTCAGCGGCAAGCATTTCAGCATCTTTTATCACAGAAACAGGGTGACAAAGGTTGTCAAGTGGCTTCATGGAGTTCACATCGCACTTCAGACAATCCACGCCCAAAAAGTCACGAAGCTCTTTATTCATTCTTCCGCCCTTGTGACCAGGTACGTCAAGACGCACCACTCTGTTCCTCATATGTTTTTTCAAAGCCTCATACACAGGTGCGTTATTCTGTGTTAAGTTCAAATCTATCACTACCTTATCAGTATATGTTCATGCCGCTGTATATCTCGATCATCTCACGGCGCAGACTATCTGTTATGTCAAGCCTTTGCTTCGGCGTAAGCTCATATACGTCCTGCTTGAAAAGATAATTCTGCAAGTCGATATCCTTAATGAGAAGCTTGGTATGGAAAATGTTCGACTGGTAAACATTGACGTCTATAGCGTCATATTTAGTCAGCGTATTTTTATCTATATAATCCTGAATCGAAGTTATCTTGTGATCTATAAAAAACTTTTTTCCCAAAACATCTCGCGTAAAGCCTCTTACTCGGTAGTCAATAGTGATAATATCAGAGTCAAAGCTGCTGATAAGATAATTCAGTGCGTTTAGCGGAGAAATAGTTCCGCAAGTAGAAACATCTATATCCACTCGGAATGTAGAAATGGAGTTGTCTGGGTGATATTCAGGAAATGTGTGAACAGTTACATGGCTTTTGTCAAGGTGAGCGTGTATCATTTCAGGCACATCGCCGCCTATTTTTCCTTGATTGCACGAAGGGTCGATACTGTCCTCATCGAGGGCTTTTTCAGCAATAAGCACGTTCACAGACGCACCCTGCGGCTCATAATCCTGTTTTGATATATTAAGTATCCTTGCGCCTATCATCTCAGTAACGTCGCAAAGAATTTTCGTAAGTCTTTCTGAATTATACTGCTCGTCAATATAAGCAATATATTCCTTTTGTTCTCTTTCAGTTTTGGCATAACATACATCATATATGTTAAAGCTAAGGGTCTTGGTTAGATTATTAAAACCATACAAAGAAAGCTTCTGCTCCAACCCTAACATCACCCGTCCTTTCGGATAAAATAATCAGCCTATCAAGACTAAAATTATAGACTTGTTTTCATTATACCACATCTCGATCAAAAAGTACATAGTTTACGCACTTTTTTCATATTTTTTTATTAAGCATGGCATAAGTGTGGCAATAAAATAAAAAAGGTTGAAATCAAGAAGAAAATAGTGTATAATTAGTTCTGATAATTGTTACAGGAGAAATATACAATGTTATTGAATGTTGAACATCTTTACAAATATTTCAATGGGCAGGCACTGCTCAAGGATATAAATTTCACAGTTGAAGACAGAGAAGCCGTTGGACTTATCGGCATAAACGGATGTGGAAAGTCTACCCTGCTTAACATCATTACAGGCAGTGAGGGCTTTGACAAGACCCCTGAAGGACTAGGCTCTGTGAATATCGCAGGCAAGGCTTCCATTGGCTTTTTAAGGCAGAACAGCGGACTTAATTCTGAACTTACCATAGGTGAGGAAATGAAGAACGCTTTCGCTCCCCTCCTTGAAACACTGGATAAAATGAAAGTCCTTGAAAAGAAAATGGCAGATGGCGGAAATATTGACAGTATAAGCCACGAATATGCCGAGCTTTCTTCATACTTTGAGGCTCGGGACGGATATAGGATAGATGTAAAAATAAAGCAGGTGCTTAACGGCATGGGTTTTGGCTCAACACCTACAGACAGAGTCATCTCTACCCTTTCAGGCGGTGAAAAAACACGTCTTGCACTGGCTAAGCTTCTTCTTGAAGAGCCTAATCTGCTTATACTTGACGAGCCTACCAACCACCTTGATTTTGAAACGCTCATGTGGTTAGAGGACTATCTCAAAGGCTACAAGGGTGCAATAATCATAGTTTCCCACGACAGATATTTTCTAAACAAGGTCTGTACGAGAATATGTGAGATAGAACAAGGCAGGCTCACATCATATCGAGGGGACTATTCCTCCTATCTTGTGCAAAAGAAAATGAACTCAGAGCGTCAGCTCAAAGAATATGAGGCACAGCAAAAAGAGATAGCAAAGCTTGAGGACTATGTGGCGAAAAATCTCGTCAGGGCTTCAACCTCAAAAATGGCGAAGTCAAGACAGCATATGCTTGACCGTATCGAGCGTATCGACAAACCGCTTATGTACTCAAAACCTCCAAAGATAAAGCTTGAATATGATATTGAACCAACAAAGGATATCGTACGAGTTGTTGACTGTCCGCTGGTTGTTGGCGATGGTGCTGACAAAAAGGAGCTTATAAAGTCACTTACCATGAACGTTCGCCGTGGAGAGCACGTTGCTATAATCGGTGCAAACGGTATCGGAAAAACTTCCATACTGAAACTTATCCAAGGCATTATCCCACACGAGGGTGGGAATATAAGCTGGGGCGGAAACGTGAAGATATCCTATTTTGAACAGGAACACGCTATACTTGATCCCCGTAAGACAGTGCTTGAAGAAATAATGGATCGCTATCCAAGATTATCAGAACAACAGGCAAGAAGTGTACTAGGTGCAGTTCTGCTTACAGGCGAGAATGTGTTCAAGCCTATTTCTGTTCTCAGCGGTGGCGAAAGGGCGAAGCTTTGCTTTGCCATAATGGCTCTCAATCGTGGAAATGTACTTGTGCTTGACGAGCCTACAAACCACCTTGACCTAAGCACAAAAGAAGTGCTGGAGGACGCTTTGGCAGAGTTTGGTGGAACGATAATCCTTGTATCTCATGACAGATATCTACTCAACAAGGTAGCAAGCAGGATAATAGAGATAAAGCATGATGAGGTGAACTCATACGAGGGCAACTTTGACGCATACAGCGAAGCGGTGAACGCTGCCCGTCAGCTCAAGATGCAGAGCGAAGCAGAGATAAAGCGTGCTGAAGAGGAAAAAGCGTACAAAGAAAACAAAGCAAGACAATATCGCAGTAAGGAACAGCGTGCCGCTGACGCTCAAAAACGCAACCGCATAAGAGAACTTGAAAAGGAGATCGAAGACACAGAAGTTCTGATATTTGAACTTGAAAATGCCATATCTGACCCTGAGATAGCTTCTGACTACAGCAAAATGAGTGAGAAATGCAAAGAGCTTGAAAAAGCCAAAACCGCCCTTGACCAGAAAATGGACGAGTGGGCTGAACTTTCAGATCAGCTTTCATAAACAAATTTTCACAGAAATCACCCCTTATGAGTATAATGATACAGCACAGACTGACATTATACATAAGGGGTGTTTGTTTTGGAGATAAAAAGGCTGTCAGAGTATGAAATAAAAGTTATTCTTAACGAAAAGGATATGCGGATAATGAATATATCCTTTGAAGATTTTGAGAAAAACAACAAAAGAAGCAAAGATTTTTTATCTGAACTCATGTTTATACTCAAGGAGACAGGACTTATAAAAATATCCGAAGGAAATATTGAAGTTGATGTTGCTTTGACAAGTGAAGAAACAATAAACATATATTTTATACTACCTAAAAACGACAATCATCACACCACTGAACTTGCCATAATCAGCTACGATCCAAACGAGCTAATATCAAAAGCTACTGAAATACACAAAAAATACTCCGAAAAGATTATAAAAAGCAGTCTGTATCAGATTCCTAGTGGTTATGCTCTAATCTTCACCATAGGATACGCACGCTCAACAGTTGCGAAAAAAGCTTTACTGAAAACCTGTGCTACTGACAACGTGATTATAAACAAAATAAAGGAGTACAGCCCATTATTAAGCAGTACTCCTTTTGAAAAACTAAACTATTTCTCTTAGAAGCTTAACAGCCTCTGGCATATCGTTTGCCTTAAAAGCATATGTTCCCGTTACTAAAGTGTCTGCACCAGATTCTTTAAGCAAACCGGCAGTTTCGAGATTTACGCCACCGTCAACCTGAAGTCTGATATTCCTTTCCGTTTGGTCAATTAAATATCTAACTTCGCTTATTTTTTCAAGAGTGTCAGGAATAAACTTTTGACCGCCAAAACCTGGGTTTACTGTCATAACGAGTACCATATCAACAGATTTAAGAAATGGCTGGATAGCACTTACAGGTGTTGCAGGCTTAATGGAGATTCCTGCCTTGATCCCCCTAGAATGTATTTTGTCAATAACAGCTTGCGGATCATCAGCCGCCTCATAATGAAAAGTTATAATGTCAGCTCCAAGATCTGCGTAGTTGTCAATATATCTGATAGGGTCGCAAATCATGAGATGAACGTCTACTGGAACAGTTATGCTTTTGCCCACACTTTTCAAAAGCGGTTCGCCAAAACTTATATTTCTCACAAACATTCCGTCCATGACATCATAATGAATCCAGTCAACACCAGCGTCCTCAGCACGCTTTATCTCGAACGCAAGGTTTGAAAAGTCGCAGGCAAGCAGCGACGCAGAAACGATAATATCCAATTGAAAACCTCCGTTAATTCAACATTTTCCCACTTAATATTGTCCTATAATTTCAATTTCTATTATACAACACCACTGCGTCATTGTCAAGCTTGTTCGTCAAGAGTTAACGTATAAGCTGGAATAAATTCATCAAGAAAAACATTTGCTTCTGGAATATTCATTGCGACAATAGATTCAAGTGTAGATTTTTCAGCTGATGCAAAATCAGTATTTCCCATTTGTCTTTCTTCAAGGCACTTTATAAGTGCAGAAAGCTTATCAGCCGCTTTAACAAGAGTCCATGCTTCTTCTTCCTGTGGAGTTTTACAGAAAAGCGGTTCAAAGTCCTCTTTCAGATCATCAGGAAGATAAGACACCAGAGTATTTTTGGCTTTCTGCTCGATCTCATCATATGCGCCTTTTATCTCGTGGCTGTAATATTTTATAGGCGTAGGCAAGTCACCTGTGATTATCTCGGTGACATCATGATACATAGCAAGCAGCGCACATCTCTCAGGAGAAACATTACCGCCAAATCGCTTATTTCTGATAAGTGCAAGCACATGTGCGATAAAAGCAACTTCAAGGGAATGCTCGCTAATATTCTCATTGATCGTGTTTCTCATAAGTGCCCAACGATTTATATATTTCATACGGGATATCACTGCAAAAAATTTACTTTCTGACATATCAACACTCCTAAACTATACACAAAAATCGGGACGATGCTTTTCATCGTCCCGAAAAATTTCTGATCTTATCTTACAATTGTAAGAAGAACACCAGCAGCAACGGCTGAACCGATAACACCGGCAACATTAGGACCCATAGCGTGCATCAACAGATAGTTTGTAGGAACTTCCTGCTGACCAACCTTCTGAGAGATACGAGCTGCCATTGGAACGGCAGATACACCTGCTGCTGTCTCTTATACACATCTGACGCTGCCGAC
>ERZ1026985.507-NODE-507-length-8886-cov-4.730268_pt1 | contig 8886 bp, 5 predicted proteins | sample MGYA00519558_ERZ1026985 | MGnify/ENA primary metagenome ERZ1026985 (study PRJEB26926, sample SAMN06164799) | human gut metagenome | biome: ENVO:00009003; feature: ENVO:2100002; material: ENVO:00002003 | host: Homo sapiens | place: USA | collected 2012 ... | reverse complement strand
GAGATAGGCTCCGGTCTCGTGGGCTCGGAGATGTGTATAAGAGACAGATGCCGGTCAGGCCGCGCAGGCCGCAGCCGCGCGCGAGGTTGAGCAGCAGCGTCTCGGCGTTGTCATCCGCCGTGTGCGCCGTGGCGATCCAGTCGTAGCTGTGCGCCTGCGCGCATTGCGCCAAGAACGCATAGCGCAGCTCGCGCGCGGCGGCCTCAGTGCCCATGCCGCGCACGGACGCAACATCGCCGCGCCCGGCATAAAACGGCACGCCCAGTTTCTCGCACTGCGCGCGCACGAACGCCTCGTCGCGGTCGCTCTCCGCGCCGCGCAGCCCGTGGTTGAAGTGCGCACAGCCGACGGCAAAGCCGCGCTGCGCGCCCAGCGCCGTCATCCGGTGCAGGAGGTACATGGAGTCCACCCCGCCGGACACGGCACACAGCACACGCACGCCGGGCATGATGGCATCAATAGTCATCGTCGTCGTACTTCTTCTCGATGGCCGCGAAGGATGTGTACTCCGGCAGCCACATGAGTTCGAGCGTGCCGGTCTCGCCGTGGCGGTTTTTGAGGATGATTGCCTCGGCGAGGTTCGGATTCTCGCACTCCTTGTTATAATACCCGTCGCGGTAGAGCGCGAGCACGATGTCCGCGTCCTGCTCGATGGCGCCGGACTCACGGAGGTCGGACAGCATCGGGCGCTTGTTCTGGCGCGACTCGTTGGCACGCGACAGCTGCGACAGGCAGATGACCGGAACATTGAGCTCCTTGGCCATGATCTTGAGCATGCGGCTCATGTCGGAGACGGCCTGCGTGCGGCTCTCGTTGGACCAGCCATGGCCGCTGCCGGCCGACTGCATGAGCTGCAGATAGTCGATGACGACAAGGCCAAGGTTCGGGATGCGGCGGCACTGGGCGTTCATGTCCGCAACGGACAGCGACGGGTTGTCGTCGATGCGGATATCCGTCGCGCTGATGGTCGTGGCCGCGGCGCCGACGCGCCGCCACTCGTACGCCGAGAGCTTGCCGGTCAGGAGTTTTTGGCTGTCGACCAGGCCCTCGCCCGCGAGCAGGCGCGTCGTGAGCTGCTCGCGCGCCATTTCGAGCGAGAACACCGCGACCGTCTTGCCGGACGTCTTGCCGACGTGCAGGGCAATGTTGAGCGCAAGGCTCGTCTTGCCCATGCCGGGACGGGCCGCGATGAGGATGAGCTCGCCCGCGTTCAGACCGAGAATCGTCTGGTCCAGATCCGGCAGGCCGGTGGCCAGGCCGGGGATGCCCCCGCCGCTGCTCGCCGCCTCGGAGAGGTTTGCATACACGCGCTGGATGACCATGCTGATCGGCTGCAGGCCGCCGACATTGCGTCCCTGCCGGAGCGCATAGATCTTGCGCTCGGCCGCCTCGAGCATGGCGTCCGCTCCGCCGGAACCCTCAAAGATCATGGTGTTGATCTCATCGGCCGCCGTGTGCAGGTTGCGCAGCAGCGCCTGATCGCGCACGATGGCCGCGTACTTGAGCACGTTCGCCGCCGTGGGCGTGACCTGCATGACCTCCATGAGGTACTGCTGCGTCGTGTCCTTGTACACACCGCGGACCTTCATCTGCTCGAGCACCGTGACCGCATCCACGCTCTGCCCGTAGGAGAACATGGCGAAGATGGTGTCAAAGATATCGCGGTTGGCCTGAATATAAAATTCGTCGGACTTGACCTTTTCGATCACGTCCGGGATGCAGCTCGGGTCGATGAGCATCGCACCGATGACTGCCTGCTCCGCCGGAGCGGAATGGGGCGGCTGTCTGCCCAGCAGCTCCTCCATGACGGGTCCCTCCCTCGCCTGCGCGCGGTTTATTTCTCTTCGATGACCAGCACGTGGATGGTGCCGGTGACTTCATAGCCGAGCTTGCACTTGACCTCGTACGCGCCGAAGCTCTTGATGGGTTCGGCCTGCACGATCTTCTGCTTTTCGATGGTGAGGTCAAACTGCTCGTGCAGCGCGTCGCTGATCTCCTTCGAGGTGACAGAGCCGAAGAGCTTGCCGTTGCTGCCGGCCTTCGCCGCGATCTTCACCTGAATGGCGCCGAGCTTTTTGGCGTTTTCCTCCGCCTCGGCCTTCTCGCGGGCGATCTGCGCCGCCTTGGCCTTCTCCTTCAGGCGGAAGGCGTTGAGATTGTCGGCCGTGGCCTCCGTCGCAAGCTTGCGCGGCAGGAGATAGTTGCGGGCATAACCGTCGGACACTTCCTTGAGCTCGCCCTTTTTGCCCTGGCCCTTTACGTCTACATTCAAAATTACTTTCATAGCAAGATACTCCTTTGCTTAATTTTCCAGATTCTCGTCGATCGACTTGCGCGCCATCTGCACCGCCTGCGCAACCGATACGTCATGCAGCTGCACGGCTGCCGACGAGCGGCTGCCGCCGCCGCCGAGCGCCTCCATGACCAGCTGCACATTCAGTTCGCCGATCGAGCGCGCGGAGATGAACACATCCCCGTCGCCCATCGGATAAATGACCATGGACGCCGTGACCCCGGCGATGTTGAGCAGTTCATCCGCCGCCTGCGCCGCGACGATGCGGTCCTGCGGCTCGGTGGGCGCGGCAATGGCAATGTCCGCGCGGTAGATAGACGCCGTCTGCAGGATCTTATAGCGGGCGACCGTGTGCTCCATGTCCGTCTGCAGGAGCTTTTTGACCTCCGAGGTATCGGCCCCGGCGCGGCGCAGGAACGCCGCCGCCTCAAATGTGCGCTCGCCGGTGCGGACGGTGAAGTCCTTCGTATCGAGCATGATGCCCGAGAGCATTGCCTCGGCCTCCACGCGCAGGATGTCCGGCTGCTCGACCAGCTCCTCGAGCAGCTCCGTCATCAGCTCGCAGGCCGACGACGCATACGGCTCGTGGAAGCTCATGGTCGCGTTGGTGATGTAGGTCGCCGCACGGCGGTGGTGGTCGATGACCGCCACGCGGGTGCAGGCTTCGAGCAAGTTGCGGTTTTCCACCTGATCCGGGCGGTTGGTGTCTACCACGACGAGCAGCGTGCGGCTGTCGGCATGCAGATACGCCTCCTGCGGAGACAGGAACGCTTTGCCGTACTCCGGCACGCGCAGCATCCGGTCACGCAGCTGGCCGGCGGCCGTCTTGTTCGCATCCATGACGATGCGGCAGGGCGTGCCGAGCTTGCGCGCGATGCAGCAGACGCCGGCGGCCGCGCCGAGCGTGTCCAGATCGGAGAATTTATGGCCCATGACGTAGACCTTGGACGAGTCCTGAATGAGCTGGCTGAGGGCGTTGGCCATGACGCGGGACTTGACCTTCGTGCGCCGCTCGACCTCGCCGCCGCGGCCGCCGAAGAATTCGAACGTGACGCGGTTTTTCACCACGGCCTGGTCGCCGCCGCGCGAGAGCGCCATCTCGGTGCCGAGAATGGCGAAATTATAGCATTCATCGAGGCTGTCGCCGTCGCGCCCGATGCCGACGCTGACGGTGGCGCGGATGCCGCTCGGGCTGGTCACGGCGTGCACGCTGTCGAGCAGGGATGCGAACTTGTTCTCGCGCAGCTCGTCAAGATGCCGCTCCTCGAACACGTACAGATACCGGTCACGGTCGTAGCGGCGGAAGAAGCCGCCCTTGCCCTCGCACCACTGCAGGAGCTTGTCCTCAATGGCGTCGCGCAGCTCGTTGCGCTTGCGGTCGGTCAGGCCGCGGATGAGCTCATCGTAGTTATCGATGACGATGACGGCGATAATCGGGCGCGAAGCGTAATACTCCAGCCGGATCTTTTCATAATCCGTGACATCGACCCAGTAGGTGATGCCCATGTAGCTGGCGGCATCGTCCGGATTCGTGCGCACGAGGTTGCCGTGGATCTGATACTTATGGCCCTGATACTCCAGCAGCTCCGGGCACTGGGTATTGCCCTCGAGCAGCCAGCGGCCGGAAAACTCCGGGATCACGTCCGTGATGCGCATATCGACCGTCGGCTTGTGCCGGCCGCAGAGATCGAAAAAGTTCTGGTTGGCCCAGATGACCTGCGAATCTGCCGGACGAAAGACCGCCATCGGCAGCGGGAAATTCTGCAGGGTATTATTTCGTGCAGACTCCGTATCATAGGTGACGGATTCAATATATCGTTCGAGCGTGCGGCGCTTGCGCGCGCGCATGATGACCGAATAAATGATGAGCAGCAGAATGATGACGCCCTCGCAGATCGACAGCCAGAGCCGGTCGGAGAAGAAGAACGTGATGACTGCAAACAAGATCAGAAACAGCAGAAACATCCGCGAATTGGGCATCAGCGCCCGCTGCAGCTTGGATTCATTGGGTACATTGCTGACTTTGGGGTCTCGCATCGTCATACCTCCTTGCACCCTGCGGGGCAAAAGCTATTACCCCTATGATAATCAATGATTATATCAGATTCTATCCGTATTGACAAGACGCTTTCCTACTGAAGATTCGTGAAAGGAGCGTGCGCATGAAAGCAATTTTACTGGCCGGCGGTCAGGGCCGGCGGCTGCGCAGCATCACCGGAAGCCTGCCGAAACCCATGGTGCCGCTCGTCGGCGTGCCGGTGCTCGACCGGCTGCTGGATCTGCTGCGGCGCAACGGCTTCACGGACGTGTGCATGACGCTGTGCTACCGGCCGGAGGTCATTCAGGAGCACTGCGGCGACGGCAGCAGCTACGGCGTGCACCTGAAATACCGCATCGAATCCGAACCCCGCGGCACGGCCGGCGGCGTGCGCGCGTGCAGCGACTTTTACGGCAGGGAGGATTTTCTCGTCATCAGCGGCGACGCCGCGTGCAGCTTTGACCTGCTGGGGCTCTATCGCCGGCACCAGCAGGCGGACGCGGCCGTAACGATCGCACTCTACCCGAACGCAGAGCCGCTGCAGTATGGGCTCGTGCTGCAGGACCGGCAGGGGCTTGTGCAGCACTTCATCGAAAAACCGGACTGGGAGCACGTCGTGACCGATCTCGTGAACACCGGGATCTATATTGTCTCCCCGCGGGCAATGGCCTATGTGCCGGAAGATCAGCCGTTTGATTTTGCCAAAGATCTCTTCCCGCTGCTGCTCGCGGCGCACGAGCCGATCCTCGGCGTGCCGATGGACGGCTACTGGTGCGACATCGGCACGCCGCGCGCCTACTACCGGTGCAGTCTTGACGTGCTTGACGGGCGGCTGAGCCCGGCGCAGCCGGACGCTTCGGACGACCTGCCGCCGCAACTCCCGCACGCAGACCCGAACCGCCGCACCGTCCCCTGCCGCGACCGCGCGCACCTGATGCGCACGGTCTCGGAGGCCATGATGGAGGCCGGGGCGGACTTTACCGACGGGCTGCACCTGCGCGACGGCGGCTGGGAGCTGAGCATCCGGCCGGACGCGAACGCTTCCGCCCTGCAGGTCGAGGCAAACGCGCCGGACGCCGCTGCCGAGACGGCGCATCTGCTCGAACTGATGGAGCGGGACGAAAACCAATAGAGCGAGAATAGCGCGCAAAAACCGCCGCATCCAAGATGCGGCGGTTTTCCCCTCGGCCGAAAGGATTTTCGGCCGAGGAGAAAACCCGAAAACACAAATGGGTTTGTGCTTTCGGAGTGCATCTCATTCGAGGCGGGCCTTGCCCCCTCGAGCTCCCCCGCTGCGCGATCGTCTCTTGCCGCAGCGACTGCTTCCAACTGCTGCAAAAACCGCCGCATCCCAAGATGCGGCGGTTTTCTGATACTTATTGCTTATAGTGGTGTGCGTCCTCGAGGACCATTTCCTTGACCTTCATCAGGCGCACCTTGGTCGAACTTTCGTTCTCGTCCAGCTTCATGGAGATGTAACGAATGTTCTGCTCCAGCTCGGGGATCATAACGTATTCGAGCGCGTTGACGCGGCGGCGGGTCTTTTCGATCTCCTGCGCGAGCATCTGCGTGGTCTTTTCGACCTGCGCGAGCTCGAGCATGTCCTTGAACACCTCCGCCAGCTTCTCGAGCGCATCGTCCAGCTCACCGGACGTCTGCGCAAAGCCGTACGGGAAGATCTCGGACGGATCGCTGTTGCGGGTCTGGAAATCGTAGACCGGCACGTTCACGCTCATGATGTTCTGATAGGTCATGCCCAGCTCGACGCTCTGCCGCGGGTAGAGCAGCGACTGTTCGAGCATTTCCGGGGACATGATCGCGGACGCGACCGACAGAGAGCCGAACGCCTCCGTGAGTCCCTGCTCGACCTTCGCACGCAGCTGCTTGTTCAGGCGCACGTTGTCGAGGAACTGACGCATCAGCTCGTCACGCTTATCCTTGAGGAGCTTATGACCCCTGCGAGCGGTCTTCAACCGGCCCTTGAGCTGGTTGAGCACCATTCTTGTCGGGGTAATCGCTGTATTTGCCATCAAATCACCTCACTTGGTAAGTCTGCGGGACGGATGCAATCAGGTCTCGGGCATATACTTTTCGATCAGCTCGGGCTTGATACGCTTGAGCTCGGTGCGCGGCAGCAGGCTCAGCAGCTCCCAGCCGAGGTTAAGGGTATCCTCAATGGTGCGGTTGGTGTTGTTGCCCTGATTGACGTAGCGCTGCTCGAACGCATCGGCGAACTTTGCAAACTGCTTGTCGTCGTCGGACAGGGCCGCCTCGCCCAGAATGGTCATGAGCTCCTTGGCGTCCTTGCCGCGGGCATAGGCCGCGAACAGCTGGTTCATCGTGCCGGAGTGGTCCTCACGGGTCTTGCCCTCGCCGATGCCCTTATCCTTCAGACGCGACAGGCTGGGCAGCACGTCCACGGGCGGGATGATGCCCTTGCGGTACAGGTCGCGGGAGAGGATGATCTGGCCCTCGGTAATGTAACCGGTCAGGTCGGGGATCGGGTGGGTCTTGTCGTCTTCGGGCATGGTCAGGATCGGGATCATGGTGATCGAGCCGGACTTGCCGATGCGGCGGCCGGCGCGCTCGTAGAGCGTGGCCAGGTCGGTGTACAGGTAGCCGGGGTAGCCGCGGCGGCCCGGGACTTCCTTCTTTGCCGCGGAGACCTCACGCAGAGCCTCGGCGTAGTTGGTGATATCGGTCAGGATGACCAGCACCTGCATGTCCTTTTCAAAGGCCAGGTACTCGGCCGCGGTCAGCGCCATACGCGGGGTGGCGATACGCTCGACGGCGGGGTCGTTGGCAAGGTTGGAGAACACGACCGTGCGGTCGATGGCGCCGGTGCGGCGGAACTCCTGAATGAAGTACTCGGACTCCTCGAACGTGATGCCGATGGCGGCGAAGACGACGGCGAAGTTCTCGTTGTCGCCCAGCACCTTCGCCTGGCGCGCGATCTGCGCGGCCAGCGCGGCGTGCGGCAGGCCGGATGCCGAGAAGATCGGCAGCTTCTGGCCGCGGACGAGGGTGTTCAGGCCGTCGATGGTGGAAACGCCGGTCTGGATGAACTCCGCCGGGTAGGCGCGGGCTGCCGGGTTCATCGGCAGGCCGTTGATGTCGCGGTGCTCCTCGGCGAGGATCGCCGGGCCGCCGTCGATGGGCTCGCCCATGCCGTTGAAGACGCGGCCGAGCATATCCTCGCTCACGCCCAGCTGCAGCGGATGGCCGAGGAAGCGGACCTTCGACTGTGCGAGGTTGATGCCCTGCGCGCTCTCAAAGAGCTGCACGACCGCGTGGTCGTCCTCGACCTCGAGAACCTTGCAGCGGCGGACTTCACCGTTCGGGAGCTCGATCTCAGCCAGCTCGTCGTAGGTCACGCCTTCGACGTTCTTGACGATCATCAGAGGGCTGGCGATCTCCTGGATCGTTTTATACTCTTTAATCACTGCTCCTCACCTCCGGCGATAATCTCTTTGATCTGCGCGGTCATGTCCGCGGCGATCTTGGCATAGACCTGCTCGTACTCGTCGCTCGGCACGCTCTTGGCGCGGCCGATGTCGACGCGGGCAGGGATGGCAAAGAGCTTCTGCATCGGCGCGTTCTTCTCGAGTGCGTCGCGGCACTCGGCGTCGTAGCGCAGGATGAGACCGAGCAGCAGAAACTGACGGCGGTACTCGGAGTAGCTGTCGATGTCGACGAAGGCGTTCTGCTGCAGGAAGTCCTCACGGATCATCTTGGCCGTCTCCATCGTCAGGCGGTCAGCCGGGGACAGCGCGTCCTGACCGACGAGGCGGACGATCTCCTGCAGTTCGGATTCCTGCTGCAGGATGCTCATGGCCTTGTCGCGGTTGGCCATATATTCCTCGCCGAACGTGGCCTCATACCACGGCTTGAGCGAGTCGACATACAGCGAGTAAGACGTCAGCCAGTTGATGGCCGGGAAGTGGCGGGCATACGCCAGGCTCGAATCGAGCGCCCAGAACACCTTGACGATACGCATGGTGGCCTGCGAGACCGGCTCGGAAATGTCGCCGCCCGGAGGCGAGACAGCGCCGATGGCGGTGACGGAGCCGCGGCGGTCGCCCTCGCTGCCGATGCAGCGGATGCAGCCGGCGCGCTCGTAGAACTGCGCGATGCGGGACGCGAGGTAGGCCGGGTAGCCTTCTTCGCCGGGCATCTCTTCCAGACGGCCGGACATCTCACGCAGGGCCTCGGCCCAGCGGGAGGTGGAGTCAGCCAGAACGGCGACGTCATAGCCCATGTCGCGGAAGTACTCGGCGATGGTGATGCCGGTATAGATGGACGCCTCACGCGCTGCCACGGGCATATCGGAGGTGTTGGCGATGAGCACGGTGCGCTTCATCAGCGGCTCGCCGTTGCGCGGGTCGGTCAGCTCCGGGAACTCCATGAGAACGTCGGTCATCTCGTTGCCGCGTTCGCCGCAGCCGATGTAGACGACGACGTCCACGTCCGACCACTTGGCGAGCTGGTGCTGCACGACGGTCTTGCCGCTGCCGAACGGACCGGGCACGGCGGCCGTGCCCGGTCCGTTCGGCAG
>ERZ1026985.485-NODE-485-length-9046-cov-14.736737_pt1 | contig 9046 bp, 9 predicted proteins | sample MGYA00519558_ERZ1026985 | MGnify/ENA primary metagenome ERZ1026985 (study PRJEB26926, sample SAMN06164799) | human gut metagenome | biome: ENVO:00009003; feature: ENVO:2100002; material: ENVO:00002003 | host: Homo sapiens | place: USA | collected 2012 ... | reverse complement strand
CTAATGAATTCAGCATAAAAAATTCGCATTTGAATTATTTTTTATCAGCTGATACTCCTGTTGTTGTTGACGATGTAGTATGCGATGAAACACCCAATTTCAGATATAACCTTACGCCTTATACAATACACTTTGATCCACTTTCTATATCCGGTGAATACAAAAAAGTTGTGTTTGCCGCAATTGACAACGGCAATATAGATATAACAGCGTTTTCACATGAAATTAATACACCTGAATATTCCGGTAACAGAGGGTATTATTTTCAATCAGGCGAAGTCATTGTTGTTGTTGAATTTGAAAAGGAATATATTTCATTCAATTTAAATAAATTTAACGAAAAAAGCCCTAATTATTCAATATTACATATAATCCTTCAAGGCTATAACGGAGAATATCAGATTTTCACTATGATTTACTCCACCACCAGCTTTAAGTCTTATATTCTCGACAACATTTCTCTAAACAGCATTTCATTGATTACGCAGATAAAAGAAGAACTTACAATTAATCAAGAAGTTTCTCAACTAATTAATCAAATAGAAAACGAACGTTATCTTGTTCGGAAAAAGCTTGATGCTTAATTCTACAAACAAAAAGGACTATATCAGCAACTGCAAGCAGTTGTTACATAGTCCTCAAAAAATGTGGTGTTTTTGTTTTATGCGCCATATATCACAAACAAAATATAATCTATTGTTCCATCGTCTACTAAGTTTGAACAGCCTATAAATCCCGGTCTGTCTTTTGTGTATGAAACAAATTCACTGTATGATGTAAAATCTAAAACTGGAGTGTATCCTTCTTCATTGTAATACTTAATATCATTGCACATAAAAGTAATTGTACTAATGATTTCTTCATTTTTATTTATCACTTGTTCGTTTCTTGCTGATCCCCAAAAGTATGGGTGACCCACAGTTTTATAAGTGGTATCCCAACTGCTGTTTTTATACACTTCACCATATTGGCAGTTTCTCTTTACATCAACCCAAACTTCTTCACCATTTGAGTAATCCCAATAACCGCCGTTCGGGTATTTAATTTCGTTCACTCTCTTATACTTATAACCGTTCTTGTCAGCCCATTTGTAGCATTCTTCTATGATGTACTCACAGTCGGATTTTGTGAACTTCCATTTAGTTTCAGCCGGCTTGCTTTCCTGCTTCTTTGTGGTGGTCGCAGGCTTTGGTGTTTCCGCTTTCTTTGCGGTCGTTGTAGTCTGTATAACAATCTTGCTGTCGCTCAGATAGTCGCTGTGTATAAAGCTACCGTCAGAGAGCTTATAATAGCCCGTGTCGGTCTTGGCTGTTACCGTGACTTTATCGTTCACGCTGTACAGCTTGACGGTTTCTGCACCGAGTACGGCTTTCTTTCTGCTGTAGCAGTCTGTGTTGACGTACTTTGTACCGCTTGCCTTTGTTTCTGTCCATTCGGGAGCGGGCTTTGTTGTGGCGGCGGTTGTTGTCGTTGCCGGCTTTGGCTTTGCCGTTGTTACCGCTTTTGTGGTGGTAGTGGTAGTTTCAGCTATCTTTGTTTCCTGTGGCTTTGTGGTGGTCACTGCTGTGATAGCTGTGGTCTGAGCAGTAGTTGTTTCTGCTTTCGGCTCGTCAATCCTATCCATCACCGTTCCCGTTACTGCCGGAGCGGTAGTTGTGGTAACTGCCGTTTCGGGTGCAGAGGACAATGTGCTGTTTGCATTGTCTGCCGTGCAAGCACTGGTCAGTATTACGCTGATGAGGGTTATTGTTGCGAGTATGGTGTGGGTACGTTTACGTTTCATTTTTGGGTCCTCCTTTTCTTCTTTCGCAGTATTTACTATCTTTAGTATATCATATTTTGATTTGATAGTAAACATATTATCAGCGAAAATACAAACAAATCTTAATCCATTATATTGGTAATTGTCACAACTGTTGAAAGTTTATATCGGGTAAAAGAAAATTGCCGCCGGTGGCGACAATTTGTATGTTATTATTATTTATTATATTTGATACTGACTTTTTTAACTTTACACTTATGCTTATTTTCTTCTATAATTTCTTTCTTATTTTCATCATCATTTTCTTTTTCGTTTTCTTCTTCGCTTTCTTTTTGAATTAGATCGAGCGTATCTATATCTCCTATCTTTGTTTCAAAGTAATATTTCTTTATTAAACAAGCCACAGTTGCAAGTGAATTAGAAATAAGAAGTGGTAAAATAAACAAATTTACAATATTATTCAGAATATCTCTGGTTGAGTTATATGAATTATAAATACCGGTATTAATGAAAAAATCAAACTTGTAATCATCCGGGAGTAGCGATATAAACGTATTGGCAATTGTGAATATGAGTTGAAGAACAATTGCGCAAACTGCGTTAACATAAGTGCCAACTCTATTATGCGTAATTAAACTGAGAAAACACCATTCTAAAGTAAAGCAAATCACAATCGCAAAATAAGCTATCATCTCGTCGCTTTCAAAAACAACTGCAAATATACATGACATAAAAACAATCAAACCTAACGAGTTTTTTATTGACGCCCTAAAGAAAGATTTGGCGGAAAATAGAACATCAACATTTGTATTTATTAGTACTGTAGTCATTATTGCAATTATTAAAATATAACAAAAAATTCGAATTATATCGTTTGTTGAACTTTCTATTTTTGCATCTAAAGATGTTAATACTAGAAGTCCAATAAGAAGGGAAATTTGAAATTTACCGATTTTCTTTTGAACTTCTTTTCTGTTAAGTTTAATAATTTTCCTTTGCATTAACTTGATAAATTCAATAAATTTCATAATTCACCTTATTTTTGTATACATACACCCAATAACAGAAAACTTAGAAGAATGTAACCTATGTTAATCATAACGTTGATAAGAAGGCTCTCTTTATTGAGTGGGTTGCGTATAAATCTGAATGTATCAAGAAGAACGTTCACCAGATTTATTATCGAAATTGTGACATTAAACATTATATCAGGCACCAAAAGAAAATTTACAATCATTAAAATATAAAGCGGAGTGTCAGTCGTATCAGATTTGATTGTTTGTTTTTTATTTTTTGCCATAAATAATGCCAGCAGATTAAAAACTGTATTGAAAATGTAAGCAATTAATGTTACAGTAAACAATATCATATTTTTCTCCATTCTATCATATTTGACTGCAAATGTCAAATGTTATTCTTATTTGTCTTTTCATGTATCGCTTTATCGTACATTTAAACCTTTTCGCTGTTATCTCTATAAAAAAGCAGTGCCTTAATAACATAACTCTGATAGTCTTCTTTAAGAATGGAATCGGGAATGTACGATTTTATCTGCTTATATTTAATAGCATTCGGCGGTTTATGAGAAGATTCCTTTTTTGCTGATTTTTCAGCGAAAAGAGAAGTGATGGTTTCGTTATCCGTTAAACCGCCGTTGTCAAGCCATTCTCTGAGCTCGGCGGCTTTATTGATTGTTACATCATATTTCTGCATAAACGGTACGAGTATAGCTTGTTTTGCCGGTTCGATATAAGATATTTCAACTGCGGCTCTGATTGACAGCTTATCATCATCAACCATATCACGGATTTCTTTGATAAGATATGTAAGCCGAATGTATCTGCGAACGGTGTCCTTACTCTCTCCGAACATATCTCCGATTTGTTCATCAGTACGACCGCTTTTTGTCGCCACTGGCGACGATTTATCGGTTGCCGGTCTGCCAACGCTTTTTTTAAGTACATCGTATTTCATTTTGTAAGCAAACGCTTTTTCACTTGGCAGTATTTTTTCACGCTGTAGATTGCTGTCAACCATTATAATAGTTGCTTCTTCATCCGTTAACTGCTTTACATACGCTTTGAGTGTTTTAAGCCTGGCAAGCTCACAGGCTCTTTTGCGCCGGTGACCGCTTATCAGTTCGTATCTGCCATTGCCTTTTTCACGAACTATCGCCGGATTCATGATACCATTGTGTTTTACGCTTTCTGTGAGTTGTACCATATCATCATTATCAACAACTGAAAATGGGTGACCTTCAAAGCTATCTATAAGATCTAATGGAATCTCATGCACACTATCGTTATCTGATACCGGGGAATAAAAGGAAAGTCCGTTGAGCTTTCCTTTTGCTTTAATATTGGAAAAATCAAAAGCCATTTTATTTACACCTCTCTATAAATTCATTTGTAAGATCCGCATACTGAGCACCGAGTTTTGTATTTATTGTCATTGCTTTCTGTTCTGCGGTACTATTGCTCGCCATAACGCTTTTTGTTATACGACTGTTGAAAACGAGATTACCGTATCTTTCGGTCAACGCTTCATCAACCGCCTTTGCCATTCGTGTGTTATCGGTCATTGTTTCGATAACTCCATACAGTGTTAACGTAGGATTAAGTTCTTTTGCAAGTGTCATTATTTCTTCAAACTGAACAATGCCGTTGAGCGCAAACTTTTGCGTCTGTACCGGTATCAATACACCGTCTGCGGCTACCAGTGCGTTTACTACCAACACGCCGAGCGATGGAAGACAATCTATCAGGATATAGTCATACCTGTCAAACACCTTGTGAAGAAGCAGTCTGCGGAGTATCATTTCACGTCCTATTGCTGTGGCAAGGAACATATCCGCTGTTGAAAGAGTTATGTCAGATGGAATGTAATCAACGTTGTCGGATTTGCTCGTCAGGATTGCCTGTTCTATGACCTCATCTGAAAGCTTGCGTGACATTTCTGCGGTAAGCAGGTCAGTTATTACTATTTCTTCATTTTCACCTGAAAAGCCTAGATAATCCGACAGATTTCCCTGACCGTCAAGATCGATACATAGTACCTTCATTCCGTTTCTTGAAAGATTTGCAGCTATATTTACAACTGTAGTTGTTTTGCCGACACCGCCTTTCTGATTTGCAACTGCGATAATTTTTGTTTTTCTCATGGTAAACCTCTTTCTGCTGCATAAAGCAGCTGTTAAATTTAAGCCTTTTTAAATTAAAAAGCAACGGGAAAGGACGGCAGGCTTACTTTTCCGTCCTACAGTGTAGCTATCACTGTCCGTTGCAAAAGAAACGACATAATCACAATTCCCATCATAAGCACGCTTTAAAACGTTCTTCTACCTCTTGTCGTTCCTTGAGAGCTGCCGGAATTGCACCGGCTTTACACTGTTGCTCTCATACACAGGCTGCCTGAACGACAGCCTATTTAATTGCCGCCAATGGCGACAATTAAAAATCATCCCATAACCATCGTTATCTGATTGCTGACTTCTTCAGTTGCTTGCATCTCCTCAGCAAATTCAGTTGAAATTAATTGAACGGTTTTACTGTATTCTTTCATTACACGTTCAAATGATTCCTGCAGAAGTTTTCCGTCTTTATCATCCAGGCTACGATAATTATCTACGAAATGCTTACTGCGGCTATCCGGTATTTCAAAACCGTATCTTCGTAACATCAGCATACTGAAAATATCAGCTTCGATTTCTTTCTGTTCAATCGACATCTTATTACTGTTAGCAGAAAAATGAAGCAATTCATGTCCAACTTCATGGAGCAATGTCGAAAGCCTTCCGGTATCGTTTAAAAGCGGATTAAGCTCTATAATATTGTCATTTCTTGCAAGTCCACGTATTGTAACCGTTTCCTCGTTCATATCCTTTACTTCAATATTGTGCTGTTTGCAAAAATCCGTTATATACTCGGCAAATTGTTTATGTATTTCACTTTCTTCTCCGAACCCTTCGCTGATAACGGTCGGATATAACTCAATCGGTAAATTTGTCTGCGATATATCAAAAACACTTCCTATGCCGAATCCAAGCCTTTGGTAGCTTTCAATGTTACCCTTTTTATATTCCAATTGCATTTGCTTGTCTGCTTTAGACAGCTGAATCCAATCACCGCTCTCGTTTTTCAAATATGTGATTTTTTGCGGTACAAAAATTTTAATGGCTTTTGCGCCTTTTTTTATTCCGTAATACGGCAGCTCTCCGTTAGGAAGTTTGTGTTCTTTTGCAAGCTCATCTGTAATTTTTTTGATGGCGGCAAAAGATCCGACGAATAATGCACCTGGGTTTTGAGCGTAAATCAGCATGGTGTTGCGTGTGCTGTAATTATAAAAACGTGACTGAAAATCAATAAATTCAAGAATTTTTTCAGGATCTTCTTTAAAGTTATTGACTATATTCTGTATAATTTTTAAATTTTCTTCTTTGGTCAATTCTTTCTGTTCCAGCCAAGCTTTCTTATCATAAGTTTTCGGCATTTTTCAACTCCTCCTTTATTTTCTCACGCCACTTGTAAGGTAATCTGTCAATGCTTATCATTTCAGATTTATCGGTAATCATCGGATTATCTCCGATGTCGCCACACCTCGCATCGCAGAAGCCTATAAATCCGTTTTCACATTCATAGATCGCAAGCCCACCAAAGTGCAATTTGATTGTTGCGTTTAAATAAATGATTGTATCCATTTTTATTCCTTTCCGCCATATTTGGCAAATAAAAAATGCACAGACAAGCTGTGCAATGAGTTTATATTTAATTGTCGCCAGTGGCGACAATTAATTTTAAATAAATTTGTATGGTAAATCTCGACAAAATATGATATAATTCTATCACAAAATCACTTTCAAAAAAGGAGTGCTTGCTATATGAAACCCAAAAATGTGACTATTTATGAAGCATACAAGATGTTTATAAATGAACAACTTTTTCGTAACAATAGTAAACGTACTTTGATTTGGTACAATGAAAACCTATCAGCATTTTTTAATTGGTTGGGCGAAAATAAAAACGTTGATAGTTTGACGGTCGAAAATTATAAATCGTACTGTACTTTTCTTCAACATGATTATGTTAAGCGTAATGGTCAGCCGTTGAAAAGCAGCAGTGTAAACAGCAGAGTCAGAGCAATAAAGGCTTTTTATAATTATTGTATTGAAGAGGATCTACTTCCTGACTTTAGCAAAAAATTAAAAGCCACCAAGATAAGAAAAACTGAAAAACTTCCGCTTGATGACGATGAAATACATACATTGGTCAGTGCATTCGGTGATTCTGCACTTGAAGAACGCAATAGATGTTGGGTTATACTAATGTGCGATTCAGGGTTGCGCCGAGGAGAAATTATCAATTTGCAAATCGGAAATGTACACCTAGCACGTGGATTTATGATAGTAACCGGTAAAGGAGATAAACAACGTTTTGTTCCATTAGGAGAACTATCAAAAATTTCATTGGCAACTTACATTCGCAAATATCGGAATGAGGCTAAAGAATCGGAGCCTGTATTTGTGAATCGCTTTGGAGAAAAATGTACGATAAATACGGTTAAACAAGTATTCCAAAAGCTGAAGAAGCAAACTGGAATTTTAAGATTACACGCACATCTCCTAAGACATACATTTGCGACTAACTATCTTGTTGACGGAGGAGATTTAGAAACTCTCCGTCTGCTTATGGGGCACTCAGACTTGCAAGTTACGATGATGTATCTACATCTCGCCGAAAACAAAAAGCTTTTGCAACGCAAACATCAGAGCCACTTAGATATGATAATCAACTCGTAAGGCTTTTGTTTTTCTTTTAAGCAGGGTGTCCCGGGTTCGATTCCCGGGTGGCTCACCAACGGAATTTCCCTTTGTAATCACATTCTTGTGTATTACAAAGGGTTTTCGTATTTTTATGCGCCAAAAAAACACACTGTTATTTTGTATTACAGCAGTAAAATAAGCTGTTAATTTTGGCTTCAATGCTCCGGAGCTGATTAAGAATAGCTCTTTTTTCGTGTATCTCACGTTCCGTTTGCTTTAACGTGACTTCTGCTCTCTGAATACTGATCTGCAATGACGGAAGCTCTTCGGCATAGCGAAAAACTAAATTCTGTAACTTGTCGGAAAAATTCGCCCCTTTACAGCTTTCTATAATTTGATATACGTTTTCGGATATTCGTATTGACTTTTGTACACTTTTCATTTGTTTCAATCCTTTCATTGATTATAATTGCGTCTAAATGGCTTCTGTGCTTACTCTGCAAAAGTTGCTTGTTCTGCGCTAAGTGCAGATACATTGATGTAACCTGTAGATCAGAATGACCGAGGATAAGACGCAATGTTTCAAGATCGCCGCCGTCACATAAGTAATTTGTGGCGAAAGTGTGCCGCAAAAGATGAGGGTGCAGTCGGTCTATTCCGGTGCGCTTTTTCAACTTTTGGAATACCTGTTTTATTGTATTCGCATTGCAAGCATTACCGAAACGATCCACGAAAACCGGATCAGATCCGCCAGCTCCGGCACGGTAATAAGCTATGTAATGTAATAATACGTCATGTGACATTTTGCCGAGCGGCACAAATCTTTGCTTGCAACCTTTACCCGTAACAAGTAAAAAATCATGCTTCAAATCTACATTACACATCTTCAACGATAATATTTCGCCGCGGCGAAGACCGCTATCACACATCAAAACGACCCAACAACGATTACGGCATTCGAGAACGGTTTCACCGAAACAATCAAGTATCAATTGTATTTCCTCATCGTCGAGAGGTAATTTTTCTGTTTTATGGATCTTAGTTGTTTTCAATTTACGACTAAAATCGGGTATTAAATCCTCTTGTATGCAAAAATTATAGAACGCCTTTACGGCTCTGACGTGACTGTTTACGCTGGTACTTTTCAGTGGCTTTCCATTGTGTTCATATTCATGAAGAAGATACGAACAGTAAGCTTTATAATTGAAAATCGTCAGATCGTCAAGCGTTGCATCAGCGCCGAGCCAACGGAAAAATGCGCCGAGATTTTCTCGATACCATATAAGAGTTTTAGGACTGTTGTTGCGGAACAATTGTTCATCGACAAACATTTCAAATGCTTCTGTAACTTTCATCATAAACCTTTCGTAACCCAATCATCCCCGGCAGGAACATAACTTGTATTACAATTTCGCTCAAGCTCCGGCGAAGCTGAAGCTCTATTTGTATTACAATCGACGGCGCCGGGAATCGAAGCTGAAGCTCTATTTGTATTACAATCGACGGCGCCGGGAATCGAAGCTGAA
>ERZ1026985.484-NODE-484-length-9051-cov-4.180636_pt1 | contig 9051 bp, 7 predicted proteins | sample MGYA00519558_ERZ1026985 | MGnify/ENA primary metagenome ERZ1026985 (study PRJEB26926, sample SAMN06164799) | human gut metagenome | biome: ENVO:00009003; feature: ENVO:2100002; material: ENVO:00002003 | host: Homo sapiens | place: USA | collected 2012 ... | reverse complement strand
CTCGTGGGCTCGGAGATGTGTATAAGAGACAGATCGACAAGAGTGCGCCGGAAAGCATCCATCTTTGCGACTATCCGGTGGCAAACGAGAGCTGGATAGACAGTGAATTAGAGAAAAATATGGACGAAGTATTGAAAATCGTTGTTATGGGCCGTGCCTGCAGAAATACTGCGAACATCAAGAACCGTCAGCCGATTGGAAATATGTTTGTAAAAGCACCATTTGAATTATCCGAATACTTTACAGAGATTATCGAAGATGAGCTGAATGTAAAGAAAGTGACATTTACAGAGGATGTCAGTGCATATACTAGCTATACCTTCAAACCACAGCTTCGTACCGTTGGACCGAAATTCGGTAAATATTTAGGTCAGATTCAGAAAGCACTTGCAGAATTAGACGGCAACAAGGCAATGGCTGAGCTTAAGAGCACAGGTGCACTGAAACTTGACAGTATAAGCGACGAAGTTGTATTATATGAAGAGGATTTACTTATCACCATGACACAGCAGGAAGGTTACATGACAGAAGGTGATAATGAAGTGACCGTAGTTCTTGATACGAACCTTACTCCGGAACTTTTAGAGGAAGGAATGGTAAGAGAATTAATCAGCAAAATCCAGACAATGCGTAAGGAAGCAGGATTTGAAGTAATGGATAAAATTACTGTTTCTTATAAGGCAGATCAGAAAGTAAAAGACATCTTCGCAAAATATGGGGAAGAAATTGCAAAAGAAGTTCTGGCTGAGAGTGTTGTGGCTGATACGGTGAGCGGATATCAGAAAGAATGGAACATTAATGGTGAAACGGTTGTGCTTGGCGTGGAAAAGAAATAAGCAGAATAAAGATAAGGGAGCGGAGCTGACAGTGGCTTGCTCCCTTTTTGCACAAAAAACACCGGAATCGAAACAAAAGGAGAACATTATGAAAAGCAAAATGTTTGAAAAGGAAACCTTCAAAAAAGAGGTAGTTGAGAACGTAAAATACCTCTATCGTAAGACAATGGATGAAGCAAGCGAGCAGGAAATTTTCCAGGCAGTATCCTACGTTGTAAAAGATGTAATCATTGACCAGTGGCTTGCAACCCAGCAGGAATTTGATAAAGCAGATCCAAAGATTGTATACTATATGTCCATGGAGTTCTTAATGGGCCGTGCATTAGGCAATAACCTGATTAACTTAACGGTATACAATGAAGTGAAAGAAGCTTTAGAGGAAATGGGAATCAACTTAAATGCCATAGAGGATCAGGAGCCGGACCCGGCACTTGGAAATGGTGGACTGGGAAGACTTGCTGCCTGCTTTATGGAATCTTTGGCAACTCTGGGATATCCGGCATATGGTTGTGGAATCCGTTACCATTATGGAATGTTCCGTCAGAAAATAGAAAATGGTTATCAGGTAGAAGAACCGGATAACTGGTTACAGAATGGATATCCATTTGAATTAAAACGTCCGGAATACAATTTCGAAGTAAAATTTGGTGGATATGTACGTGCAGAGGCACAGCCAGATGGAAGAACCAGATTCGTACAGGAAGGCTATCAGTCTGTAAAAGCAATTCCTTATGATATGCCAATCGTAGGTTATAACAATAATGTAGTAAATACATTGATGATCTGGGATGCAGAGCCAATGGAATGCTTCGAGCTGGATTCCTTTGATAAAGGTGATTATCATCGTGCAATCGAACAGCAGAACCTTGCAAAGAACTTAGTAGAAGTTCTCTATCCGAATGATAACCATATCGCAGGAAAAGAGCTTCGTTTAAAACAGCAGTACTTCTTTGTATCTGCCAGCTTACAGCGTGCCATTGCAAGATTTAAGAAGAATCATCCAGACATTCATATGCTTCCTGAAAAAGCAGTATTCCAGATGAATGATACCCATCCAACCGTAGCAGTTGCAGAGTTAATGCGTATCTTACTGGATGAAGAAGGCTTGGAGTGGGATGATGCATGGAATATTACAACAAAATGTTGTGCATATACCAACCATACCATCATGGCAGAAGCATTAGAGAAATGGCCAATCGAGATTTTCTCAAGACTGCTTCCTAGAATTTACCAGATTGTAGAAGAAATCAACCGTCGTTTTGTACTGGAAATCCAGCAGAAATATCCTGGAGACAACCACAAGGTTGAGAAGATGGCAATTATATATGATGGTCAGGTAAAAATGGCTCATCTGGCAATCTGTGCAGGATATTCTGTAAATGGTGTAGCGGCACTTCATACAGAAATCCTTAAGAAACAGGAATTAAAAGATTTCTACGAGATGTTCCCGGAGAAATTTAATAATAAGACCAATGGTATTACACAGCGTCGTTTCTTAATGCATGGAGATCCATTACTTGCAGACTGGGTAACCAAATATGTTGGAAAAGACTGGATTACAGACATTTCCCGCATCAAGAGATTAGAGTTCTATGCAGATGATGAAAAGGTTCAGCAGGAATTCTTAAATATCAAATATCAGAACAAGCTGCGTCTTGCATCTTATATCGAAGAACACAACGGAATTGAAGTAAATCCTCGTTCTATCTTTGATGTACAGGTAAAACGTCTGCATGAGTATAAACGCCAGCTCTTAAATATTCTTCATGTAATGTATCTTTACAATGAATTAAAAGAGCATCCGGATATGGAATTCATTCCAAGAACTTTCATTTTCGGAGCAAAAGCAGCAGCAGGCTACCGCAATGCAAAACTTACCATCAAATTAATCAACTCTGTTGCAGATGTCATCAACAATGATAAGTCCATCAACGGAAAGATTAAGGTTGTATTTATCGAAGACTACAAGGTATCCAATGCAGAGATTATTTTTGCAGCAGCAGATGTCAGCGAGCAGATTTCTACTGCAAGTAAGGAAGCATCCGGAACCGGTAATATGAAGTTCATGCTGAATGGAGCGCTTACCATCGGAACCATGGATGGTGCAAACGTTGAGATGGCAGAAGAAGTCGGCAAAGAAAACATGTTTATCTTCGGTATGAGCTCTGACGAAGTGATTGCTCATGAGCAGAAACGCGATTATGACCCAATGCAGATTTTCAACAATGATCAGGATGTCCGTAAAGTTCTGATGCAGTTAATCAACGGATTCTATTCACCAAATGATCCGGAATTGTTCCGTGACCTTTACAACTCACTGCTGAATACACAGTGCACACAGTACGCAGATACTTACTTTATTCTGGCAGACTTCCGTTCTTATGTGGAAGCACAGAAGAAGATTAATGCTGCATATGCAGATGAAAAAGAATGGGCTAGAAAAGCAATCTTAAATATTGCAGCTTCCGGCAAATTCTCATCTGACCGTACGATTCAGGAATATGTGGATGATATCTGGCACCTGAACAAAATCACTGTTACAGTAGATGACAAAGCAGAATAAAATTAAGAAATAAAAGCATAAGCATAAAAACAGAAAGAGGCAGCAGTCCGGCAGGGTTGTTGCCTCTTTCTGCTTTAAGACGTTAGGCATCCGTAAGAAGCACCGGTGACAGATTCTGTGAGGTTTAAGCTACTGGGAAAAATTTACTTGTATTCAAAGAACTTATTTGTTACAATCAACACAAAGCATATATTCTGATTTTCGAATGGCGAAAGCCAGTCTAAATTTCTAGTATCAATTCAATGAATTCTATGCTTTTAAATTCTAATTACAATTAATGAACGCATAGTGCATTGAATAAGCGGAATTTCAGAATCGGAACAGGATATGTAATCCTGCTTTTCCTTGTACTATGGGAAAAGGAGGAAACATGAAAACGTTAGAAGAATTGAATCTGGTGGATGACTTTCTGGTAAACAGCCTGACCAGTCACAAAATTTATGGGGAACAGTCGGCGAGGTATATTTTGGAGTGTATTCTGCACCGGCAGATAGGAAAGCTTACGGTAGTGCCACAGCGTTTCTTCTGCGGAGAAAATTTGGAAACCCACGGCATTCGACTGGATGTATATCTGGATGAGGAGAACGGAGAAATCTTTGATATAGAACCGGACCAGAATGATGGGAAAGAAGAAATTGTATCATTGCCACGGAGAGTCCGGTTTTACCATGCGAAGATTGATGCAGGCAATCTGACTGCAGGGGATACCTATGGGAGCCTTCGGAATGTCATCGTAATTTTTATTACAACTTATGACCCCTTTGGACTGAATCGTATGGTGTATACTATCAAGAATTGTTGTATCGAAGTGCCGGAATTAGAGTATGAGGATGGTGCGCAGACGATATTCTTGTATACAAGGGGAAGGGAAGGAAACCCGCCGGAGGAATTAAAACAGCTACTGCATTACATGGAGCATTCATCCATAGAGAATGCTTCCACCGAGAATCTGAAAAAGTTACACCGGATGGTAACAGCAGTCAAGCGGGATGGAGAGGTAGGTCTTGCATATATGAAGAGTTTTGAGAGAGAAGAGAGGATTCGAAGACAGGGCGAAGAAGAAGGAAGAAAAGCCGGACTGGAAGAAGGTAAGAAAGAAGGTCTGGAAGAAGGCATTATAAAACTCAGCCGTAAACTAGGAAAAGAAGATACGGAAATTCTGTCATTATTGCAGGAAGAACTGCAGATAGGTGAAGGACAGGCAAAACGGATACTGGAAAAATATCAGTAGTATGGAACAAAAAAAGGGCAGCACTCCTACTGGAGTAGCTGCCTGATTAATTTTAAGTGTAAGTGGATGGTCTTTTTATAAGCATCCATATCCCGGTTCTTAAGGGATAATAAAATTTGTTCATGCTCCTGCTGTGCAGTAATTCTTCCATAAGAGGTATTTCCTTCACCATAATAAATGGATTTACTGATCAGGTTATTCAGTGTCATATAGAAGACACGAAGCGGAAGTGTTCAGGGCAGATTCAACCATATCTACAAGATCCGTTTCATTTGGAAGCGTAACATAATTGCCTTTGCCGATTACATTCGTAACCAGTTTTTTCTCGGTAAGAATCTTGATGGCTTCCCGGATGACATTACGGCTGACTCCATATTGTGTTGCAAGAACACGCTCGGAAGGCAGACAGTCCCTCATCGATTTCTTCTTTTTTGACATTTAATAGAGTGGCAAACCGCATACCATTTCCATTTACGCCACAGTTTAAGGTAAGCATATGGCGTTCTAAGCAGCCCTTCTTTACTTTTGCCCAGATGTCTGGTGCCGGGGAGCCATCCTTATGGGAAAATTCAATGGCAACCATAAGACCGATACCACGGACATCGGAGATGCAAGGATTTCCGCCAAAAGTGGTTCCATGGGTACCAACCGGCCATTTATCCATAATTTCCGGGGTGAAAATCACGGCACTCATTGGAAGACCGCCGGCAATGGCTTTACCAACTGTCATAATATCAGGCACAACGTCGAAGTTCTGGCTTGCCCACATTTTGCCGGTACGTCCGTAGCCACACTGGATTTCGTCGAAAATCAGGAGAATTCCATGGTTGTCACAAATCTCGCGGACACTCTGTACGAATTTCCTGGAAGGAACGACATAGCCGCCTTCGCCCATAACCGGCTCCATATAAATGCAGGCAACATCTTCCGGATAGACAACATATTTCAATAATTTATTCAGCTCAAACAGTGCATAATCGGTACGCTCTTCTTCTGTCATACCGGCAGGACACAAATCTTTTCCAGGATATGGCGCAAAGTAGACATTATCCAGTTTATGGTTTCATCTGCATGTACTCTGCTGCCGGGTAATGTCTGCCGGGTAGAGACTGCCAGGTAAAGTCTGCCAGAAAACAATAGAAACATTTATTTACCGGATGCCAGTTCCACCGTGTCTTTCCAGAATCGTTTTGGAATATTCTGACTTTGCAGCTTCGGATTCTTTCTTGCTTCAATGGCAATGCTGTCAAAGAAACCGCACCAGAGCTTCTGGTATTCCTTCTCGGCAGGGGAAAGCCGTGTGATAACGTCCGGATTTAAAGTGGATGCATCCGTAAGGAAGTAGCCACTGCCGGCTTTGTGAATGGCGGCAATCTGGTGTGTTGCGTCATAAATCATAAAATGTTCCTGCGGAAGGCGGTCAGCAAAGTGTTCTGCCAGAACGGAAATCACCTGATTCTTAGGGTGGATGGCAGAAAACAGGACTCCGTTTTCCAGTTCCTGAAAACGTAAAAATCCAAGCAGATGGTGGGCTTCATTTCCGGTGGAACGGCTCAGTTCAAAGACTCTTGCAATATAAGGATTGCCAAGAGCCTGTAAAATCCGATGACCATCAGGTAAAGAAAATCCATATAAGAGTGTACGGTAAATGCAGTCGGCTTTGTCCGGATACTCATTCTTTTTCTTATCATCATGGGTAAGAACCGCCTGAAGAATATCCTGATAGACCTCCATGCCAAGACGGGCAATAATGGTGCGTCCAACCTTTTTGCTCTTTTCGGAATCCGGTGTGACAGTAATATATTCAGAAAAGAGTTCGTAAGTTATCGTATCATTGATACAAAGCTTTATATTTTTGTGCCCATATCTGCTGGCCCAGGCATCATAGATGCCGGTAAAGATGCCATCGATGGAATCTTCACAGAGAAATATATGCATAAGAAAAAGTCCTTTCCTGTTTACTGAAAAATCATGGTTATAGCAGTTTATCCGACGCATAAATCGTTGGTGGTCAGTTTAAAATCACTTAAGGCATCTTCATCGAAGAAGGAAATCTGTTTATAACTGGAATCCCGTATTTCCTTCGGAATCTGAGTTTTATCCTGCATCAGACAGCTGCAGATATAATCTTCATTTTGTGGAATGGAATACATCATACGACCGGAGCAGGTAATAAAGTAGGCAGCCCGTTTTAAGACAACTCCGATTTTCTTTAAATCGGAAAAGTCAAGGCGGCTGTGCCGGCGGGCTTTTACAATGCGGTTGGCAGATTTCACACCAATGCCCGGAACACGTAGTAAGGTGTTGTAATCTGCCCGGTTAATCTCTACCGGAAAGGCTTCTAAGTGGCGGAGTGCCCAATCGCATTTCGGGTCTAAGAAGATATTAAAATCCGGACGGTCTTCGCTTAGTAGCTCTCCGGCAGAAAAACCATAGAAGCGAAGCAGCCAGTCTGCCTGATACAGGCGGTGTTCCCGCAGAAGGGGTGGACCACCGGGAAGGGTTGGCAGATTGGAATCGTGATTTACATTGACAAAGGCGGAGTAGAAGACTCGTTTCAACTGGAAATTCTGGTATAAGCCTTCTGCTACCTTCATAATCTGATAATCGTTTTCCGGGGTGGCACCGATAATCATCTGGGTGCTTTGGCCTGCCGGTACAAATTTCGGGGTCTTATGGTAAACCATCAGCTCATTCTGATTTTCCATAATGCCATTTTGAATCAGACGCATGGGCTTTAAGATGGTTTTGCGGGACTTATTTGGTGCAAGAGCCTTCAGTCCGTCTGCGGTCGGAAGCTCCAGATTAATGCTCATACGGTCAGCAAGAAATCCTACTTTTTCAATGAGAACCGGGTCGGCACCGGGAATAGCTTTTACATGAATATATCCGTTAAAATGATGGCGGACACGGAGCTGGTAAAGTGTCTGATAAATCAGTTCCATAGTATAATTCGGGCTGATGAGAATACCGGAGCTTAAGAAAAGACCTTCAATATAATTTCTGCGGTAAAATTCCATGGTAAGGGTACAGACTTCGTCCGGTGTAAAGGAAGCCCTTGGCACATCATTGTTGCAGTTATTCTGGCAGTAGGCACAGCGGAAAATGCATTCATTGGTAAAAAGAATCTTAAGCAGGGAAATACAGCGTCCATCGGCAGAGAAGGTATGGCAGATTCCGGGAGCAATGGAATTACCCATGCCATGGCCGGTTCCCTTGCGGTCTACACCGCTGGAGGTACAGGCAACATCATATTTGGCGGCATCCGAAAGGATGGTCAGTTTTTCCATTAAAGACATGTTTTCTGTTATATTCAAAGCAATCACCTTTTCTATCAAATATATGGAAGCACTTGCAAAGGAAGTAGTGGTGGAAGCCTGTCCTGTTTTAATGATTTATCAGATAAGAGCAGCATTGTTCATCAAACGCCAGATGCCGCATAATGCCTGCAAAGGGCACTAAGAATTTCTTTGTAGTATGTAGTTTTATCCGGCAACCGACACAAATTCACATCCATGTTCATATGTGCCTCGCTGGTACATCCTTGTACCAGCGTTGCCTGCTTTCAGATGAAATTCCAAGTGCCCCTAGCAGCCCTTATCAGGCATCTGTCCTTCGATGAACAGTGCCGCTTTTCCATAAGAAAAAGACAAGACAGGCTTCCAGCCATCCATCTTCCATTGTAAGTTTTATGAAAATCCCCAATAATAGTTGCATAGAACTATTTTCCTCTGTTATCATAAAAAGGACTGGACAAATCAGAACATTTGTTCTAAAATGATTGTAACACAGAAAAATGCAGTTGGCAACAAAAAAACGAACATTTATTCGAAAAAAGAGCGGTTAAATAAAGGAGCAGGCATGGCGGAATTAGGAAATCCACAGAATACAATAGAGGTACTGCAGAAGTACCGGTTTAATTTTCAGAAGAAATTCGGGCAGAATTTTTTGATAGATACTCATGTGCTGGATAAGATTATCGATGCATCCGGAGTGAAGGAGGATGATTTTGTATTGGAGATTGGTCCGGGAATCGGAACGATGACACAGTATCTTTGCGAGCGGGCAAGAGAAGTGGTTGCGGTGGAGATAGATAAGAATCTGATTCCGATTCTTTCAGACACATTAAGTGCATATGATAACGTGTCCATTTTGAATGCAGATATTTTGAAAGTCGATATTGCAAAGATTGTAGAAGAGAAAAATGGTGGGAAACCAGTGAAGGTTGTGGCGAATCTCCCATATTACATTACAACCCCGATCATCATGGGATTGTTTGAAAGTCATGTGCCGATCGACAGTATTACTGTCATGGTACAGAAAGAAGTTGCAGACCGTATGCAGTCAGGTCCGGGAACAAAAGACTATGGTGCCTGTCTCTTATACACATCTGACGCTGCCGACGAACTCTAGGGTGTAGA
>ERZ1026985.447-NODE-447-length-9349-cov-5.060146_pt1 | contig 9349 bp, 7 predicted proteins | sample MGYA00519558_ERZ1026985 | MGnify/ENA primary metagenome ERZ1026985 (study PRJEB26926, sample SAMN06164799) | human gut metagenome | biome: ENVO:00009003; feature: ENVO:2100002; material: ENVO:00002003 | host: Homo sapiens | place: USA | collected 2012 ... | reverse complement strand
AAGAGACAGTCCGGGTCCCGCTGCAATATGAGGAAAAGCGGTACGCCGACGCCGAAAAGCACAGCTATGCGCTGCTCGTGGGCGAAGGACGGGTAAAATTTGGCGCAAAAGGGAGTAGCAATTTGCAGGGCAGTTGTGATAAAATAATACATCAAACAAAATTATCTCTGCCCGGCGGCATGGCGCTCCCGCTCACCTGGGAGGAAACGACACTGCGCCCCTACGAAACGCGCACCGTCACAAGAACGCGCACAGAGGCCGAGGAGCTCGGCGCGCGGACGCTTTCGGCGTATCTTCTCACGAGGATCGACGGCGCCGTGACGGCGACGCGCGTCGCCTCGGCTGTGCAGGGGGATTGGCTGCTCGTCACGCTCTCGGCGGAATGTCTGGAGCAGATCGGCGAGACCGTGCCTATTTTAACGGATTGAACGCATTTTCCTGCGGCGCTGCCGCAGGAGCTTATGAAAGGACAAGCTTTTCTATGGAACAGCGCATCAGCATTGAACGCCTGGAGCAGGCGATCAACCTCTTCGGCTCGTTTGACGAGAATATCCGCCTCATCGAGTCGGAATTTCACGTCACCGTCGCCAACCGCGAGGGCGAGCTGCGCGTCAACGGCGAGCCGGAGGACACCATGCTCGCCTGCAAGGCCCTCTCCGCGCTTTTGACGCTCTCCAACCGCGGCGAGGCCATCAACGAGCAGAACGTCCGCTACGTCATCGGGCTGGCCCGCTCGGGACAGGAGGAGAAGATCGGCGAGCTGACGCAGGACGTCATCTGCATCAGCGCCAAGGGCCGCCCCATCAAGCCCAAGACCATCGGCCAGAAGGAGTATGTGGACTCCATTTCTCAGAATACCGTCACCATCGGCGTCGGCCCCGCCGGCACGGGCAAGACCTATCTCGCCGTCGTGCACGGAGAGCCGGACGCCCTGCAGGGCACGTACCGCGACCTGCTGCGGCGCGACCCGAACGAGCGTAAGACCTACGTCACGGATAAAATGGCCAAGGGCGTGCAGGAGGCCGTGCTCGACTATGACGTGCTCGGCACGCGCACGGAGCTCTCGCTCGTGCGCATTTACCTGCAGACTGGGCGCACGCACCAGATCCGCTGCCAGTTTTCCGCACGCGGTCTGCCGCTCTGGGGCGACAAAAAATACAGCACGCTGCCCGATGACGGGCCGATCGCACTCTGGTCGCACTGCCTGCACTTTGCCCATCCGGACACCGGCGAGGTGCTCTATTTCGAGCAGCAGCCGCCGGACATTTCCCCCTGGAGCCTGTTTGCAGACTAAGCACCCCGCGCCGCGGCGCGGGGCGTTTTTTGCGCAAGTGCGCGACAGTTTCCCGTCAAAGTGTCTTGCAATCGTCGGCTGTGCCCGGTATAATATGGGTATATCGCCGGTTTTGTGAGAAGGAAAACCATATGGATCTATGAGACAGGGGGAAAACCATGAAAAAAACACGTCGATTTTTGTGCCTGCTGCTGACGCTCGTGCTGGCGCTGAGCCTGTGCGCCATCCCGGCCGCCGCGGCAGATACGCAGACCCGCTCGGACGACCCGGTCGTGTTCGTGCACGGCCTGTTCGGCTGGGGTCAGCGCGACAAAATTTTCAGCATCATGCCCTACTGGGGCATGACCACCGGCAGCCTGCCGGACTATCTGGCCACGCAGGGCTATGAGACCTACGCCGCCTCCGTCGGCCCGCTCTCGAGCGCGTGGGACCGCGCGTGCGAGCTGTACGCGCAGCTCGTCGGTGCGCGCACGGACTACGGCGTCAAGCACGCGCAGGACTTCGGCCACGAGCGCTACGGCATCGACTATGAGACGCCGCTGTTCGAAGGCTGGGGCACACAGCGCGCCGTGAATCTCGTCGGCCACAGCTTCGGCGGCGCGACTACGCGCCTGTTCCTCGAGATCCTTACCAACGGCTGCCCCGAAGAGGTCGCCGCGGCCAAAGCCGCCGGTGTGGCCCCGAGCCCGTTTTTCCTCGGCGGCAAGGGCAGCTGGGTCCACTCGCTGACCGCCATCGCCGCGCCGCACAACGGCACGACGTTCATTGAGGCCAACAGCGATTTCACAAAGCTCGCCGCCAACCTGGCCACAGGCGCCGCCAAGGCGCTGGGCCTGTCGTCGCTCAAGGGCGTGTACGACTTCCAGCTCGACCAGTTCGGCATCCGCAAGGACGACAACGAGACATTTGCCCAGGCGCTTGACCGCGTGCTGAGATCCGACTTTTTGTCGCACAACGACAACGCCTTCCTCGACCTGACGATCGACAAATCGCTCGAGATCAACAAGGGCATCGAGATCCAGCCGAACGTCTACTATTTCTCCTACGCGGGCGACCAGACCTCGACCGATCCGCTCACCGGCAACCACTACCCCACCGTGTCGGCCATCCCGTCGAACGGTATGTCCGCGCTGATGATGCCCGGCTCGATCAACATGGGCAAGTACTGCGACAAGTACACCGCCGGCGGCATCTACATCGACCGGAGCTGGCTGCCGAACGACGGCCTTGTCAACACCGTGTCCGCGCTCTACCCGACCACGACGGACAAAAACACCACCGAGTGCCTCAAGCGCGACGGTACGCAGGGCTGGATTAACTATGACGGCTATTCCGACATCACCTTCCGGCCCGGCATCTGGTACGTCATGCCCGTCACGCGCGCCGACCATATGCAGTTCGTCGGCGGCATCGCCAACAAGAGCGTCATCGAAACACACCTGTTCTATCGAAACCTGATGGACGATATCTACGGCACCTACGGCTCCGGGCAGCCGGAGGAGCAGCCCTTCCCGTTCACGGACGTGGCGGCCAGCCGCTGGAGTTATTCGTATATCAGGCAGCTCTATGAAGCCGGCGTGATCGACGGCATGACCCCGACGACCTTCGTCCCGACCGGCGACGTCACGCGCGCCCAGTTCGTGAAGATGCTCGCCAGACTGCAGGGTGCGGACGTCTCCGAATACCGGAGTGCCGGGTTTGAGGACGTGCCAGCCGACGCATGGTATGCGCCCTACGTCAACTGGGCGGCTGCCAACGGCATCGTCTACGGCATTTCGAGCACCGAATTTGCGCCGAACGCCGACATTTCGCGCCAGGACATGGCCGTGATGCTCGACCGCTATGCGCAGCAGTCCGGCATCGTGCTCGGCACGGACAATGCGGCCGTGACGTTCACGGATGAAGCCGACATTGCCGCCTATGCACTGCCCGCCGTGCAGGCGCTGCAGCGTGCCGGCGTCATCAACGGCATGCCCGACGGCAGCTTCTGCCCGCGCGGCAGCGCGACCCGCGAGCAGGCGTGCGCCATGCTCTGCCGGCTCTGAAGGACAAAACAAGACAACAAAAGGACGCATCCGAATGGATGCGTCCTTCCGCTTGGATAACAGGAAGAGAAAGCAAAATCAGAAAGAGAAAGCAAAAAGCGATGTCGGATCAGGGGTGCGGCTTGCCCTCGCGGTAGTTTTTCATGACGTCGCGGAACAGCTCGCCGCTGGTCGGCGGCGTCCAGATGATGGCGTTGGCGCCGGCGCGGATGGTGGCGCGGATGCTCTCGTCATCCGCTCCGCCGGTCGCAAGGATGGGGTAGTCCGGGAAACGCTCGCGGATCTCGGCCACGATCTCCGGCGTCTGCGCGCCGGCGGCTACGTTCAGGATCGCGGCGCCGTCCTCGATGCGGTGGCGGTAGTTCGTGTCGGCATTGGCCACCGTGACCACGACCGGCACGTCGACGCTGCTGCGGATGCGGTTGAGGATGCGGCCCGGCGTCGGCGCGTTGACGACGACCCCGGTCGCGCCCTGCATCTCGGCGTACATGGCGAGGTTCACGACGCGCTTGCCCGTCGTCAGCCCGCCGCCGACACCGACGAACACCGGCAGGTCGCTCGCCATGAGCAGCGCCTGCGTGATGACCGGCTGCGGCGTGAACGGGTAGACCGCAAACACCGCGTCGGCGGTGACATTGCGGATGATGGCCAGGTCGGTCGAGAACACCAGCGACTTGATGCGCTTGCCGAACACCATGATGCCGCTGCACTCGTCGATCACGCTCGGTACGCGCAGCGCAAACTGGCGCAGCGTGCCGTCGATCGGCGCAGGCATCTGCGGGGCGACGTGCACGTCGCCCGGCGTCGTCACCTGGCGGTCCGCGGCGGAGGCCGCATCGTCGCCCACACCACCGAGCTGCAGCGGTTCATTATCCGCTGCGGGGTACGTCAGGACCTCCGGGTCCTCGGTCATATCAAAAATGAGATCACGATCTTTGCTCATAGCGATACCTCCTTGTCGTTTTGGGGGAGTATGTCTTGACTTTTGCGGCCGGTTGTGCTTTACTGAGGGTCAGAAAAGCTTGATTCGGCCTGTAGTAAGAAACCAAAGTTTCGTTTTTGATTAACGTAACTTTGGTGTAAACCATTTCTACGGGTTTGTCAAGCCTTTTTCCGAAAAAAGTTTGAAAAAATTTGCTTTACGGAATGGGAGGTCATTTTCATGGGCAAAGACAACGACGAGGCCGCCGGCGGTTTCGGCAGCGTGTTCCGTGACCGGCTGACCTATCTGATGAACGGCAACAACGTGTACGGCAAGCCCGTCAACACGCAGGAGCTGGCCGATGAGATCGCCATCAGCCGCCCGGCCGTGCGCAAGTATCTCAAGCCGAACGACCGGCGCGAGGTCACGGTGCCGTCGGCACTGGTCGTGAGCCGCATCGCGCGGTATTTCCGCACGACGCCGAACTTCCTGCTCGGCTTTGACGAGGCGGCCGACGACGCCGATGCGCAGCGCGCCGGCGAGAGCGACGTCTACAGCTCCCTCGGCCTGAGTCAGGAGGCCATCGACGGCCTGCACCGCCTGCATGCGCAGGCGGTCACAGACCCGAAGGCCGCCGAATTGCAGCGCCTGCTCGACAAGCTCATCTGCAGCTATGCACACGAGGCGGACAAGCTGCTGTGATCCGACACGACAGACACCCCCGACCGGAGTTTATCTCCGTCCGGGGGTGTCTGCATACTATATTCTCTTATTCTCTAAAAATATATGAATAAACGGCCGCGCCGGTTGACCTGACCGCGAAAAAAGCGTATGATTGAGTGTAACTATCCTGAGAGAAAAAGAGGAAAAACTATGCAATCGTTATCGCCGCAGGAAAGGGCCTGTCCGCACTGGCTGCCCGGCGTGCTTGTCGGCCTGTGCGCGGCGCAGCCGCTGCTGGATGTGCTGTCATTCTGGACGCAGGATCTGGCCTGGGGCAGCAAGCTGACGCTGTCGCTGCGCCTGCTGATCTTTCTCGGCGTCATGCTCACGGGCTTCGTGCTCTCGGAACGCCGGCGCTTTTACTGGATCGCCGCTGCCGTGTGCGCCGCACTCTATGCGGGGCACGTGCTGGCGTGCCTGCGCGCCAACGCTCCATTCACGACCGCGAACCTGATCTCCGACGCGACCAACTTCATCCGCTTCGCGCAGCTGCCGCTGTTTACGATCGCTTTTATCACATTCCTGCGCTTCTGCCGGCAAGGCTTTGCCAGCCTGGAGCGCGGGATCACCATCGCCTTCTGGATCATCGCCACTGTCGCGCTGCTCAGCGCACTGACCGGCACAAATCCCTATACGTATCCGGACAAGCGCATCGGCCTGTGCGGGTGGTTTTACTTTGCCAACAGCCAGAGCGCGATTTTGTCGATGCTCGTGCCGCTCGCGCTGTGTCCGGCACTGCGCAGCGGGCAGATCCGGCGCTGGCTGCCCATCGCCGTCGTCGGCTTCGCGGAACTATTCTGCTTTGCGACACGTCTGGCCTATATGTCCCTGTTCGTGACGGCGATCGGCATGGTCATCACGCTTGCGCTCACAAAGCGCGGCAGCGCAAAGGTCTGCGCCGTGCTGCTGCTGTGTGCCGCCGTCTGTGCGGCGGGCTACACCGTGTCCCCCATACACCGCAACCAGCAGGCCGTTGCGGCCAACGCCGTGCGCAAGCAGGAGAACATCGACCGGCTGGTCGCGCAGGGCAAGGCGGAATTCGGCGATCAGGGGTATGCATACCTCACCTACGCCTATGACGAGTACCTCGGCGGGACTGTCGAGCGCTATGGGCTCGAGGCCACGGCGGAAATGTACGGATACTCCACCAAAGCTGCCGACATCACGAATGTCCGCACGATCAAGATCAACTACTGCCGCCTGATGCTGAACACCGAGCCGCTTACCAGCCGCCTGTTCGGCCTGAGCTACGACGAGATGACCTACCATGGGTACTGCTATGACGTGGAAAATGACTTCCACGGCATCGCGTATCTGTACGGCTGGGCGGGGCTTGCGTGCCTGTTGGCTTTTCTGGGGTATTTCCTGGTCATCATCGTGTGCGCGCTCATCCGCAATGCCAGGCGTTACTTCACGGTCGAGGCCGGCGCCTGCGGCGTTGCGCTGTGCACCGCCCTCGCCCACATTTATAACACCGCCGGCGTACTGCGCCGCCCAAATGCATCTTTTTATCTCTGCCTGATTCTGGCATCCATCTGGTACCTGATCTATATCAGAGATTACGACGACTCAAAGGAGAACTGATATGTCCGAAGAAAAACACTCCCTGCGCGAGCGGCTCGCGCCGATGCTGCCGAAGTTTCTGATGATCCTTCTGATCCTGCAGCCGCTGATGGACATCCTATCCTTCTGGACGGACCGGCTCGGTATGAGCAACACGATCACATTGCTGCTGCGCTTCGCCGTATTCGCCGTTGTGTGCGTGCTCGGGTTTGTGACCTCGTCGCGCAAAAAGGTCTACGGCATCGCCATCGCCGCCTGTGCCTTCCTGCTCGTCGGACACTGCATCTCCTGCTTCATCGTCGGCTACCAGCGCATCGTCTACGACCTGACCAACTTTGTGCGCGTCGTGCAGATGCCGCTGTTCGTGCTGTGCTTCATCTCGTTTCTGCGGGCGAACAACAAGTGCTACCGCGCGTTTGAGACCGGCCTGATGCTCGACTTCTGGATCATCACGGCCTCGGTCGTCGTGAGCGTGCTCACACACACCTCCTCGGCGACCTATCAGTCCACCAATGTGGGCATTCTCGGCTGGTACTCGTTCGGCAATGCACAGAGCGCGATCATGAGCATTCTCGCGCCCATCGTCATCCTGCTGTGCTACCGCAGAAAGAACTTCCTGCTGTTCACGGTCACGAGCGTCGCCGCGCTGGCGCAGCTCTATCTCATGGGCACGCGTCTGGCATTCTTCTCGATCGCCGTGGCCGCGCTGGGCGTGCCAATCGTGCTGGTGCTGACTGGCAAGGCCCGCACCTCCAAGCGCTACATTGCCGTGCTGGTGCTCATCCTCATCGCATGCTGTGCGACCTACAAGCAGTCGCCCATGTATATCAACCAGAACCGCTACAATGAGGCCATGAGCTACAAGCAGAACGACGCCGAGCGCATGATCAAGCGCGCCGAGGGCAACAAAGACGGCACTTCCACCGTCACGCCCGAGGAGCGCTACCACGCCCTGTGCACGATCTATAACTTCTACTCCCCGAACATGTGCCAGCGCTTCGGCACGGCGCGCGTCATGTCCGCCTACGGCTATTCCGATCAGGTCACGGACATCACAGCGACCCGTCACCGCAAGATCGTCTTCTGTGAGATGCTGCTCGACGAGCAGCCGTTCACTTCCCGCCTGTTCGGCATGGAGCTCGGCCGCATGGCCTTTGACGGCGAGATTTATGACGTGGAGAACGATTTCCACGGCATCTGTTTCCTCTACGGCTGGGTCGGCCTGGCCATGATGGTCGCCTTCATCGGCTATTTCCTGTACCTGATCGTCAAGTGCCTGATCAAAGATTTCCGCAAATACTTCACGGTGGAGGCCGGCGCCTTCGGCATCGCGCTGTGCCTGTGTCTGGTGTACGCCTACTTCACTGCCGGCGTGCTGCGGCGGCCGAACGCCTCAATCTACATGTCGGTGCTGCTGGCCGCGGTCTATTACCTGACGCAGATGCGCAGCGAGCAGCCGGACGCGCTGCCGGACGGAGAGGAGAAACGCGCATGATTTTCAGTGTTGTCATCCCGGTCTACAACGTCAAGGACTACCTGCCCAAGTGCATCGACTCCGTGCTGGCGCAGGATTTTGAAGACTACGAGGTCATCCTCATCGACGACGGCTCGACCGACGGCGAGAGCGGCGCGATCTGCGACCGCTATGCCGCGGCGCACCCGGAGCGCATCCGCGCCATCCACAAGCCGAACGGCGGTGTGGGCGAGGCGCGCAACGTCGGCATTGAGGCGGCGCAGGGCGAGTACCTGATCTTCATCGACAGTGACGACTACATCGCCCCCGACATGTTCCGCGTTCTTGCCGACGCCGTCGCCCGCTTCGGCAGCGACATCATTGGCTTCGGCGCGGCGCTGGAAGCAAACGGCGTCGTGGTCAAGGAGCTTGTGGATCCCCTGCCGGCCGACCGCACCTTTACGCTTGCCGACACGCCCGAGCTGATGCAGACCATGCCCTCCCCCTGGAGCCGCATCTGGCGGCGCAGCCTGTTTCTGGATTCCGGTGTGCGCTACCCGGCGCGCATCTGGTACGAGGATCTGTGCACGTCCGTGAAGCTGCTGGCATTGGCCAAAAGCGCCGCCTTCGTGCCGGACATCCTGTATTACTACGTTGACCGCACCAACTCCATCACGCGCAACACGAACACGGCACGCAATGCCGAGCTGTTCACAGCCTTTGACAACCTCCTCGACTGGTACCGCGAAAACGGCCTGTTCGAGCGCTACTACAACGAGCTGTCGCGCCTGGCGGTAGATCACGTGCTGCTCGCGGCCTCGGTGCGCGTGCTGCGCGTGGACCCGGAGAGCGAACTGCTCGGCCGCTTTCAGGACTATGTGCAGGCGCAGTTCCCGGACTATCTCGACAATCCCCTGCTTGCGCAGCTCTCCCGCAGCCACAAGCTGATCCTGCGCCTGCTGCGGCAGCGCAAATACCGCACCGTGCGGGCACTTTTTGCCGCCAAGGACAAACTCGGCTGATCGCCCGGACTGGAGGAAGCTATGAAATTCAGTGTCATCATCCCGGTCTACAACAGCTGGGAATACCTGCGCGAAGGCGTGGACTCCGTGCTGGGGCAGACCGGCGCGGACTTTGAGATCCTGCTCGTGGACGACGGCTCGACCGACGGCGAGAGCGGCGCGCTATGCGACACGCTCGCGCGCGAACATCCGGACTGCATTCGCGTGCTGCACAAGCCCAACGGCGGCGCAGGCGACGCGCGCAACGTGGCGCTCCCGCTCGCGCAGGGTGACTATGTGCTCTTTCTCGACAGTGACGACACCTACACACCGGACGCCTTCGCCGTA
>ERZ1026985.433-NODE-433-length-9496-cov-3.642305_pt1 | contig 9496 bp, 9 predicted proteins | sample MGYA00519558_ERZ1026985 | MGnify/ENA primary metagenome ERZ1026985 (study PRJEB26926, sample SAMN06164799) | human gut metagenome | biome: ENVO:00009003; feature: ENVO:2100002; material: ENVO:00002003 | host: Homo sapiens | place: USA | collected 2012 ... | reverse complement strand
ATCTACACCCTAGAGTTCGTCGGCAGCGTCAGATGTGTATAAGAGACAGACCTACCAGGGTGAAAGAAACCAGCGACAGGTTCCATCCGAACAGGGTGTTGCAGACCAGCGCCGTGATAGCGCCCATGAATGCGCCGACGAACAGCGAAGGGGCGAACGTACCGCCGACGCCGCCCGCAGCGTTGGTCGAGGCCATAGCGATCACTTTGAAGAACATCGTGCCTACGATGAAGAGAATGACCACCCAGTCGATCTGACTGAAGCGGTAGAAGAGCGAGTTGTTGAACAACTCGGTCGTGTTGCCGTGCATGAGCGACATGAAACCTTCGTAGCCTTCGCCGTAGAGGGGCGGGAAAATGTAGATCAGGATGCCGAGTACGGCTCCGCCGATCAGCCACTTCTTGTAGGGACTGTCGATCTTTTTGAAGAAGGCGCCCACCCGGGCATTGACCGTGGTGAAGTAGTAGGACATCAGCCCGCAGAAGATACCCAGCAGGACGAAAAGCGGAATTTGGTTGAGCCGGAACGCATCGTCGGGAGTCAGCGAGATGGCGATGATCGGATCGAATCCCCGGATCGTGAGGGCGACGGCGGCGGCCGTGATCGAAGAGATCAGCAGCGGTACGACCGTGCGCGAGGTGAGATCGAGCATCAGGATTTCGAGCACGAAGACCACGCCCGTGATCGGGGCTTTGAAGATGGCTGCAAGGGCCGCCCCGGCTCCGCAGCAGAGCAGCAGGGTGGTGTTTTTGTAGTTCAGGTGGGCCAGGCGGCTGATGTTCGAACCGATGGCTGCGCCCGTCAGGACGATCGGGGCCTCGGGACCGACCGAACCGCCGAATCCGATCGTTGTCGCACCGCCTACGACCGAAGTCCAGCAGTTGTGGGAGGCAATGTACGAGTTTTTACGCGACATGGCATATAACACGCGTGTAACGCCTTCCGAAATATTGTCTTTGACGACGTATTTGACGAAAAGCGAGGCCAGGATGATACCGATGACCGGATAGAACAGGAAGAGAAAATGCGACTGTTCGACGGGGAACCAATGGGTCAGCCCTGCTTTGATTCCGTAGAGCAGCAGTTCGAACAGGCAGGTACCCAATCCGGCCAGAACCCCTACGATGATGGCCAGCAGCGCCATGATCTGCGTACTGGTGAACCGTTTGGTAAGCTCCAGGAAACGGATGTAGATACGTTCGCCCCAATCCGCGATCGTCTGCGGTGTTATGCGTTTGAACATTTCGGGTACCTTGTCTGCTGGTTATGCGCGTTATCGCTGTTGCTGGTATTGGCGAGCCTGCTCGGCGATCAGCTCCTTGTCGTCGAAGTAGTCGATCCGCATGGCGTGGCGCACTTCGCCGAGCGTTTGCGCGGCTGTTGCCCGGGCATGCTCCGAACCTTTGCGCAGAATTTCATAGACCTCTTCGATGCGGCCTTCGTACTGCTTGCGGCGCTCGCGGATCGGCTCCAGCGTTTCGTTCAGCACGGCGATCAGGAACTTCTTGACCTTCACGTCGCCCAGCCCGCCCCGGCGGTAGTGCGCCTTCAACTCGTCGAGCGAGGCGTAATCGGGCAGGTATCGCTGAAAATGTTCCGGGCGACTGAAGGCGTCCAGGTAGGTGAAGACGGTGTTGCCCTCGACCTTGCCCGGGTCCTCCACCCGCAGGTGGTCGGGATCGGTATACATACCCATCACCTTCTTCTTCACTTCATCGGCCGAGTCGGAGAGGTAGATGCAGTTGCCCAGCGATTTCGACATCTTGGCCTTGCCGTCCGTACCGGGCAGACGCAGGCAGGCCGCGTTGTCGGGCAGCAGAATTCCCGGCATGACGAGTGTTTCTCCATATACGGAGTTGAATTTATGGACGATTTCGCGCGTCTGTTCGATCATCGGTTCCTGATCCTCGCCGACCGGTACGGTCGTGGCCTTGAAAGCGGTGATATCCGAGGCCTGGCTGATCGGGTAGGTGAAGAATCCTACCGGAATACCCTGGCGCTGCGATCCCTCTTCTTCGTTGCCTTCGGCGAAGCCGCGCAACTGGATTTCGGCCTTCACCGTCGGATTGCGCTGCAGACGGGCTACGGTCACCAGGTTCATGTAGTAGAAAGCCAGCTCGCAGAGTTCCGGCACCTGCGACTGGATGAAGAGCGTCGATTGCGCGGGATCCAGTCCGCAAGAGAGATAGTCGAGAGCGACCTCGAGGATGTTCTGCCGCACTTTCTCCGGGTTGTCCGCATTATCGGTCAGCGCCTGTGCGTCGGCGATCATGATGAATATTTTCTCGAATTCGCCCGAATTCTGCAACTCCACGCGGCGGCGCAGCGAACCTACGTAATGTCCCAGGTGGAGTTTACCGGTCGGACGATCTCCGGTGAGTATGATTTTTCCCATCAGTTAAAAAGTTTCTAATAATAAATAGAACGCAAATGTACGAAAAACTAAACCGATGGTCGAATAATAATTGCGAAGTATCGGTTTTTTTTATATTTTCGTGCGTGCAAATAAGATAAACTATGACTATCATCCAACTCGAATACCTGCTGGCGGTAGCCAATTGCGGTAGTTTCTCTTTGGCAGCGGAACACTGTTTCGTGACCCAGCCGTCGTTGAGCATGCAGATCAAGTCTTTGGAGGAAGAATTGGGCGTGGTGCTGCTCGATCGCAGCAAGAAACCGGTCATTCCGACCGAGGCGGGCGAGGTGGTGCTTGCCGAAATCCGGGAAACCCTCCGGGCTTACGATCATATCCGCGAAGCGGTCGCGGAACTCAAAGGCGAAACTTCCGGTCGGTTGCGGCTCGGCGTCATTCCGACCATCGCACCTTACCTGTTGCATAAGTTTATTCCCGATTTCGTGCGGGACTATCCCAAAGTCGAACTGGAGATTGCGGAGATGGTGACCGCCGACATCGTCGATGCGCTGCGCCGCGACCGGATCGATGCGGCATTGGTCGCCGGCGGAACCTGCGGCGAGGGGATTCAGGAACACGAGTTGTTCGACGACCGGTTCCATCTTTACGTGTCCCGGGAGAATCCGCTTTTCGAACGCACGAACGTCCGTATCGAGGATATCGACCTCAAGGAGCTGGTGCTGTTAAGTCCGGGGCATTGTATGCGTGACCAGATCATCGAGCTGTGCCAGGCCAAACGGGAGGTCCCCTCGCACTATACGTTCGAATCCGGTTCGCTCGATACGTTGATGCGGATCGTCGATAGCACGCATTGCGTGACGATTATCCCCGAAATGGCCGTGGAATACATTCCTGCGGAGCATCGTTGTCAGGTCAAAACGCTGGCCAAGGGGGCTACTTCGCGCAAGATCGCCGTGGCCGTGCGCCGGACCTATGTCAAAAGTTCGATCATCAAAGCCTTGATCGATACTATTTTGTCGAAAGTTTCCCGCCAATAGGGATTCGGGACGGATATTTGCAGAGTAAATTTTCGGATATTCTCTTGTATCTTTGCGGGAAGCGGGATGCGTTCGGCATAAAAAAACAAACGGGTTTGTTTTGTTCTGCCCTCATTTTCGCTACCTTTGCAAAGTTGTATTGACCGGTAAATTCAAACTATGGAAAAATTGACAGGCACGATAATTCGTGCAATCCAGGATAAAAAGGGTAAAAATATCGTATCGTTGGATCTTTCGAAAATCGACGGGGCGATCTGCTCCTGCTTCATCGTTTGCAACGCCGACTCCACCACGCAGGTCGCTGCGATCGCGGCGGGTATCGAGGAGCAGGTATTGGAAACCCTCGGCGAGAAGGTCTGGCGCGTGGAAGGACAGCAAAATGCGCTGTGGATCGCTATGGACTACGTGGATGTGGTGGTGCATATTTTTCAGACAGAATTGCGTGAATTTTACAAATTGGAGGAGCTGTGGGCCGATGCCCCGGCGACCCGTTATGAGTATGACGAATAATATTTTATGGCACAACAGAAAATAAACAACAAAATGAATATGCCGCGTCCTTCGTGGATGTGGATATACGGCGTCATCATTATTTTTATTGTCGGCTACTGGATGTTCGGACCCGGCAACGGAGTCCCGGTCAAGAGCGACTGGAATACCGTGGCGCAGATGATCGAGCAGGGCGACGTCGAAAAAATCCAGGTCGTCAATCGTGACCTGGCGGAAATCTACCTTAAGAAGGATGCTGCGGACCGGTACCGTAAGGATGCTGCGGACCCGCGTTTCCGTAATATGCCCGAAACGGGGGCTCAGCTTACTTTCAATATCGGGTCGGTGGATACGTTCCGTCAGGATTTGGATAAGGTGACGGCCGAGTCGGGTAACAAGGTGGTGCTGGTGTACGAGAACCGGGAGAATTCCTGGACATCGATTCTGCTTCAGATGCTTCCCTGGATCATTATTATCGGCGGCTGGTTCTTCCTGATGAGCCGCATGTCGCGGGGTGCCGGAGGCGGTGCTGGCGGTATTATGAACGTGGGGAAGGCCCGGGCGCAGGTGTTCGACAAGGAGAACTCGAAAAAGGTGACTTTCAAGGACGTTGCCGGACTGGAGGAGGCAAAGGTCGAGATCATGGAGATCGTCGATTTCCTCAAGAACCCCGACAAATACAAATCCATCGGTGCGAAAATTCCCAAGGGCGCGTTGCTGGTAGGCCCTCCGGGAACGGGTAAAACCCTGTTGGCGAAGGCGGTGGCGGGAGAGGCCAATGTGCCGTTCCTGTCGATTTCCGGCTCGGATTTCGTGGAGATGTTCGTGGGCGTGGGCGCTTCGCGCGTGCGCGACCTTTTCGAGCAGGCCAAACAGAAAGCTCCCTGTATTCTTTTCATCGACGAAATCGACGCCATCGGCCGGGCCCGCGGTAAGAACGCCGGGTTCTCGGGCAATGACGAGCGGGAGAATACACTCAACCAGTTGCTGACCGAGATGGACGGTTTCCAGACCAATACGGGCGTGATCGTCCTGGCGGCGACTAACCGGGTTGATATTTTGGACAAGGCGCTGATGCGTGCCGGACGTTTCGACCGGCAGATCGAGGTGGGATTGCCCGACGTGAAGGAGCGCGAGGAGATTTTCGACGTGCATCTGCGTCCGTTGAAGCTCGATCCGGAGCTGGACCGTACTTTTCTGGCCAAGCAGACGCCCGGCTTTTCGGGTGCCGACATCGCCAATGTCTGCAACGAGGCGGCGTTGATCGCGGCCCGTCACAATAAGAAATATGTGTCGCGCGAGGATTTCCTGGCGGCGATCGACCGCATTATCGGCGGTCTGGAGCGTAAGAACAAGATCATTTCCGACGAAGAGAAGCGGGTGATTGCCTATCACGAGGCCGGACACGCTACGGTAAGCTGGATTTTGGAGAATGCCAGTCCGCTGATCAAGGTGACTATCATTCCGCGCGGCAAGTCGTTGGGCGCGGCCTGGTACCTGCCCGAAGAACGGCAGATCACCACGCGCGAGCAGATGATGGACGAGCTGGCTGCGATGCTCGGCGGCCGGGTGTCCGAGCAGATCAATTTCGGCGAGGTTTCGACCGGAGCGCTCAACGATCTGGAGCGGGCGACCAAGATGGCGTATGCCATGGTGGCTTATTACGGTATGAGCGAGAAGGTCGGGACGATCAGCTATTACGACTCTACGGGCCAGAGCGACATGGCGCTGACCAAGCCCTATTCCGAACTGACGGCCCAGCAGATCGACGCCGAGGCTAAAAATACCATTGCCGAAGCCTATGCGATGGCGGCGGAGGTGCTCCGCAGCCATGCCGACGGTTTGAAGGAGCTGGCCGAACTGCTGTTGGAGCGCGAAGTGGTCTTTACGGAGGATGTGGAGCGTATCTTCGGTAAACGGAAAAAGGATATTCTGCGGGAACGGAAAGAGGCCGAGCAGAAGGCTTTGGCGGAGCGGAAAGCTGCATCCGGCGATGCGGAAGAGGCAGCCGGGAAAAAAGAGGTTGCGTCGGCCGAGCCCCGAAAGGACGAAGAAAAGATTTCCGGAACCGCCGCTTCCGCTGTGTCGGACGGAAAATCGTCGGCGGAAACGCCTGAAGTTTAACGAGGTTTACCCGAAAAAGGTTGAATTATGTCTGATAAAATAAGGAATCTTCTGGTGCGAACCTTGAGCGGTGCCGTCCTGACTGTCGTGGTAGTCGGAGCGGTGCTTTGGTCGCAGTGGAGTTTCGGAGTGCTGTTGCTGGCGATTCTCATCGGCGGTATGTGGGAGTTTTACCGGATGGCCCGCCGGGAGGATATTTACCCTCTCAAATGGCTCGGACTGGTTACGGGTACGGCTCTTTTCGTGGCGAGTTTCCTGCTGGCGGTTTCTGCGGAGCAGGTGGCGTTGTTGCCGAGAGCGCTTTCCGTCCTCTTGTGGTTGTTGCCGGTTTTTATTTTGCTCATACCACTGATGTTCGTCTGCGAACTGTTCCTCAAGCGTGCCCGTCCCGCCGCCGATGTGGGGGCGACGCTCGGAGGTGTCTTTTATGTGGCCGTGCCTTTGTCGATGATGGCCTATCTGCCTCTGCTGACGGGGGAGGGTGGCTGGAATCCCTGGGTGATTTTGGCCTACATCTTCATTATTTGGGCCAACGATGTATTCGCCTACCTGGTGGGGGTCAGTGTCGGCCGACATCATCTTTACGAGCGGATTTCGCCCAACAAGTCGTGGGAGGGGTTCTTCGGCGGCATCGTCGGTGCGATCGCTATGGGCTGCCTTGCCGCATGGTGGCTCGACGGTAGCTATTGGCTGTGGTGCTGTTTAGCTGCGATCGCTGCCGTGAGCGGTGTGTTGGGCGATTTGATCGAGTCGATGTTCAAGCGTGCGGCCGGCGTGAAGGATTCGGGCAATATTCTGCCGGGGCACGGCGGTTGGCTCGACCGTTTCGATGCGCTCATTTTCTCGTTGCCGTTCGTGGTCGCTTATCTGGTATTGCTGCATATTTCATAAGAAAACTTACTATCCGAATATGAAAATAAACAAGGAAGGCTACAAGATTATCGGGCTGACAGGAGTCGTTTGTTTCCTGCTTTGGGCGCTGATGTACTATCTGATGTCGCGCCATGCCGAAGCGGGACTGCTCTGGTTCGGATCCATTCTGCTTGTGCTGTTTTGGTTCTTTATCGTGGCATTTTTCCGGGAGCCGCGGCGTGTGAAGATCCATGATGCGGAGTTGGTCTTCGCTCCGTGCGACGGCCGGGTCGTAGTGACCGAAATGGTGCACGAGAGCGAATACCTCGATCGGGAGATGCTGCAGATTTCGATCTTCATGTCGATTACCAACGTTCACATGAACTGGGTGCCGGTCGGAGGTACTGTGGAGTATTTCAAGTATCATCCGGGGCGTTTCCTGGTGGCGTGGCATCCCAAGTCCTCGACCGAGAACGAGCGGACGACGACCGTCGTGCGAACCCCCGACGGCAAGGAGGTGCTCTTCCGTCAGATTGCGGGTCTGATCGCCCGTCGTATCGTTTCCTATATGAAAGTCGGCTCGAAGGTGGAGCAAAATTCGGTTTGCGGGTTCATCAAGTTCGGCTCCCGCATCGACATCCTTCTGCCGAAGGATACCGAACTGCTCGTGGAGATCGGGGATCCTGTCGTGGGATCGCAAACTCCCATCGCCCGGTTGAAGTAACTTATTGGCGGCGGTTTTCGCGTTGCGGTACGTATGAGTATTACACCTCAAACATTGCTTCGTTTTACAGTGGGGGCGGCCATTACGGCCGTCGTCCTCTTTTTGATGTGGTACTTCAGCTCCATCGTGATCTACATTCTGGTTTCGGCGGTGCTGGCCATCATGGGGCGCCCGCTGGTAGCCCGGATATCCCGAGGCCGGATCGGGCGATGGCGTGTGCCGCGCTGGTGCGGAGCGCTCGTCACGCTGCTGGTGATCTGGATCGTTTTCGCGGTGATGTGCGGGCTTTTCGTGCCGCTGGTGACCAACAAGCTCTACCAGTTGGCGCACCTCGATTTTTCGACGGTGCTGACTTCTGTCGAGGAGCCGCTGCAGCGTATTCAGGATTATCTCACTCACTTCTTCTCGTTGCCCGAAACCCAGGTGTCGTTCAAGGACACGCTGATCTCTTTCCTGCAGTCGCTGATTAATTTCGACACGATCAATACGGCGTTTTCATCGGTGGTGAGTTTGGCCGTTTCGAGCGTGATCGCCTTTTTTTCGATTTCGTTCATCACGTTCTTTTTCCTGCGGGACGACGGACTTTTCTATGCGATGGTAACGGCACTTTTCCCGGATCGATACCAACAGAACGTGACGCATGCCCTCAATTCGGTTACAGTGCTTCTGTCCCGCTACTTCCGGGGGATTTTGGCCGAGAGCTTCCTGTTGATGCTGGCCGTATCGCTGGTGATGATGGCTTTCGGCATGAGGGCGCAGGATGCCTTTTTCATCGGTCTTATCATGGGGGTTATGAACGTCGTGCCATACGCCGGTCCGACCATCGGCGGTGCTGTTTCGGTCTGCATGGGTATCATCACCCCGATCGAAGGGATGTCGATCGGCCATACGATGTTGGTCATTGCAGGATCGCTGTTGATTTTGAAGGGGCTGGATGATTTCGTGCTGCAACCGACGCTCTACTCCGAGCGGGTCAAGGCGCAGCCGCTCGAGATATTTCTCGTGATCCTGATCGCCGGGTCGTTGGCCGGGGTGATCGGCATGCTGCTGGCCATACCGCTTTATACCGTGCTGCGGGTTTTCGCCAAGGAGTTTTTCTCCCAGATTTCCCTGGTGCGCAAGCTGACCGAAAAGATTTGAGGCTATGTCTGTCTGGATCGAAGGAGAGGTGATGCACGGATGGCAACTGGGCCGTGAGTTGGGATTTCCGACCGCTAATATGGAGGTTGCGGATGCGGATACGATCGAAAGCGGAGTGTATGAGTCCTATGTGGAGATCGACGGTGTGGAGTATAAGGCCATGTCGAATCTGGGGAGCAATCCCTCGGTGGGCGGAGGTCCCCGACATCTCGAAACCCATATTTTCGACTTTTCGGGCGATCTCTACGGTCGGAGGCTCCGGGTCGAGCTGCGGCGTAAGATCCGCGACGAGCGCAAGTTCGATTCGCTGGAGGAGTTGCAGCGCCAGATCGAACGGGATCGCAGCTGTATTTTGAGTTCGGAGAATCGGCGGCGATGACCGTGCGGCGGTTTATACCGTTTTTCGGCCGGAGGCCGTGTTTACCGCTTCGTGGCTTCGATTCCCTTCGGCGGGAGTCGGTGTCGCAATGCGGCCGACGAGAGCCAACGATTCGGCAAGAGATTATGTATAATTGATTAAATGATAAAAAGTATGTTTTTGGATTTATCCCTGCCTTACAAAGTGGCCGATATGTCATTGGCCGAATGGGGCCGGAAAGAGATTGAGATTTCGGAGCACGAGATGCCCGGACTGATGGCCATACGCCGCAAGTACGCCCCGCAGAAACCGTTGAAGGGCGTGCGTATCATGGGGTCGCTGCATATGACCTGTCTCTTATACACATCTGACGCTGCCGACGAACTCTAGGGTGTAGA
>ERZ1026985.431-NODE-431-length-9526-cov-4.239468_pt1 | contig 9526 bp, 4 predicted proteins | sample MGYA00519558_ERZ1026985 | MGnify/ENA primary metagenome ERZ1026985 (study PRJEB26926, sample SAMN06164799) | human gut metagenome | biome: ENVO:00009003; feature: ENVO:2100002; material: ENVO:00002003 | host: Homo sapiens | place: USA | collected 2012 ... | reverse complement strand
GCACGCTGCCTATCGTTCGTGAAACTGGCGGTTTGAGAGATACTGTTCAGCCATTCAATCAGTTTGAGAGGACCGGCACTGGTTTCAGCTTTGCAAACTACAATGCACACGAGATGTACAACACTGTTATGTTCGCAAAATACATATTTGATGACAGACGTGACGAATGGAACGGACTTATCAAATCTGCAATGGCACAGGATTTCTCATGGCAGGCTTCTGCTAACAAATATCAGGAAATGTATGACTGGCTTATCGGCTAAGATAGATACAAGAAAAGCTCCGCCTTTCCTGCGGAGCTTTTCTTATGTTATAGGTTTTGTGACAAGCATATGATTTGTCGGAGATCAGGTGGGCGACCTCAGGTCGCCGCTACGGAAACAAACATAAAAAGCGGCACAGTTTAGGCTGCACCGCTTTTGTTTTGCATTTATCAGTCACCGAAAGCGACGCCCAGAGCCTTTGCGGTCTTGACGAGCTGGTGGTCAGCAGGGACGAATTTTGTTTTGCCTGCCACTTCTGAAAGTGGGTTTTCTGACACAACTTCATTTATCATTGCCACTGCATAGCCGTATTTATCGGCTGCGATAAGCTCTGCGGCATGGACGCCGAACTTTGTGGCAAGCACTCTGTCATAGGCTGACGGACTGCCGCCTCTAAGCATATGACCAGGAACGCAAACTCTTGTTTCTCTGCCTGTAAGCTCTTCGATCTGCTTTGCGATCCTCGGTGTGGCAGTTGTAAGACCCTGCTCTGCACGGAGTCTTGCTCTTTCCTTCTTTTTAAGCTTTGCCTCTTCTTTATCAAAAGCACCCTCAGCTACGGCGAGGATAGAAAATCCCTTTGATTCTCTCTTTTCGCAGGCAGCGGCAAGCTTTTCGATATCATATGGTATTTCAGGAATGACTATCATATCTGCACCGCCTGCGATACCTGAATAGAGGGTGAGCCAGCCGGCTTTATTGCCCATTATTTCTGCAACAAGTATTCTTCCGTGGGAATTGGCTGTGGAATGAAGTCTGTCGATAACGTCTGTGGCTGTGTCAACAGCGGTATGGAAGCCGAACGTTACGCTTGTGCCCCAGATATCGTTGTCGATAGTTTTAGGCAGGCCGATAACGTTAAGTCCCTCGGTTGAAAGGAGGTTAGCGGTCTTATGAGTGCCGTTGCCGCCCAAGGTGAGCAGGCAATCGAGCTTCTGCTTTTTATAGGTTTCTTTCATAGCCTTTACTTTATCCACGTTATCTTCTTCGATGACCTGCATTTTCTTGAAAGGCGTTCTCTTTGTGCCGAAAATAGTTCCGCCTGTGGTAAGGATACCAGAAAAATCAGACTGCTTCATTTCCTTGCACATATTATTGATAAGCCCATAATAGCCGTCCTCTATGCCGATTATCTGGACGTCTTCGCCAAACTTTTCATAGCAAGCCTTTGCAACGCCTCTGATAGTTGCGTTAAGTCCCGGACAATCTCCTCCGCTTGTGAGTATGCCTATTCTTTTCTTCATTTTACCAAGTCCTTTCAATGAAATTCTATCATTATCAACGATATCAATACTTATCGCTTGTGCTGAAATCTTCTATATCGGCTTCGTCGGAAGGAGTGATATCCTGCTGAGTTTCCTCAGGGGTGGCCTCGCTTTCCGGCTCATCGTCAATATATGTGAACCTTGAAGTCTGATGCTCTTTCTTATCCTTTTCACTGTTCTCGCTAAGTTTGAAACGTGCTATCATATTCTTTAGTATAAGCGACTGGCTTGAAAGCTCTTCACTTGCGGAAGCTGAACCGACTGCAGTTGAGGTATTGGCTGATACAACGGCTGATATCTGGTCTACTCCCGTATTTACCTGAACAATAGCTTCTGCCTGCGCCTCAGAAGCGTCTGAGATATTCTTTACGAGATCCTTTATAGTATTTGAATTGCTTACGATATTGTTCAGCGAATCAGCAGTTTCTTCGGCTATCTTAGAGCCCTTTGAAACAGCGGCAGACTGGTTTTCGATAAGTGAAGCGGTCTGCTTTGCGGCTTCGGCTGATCTTGATGCCAGACGTCTTACCTCGTCTGCTACCACGCCAAAGCCCTTTGAACCCTCTCTTGCGGCCTCTACGGCGGCGTTAAGGGCAAGGATATTTGTTTGGAATGCGATCTCGTCAATGACCTTGATTATCTTTGAGATCTCATCGGAAGCTGTATGGATAGCATTCATGGCATTTACCATGTTGCCCATATCGCTGTTGCAGTTGTCAACGGCTTCGGTATTCTTAAGCACGATATTATAAGCGTTCTTAGAGTCCTCAGAGTTCTGAGTTATCTGCTTTGAAACATCACTGAGGGTAGCGGAAAGCTCCTCGATTGCAGAAGCCTGCTGTGTAGAACCCTGTGATACAGACTGTGCGATATTTGACACCTGAACCGCTCCTGAGTTCACCTGCTCGGCTGACATATTGATAGAAGCAAAGGTATCAGACAGAGAGTCGAGTATCTCGTTAAACGTACTCTTTATCTTATAGAAGTCGCCCTTAAAAGTGCCTTCCATTCTATGGCAAAGGTTACCCTCGGATATCTGGGTAAGAGCCACTGTAATAAGGTTGATATACTGTCTGAGGCAGACGATAGTTTCTTCCAGAGAGTTTGAAAGGACGCCAAGCTCGTCCTTGGAATACCACACGTCAACAGGGTCGGTAAGGTTGCCCTGTGCGAGAGAACGAAGTCTGTTTGTGGTAGAAATGATAGGCTTTGTTATCCTCTTTGCAAAAAGCAGAGAGAACAGCACCGTCAGGCACATAAGCACAACGCCCATTACAATGATATTAGTAAGTGCGCTGGAGCTTGCAGTGGTGAAGTCGGCAACATTTGTAACCATGACGACAGTACCGTCAAAATATGACGAACCATAATAGCCCACGATATAATTGTTATCCTTAAATTTATACTCTGTTGTACCGCTATTATTTGCAAGTATTTTCTCAACGGCATTTGTCACTTCCGTATATTCTTCATCTTTCTTACCGATCTCAAGGGCATTTTTACCTATCTGATCGGTATCCTTATGAAGAAGGATCTCTCCGTCTTTACCAACAAGATAAACATAGCCGGATTTTCCGAAGGTATATTCATTAAGAGCATTGACAAGCATATCGCTCTGAATGGTAATACAAGCGACTTTTTGTTCTGAGTTGCCAGACTTTGTTGAAGCAAGTATAGAAAAATAATTCTTACCGCCAAAGGTATATATATCGGTTATGTAGGCCGAGCTTCTTTCGCAAGCGCTTATGACGTGCTCTTTTTCAACTGATGACGATACCATTTCATTATCTGTTGCAAGCACAATGCCATTGCCGTCAAAAACTGTAAAATTCAGATAAAAGCCTGTGTTGTCTGCAAAGCCACTTTTTACCGCCTTCAGTCTGTCAGCGTCAGTTTTTGCCCCTAAAAAAGAATCAGACTTTACGGTCGAAACTATATTATTCGTATAAGAGCTGATCGTCGAGTCAAAATTCTTAGCCGCCTGAACAGCCAGTGGTTCAGCGGTGCTTTTGAGCGTATCCTTTGCAGAAACGTTTATAAAATACACGGAAACCAAGCTGAGCAGCACCGTGATGATAAGTGCGATTGAAAGCATTGCCAAAAGCAGCTTTGAACGCAACGTTTTCATATACAGTTCCCCCTTAAGAACTTGTTTTTAACGCAGCACACAACACTGCGATATTACGTGTCTATTATATCATAATTGCACAATTATTTCAAGTACCACAAGCATATTTTTTGTGAACTTATGATGCAATTAATGATATGGAGGTGAATAAAAATAGGTAAAAAAGGGGGTAAATAAAATATGTACATAAGTCTAAGGATAAGAAAAAGGGTGATGCTTTGTGTTATAGCTGTGCTTTCTATGCTGGCGGCGGTGGCTGTTATGCCGACCTTTGCAAAAGAAGAAAAAACAGATGGGATAAAGCTTCCGATCATAATGTATCACAGCATCGTAAAAAACGAAGATCGCAGCGGTGAGTATGTCATAACGCCTATCGAGCTTGAAAAGGATCTGCTTTATCTGAAGCAGAACGGCTACACTACTGTTTTTGTAAATGACGTTATAAGATATGTGAAGCGTGGGGGCGAGCTGCCTGAGAAGCCTATCATACTGTCCTTTGATGACGGCACTTACAACTACAGAGAATATCTTCTGCCGCTTCTTGAAAAATACGATATGAAAGCCACTGTATCTATTGTGGGAGCTTACACTGACGCTGCCTGCGAGGAGGCTGAGCCTGATCCTGCTTACTCTTATCTTGACTGGCAGGACGTTTCGGTGCTTCGTGACAGCGGTCATGTGGAGATATGCAATCACTCTTACGATATGCACAATCTTGAGGGCAGGCGTGGAGTCGGTCAGCTAGAGGGGGAAAGCTACGAGGATTACCGAAAGGTATTTCTTAATGACACCACGAAGCTTCAAACGCTTTGCGATGAACACTGTGGTTTTCAGCCAAACGTTTACACCTATCCTTTCGGCATAACCTGCGAAAGTGCAAGTCGGCTCGTAAAGAACATGGGGTTTGAGGCTAGTCTTGGAGTAGAGGAAAAAATCAATATAATAAAAAAAGAAGATGAGCGCTGCCTTTTTGGTCTTTACAGATACAATCGCAGCGGGATCATCTCCACAGAAGAATTCATGAAAAAAGTTTTTGGAACATAAAAAAAGCAGCCCCTATTGGAGCCACTCTCTAAACTGAATCACCATCAGCATATTCACATTATACTCTGGCAGGTGTCGAAATTATACTTGTTTTTGTGTGATTTTTGTAAAAAAAATGTGTATTCGTGTAAACAGAGTGACAAATGCTGTCACAAACAGCCAAAAGCACGTTGATACGCCACTTTTGGCTGTTTATCATCTCTTTACACAGAATTTATTTATCCTTTTTGCCGCCTTTGATCTTTCCTCTTATCCAGATAATTATTACTACAAGTGCAATAACAAGGACAATAAGGACGATAGCAAGGGCGGTATTGAGCATCTTTTTATACTGGTCCATAACATTTGCGTTTTTGGACACGGCAGATGAAGTATCGGAGCTGTTTTTCTTTTGGACGGTCTGGGTCTGCTGTTCATCTCCGCCTGCGGCTCTTATTATGGTGACAGTATAGGTGGCGGTATTGCCGTCAACGTCTGTGACGGTTATGGTTCGTACATTTTCGCCCACCTGACACTCGCTTGTGCCTGTATACCATATATAATCAGAGGGGCTTGCTGTTGTTCCCTCTATCTCAACATTGGTAACGGAATTGTCAACGTTCACTGTATAGTTATAGACATTATAGGCAAAGGCAGGAGAAAGCTCGCCGTTATCCACTGTCAGGGCTGTAAGGACGCCTTTATCGGGTATGCCGTTTGAAGGTGCGGTCTTAGTGGTAGTGGTGGTGGTGGTCTTTTCGGTGGTGGTCGTGGTTTCTGTTTCGGTCTTGGTTTCCACCTTATCGCTTCCAACTGTTATGACGCAATAGGCGGTAGGCGAGCCGATAAGCTCTGAATCAGGGGAATATATCTGACAGCTTTGCAGGCTTATATTTGCATTTCCTGCCGACAGACCTTTGAACGTAAAGCTGAAATCCACTTCTGAAGAGGGGGTATCAGGAAATCCGTTTACTGTAAGAACTCCTCCGCCGCCTGAGGCGTTGTCGCTTGACACAAATTCTATAACGGAATCGTCATAGGCGATATTTGCCTGAACGCTTCCTATCTCTGAATCTGCAGAAAATGTCACGGAAACTTCAAACTGCTGATCGGTCATGACGGGGTTTTTAGGCGGATAGAAGAAAGCCTCCCCTGTTGCATGGGCAGTGAGAGCCGTCATTGGAACTGCAAGTGCGGCTGTCAAGAGCGATGAGAATATTCTTTTTACAAGCTTTGTTTTTGTGATCATTGCTATCCCTCCCGATAACATGGATAATTATTTGGTATAAACTTTGGCTATATCAGACCACTGTCCGAAATAGGTCTTGGCCCCTGTGGCTGTATAGCTTCTCACACGGACGAAATATGTCTTTTGGCTTTTAAGATTTGTTACGGTCTTTTTGTCGGTCTTATTTGAGGTCACCTTAACTGTCTTTGCACCGCTGAAAGATATATTTTCAGCATAGGATATCTCATAGCCTGTAGCAGAGCCTTTCTGTGCATAGTCTATATAAAAGCCTTTTTTCACCGGCATGAGCTTTTGTATGATCTGCTTTGCAGGGGTGATGACAAAAGACTTCGTTATCACTCCGCCATACGAGCCTTTTCCTGTTACTGTTACCTTAGCTGTGCCTATATTCTTATTGGAAGAATATTTCACTGTATAGTCTGTGCCGTTTTTAAGGGTCTTGCCCGAATATGTGACTGTTATGCTTTGGGTGATGTTCCTGCCTGTGAAAGACTTGTTTTTTATGCCTGCTACCTTAGCTTTGGCAATATCATATTTTGCGGTGGTCACGCTCTTTGTATCAGACCATGCGCCGTTATAACGTTTGCCTCTGACTACTGTATACGAACGCACTCTTACATAATATTTCTTCCCTGCCGTCAGGTTTGAAACTGTCTTTTTATCCGTTTTGTTTGAGGATATGATCAAGGTTTTTGCACCTGCGAAGTCAGAGCGTGTACTGTACTGCAATTCATATCCTGTGGCTGAACCTTTCTGAGCAAAGTCGATAAAAAAGCCTTTATATCTTGTTTGCAGAGATTGTATCTCCTGTTTTGCAGGACAAATGGTAAATGTTTTTGTTATAGTACCCTGATAGTTGCCCATGAAGCTTATGATTATTTTTCCAACGCCTATTTTTGTATTTGAGCTATAGGAAACAGTATAATCATGTTCAGGAAGAAGAAATTTTCCTCCGTCCGTTACCATAACGTCAGGTCTTATAGGCTTGCCTGTGTAGGAGAGCGCATCAACATAATAGACGCTTGTCAATTGGGCGGACTTTGGAAGAATGTCGAATGCTTTGGCTATAGTGCCGCTGTATCCGCCAATGCCTGTTATTATCATTTTGCCCTTGCCTGCGGCTATATTATCGGCATAGTCAATGGTATAGTCTTTATTATTTGTCAAAGTGGTATCGCCATAGGAAAGCGTTATACCACTTTGAGCAAGCTCATAGCCTGTGAATGTCATATGTGTTTTAAAGCCTGATATCTCGCAGTCTTTTATAAGCTTTCTGTCGGTATAGACCGCCTGCACTGTCATATGGGCTGTGACTTTTGAAAAGTCTTTATCCCAGCCTGTAAAGCGTTTGCCTATTATGGTCGGTGCTTTGGGCGGATCGGCACTTTTGCCGTATTCTACGGTCTGAGATGACAAAACTGTGCCGTTTATATCGGTGAAATCGACCTTGCAGGTATTGGCTTTCCAGCCTGCATAAAGCGTCTTTGAGCCGTCTGAAAAGCTCACGGACGTTATAGGCTCGCTCTCAAGCTGTGAGTCGGCATACCAGCCTGTGAACTGTACGCCCTCTTTTGTGGGGGCGGAAAGCTGTGCGGTTTCGCCCTCGCCAAGCTCATCAGGGTTGAGGGGGCTGTTTTCGCCGCCGTTCAAGATATAATCTATCTTTGCTTTGTCACTTGGGGTGACTTTTGCGGAAACTGTGGTGTTTTCTGTGAAAACTGTGTCGCTGTTCACAGGTTCGCCTTTACGATACCAGCCGAGAGTGAAGCCCTGCTGAACGTTCACATTCGGGAACACGGCTTTGCCTGCATAGTCGGTGCAGACTTCTATGGTTTGTGCCACAGCGGAGAATGTTATCTTATGGGAAGCCTGCTCGCTATATGAGGTCTGGCGCACAAGAGTGCCGTCCATTGTCCACTTTGCGCTGTCTTTGAACTTTTCACCGTAGGTGTTCATTGCATATGCACCTTGAGAAAGTGCATTTTTTGCAGAGAGGCTTGAAACCAAGCTGTCGCTGTCATTGCTGTAACAGCCGTATGCGTTCACAACGGAAACGGCAATATCCCTGCCTCCTATAAAGGCATTTGTAATGGCGGAGCTGTTTTCCCTTAGGTTTGAAGAACACTCTGTTATGATACCGCAGGATTGTCTTCCTATGATGCCACCTGAATAGACTTCTCCCGACACTGTGCCGTCAAAGGTGCAGGCTTTTATGGCTGTTCCTTGATAAAAACCCACTATTCCACCTGCGTAATCGCCTTTCACTATACAGTTTTTCAGAGAAATGTTATTTATCTCTGCACCATTTTTTATGTATGCGAAAAGCCCTGAATACTCCCCTGAGGAGATAACTGCGTTTCTTATAAGGTGTCCGTTGCCGTCAAAATAGCCCATGAATGGGTTTTCAGAATTGCCTACGGGTGAGATAGTTTTTCCATCAAAGTCAAGGTCGCCTTCAAGGGTGACTAGCTTGCCCTCGAAGCTTTCGCCACCGCTGACACGCTTTGCAAAGCTTTCCCACTGGGCTTCTGTGGTTATAACAAGAGTTTCGTCCTGTTCTTCTGCAGCGGAGATAAGGAGCTTTTGTGCGTTTGAGATATCATTTTTAGAAGCAGTTTCATCTGCAAGCACCTTTCGGGCATTGTTTGCTTCCCTTTCACAGCCTGCAAGGGTGCCGTACTTCGCAAGGGTGGTTCCAAGTGAACTTTTATCGGGCTTTGCAGTATCGTCAGTGTAAGCATAGATAAAAAGACTTCCTATGGAGTCGGTCTTATCTGCTCCAACGTCAGACCAATATTTGCCGTTAAGAGAAACATAGCTTTGCCCTGACTGCGCCTTTGATGTTCGGTCGCTTTCTGCAAGGAGATATCCCCTGCCGCTGTCGCCGCTGAATTTTACTGAAATGGAATATTTCTCGCCCTCTTCAAGGAGGATATCCTCGGGAAAGTCAACTGTATAAAAGCCGTTTGCGGACACTGAGTCGCTTATCTGCGTTTCAAGGACGCCTATAGGGTCGCTGTCGGAAACGTTGGTATAGACGCTTAGGGTGTAATCCGCACTGCCCGTTTTGCCCACATACATAAAGCCTGCTTTATCAAGCTTTTCATCGGCTTTAGCGGTGAAAACATTTGCACCGTAAACAGAGCCGTCGTTGCTGGCGTTCACAACATAGCCTGTCATTTTGCTGTAGTGATATGTATTATCACAGCTTTCTTCAAAGTCATAGCAGCAAAACTGTCCGAACTCTGCTTCATCATAGGACACCCAATAGAAGCCGTCATTGTCCTGATCTGCGCCCCACGAGCCTTTCACAAGCCATGCACCGTTATTGGCAGGCTTATATCTGAAATTATCCTTACTGTAGTTATCGTCCCAGCCCACCACTGTGACGGAATGATTTATGATAGTGTTTTTTGAAGCGTCGGGATCATAGTAGGCAGTATTGTTATGATTCATATAGCCATTTCCTGCAAAATAGCTTGCGGAAACTGCTCCAAGCTCCATTATTTTACGCTTCACCTGCGTGGTGCTTGAAAGCTCCATGACATAATTCAGCCTGTATTCGCTGACGCTTTTCTTATTTTCGGAAACTATCATA
>ERZ1026985.419-NODE-419-length-9642-cov-3.743090_pt1 | contig 9642 bp, 7 predicted proteins | sample MGYA00519558_ERZ1026985 | MGnify/ENA primary metagenome ERZ1026985 (study PRJEB26926, sample SAMN06164799) | human gut metagenome | biome: ENVO:00009003; feature: ENVO:2100002; material: ENVO:00002003 | host: Homo sapiens | place: USA | collected 2012 ... | reverse complement strand
ATTTACTATTTGACTATTTACAATTTACTATTTAGCGCATGTCGATGACTTCAGCCGTGGGATAGGCTTTTTTGTCAAAGACAAAGAAACTATCCGGATAGGATTGTCCGGTCTGGTAGTTATTAATAAGGATAGTAGTCATATACTTACTCCCCCGTGGTGCCAAGTCCACTTGATGCAGACGATACGTATCCTTTGTCACAAACAGATAGACACTTTCAGGGTCTCTTCTCTTGTCGGCAGCAGTCATGGTGATGTAATAAACAAACTTGTCTTGCTTACCACCGACACTGCTCAACTTCAATCTGTATCCCTGCTTGTAGAGGGACAACCAAGCATACGGATTAAGAGTCTGCAATTCCTCCTGCGTAGGTTCCGATACATTCACCTCATCTGCCGAAGCCACATAGCTCCACTGCGTATGTCCGTCAAACCAAGTCTTCATTCCCTCGGTCTCAACCACAAACTTCTCACCTTCCAGATAGAGAACTCCCGCATAAGAGCCTTGTTGTTCGTTCACGGTAAACGCCAGCTTCACCCCTCCCGCTTTCCGAAAGGCTTCGGCTGTACGCTCCAATATATTCTTGGCATCCGGTTGTTGTGCCGACATCGGCACAGCAAACAACAGCAATAGCACACCAAGTAAAAGCTTATCAAGTTTCATCATTCTATAAATAACCATTCCTTATTGCAAATTGTTTAACCGCATTTCCAGGTCGCTCTCATCTATACAGAACACCTCACGCGCCTTACTACCTTGCGCCGGTCCCACAATCCCTGCTTTCTCCAACTGGTCCATGATGCGGCCGGCACGATTATAACCGATGGCAAACTTACGCTGAATGAGCGATGTGGACCCCTGCTGGTGAATAACAACGAGACGGGCTGCATCCTCGAACAAAGGATCGAGACGTCCCATATCCACATCCCCCAAATCACCTCCTGCATTTTCATCCACATATTCGGGCAGATAGAAAGCAGTGGGGTAACTCTGCTGGCGAGCGATAAACTTCGTAATCTCCGCCACTTCGGGCGTATCGATAAAGGCACACTGCACACGCACCGGGTCAGCTCCCTGCAGGAATAACATATCACCGCGGCCTATCAGCTGGTTGGCTCCCGGACGGTCGAGGATGGTACGCGAATCGACCATGGCCGATACACGGAAGGCGATACGCGCCGGGAAGTTGGCCTTAATCGTACCCGTAATGATGTTTGTTGTCGGTCGCTGTGTAGCGATAATCATATGTATACCCACGGCACGCGCCAACTGGGCGATACGTGCGATGGGCAGTTCCACATCCTTACCGGCTGTCATAATCAAGTCACCGAACTCGTCGATAACGACTACGATATAAGGCATGAACTTATGCCCCTTTTCCGGATTCAGACGACGGTTGATGAACTTCTCGTTATACTCCTTGATATTGCGCACATGGGCAGCTTTCAGCAAGTCATAGCGAGTATCCATCTCCACACAGATGGAGTTCAAAGTCTGCACCACCTTCGTGACGTCCGTAATGATGGCATCTTCCCCGTCGGGTAATTTCGCGAGGAAGTGATGCTCAATTACGGAGTAGATGCTGAATTCTACTTTTTTGGGGTCTACCAGCACAAACTTCAGCTCTGCCGGATGCTTCTTATATAATAAGGAGGTGATGATGGCATTCAACCCCACGGACTTACCCTGACCGGTAGCACCGGCAACGAGCACGTGCGGCATCTTGCACAAATCCACCATAAACACTTCATTCGTAATCGTCTTACCCAGTGCGATGGGCAAGTCGTAAGTAGACTCCTGGAACTTCTTGCTGCCGATAATGCTCTGACCGGATACAATCTTCGGATTGGAGTTGGGCACTTCGATACCAATCGTACCCTTTCCCGGAATGGGAGCGATGATACGGATGCCGAGCGCCGAAAGGCTGAGGGCAATATCATCTTCCAGACCGCGTATCTTCGAAATGCGGACGCCCTGCTCGGGAGTGATTTCATACAGCGTCACCGTAGGACCTACCGTCGCCTTAATGGTACTGATTTCTATACCGAAACTACGCAGAGTATTGATAATCTTATCCTTGTTCGCGTTCTGCTCTACCATGTCAATGGTCGGACCATTGTCATCGTAATGCTTCATCAAGTCTATTGTGGGGTAATGATAGTTTTCCAAATCCAGACGGGGATTGTACGGCTCCTTCTCCGTTCCCACATACTCCTCCTCTTCGGCCTTTTCAACCTGGAATGCCGGCTCCTTCTCTACCGGCTGTTCCCGAAAAGGGGGCACCGGCTCCGGTGCAGGAGTCTCAAAAGTCATGGTAACATCCTCATCCGCAGACTTGGCTGGCTTTACCTTTCCATCACTTCCACCCAAGTCAAGGGTGATTTCATTCAGCGGTTCGTCCTCTTCTTCCTCTGTAGCAACCTCCTCCTCCTTTTCAAGAACCTTTTCCGGCTCCGCAGCTTCCGGTGTCGGAGCAGTAGTCTTTTCCTTTGCACCCCAAGAGGTCTTGAACTCTTCCGGCGTTTCACCCTGCACGCTTTTCGCCTTCTCCTTACGCTTCAAGAAGCTGAGACTGAACAATCTGCGCAACCAGATGACAGTCCGTGCACTCAGATAGATGAGGAAGCAGATGGCAGTTACCAACAATAGCAGCCATACTCCCGGCACACCGACTTGAGACACAAGCCAGTTGCTGACATTGTATCCGTGCATACCGCCCAGATAGAGGAAAGAGTCCTTGTACTGGTCTACAAACACAAAACCGAAAAATACCGAGAACCACACCAGCATCAACGAACAGCCGATGAACCACTTCCACAAGCGCACCACACGCACCCGCATCAGCTTCAATCCCGCCACAGCCAGGAACACGAGAATCAGGAAAGACGATACGCCGAAACAATCATTTATCAGATAGCTGGCCAACTGCGCACCGCGGCTACCGGCGTAGTTCTTCACCCCATTATTGGTGGAAATCAGCTCCTGCGCACTGCCTCCGTCAATGATGCTCTGGTCTGCCGCTCCCGTGAAAAAGAACGACGAAAAGGCGAGCAACAAATAAACCGAAAAGATTACCAGTACCAAGCCGATAACGAAATGAACAGTTTCACTTCTAAATAACGCTGCCACTTTCCCAAAAAACGAGAGTGACAGCTCCGTATCTTTAGCTGTTGAATTTTTCTTTGCCATATTTTTTAAATAACTATTGAGAATTGATTGCAAAAATAATAAAAACTATCCTTCTGCCGCGTTGTTTTCATTCTTTAATTTCTCGTCTGCCGATTATAGGTATTCCTAATCTACCACTGTAGTTTTATCGCATGTTTTACTTACATGCTTGCATGAAATGACATAGCGCACTAATTTACAACAGATTGCGCCATGCAAGCAGACCTCATGCAAGCATGCAGGCAGATTTTGCCTACATGACGCAATCCATGCAAGCCCTATACGCATCAACCTACTCTTTTTCCTTCAAAAAATAAATCGGCTGTTTCTGCAACCCTTTGTTCACCAACACATTCTCCTCACAAAGACGACGAATCTGCCGCGTCGCAGTCGTGCGGGTCATGCCGCAAATCGACTGTACAACACTGCGGGTGATGAACTCATTCTTACGTAGATAGTTCACCACTTTTTGCTTCACCTCATCATCCGTCAGCCTCTTTTTCGTGAGATTCCGCAATTTCAGCGGCTTTACCTTCAATACTCCTATCTCACTGCGCAGCGCCTTGTCCGGTCTGAAAGTGATGTTTTTCAACTTCACCTTAGTACTTTTCCGCTTTGTCTCCAGTGTCACCGGTTCCGTGCAGGTCAGCGTGGGAACAAAGTAACCGATGCCGTCCAAATGTACCTGCCTGCCCTCCCCCAGCTCGCGTCCCACAAAATGCGACAAAGCATCGAGTACCGCCAGTACATCCGTCTCGGTCAGCGAGCAGTATTCTTGTATATGCCTGCGCAGCTCATCGGTCGTCGTGGAGCCGTTCAGTTTAATCCGGGGATGCAGGGTCAGTTCTTCCCCTTGTTTATCCTTCGTTTTCGGGTTTTCGTACCAATCAAATAAAATTGCCATATTCTTTCCTCCATTTTTAGATTCATTTCTGTTGCTGTCTGCAGGTTTCGCTCATGCAAAGTACCGGCTTTCATTAGGCAGAGCATGGGTCTTCCTTACGCAAAGAAGCGTTCTTCCTTCTGCTGAAAGCTTATCAAAAAAAGATGCGCACAGCTGTGGTTTACCTTCTTCATATTTGTGATACACCTTCTTCACAACTATGAGAAAGACATTCCACGACTGTGCGCAACTACAAACTACAGAAGCAAAGATAATGAAAAGCAGGGGGCTTGGCAAAGGAATGCTAATCTTTTTCAGATTGAAGCATGTAATAATGCGGTAATAATAGCACTATTTGCCCAGTTCCATAATTGCAATAATTAATCTTCATCATCATCGTCATAATCTTCATCGTAGTCATCATCGTCACCATCCCATCTACACCCACAAGCATCACAAGCATAATCATTAATACCACTTGAATCAGGATAGACCAAATGCGAGCCACACTCAGGGCAACGCAACTTGTTGTTATCATCATCGTCATCCGCAATTTCATCACATGGCCATTCTCTTCCACAATCCGGACAAACATAATTCACGCCATCGAAATAGGCATTCTCATTCAAACAAAAAATACATTCCATAACTATCTTATTTTTAATTATTACTTTTATTCATTATTCTTTTTGCATATAAGCAGCATTTAATCAGCACAACTCCCACCAGCATAGAACAGACAATGCCAATTGCAATGAAAAGAGGACTTCTATCAGCGGAAGCAATGCCGTTTTTTGCCAACACCCAAAGTCCCGTCTGAAAACAAACGGCCGACAACAAGCAGAACAGCAGCACATTGCGTTTCCAATGTTTTGGCATCGGTTCATTTTTTTCTACCTCTTCTACCATTTCCTTCATTGCTTCTTCAATCCATATCTTCATCTTCATTGTCTTGAGGATTTATTTCATATTTGGGGTCTAAATCATATCTGTACGCAAGCAAAAAATCGGCCTTTTTATCTTTGGGTTTACAAAGAGAATACAATATGGCCCCTACTACCAATGGGGCAGCCGCAACAACTGCAATCCCTGCCAGCATACCACCTCCTATTATACCGCCAATTGCAGCCAATCCGGAGGTTATTCCTGCTGCCGACAACCCAGCAACAACACCTGAAGCCGAAATCAAGCTTATCATTCCTGCCACCGTACAAGCAGATCCTCCACTTGCCATTATTTTGGCAACCAAATCATCTTTGTCTTTTCTAGTCATCTTTTTGTAAGCATCAAAATCTTTGCCTAATACAACGGTGAACATGATACAGAATTCTGCATAGCACACGTCAGTAGGATAGCTCTTGCCCTCGGCCAAACGTGTAATTGCGTACTTCGACATTGTCATAGCCACTGCAAGTTCATCAATAGAAATAGAAGAATTACTCATGAATGAACGCAAAAACGGAGCGAAACCGACTCCTTTTGGAAATTCTTGATTTTCCATAATCTTTTTTTTTAAAGTTTATATTATGGCGCCCTCTGCCTATAAAAACAAAAAGCAACCGTTAGCATTAACGATTGCAAAAATATGGGGGAAGAATCAAGCACGAAATAGACGTCTACGAAAAAGGCAATCAACCTCTTTATCCATTCCTCATGTTCTTTTTAAATTCTTCCCATTGCCAGTCAGGAAAGTTCAATGTATCATTTACGATTCTCCACGCGTCCTTTGGCAGGTCTAATAGAGTTTGCAATATTTTCCATGCATTTATTATTATAGATGTAGCATCGCCCTTTGTACACACCTTTCTTAGTGTTGCCCCGAAAGATCTGCCGTTCATTGTCATCAGAATCTTGTTGATATGCGTGTAAGGAGGTGAAACAGCCACTATTCTATTATTTTCTTTACCACACTTAGAAGTATCTAATGTTTTCAAATAAAATTGCATATACCCCAGAAGAAGTATAATCACATAGACAAATTGTTTATTAGTTTTCTTCTGGAAATCTCGCTCTTTCACATCTCCGTTTCCTACTATCCGCCACGCTGCCTCATAGTGTTTTTCTTTTGTTAAGTATCCACTTTCAGTGGCCTTTTCCAGCAGCTTCTCAAACAATTTTTTATTTGTCTTCCCCTTTCCCTTTTTCGACATTCGGCCTATCTTTTCAAGCAGTTCCTGATATGCCTCTTTTGTAAAGTTAACATCAGCAGAGAAACGTATCTTATCCTCTTTTTGAGACTCTTTCCGGGAGTCAGAACGTTTTCTCAGAGCCTCAACATCTTCATTTTCAAGATACCCCTCATATACACTTCTTATAAGACGAACCGCCCTTGCACCCACCTCCACAATATCCTCATCTTCATGAAGAGTAATCCAAAAGGGCCAATAAGTATGGTTGTTCGCATTATTTGTAGGCTTAAAGCGGTGAGTGAAAAATTTCCCCGGAAATGTATTTTCAAGAACAGCAGTAACATAATAACGAATATCTTCCCATTCTTCATTGAACATGGCCATCCCATCTTTATCATTCTCATCAAGAATCAGTCCCTTACACCCATAATAAATACCGACAACCGGTTCATACACATCATATTCTATCAGAAATTCATACCCTCTGCATCCATCCTTACTATACAATGTCTCCAGCTTATACATCATGTGATGCGGAGCCTTGTTTCCATGAAAAGAAGCATCCGCTTTAAAATCCTCCACTTCATCCAACAACCTCATCTTCTTTTTATAAAACTCTGAAGCTATGCCATTTAGTTCTTCCCAATGCTTCCGGTTCCTCTCTCTGATTTTATCTTTCTCCATCTCAGAGACAGCCTCCTGACAGTTCACATCACATTCGGCCCCATCAAAATCAATGCTAACACTGGAAAAATATTCAAGGGCTGCCTGCACTTCTTTCTTTTTAGCATAGACCTGCCTCGCTATAAAGATGCAAGCCTCCCGCGTAAGGTGATAGTTTTCCACGCTCCTACATGCACCAGAGCCTACCCCAACCATTTCAACCATCAGGTTAAAATGGTCATCCACATTTATGCCATCCGCTTCGGCGGACTTCATGGCCTTTGCCAATGGAACGGAAAATTTCTGGTACGTACTATACCCCAAAGCAGCGCACAATTCCCTCGAAGTCCAGTATGACCGTCCTTGCCCATCAAACTTCCTTATTTTCTCAAAAGGTGATTTATCACTGATTTTCAATTCTTTATTCATAAAGACAGAAACAAATTACATGATATAAAAATCCTCATCTATAATGACGAACACTCAACAACACTAATATCAAGCATGAAGATAGCAATAAAAAAACATCCCGTCACATAATTGGAAACATTTTGTATACAGAGAGACGGGAGCAATGCCCTATATTTGCAACCGGTCAATCAATCACCGGCCATGAAAAACAGGTAGTTTATGAGAAATTTCATTGTATTATGCTTATTGGCATGTCTGGCATCATGTACAGACAAAAAAGAATTCCAGACAATAAGAGAACGAATCGATTTATCAGGAAATTGGAACAGTTCATTAGGGAACTGCACATTGCCCGGTACGACGGATGAAAACAAGTTGGGAGACGGCAGGCATCCCACCAATGTAACCTCCCAGTTGACACGGACTTATCCCTACTCCGGCATCGTAGAATATGAAAAAGATGTTGAAATTCCCGTACAGATGGAAGGGAAACGCCTGATACTTTTCATGGAGCGTACAAAACCCAGCACTCTCTGGATAGATGGAGACAGTATAGGCACGTTGGGACATATCTATGCACCTCACTGCTATAGCCTGCCGGCCTTGGCACCCGGCAGCCACCATATAAAGATACGCATTGACAATTCCCCCAGCTCCGTACCAGCCGAAATCCAAAGCTCGCATGCCTGGACCGACGGCACACAAACCAACTGGAACGGCATTCTGGGCGATTTCTACATCGAAGCGACCCCACACACCTATCTCGAGCAGGTACAAGTCTACCCATCTGTAAAGGAGAAAAAGGCCCGCATCCATGTAAACATATACAGCGATTCAGAGCAATCGGGCATAGTGACCCTTTCTGCCAAGACGTGGAACACCCAACAAGAACACCAGTTGCCGGACATGGAAAAACAAGTCGGCTTGAGCAAAGGTGAAAATAAGATAGAACTGACGCTCGACATGGGCAACCGGATGCAGACATGGAGCGAATTCCACCCCACACTTTATGCACTGAACGTGACCCTTGCCACAAACGAGGGTAAAGACAATATAATAACAGATTTCGGTATGCGCGACTTTGCCACCGAAGGTACTCAGTTCACCATAAACGGCTTCAAGACCTTCTTGCGCGGCAAGCACGACGCTTGCGTATTCCCACTTACCGGATATGCGCCGATGGATGTAAAGTCCTGGCGAAAAGTTTTTCAGACAGCCAAGAGTTATGGCATCAACTACTACCGTTGCCATTCCTACACCCCGCCCCGCGCCGCTTTTGCCGCTGCCGACATCGAGGGTATCTATTTCCAGGCCGAGTTGCCTTTATGGGGAAGCATTTCACCGGACAACCATCGCCTGAATGACTTCTTGCTGAACGAAGCCTATATGACCCTCGACTACATGGGCAATCACCCCTCATTCACCATGTTGGGACTGGGCAACGAGTTGGGTGGCGACGTTGACCTGATGCGCAATTGGCTGGACGGATTCAGAAAACATGACAACCGCCATCTCTATTCGTTCGGTTCCAACAACTTCCTGGGTTGGGGAGGTGCCATAGACGGTGAAGATTATCTGACAACCTGCCGGGTAGGAGGGGGCGAAGGCTATACAACGCACGTACGCAGTTCGTTTGCTTTTGTCGATGCCGAAAAGGGAGGTATCTTGAACAACACCCGTCCCAATACCCGTGCGGATTATACTGCTGCCATAGCGAAATCTCCCCGACCGGTCATCAGTCACGAAACCGGACAGTTCCAAATTTATCCCGACTACAAGGAGTTGGAGAAATACACCGGCGTATTGCATCCATATAACTTGGAGATATTCCGTGACCGGCTCAATGAAAATGGATTGCAGAACCAGATTGACGCATTCCATCAGGCCACCGGCCGGTTTGCCGTCGAATGCTACAAGGCTGATATTGAATACGGCCTGCGCACTGCCGGTTTAGGCGGATTCCAGATGCTCGACCTTCAAGACTTTCCCGGACAAGGCTCGGCACTGGTAGGCATTCTGGATGCTTTCATGGACAGCAAAGGCATTGTCACTCCCGAAACATTCCGCGGCTTTTGTGCTCCGGTGGTACCGCTGGCGCTTATGGACACCTACTGTTACAGCAACAAAGAAGAGCTGAACATAGGACTCGCCCTGACAAATTACGAAGAGCAACCATGGTCTGATGCATTATACTGGCGTCTGGAAAGCCTGAGTGACAGCGTAACTTTTGTTCGCGAAGGCAAAGTCCCCGCCCATGTAGAGCAAGGAAAAGTAATGCAGGTGGGCGAGTTGAAAAGCACCCTTACCGAAATAGACAAGCCTGCCCAATTGCGACTGACACTGACCACCGGGAATTATCATAACTATTATAACTTATGGGTATACCC
>ERZ1026985.375-NODE-375-length-10099-cov-4.414675_pt1 | contig 10099 bp, 9 predicted proteins | sample MGYA00519558_ERZ1026985 | MGnify/ENA primary metagenome ERZ1026985 (study PRJEB26926, sample SAMN06164799) | human gut metagenome | biome: ENVO:00009003; feature: ENVO:2100002; material: ENVO:00002003 | host: Homo sapiens | place: USA | collected 2012 ... | reverse complement strand
ACGAGATAGGCTCCGGTCTCGTGGGCTCGGAGATGTGTATAAGAGACAGGTAAGAGATAAGGGGAAAATGTAAGCAGAATCCATGGCTGACATTTTCCTTTTTTGCTATGATAATGGAAAAGATGACAGAGCAATAAAGTGAGGAGAAAACAATGGCAATCTTAGAAGTAAATAATCTGAAAAAAGTTTATACAACCCGCCTGGGTGGAAATCAGGTAGAGGCATTAAAGAATCTTTCCTTTTCAGTGGAAGAAGGAGAATATGTAGCAATCATGGGAGAATCCGGTTCCGGAAAGACTACGCTTTTAAACATTTTGGCAGCACTGGATAAGCCCACCGGTGGACAGGTCATATTAAATGGCAAGAACATTGTGGATATCCGGGAAAAAGAGATTTCCGCATTCCGGAGAGAAAATCTTGGATTTGTATTTCAGGACTTTAATCTTTTGGATAATTTTTCATTAAAAGATAATATCGTTCTTCCGCTGGTGTTATCCGGTGTGGATTATAAAGAGATGGAGCGGCGCATAACACCGATTGCGGCGCAGCTTGGAATTCTTGATATTCTTGGAAAATATCCTTATGAAGTATCTGGCGGACAGAAACAGCGTGCGGCGGTAGCAAGAGCCTTGATAATCAAGCCGGAGCTGGTACTGGCAGATGAGCCTACCGGAGCACTGGACTCCAAAGCGACGGAAGATTTATTGACATTATTTAATAAGATTAATGAGCGGGGACAGACAATTCTTATGGTAACCCATAGCACTAAGGCTGCAAGCCATGCGAGAAGAGTATTGTTTATTAAAGATGGGGAAGTATTCCACCAGATTTACCGTGGTAATTTAACCAGTGAGGAATTGTATGCAAAGATTTCCGATACACTGACGATGCTTACGACAGGTGGTGAGAAACATGAATAGGGGTTTATATGGAAAACTGGCAGTAAATAATATAAAGCACAACAGACAGTTTTACCTGCCGTATCTGTTGACCGGGATGCTGACGGTGGCATTCTTTTATACCATGCTGTACCTCAATCACAATCCGGGACTGGATGAACTGCCGTTTGGTGCCATGGATGTAGAGCTTGTGTTGGGACTGGGCGCAGTTATCATTGGATTTTTCTCTGTGATATTCCTGTTTTACACCAACAGCTTTATTATGAAACGGAGAAAAAAGGAGCTTGGTATTTATAACATTCTTGGAATGGAGAAAAGACATCTGGCAAAAGTAATTTTCCTGGAGACGTTTTTTTTGGCAGTGGGTGCCATCGGTGGCGGACTTGTTGCAGGAATTGCGTTCAGTAAACTGATGTGTATGTTATTGTATGCCATGATTGGATACCATGCAGAAATTGTTTTTTATGTATCAGAAAGTGGCGTTGTAAGTACCATCCTTTTGTTTGCCGGTATTTTTATGCTGACCTTTATATATAATCTGTTTCAGATACAGCTTGCCAAACCGGTGGAACTGCTGCATGGAAGCAGCCAGGGCGAGCGGGAGCCGAAGACGAAAAAGCTGATGGCAATAGTTGGAATTGTAACACTTGCAGCTGGCTACTATATGGCAATTACAGTAGATAATCCGGTAACTGCAGTGCTTCTGTTCTTTGTAGCGGTAATACTTGTAATTATCGGAACCTATTTTATATTTATGGCAGGCAGCATTGCCGTGCTTAAGTTCTTAAGAAAGAGAAAAAGTTATTATTATAAAAAGAAACATTTTGTGGCAGTCTCTGGTCTTATTTACCGGATGAAACAGAATGCAGCAGGACTGGCAAGCATCTGTATTTTATCCACGATGGTACTGGTGGTAATTTCTTCAACGGTAAGTATGTATGCCGGACTGGATGATGAACTGGCAGCCCGTTATCAGGGAGATATCGGAGTATCCATTACCAGTGAAAATCCGATTACAGAAGGTGATGCGTTGCGGGAGTTAGTGAACCGCACCATCCAGCAGGAGAACCGCAGTATAAAAGAAGAACAGGGCATGATGACGCTGACATTTTCCTGCATATCAGAAGATGGAAATCTTGTAATTCGAAAACATGATGATGAGGGTAGTTATAGTTCTGATATCATTATGCTCCGCATGATTACAAGGGAAGATTATGAGGAAGCTTATAATGTAACGGTTCCGGAGCTTTCAGATCACGAAGTGGTGTTGACAACCAGTGATGACTATGATAAAGATACGATTACGGTTGGAGATTATACTTATCCTATTTTGCAGAAACAGCATTTTTCTTCTGAAAATGGATATTGGATGGATAATCAGGTCTATTATATGGTAGTAAACAGCGTAGAAGATATGGCACCGTTGTATGAAGCACAGAAAGAGATTTATGGGAAAAATGCCAGCAGCTATTATTACTCTTTGTATATCGACATCGATGGAAACAGGAAAGAAAAAATTGCCTGTGGAAATGCAGTATCTGCGGCAATTGGTGCATCCGGCATGGAAGAAGGACATGACGGTAAATATTATATCATGATAGAAAACAGGGCAGAAAATGAAGATTCCTTCCGGCAGATGTATGGCGGATTTCTGTTTCTTGGTATTTTTCTTGGAATCCTGTTTTTGATGATTACCGTACTTATTATCTTTTATAAGCAGATTTCGGAAGGATATGAGGATAAAGAGCGCTTTGCCATTATGGAAAAAGTAGGAATGAGCAATGAAGAGGTAAAGAAAACAATCAGTGCACAGATCCGGATGGTATTTTTATTGCCGATTGTTACCGCTGCGCTACATGTGCTGGCAGCATTTCCGATGATCCGGATGATACTGGCAGTGATGAATCTGAATAATGGAAGACTGTTTGCATACTGTCTCCTTGGTACGATTACAGTATTTACAGTTATTTATCTGCTGGTATACAAGATGACCTCAAGAACCTATTATCGAATTGTCGGACGTCAGATTGGGTAGAGATTTTTATAATATCAAATAACCGTAAGAACCTGCTGCCGGCAGTTTCTTACGGATGTCTGGCAAAGAAGAGAAAGCTCCCGCTGCACTATGGTGTCATAGGAGCTTTTTTCTCTGGTGTGTATTTAGCAATTGTTTTTAAAAGAAGTTCCGTATCCAGTGGTTTGGTAAGGTGTTCGTTCATACCGGCAGCATAAGTTTTCTGACGGTCTTCTGCAAAGGCGTTTGCAGTCATGGCAAGAATCGGAATTGTTTTTGCATCCGGACGGTCTAAGGAACGGATGGCACGGGTTGTCTGGTACCCATCCATAACTGGCATCATGATATCCATTAAAATGATATCGTATTCACAAGGAGAAGACTCCATAAAAAGATGTAGTGCTTCCTCTCCGTTGCAGGCTTTGGTAACCACTGCACCGGCATCAGTCAGAATAAATTCTGCAATTTCAAGGTTTAGTAAATTATCTTCAGCCAGCAGAATATGATAGCCGGAAAGAGAGATTTCCTCATCGGAAGTTTCTGCTTCGGAAGAGGAAGCAGCGTTATGGTCGATACAAAAAGGAATCGTAATCCGGTAAGTGGTTCCGACATCCTTTTCACTGGAAAAATCAATGGTTCCGCCCATTTTATCCAAAAGATTCTTTACAATTGCCATGCCAAGTCCGGTACCGTTGTAAGTAGAACGGGCATCATGGCTTTCCTGGGTAAAAGGCTCAAATAAATGCTCCTGAAATTCTTTGCTCATGCCGATTCCGGTATCAGAGCAGGTAAATTCAATCCAGGCAGTATCTTCCGTGAAACGTACTTCATGACAGCTTAGAATGACTTTTCCATTTTCCTTATTATATTTTACTGCATTGCTTACAATATTCATAAGAAGCCGTTTGATATGAATAGGACTTCCGATGAGACAGGGATGCTGGACAGAAGGAACTCCGGAAATAATTTCGATGCCACGTTCCGCAGCCTGCTTTTCTATGATGGTGGTGATATCATGGACCAGGTGCAGAACATGGAACGGGCGGGATTCTAAGACAATTTCGCCGGATTCCAGTTTTCCCATATCAAGAACTTCATTTACAAGTTCTAAGAGCAGACCAGAAGCCTCCCGGATTTTCCCGAGACATTCCTGCTGCTTGACAGGGTTATCTTTATAATGTCCGGCAATTTCCACCATACCACGGATTCCGTTAATCGGCGTCCGGATATCGTGACTCATCCGCTGCAAAAATTCAGTCTTGGCAAGGTTAGCACTTTCTGCTTTTTTGGCAGCCTCCTTTAGTGATTCCTGATAGAGTTTATCCCTCTTCAACTGGGCTTCCTGGTAGCTCTGGTCAGTCCTCCAGCGCAGCATCTGGAAAATCAGAAGAAGGCAGATATAACCAAACATATAATAAAATACTTTTCGCGGAGTCGTTTCAAAAACTGCATGCTCAGGCAGATAGACGTAGATATAATAATTCTGCCCCTGGTCTAACATACCAAAGACATACTTTGGTGAGGAGACTGTATTATGAACATGAACCATCTGTCCACTCACCGCTTTTTTATTTATATTCTGTAGTACTTCAATATCCTTAATATCTGTTCCTTCGAGTTTTTCTTCATTTGAGGCAATCACTTTATCACCACTGGTAATGACAATGGTGCTGCTACGGCTGATACTGTAGCCAGACAGCAAATTCTGAAAAGAGATGCTGTAACTTTCAATATAATCAAGTGGTGTATGGTAATAAGTTACAATAATACCAGAGGTATCGGTACGTCCTACCGCTGCCAGATCGATATAAGAGCCATCTTCACAGTCGATTCTGGAAGAGTATGTTTTTTCCGGATGTATGGCAACATCCAGAAGAACTTCTTTTTCCAGCGTATCGGTTAGACCGGCACTGCCAATGGAATCAGTACAATATTCAGAGGTTACAGTTCCGGTTTCATCCAGAAAAATAATGCCGGTAATATAAAGGTCTTTTGTAAATTCTTCCATGGAAGCTTTTTCCATGGATGTTGTGCCATGCAGACGGTTATCCGTAGAAATATTGTGGGCAGCCTGCTGACAGCATTCAATAATACGCATCAGGCTCTTGGTTTCGGAGGCTAAATTCAAATTACTGTAGGTGGAGCATTGTTTCTTCAAATAATTTACCGTATCTGCAAGGTGTTGTTCTGTGGATTCGATATCATCGTTTGCGGAAGTAAAAAATACCAGAAGGAAGAACAGGATGCCAAGAAAAATTGAAAAAGGCCAGAAAAAACGCAGCCTGAAGGGTTTATTCTTATTTGACTTCATAATTTTCTACCTCCAGATAAGTACTTGGATGTGCTAAGTATTTTCCAATAATTTTTTCAGAGGTTCCATCCTTTTGCATTTCCTCTAAGGTATCAGACAGTTCTTCGTTAAGCCCACTGGTATCATCGAGGGAGAAAGCCACACCCAGTCCGACAGTAAGAAGCGGTTTATCCAGAATGCGGTATTCCACATGATAATCGGACATATATTGTAAAATAGAAGTTTCGTGGGCAGCAACCGCATCCACATAACCTTTGCTTAACATTGGGTAAATCAGCTCACGATTCTGCATGGAGAAAAGCCCGTTAATGTTTGGAATGTCGGGGTCGGTCTGGTTGAGAAAAATATCTTCCGGTTTCGTGGTAGCCTGAACGGCAATGTTTTTACCGGCAAGATCCTGCAGGGTGTAAATATTGCTGTCCGGACTGACTGCAACCACCTGCTGGCTGATCATATAAGGGCCCGCCCATTTGTATTCATCCATTCGTCCGTCCATACTAAAACAGCCCCAGTCACAGTCGATACTGCCATCCTGCAGAAGCTCTTTTTTATTTTCCCAGTCGATGGTGACAAATTCAGCCTGATAGCCCATTCTGTGGAAGGCTTCTGTGGCAAGTTCCACATCAATGCCGGTTGGTCTGCCGTCTGTTCCGCTATAATTAAAAGGCGGATAATTGTCGCTGCCGATTACAATAGTTGGCAGCGAAGGCTCTTGTTTTGTGGAGAGAGTATTTTCTGCTTTTCTACAGCTGCATAATAAAATTGTAAAAATAAAGAGAACAGCCAATAGCTGTTGTAGTTTTTTCGAACCATTCATATAATAGAGTCACCCCTGAAAAAATTCTGTTTACTGTGTTACTATTATAAAGTAAGAAAGGCGCAGATACAACAGATTACAACAGTTGCAATAGAAAATCACTTGAATTTTCGACAAAAAAATTGTATATTTGATATAGAAATGTAAATTTTTATCTGAAAAGTTTAAACAGGTAGAAATGCTAAGGGATATGTTAGAGAAGAGGGGAATTAGGATGAAAGAAGTTACAAAACAGGCAGAGGAAACACAGATTAGCCATAAAACACTGAGACTGATGATCGGAACACTGCTAGCCCTTTATGTGGGAGGCTGGCTTATGTTATGTAAACCAATACAGGGGGTGGTTTCTGCATACTTTGCAGGAAATCTTACAATTGGAATCATCGCACTGGCGGTATTCAAGTGTCTGCTGTCTGTAACGGTGGCAGGAGCCATCTGGTGTGGTGGATATATTGCTAAGTGCAAGTTTATTGGACATGAAGATTATTAATGAGCAGATTCGAAAAGGATAGGAATGAAAAGGCATGACGGATTAACGTCATGCCTTTTTTGCTGTTTAATTGAAATGCAAATTTGTATCTGATTTATATATAAAAAACTTACGCTGATGAAGGTTGATATTATTCATAATAAATTGACTTGGATACCAATTACTTAGATAACCATTTTCTTCTTCTGGATTATGAAAACAAACAATTTTCAATCTACTTTACCTACTTTTTTTACCGCCAGTTCAAGTTCTAAATCATGTAACCCGCTATAAGCCTTTATCAAAAAATCTAATGGAACTATTTTTACCACATCACTACTCGGGAGATTATAATACCATTGATAATAAGCATAAAACTCCCCTATCCAATCTGGTAGAAATCCTTCAAGTGCCTTTCCATCTTTAAGTTCATATTTATCTGTTTTTTCAAAATAATCCCACAATTCATTGGCATTCATAGTATTCACATAAGCTTGGGCTTCATCAATACTTTTTCTTGTCTTACTTACCATATAAGCATGAATAAAATCCGCTGTATCTTTTTGAGGATATTTTTGAGAAATAAAACCAAATAGTTTCCCCTGATTTTCAACTACATCATTTAAATATACATCTGAATATGCTCTCAATTCAATCACCTCTCAAATAATGTGCTAAACACATTGGTTACTTTATTTGCATCTGAGTTAACAAGCTCACGCATATTTTTCCTTGCGACTATGTCTCTTTGATTATATTTATCATTGAATTCATTATAATTAACACTCATCAACTCTGCGTCTATTTCTTCTAACTTTGAATATGCTAACTCTGATTTTATACAATATTGAATACCAAGACCGCCCAACGACAATAATTCCTCGAGAATTTCAATATCAATATTATCACGGACAAACTCTTTCGCTAAAATTCTATAACGATTGGTGCCTGCCGCTTCTCGATGCTTCATTAATTCTGCTAACCAGGCTAATACATTGTATTGTTGAAAATCTAATATTTTCAAATTAGTAATATCCAATTCGTACTTATGAACCCATCCATTCTTTTCGTCCGGTTTACAAACCGCCCACTCTTTTGCAAGTTCAACATTCTTCAATTTTTCCAGCTTACGCTGATGAAAGTAATGAGAAAAGCTGCCGATGGCAGCTTTTCTTGCATTAAATTTAAATCCCCTCAAACCGTCCAGAAGCCCCACAAGGAAGTGTAAGTCCGTTGGAACTGACCGGAAGACCGATTTCGTCGGCTGTGACTTTGCCAGGGAAACGTTTTAGCTCTGTTCCGATAAGGTAAGAGAGAACCGCCGGCTGTAAGCCTGTAGTATAGGAATTAATCAGGAAGAACAAAGGTCTGTCCACCAGAAGCTGTGCACAGAGTTTGACCAGTGGATGGATGGATTCTTCGATTTTCCAAATTTCACCCTTGGGACCTCTGCCGTAGGATGGAGGGTCCATAATAATAGCATCGTAGTGGTTGCCACGGCGGATTTCACGTTCCACGAATTTGACACAGTCATCTACAATCCAGCGGATTGGTGCATCTGCAAGACCGGAAGAAGCAGCATTTTCCTTGGCCCAGGTAACCATACCCTTTGAAGCGTCTACATGGGTAACGGATGCACCTGCTGCTGCGGCAGCAATCGTAGCACCACCGGTATAGGCAAAAAGATTTAAGACTTTTACTGGTCTTCCAGCTTTCTTAATCAGTTCAGAGAACCAGTCCCAGTTAGCAGCCTGCTCCGGGAAAAGACCGGTGTGCTTGAAGCTGAAAGGCTTTAACTGGAAAGTAAGGTTACGGTAGTGGATACTCCACTGCTGTGGCAGGTCAAAGAATTCCCATTCGCCGCCGCCCTTTTTACTGCGGTGATAGTGGGCGTTCATTTTATGCCAGCCTTTTTCTTTCCGTGGTGTATCCCAGATAACCTGAGGATCCGGACGAACCAGGATATAGTCACCCCAGCGCTCTAATTTCTCACCTTTTGAACAGTCTATTACTTCATAATCTTTCCAGTTATCTGCAAGCCACATAGTATTTCCTCCAATATTCTTACGGTATGATTCATGATTATTTCCTTAAAACATCTGAATCCTATTATATAAGGGCAAAAATGTTCCGTCAACCAAAGAATCGGTAAAGTCCGAAGAGAATCACAAGAAAAATGGCATTATAAAGGGTAAAGATACCAAGATAACGTTTCTTGTTACTGCCATCGGTATTGGCATAGAACTTAAAGGAAATAAGGCTTGCCAGGGAAGCAATAAGAGTACCAAGGCCGCCGAGATTTACCCCAATCAGCAGGGCAGAATAATCATCGGTGAAGCCGGAAAGCAGGATGGCAGCAGGCACGTTACTGATAATCTGGCTGGCACCAATACCCATCAGAACTTCATGGTGGACCAAAAGCTTTGAAATCAGTTCGTGTACTAGGGAAATCTGCTTCATATTTCCGATAAAGATGAAGAAGCAAAGAAAGGTAAGCAGCAGGAAATAATCCACATCTTTTAACACATGATAATCAAGAATAAGAAAACCAAAGAAAACGATAAGCAGCATTATCTGAAATGGCAGAATGTGCAGTACCGTCAGAAGGCATATCAGAAAAAGAATGCAATAAGCGGCAAACAGAATCCGGGGGTTCCTGTGACTGCGGGAAGAGGCTGGCTTATCAGTGGAACAGGCGGAAGATTCCGTTTGGACTGCAGAAAAATTGCCTGCCTGGAAAGAGACTTTTGGAAGAACCAGCAGGAAAAGGATGAGCAGCAGGGCGGATACAGCGGAATAGGGCAGCATGATCCGGATAAAATCCCATAGAGACAGACCGGAAATTGTATACAGATAGAGATTCTGCGGATTGCCAAGGGGAGTCAGCATACTGCCGAGATTGGCAGCAATCGTTTCTAAGACAATAACCGGAATCAATGCCTGTCGCTGGTCAGCCATCGACAGTACCAGAATTGTAAAAGGCACAAAAGTGATCAGGGCAACATCGTTGGTAATCAGCATACTGAAAAAGAAGCAGAGAAAGACAAAAAGGGCTGCCAGTGTCCGCAGGGAATGCACCTTATGAAGGAGCATGGTTCCAAGCCGGGTAAAAACGCCAATGGAAGAGAATCCCCGTACCACAGCCATCAGGCAGAATAAGAGTGCAAGCACACGGAAATCAATATAAGAAAAGTAATTTACGGATGGTGGAATAAAAAACATGGATACAACTGCCAGCAGGAAAGCAATGCAGCAGACGTTTTCTTTTTTGAAAAAATCTTTCACTTTTGTAAACATACAGGTCTCCTTCTATGAAATCATATCTTAGGCAGTTGCGAAAGATAATAACATTTTGCTAATAATTTCTTTGCTATGTAAAGTATCTTTGTTTTGCATCGAAATACCGTAGTTCTAAAATATTAGTTTTGCTTTTGGCGATAAAACCAGTCTTTCCAATGTTTAACAAAGATAGCGCCACTGTTCGTCAAAGTGCGGATGCCTGATAAAGGCTGTTAGGGGCACTTGGAATTTCGCCTGGCATCCGGCAACGCTGGCACAGGACGTGCCAGCGAGGCGCATCTGAACATGG
>ERZ1026985.367-NODE-367-length-10234-cov-7.787405_pt1 | contig 10234 bp, 7 predicted proteins | sample MGYA00519558_ERZ1026985 | MGnify/ENA primary metagenome ERZ1026985 (study PRJEB26926, sample SAMN06164799) | human gut metagenome | biome: ENVO:00009003; feature: ENVO:2100002; material: ENVO:00002003 | host: Homo sapiens | place: USA | collected 2012 ... | reverse complement strand
GTATTAATGTGGTGCGTTTATCACTCTATTATTCTTTACCTTTTGTGATTGCGCTAGCCCTACATATTCCGTTGAAGATGAATGAATTGATTGATGTCATGGCCCTATCTAGCTTTGTGACGATGGCCAATAGTTTTATTCCAATTCCCGGGGCAAGTGGGGGTACGGAAGTTGTCTTTTCATTGTTGTTTAGCGGCATGATGAAAAATTTAACGGGTGCCGTTTTAGTATTGTGGCGTTTTTCTACGTATCACATAGTGCTGATTATAGGTGGAATTTTATTTGTGTTTGTGAAGAATCATTATGAGAGAAAAGAGAGTAAGATCAATTTAGAAGGGATGTAGTATATGCGAATCGGACTATTTACAGATGCATATTTACCGGATATTAATGGGGTTGTTTCAAGTGTGGCAACCCTTAAACACGCTTTAGAAGAGCTGGGGCATACGGTATTTATTATTACGAATCATAAGGGGACAAAGATTGTAGAAGATGAGGATGGTCATATTCTTCGTTTGCCGGGTTTTGAAATCAAGAAGTTTTATGGTTATAAGATGTCGAGTCCACTACAGTTTAGTGCGGATGCCTACATTGAAAGAATGGACTTGGATGTCATTCATATTCAGACCGAAGCAGGTGTAGGTATGTTTGGTCGTCAGATGGCGAAGGTTTTGCACATTCCTATTGTATACACGTATCATACGATGTATGAGGATTATACGCATTATTTTAATCCGCTTGATTTTGATTCAGTTGAAAAATTAGGGAAGAGTGTGATTCGTACTTTTTCTCGTGTCATGGCCAATGGTTCGCAAGCAGTGATTGCGCCGAGTGAAAAGACGAAGCAGGCTTTATTGCAGTATGGTGTAATAGCACCTATTTATATTGTTCCGACAGGTTTGGATTTGTCGGAGTATGATCGTAAAAATTTAGATGAAAATAGAGTTCAAAGTATTCGTGAAGAGTTAGGTTTTACAAGTGAAGATCGTATTGTGGTCTTTGTAGGGCGTATTGCCAAAGAGAAGGCAATCGAAATTCCGATTGAGGCGATTAGTAAGAATGCAGATCCACATTTACACTTAGTCATTGTGGGTGGTGGTACGGATATGGAGTATTACCAGGATTTGGCTAAGAAGTATAATGTTTCGGATCGTGTGCATTTTACGGGTAAGATTCCTAAGGAAAATATTGCCTATTATTATGCGGCTTTCGATTGTTTTGTATCCGCTAGTTTATCGGAAACACAAGGAATGACATATATTGAGGCTTTAGCGAGTGGCCTATTAGTGTTTGGACGTCGTGATGAGGTGTTGAAGGATTTGGTGGATGAAGGCAAGTCTGGATATTATTTTGATGATGCCAATGAGCTAAGTCAAAAGTGGGATGTTTTCTTTAGTAAATCAAAAGAAGAAAGAGATGCATTAAGAGCGTATTGTATTTCTAAAACAGCGCCTTATACAGAGAGTATGTTTGCGCATAAGGCATTGAGTGTTTATAATCAGGCGATTGATGATTATAAGCGTGCCTATCATGTGGAGCGCATTCGTATGGTGGATGATTTTGTTCGTTTAACTGTGATGCGTGATTGCGATAATGAACCAGTCAAAGTAATGATTCCAACGGATGATTTCTTTGACTTAAAGATCACAAAGGATACAATGTTAGATGCATATTTGATTGACAACTATTTGGATATGCAGTTATTCTATAAGGCGTTTGAGTTAATGAAGAAGCGTGTTTTCTCAAATGATTATACGTCGTATCAAATGGTGCAATATGGGAAGAAATATTTGGGTCTAGATGAAGATCAGGCTTTGGATATTATTCATGAATTTATGGAACGTCATTGGATTGACGATAAGGAGTATGCCTTTGATAAGGCGCAGGCTTGGCATTCGTATGGTCAGCCTAAAATGCAGATTTGTCAAAAGCTAAAAAGAGCGGGCATCGCGGATGATGTAATTGAGGATGCTTTGGCAAGTTTGGATGTGGAAACAGAGCGTAGTAATGCGATCAAATTGGCTCGTCGTTTAGCGCATTCGCTAAAAGAGCAGTCGAGCCGCATGCAAAGGCAGACGTTAGTGAATAAGTTAGTGACGAAGGGATATTCGTTTGAATTGGCGAAACAAGTGTCGGAGTCGATTGAATTGGATGAAAATGATGATGAGGCACTACAAAGAACGATTGCGAAAGCGAAGCGTTTATATGCGACGTTTGATCAGCCTAAGCGTAATCAGAAGATTCAGACGTATTGTGTTCGTAAAGGATTTAATATATCAGCTATAAAAGAGGTTTTGGAAGGGGAAAGTGAATGAGAATTAATGAGATTACTCAGGAACAAAAAGTAAATATTAAGTGTTTGATTTCAAAGTGTGACAAGGGAAAAACCGTGAAGGATACGCCTTATTTGTCTTTGATTTTAGAGGATGCAACGGGTGTATTGGATGCGAAATTTTGGAATTTAACGAATGAGCAGATTGAGCAGTATAAGGCGGGTCAGATTGTTGAGGTATTTGGAGATTCGATCATTCATAGAAATGCCGTTCAGTTAAGAGTGAGAAAAATGGTGGTCTTAGAAGGCGAAGATATTTCGGATTATGTAAGATTAGCACCTATGTCTCGTACGGAAATGGAAGAGGAAGTAAAGACTTTGATGAATGAGATCACAGATTCGAATTTGTATTGTGTGGTTGAAGAAGTATTAGAAGAAACGAAGGATTTATTCTATACATATCCGGCTGCCACAAGAAATCACCATAATTTTGTGGGAGGACTTGCCTATCATTCAATTAGTATGGCGCGTGTAGGACTAGATATTTGTCGTCAATATCCATTCTTGGATAAGGGATTATTGATTGCAGGTATCTTGATGCATGATGTTGGAAAGATTGATGAGTTGAGTGGTCCGATTCTTCCTGAATATACAAATGAGGGGAATTTGTTGGGGCACATTAGTATTATGAATAATCGTTTGGATCGTGTGGCTGAAAAGTTGGGTGTAAACGATAAAGAGTGTGTTTTATTGTTGAAGCATATGATTTTGGCGCATCATGGAAAGATGGAGTTTGGATCTCCTGTCCTTCCTATGATTCCAGAAGCAGAAGTGTTAACTTTACTAGATAATCTAGATGCGCGTATGTATATGATGAAGCAGAGTTTAGATACAACGCAGCCAGGTCATTTTGGGCCTCGTGTCTTTGCGCTAGAAGGTCGTATGATTTATCATCGAAAAGGAGAAGATGAAGAATGAAAATAGGTTTTGTATCATTGGGATGTTGTAAAAACTTAGTGGATTCTGAACAGATCATGAGTATGATCAAGAGGGGTGGTCATGAAATTGTGGCCAATCCTAAGGATGCACAGGCTATTATTGTGAATACTTGTGGTTTTATTGAGAGTGCCAAAGAGGAGAGTATCAATACGATTTTCAAGATGGCGAAGTATAAAGAGAGAAACTTAGAGAAGTTGATTGTGTGTGGTTGTTTGGCACAAAGATATACAGATACATTAAGGGAAGAGATTCCTGAAATTGATGCGGTTATCCCAATTCGTGAGTATGATACTTTGGCAAGTCAGCTACAGAAGCTATTAGGTTCAGATACATTATTGGATAAGGCAGAACGAGTGATTACGGGGAATCCTTGGCAGGCGTATGTAAAGATTAGTGATGGTTGTTCGAATCGTTGTGCGTATTGTGCAATTCCTTTGATTCGTGGAGATCAAAAGTCTCGTACAATTGAGGATATCATGGAAGAGGTCAACTATTTGGCTAGTGTTGGAGTGAAGGAATTAACTTTGATTGCCCAAGATACAACGAAGTATGGCTTGGATAATTATGGAAAGTTGATGCTTCCTGAATTATTGCGTCAAGTGTCTAAGGTAGAGGGTCTTCATTGGATTCGTGTTCTGTATATGTATCCGGATGAAATTGTGGATGATGTATTGCAGGCTATGAGTGAGAGTGAGAAGATCGTTCCTTATTTTGATATTCCTATGCAGCATGCGAACAATCGTTTGTTGAAATTAATGAATCGTAGAGGTCCAAAAGAGGATGTATTAAAGGTTGTGGATAAGATTCATACGATGTTTCCAAATGCGACTTTGCGTACAACTATGATTGTTGGTTTCCCTACAGAAACGGAAGAAGAGTTTGAAGAACTTGTTGACTTCATTAAGGAAATCAAATGGGATCGTATGGGTGCTTTCACCTATTCGAAGGAAGAAGATACACCTGCTTATGATATGGATGGTCAGATTGATGAAGAGATTCAAAATGAGCGTTTGGCTAGATTGATGGCGGTTCAGGAAGAAATTTCAAAAGAGAAGAATCAAGAGAAGATTGGTAAGGTCATTGAAGTTCTTGTTGAGGAAAAAGAAGGTTTGGTGGATCGTTATCGTGGAAGAAGTGCTGCGGATGCACCGGATGAAGTGGATGGTCAGGTCATCTTTACAAGTGATGAACCTTTAGAGTTGGGTTCTTTTGTGAAGGTGAAGATTACAGATGCCAAATCTTATGATGTTTACGGTACATGTGTAAGCGAATAGTGGGATTGGATCCCATTGTATTTGAGGATTCTAGAATATTGATTGTGGGTTCTATGCCAAGTGCAATTAGTTTGAAGGAACAGATGTATTATGCGAATAAAAATAATCGGTTTTGGAAGATATTAAAAGAAATTTTTCAAACAGAAGACAAGATTGAATTATTAAAAGTATCGCATATTGCACTTTGGGATATTTGTCATTCGTGTATAAGAAAGACGAGTGCGGATAGTGAGATCAAAGACATTGTGCCAAATGATATTCCAAAATTATTAGATTCATATAAAAACATTGAGAAGGTCATTTGTAATGGAAGGACAAGTCAGAATACGATGCAGAAATATTTTCCGAATATTGAAACGGTATATTGTCCTTCGACTTCGAGTGCCAATGCACAGTTTTCGTTAGAACAATTGATTGAAATATATAAGAAGGAGTTTTATGAATAAACTATATTGGGCAAAAGTAAAGGCGGATGCGAAGGTTCCGCAAAAGCGTTATGAAGATGCAGGGTATGATTTATATCCTTGTTTTGAAGAAGATTATATGGTGATTGAGCCTCATGAAACAAAGTTAGTTCCATTGGGTGTGGCGAGTGCATTTGATCCAGAGTTTGTGATGATTTTAAAAGAGCGTGGTTCAACAGGAACAAAGGGAATTGCACAAAGAAGTGGTGTTATTGATTCTGGTTATCGCGGTGAATATATGGCTCCGGTCACAAACTTGAATACGAAGCGTGTGGTTATTAAAAAACAAGATGTAGAATATAAGGAAGATGCGATTATATATCCATATGAAAAGGCTATTTGTCAGGGTGTATTATTGCGTATGCCTCAGTTAGAAAGTGAAGAAATTTCTTTTGAAGAACTTCAGTCTATGGAGTCGGAAAGAATGGCTGGAAAATTAGGTAGTTCAGGAAAATAATGAGGTCTATTGTCCTAAAGACAATAGGCCTTTTTTTATACAAAATTTCATTAAAAAAAAGATGATTTTTCGATATTATAACCGGTTTATAACCTGGCGAAGATTATACTAAATTCGAATAATGAAAGGGTTATATCGATAACTATAATAAAGGAGGACTTTATATGCTAAAGAATTTGAAAAAAGCAGCCGCAATTGTATTATCATTTGCGATGGCCGTTCAGTTTGGATTAGCAGACTCTTACTATGTAAATGCGGTGGAAGAACCGGTTGAACCTCAACAAGAGGAAACAACAACGACTGCACCACAAGAGCAAGAGCAAGAGGAAGTGCCAACAACTGAAGAAGAAACCCCTCAACAACAGGAAGAAGCACAACAACAACCTGCAGTAGAGGAAGAGCAGCCTGCAGCAGAAGAAGCACAACCACAACCACAGCCTGTTGAACAAGCAGAGGTTAAGGTTTCTTATGTAAAAGAAGATGATACCGATTTGATGGAATCTATAACAGGTACTTATGATGTTGGTTATAGATTGGATCAAGATACAAATGTATTCAAAGAAGCTCATGAAGCATTTGAATTTGAATATGCATTTGTGAATGGTAACAAAGAAAACAAAATCACTAAGGATCAAGTTAAAGCTTCTGGTTTAACAGTAACTAGTGATATGACAAGTTTAACTCTTGTTTATAAGAGCACAGCTACTCAAAAAGATAGCAAAGATAAAAAGGTTGAAACAGCTAATTTATCTGGTGAAAAGGAAGATGATTCTGGTTCCGACTCTGAGGAGAAAAATATATCAGTAGCGAGTGATGCGGATACAACTAGAAATATCAAAGTTGGTGAAAAAATAACATTGGATTCAAATGATGTGGAATATGGGTATTATTATAATTATTCACATAACTGGACAGTTGATAAGGGGATGATAAGGGGAATGTTGTTAAATTAAATAGCAAGTCAGGTTCAAGTATTAGAGTGACCGGAAATGATGTTGGAACAGCAATAGTAACAGATAATTATACATATACAACTTATAGGGGATCAAATAAAAAAGGTACTAAGACATATACTATTAATGTAACGGCTGCTGTAACACCAACTGATATTTCAATCAGTGGAGCTGATACAGTTAAGCAGTTTCAGACTACACAATTAACAGCAAATTTCACACCTGCAGATGCGAATGGTAAAGTGACTTGGACTTCATCAAATGAACAGATTTTATCTGTTGATGAGAATGGAGAGGTTACAGGAAAACGCCAGGGATTAGCAACTATTACAGCAAGTGTTCAGGGAGCAGATAAGAATACGTTATCTGCAACAAAGACTATTGAGGTAGTGAAGAATGAAAGTCCTTCAAGTGGTAATAAAAGAGAAGCATTAGTTTATTATTTGAAAGATCCTACAAAAGATGCAAATTCAAATGGTTCGGATCAGTGGGGACCAAGTTCACTTGGAACAGCTGTTGTCAATGTAGAAGGTGCGACATGGACAGGAAATAAAAACTGCTTTGATAATGTCGACCAACGTGTTTTATCATGGCCTACAGATTTAAATGGTACGAATGTAGTTCCAAGAAGTAATAATGCATGGAATTTAATATTTGATGCATATAAGGCTTCTATTGAAAAAGAATTGAACGTAACTATTACTAAAGATGATGTAGAAGAAATTACACTTGTTCCAGCAAAGATTTCAAAGGATAATGGAACAACCCCAGACATGCACTTGGATTGTAATGTTAATATTAAATGCAAGAGCGTTGCATTGGTTAAATATTGGCTATTTGATGCGAATGGAACAAAATATGAAATGTTAGGTTCTAAGAATTATTTGGTGAAAGATGAATCTACAACACAACCTAGTGATGTTACAAGTAAGAAGTTTCCAACAACTAAAACAGTGGATGGTGTAACTTATACATTCTCTGGTTGGTATACAGATCAGAGTTTAACAACTCCAGCACCAAGCTTCCCAGCTAAGGTTACAGGAAGTGTTAACTACTATGCGAAGTATGTTGCTGGATATCAAGTAAAGTATAATCTAGCTGGTGGCCAATTTAGTGATGGTTCAACTTCAGCAACAGAAAAACATAATGTTGATACAACTGTTGTTGTAAAGGAAGTTCCTACACGTAAAGGTTATAAATTCACAGGTTGGACGGTAGAAGGACTTGATGGTACTACTACTATCAATAGTGGCGAAAGTTTTACGATGCCAAACGGAAATGTAACATTAACTGCTCAATGGACAAAAGATGATTCTCAAACTAAGAAATTAACTTACACAGTTAACCACGTTATCGGTGAAACAGTAAAAGATACACAAACTTATGAAAAAGAAGTTTGGGTAAACGATCCTGATACAATCAAAATCGTTGAAGGTTCTTTAGATCAAAAGACTTACACTGGTTACAAATTTAAATCAATGAATCCAGCTAAAGTTGGTGAAACAATCAAAACTGGTTCAACAATCACTTTAACTTATGTGAAAGATGATTCTCAAACTAAGAAATTAACTTACACAGTTAACCACGTTATCGGTGAAACAGTAAAAGATACACAAACTTATGAAAAAGAAGTTTGGGTAAACGATCCTGATACAATCAAAATCGTTGAAGGTTCTTTAGATCAAAAGACTTACACTGGTTACAAATTTAAATCAATGAATCCAGCTAAAGTTGGTGAAACAATCAAAACTGGTTCAACAATCACTTTAACTTATACAATTGAAAGTTACGATTTAACAATCAATTACGTATACGAAGGTGGAGCAATCGCTGCTGAACCTCATACAGAAACATTAGATTATAACACTGCATACTCAGTAACATCTCCAGTAATTCCTGGTTATTCTGCTTCAAGTCTAACAGTCGAAGGTAATATGCCAGCTGAAGATAAAACAATTACAGTAGTTTATAGTGCAAATACTAACACAGCTTATACTGTAAGACATCTATTCCAAAACACTACTCAAGATGGTTATGATCTAAATGTAGAAATGACTCAAACATTAGCAGGTACAACTGGATTTGCTACAGCTGCTAAAGCTGAAATAGTTGAAGGATTCACTGCTAAAGCATTTGGTCAAAGACCAATCGCTGGCGATGGAAGCACAGTTATTGATATCTACTATGATAGAAATACTGTTACATTAACATACGCAATCACTGGTGATTACTTCACTGATGAAGAATTTGCTACAGTAAGTGGTGTTTATGGTACAGCAGTTACTCCAAGTGAAGTACCAAGTCAAACTGGTTACACATTCTCTGGATGGACTAATGAACCAAGTACATTCCCAGCTACTTCAATGACAGTTACTGGTGAATACACAATTAGAACTGACTTACATTATGAAATCCATTACTTCTATGATGGTGTTGAAAATGAAGAAGAAATGATTGTTAACGATAACGCTACATTCAATTCTCCAATCACAATTTCAGCTCCAGCTACTAAAGATGTAAATGATGTTAACTACATGTTAGAAAGCATTGTTGGATTAGATAAACTAGTTAGCGTAAATGCTGATGAAAATATTATCAATGTATACTACACTAAAGATTCTAATGGTGGAGAAACAGATCCTAATGATCCAACTAATCCAAATAAACCAGATGGTATTCCTGATAAATATCAAGTTAAAGTAAGTTATAAAGCAGTAAATGGTACATTAAACTTTACTGAAACATATGTAACTTTATATGATGAAGAAGGTAACTATTCTGAAACTGGTAAGGGTATATTAGATGTTAAACAAATTCCATATGCTAGTCCTAATAATGGCTATAATAATGGTAAATGGGATGTTGAACCTACAGTAGGTATGGAAATTACTAAGGATGCTAAATTTACAATTACATTCAGTGCAATTCCTCCAGTAGTTCCAGCTGTAACTCCAGCAACACCAAGTACTCCTAGTACAACGCCTCGTACTCCAAGTACTCTTAGTACAACGCCTCGTACTCCAAGTGCTCCTAGTACAACGCCTCGTACTCCAAGTGCTCCTCAGGTAACGACTCCTGTTGAAACAGTTGAAAAAGAGACAACTCCTAAGGCTGAACCTAAGAAAGAAGAAAAGGTTGAAGAAGAGTATACACCTAAGGCATCACCTCAGTACTATTGGGCATTAATCAACTTGATTTGTGCAATCTTAACAGTATTATTCGGATTATTATTGTTGATTAGTAAACGTCATAAATCTGAAGATGATGACGAAGAAGATGATGATGAAACAAAACAACAAACAAATAACGATGATGAAGAGAAAGAACAAGAAAAGAAACGTGGATTATTCACTCGCGTACTTGCAGTTCTAATCGCAATCGTATCTGTTGTATTCTTCCTAGTAACTGAAGACTTAAGTCTTCCATGGACTTGGACAGATCAATGGACAATTTGGATGGTTGTTATTGGATTAGTACAAATCGTAGTATTCTTCGTAGGACGTAAATGGAAAAACGTTGATAATGACGATGAAGACGAAGAAGCACAACAAGCTTAACAAAAGTTAATAACACAAAAGGAGTAGCCTCGTGCTACTCCTTTACTGTCCAATATCCATTTCGATTTGAGCCTTTGCGAATTACAATTTCTTGTTGCTGCAACCTATTTAGCATGCGCTTAATAGTTGAGCGAGATAAGTTTAATTGATTTGCAAGCTCTATTTGAGTGATTTTTGGGTTCATTTTAATGAGTTGTATGATATCGGGTTCATTGCTGTCTCTTATACACATCTCCGAGCCCACGAGACCGGAGCCTA
>ERZ1026985.365-NODE-365-length-10248-cov-5.196213_pt1 | contig 10248 bp, 7 predicted proteins | sample MGYA00519558_ERZ1026985 | MGnify/ENA primary metagenome ERZ1026985 (study PRJEB26926, sample SAMN06164799) | human gut metagenome | biome: ENVO:00009003; feature: ENVO:2100002; material: ENVO:00002003 | host: Homo sapiens | place: USA | collected 2012 ... | reverse complement strand
CCGTCTGGCACGCCGAATCCGGCGACGCAAACACCTCCAGCCGGGGCTGCGCGCGCAGCTGCGCCGTCAGGCGCTGCGCGAGCCACCGCTCCCGCCGCTCGATATGCTCGACGCCCTGCGCCGATAAATAGCGGATCCCGGCGAGCAGCCCCGCGATGCCTGGAACGTTGTGCGTTCCGGCCTCGAGCCGGTCTGGCAGCTCCTCAGGCATATCCTGCAGCACACTCTGCGAGCCGGTGCCGCCGCACAGCAGGGGCTTCGGCTGCGCAAAGCACAGCAGGATGCCCGTGCCCTGCGGGCCAAGCAGGCCCTTATGCCCCGGCATGGCCACAAACGCCGCGCCGAGCGCCGCCGCGTCAAACGCCACACAGCCGGCCGCCTGCGAGGCATCCACGATCAGTGGGACGCCCGCGGCGGCGCAAAGTTCCGCGATCTCCCGCACCGGCAGCAGATAGCCGAACACATTCGACACCATCGTGCACACGGCCGCCTTTGCACCCGGCAGCGCGCGCCGGAAGGCGCTGACCGCTGCCTCGGGGGCGAAGAGCGGACTTTCCGCCACGCGCACCTGCGCGCCCAGCGCATGGAGCGGGCGCGTGACAGAGTTGTGCTCATAGCCGGAGATCACGACCGGATCACCGGGCGATACGAGCGAGTGGATCGCAATGTTGAGTGCGTGCGTCGCATTCATGGTGAACACGACACGCTCCGGCTCCGGAACATGAAACAGTTCCGCCGCTGTTTCTCTGCAGGCAAACACCGTATCGGCCGCACACATGGCGGCGCTGTGGCCGCCGCGGCCGGGACTTGCCATCGTGCGCACAGCCATGGCCGTCGCACGCGCCACCGACGGCGGCTTGAGCAGGCTCGTCGCCGCCGAGTCCAGATAGATCATACCGTCACCTCCTGGTAAGTGCCATCTTCCAGCAGGCGATACACCTTACCCCGCCGGATCGCTGCGCGGTCCAGGAGCGCCAGCGCACGAACCAGACGGGATTCATAAAGTTTGACGCAATACGTGCATCCGGTCTTTGAAACGCTTTGCGGCGCTTTGAGCACAGTGGCGGTAATGCCCGCGCGCTCGAGCACCTGCGATGACCGCTGTGCATAGGTCAGTGACCTGCACATGATCAGACAGTAGCGCTGCATTATGAGCTCCCTCCAACATCGTTATGCCTCATTCTATGCGGGAGCGGCGCAGGCGTTTACGAAATCCGTTCGATCAGGACGACCGCGTGCGCGGCGATGCCCTTGCGCGTGCCGGTGAAGCCGAGGCCCTCCTCGGTCGTCGCCTTGACGCTGACGCGATCCACGTCCACGTCCATGCACTGCGCCAGATTGCGGCGCATCTGCGCGATGTGCGGCGCGAGCTTCGGCGCCTGAGCGAGCACGGTGCAGTCCAGATTGCCGACCGTGTATCCGGCTGCGTGCAGGCGCGCCGTTACCTCGCGCAGCAGCGCCAGACTGTCCGCGCCGGCATAAGCCGGGTCATTGTCCGGGAAAAGGTGGCCGATATCCCCCATGGCCGCCGCGCCGAGCAGCGCATCCATGACGGCATGCGTCAGCACGTCCGCGTCCGAGTGGCCGAGCAGGCCGGTCTCGTGCGGGATGTCCACACCGCCGAGGATGAGCTTGCGGCCCGTGACGAGCCGGTGTACATCATAACCGTGACCAATGCGCATCATGCCCCGCCGCGCCTCCTGAGAATAGACTCCGCGAGCTCGATATCGATCGGCGTCGTGATCTTGAGGTTTTCGTCCGAACCCTGCGTCACGACCGGCTTGACACGCAGCTGCTCCACGGCCGAGCAGTCATCGGTGATGGCCAGGTGCTTGCGCATGGCGTTCGTGAGCGCGGCCTTGATCAGATCCGCCTGGAACACCTGCGGCGTCTGAATGGCGGTGAGCGACGCGCGCTCGGGCGTGCCAGTGATAACGCCGCCGGCCGTGCGCTTGACCGTGTCGCGCACCGGGATGCCGGGCGCGGCCGCGCGGCTCTTTTTCGCCGCCTGAATGGTCTCCGTGATGATATCATCCGTCACAAGCGGGCGCGCCGCGTCGTGGATGCCGATGAGCGTGGCCCTATTGCTCGCCGCCAACACGCCGGCCAGCGAGGACTCGGCGCGCGTCATGCCGCCGACGACGACCTTGGTCATCTTCGTCAGGCCGTACCGGTCGCGCAGCGCCGCGATCTCCTCGAGGCGGGACGTGCGCGTGACGACGATGAGCTCATCCACGGCGGCGCAGTTTTGCATCGCCTGCAGCGAGCGCACGAGCACCGGCACACCGCCGACCTCCATCATCAGCTTGTCGCGGCCCATCCGCTTGGAAGAACCGGCCGCCAGAACGACCATCGTGCAAAATGGTTTGCCGACGAGCTTCGCTTTGATCTTTCCGTACAGTGCCATGGGATCGCTCCTTTCTCGAATATCGTACAATGATCCAAAATTCTATAGCTTCATTATAATCAGAAATGCAGACCGGCGCAAGGTGCGGGCAGCAAAAAAACATCCCTGCACGGTTCGTGCAGGGATGTTTCAGGACGGAAATTACTCGTCGATCTCGTCGTCGTCGATCTCGGGGATGTTGCCGGTGGCCTCGCCGGTGGCGGACACTTCGTAGACCAGAGCGTCAGCTTCCGGAGCATGCGGCTTCTTCGCCGAGCGCTCGCGCACCGGGGCCGGCTCGGGAGCGGTCAGCGCGCGGATGGACAGGGAGATCTTGTGCTTCTCCTCGTCGATCGCGGTGATCTTCGCATCGACAATGTCGCCGACGGTCAGAACCTCATCGGGCTTGCCGATGCGGCGGTTGGCGATCTGGGAGATGTGGATCAGGCCGTCCACACCGGGCAGCACCTCGGCGAACGCGCCGAAAGGCATGAGCTTGACGATGGTGACCTTCGCCACATCGCCGACCTGGAAGGTGGACATGAACTTGTTCCAGGGGTTGCCGTTGGGATCTTTGTAGCCGAGGGAGATCTTGTGGTTCTCCGGATCGAAGCTGATGACGTAAACATCGACCTCGTCGCCGACGGACAGCACGTCGGACGGCTGCTTGATGCGGCTCCAGCTCAGCTCGGAGACGTGCACCATACCGTCAATGCCGCCGATATCGACGAACGCGCCGTAGGACGTCAGGGACTTGACAACACCGTGATAGTGCTTGCCGACCTCGATCTCGCTCCAGATCTTCTCGGCGCGCTCGCGGCGCTCCTTCTGGGCGACGGCACGGATGGAACCGACGACGCGCTTGCGGCCGCGGTTGACCTCGGTGATCTTCAGGCGCACGGTCTGGCCGACGAGCTCGGACATGGCAGCGTCCTTCGGCAGGCCGGACTGGGAAGCGGGCACGAACACGCGGATGCCCTTGACGGACACAACGATGCCGCCCTTGTTGTCCTCGGTGACTTTGCCCTCGACGATCTCGCCGCTCTCCTGTGCCTCTTCGATGGCGGCCCAGTTCTTCACGGCGTCGAGACGCTTCTTGGAGAGCATCGCAGTGCCTTCCACGTCGTTGACGCGCACAACGCTCGCCTCAATGGTGTCGCCGACGTGCAGGACGTCTTCGACCTTGATGCCGTCGTCGGTGAACTCGCTGGTCGGGATGAAGCCGGAATACTTGGTGCCGATATCGACACTGATCTCGGTGCCAGAAATGGCCACGACCGTACCGGTTACCTTTTCTCCATTATATATAGGCTTGAGAGATGCCTCCAGCATTTCATCAAAATTTTCAGTCTCCGTGGGATTTTCTTGAGTCAGGATCTCGTCACTCATCTTTTGTTTTACCTCCTTAATGATCCATGCAGGCACGGAGGCCCCGGCTGTCAGGCCGACCGTATCCGCATGTACGAACGCGCTTGTATCAAGCTGCGCTGCGTTTTCAATAAATTGCACGTTTGCACACGCGCTGCGGCAGATCTCGTAGAGATGGCGGCTGTTGGCGCTGTGGCTGCCGCCGACGACGACCATTGCGTCGCAGGCGCTGGCCATCTGCGCAGCCTCTGTCTGACGTGTAAACGTAGCACCACATATTGTATCAAACAATTTTGCGTTTGTACACTGTTTTTTTATGATTTTCTGACATTCCAGCAGTTTCTCTTGCGTTTGGGTCGTCTGGATGACGACAGTCAGCGGTTTTGCACAGTCAATGGTGCCGTCGGCAATACGCGCGGCGAGCTCCGCAGCGTCATTGACCACGACCGGAGAAACGCACCAGCCGCAGATCGCCCGCACCTCGGGGTGGCCGGCTGCACCGATGATGACCGGCTGCCGCCCCTCGACGGAAGCCTCAGCTACGATCTCATGGATGCGCTTGACCTTCGGGCACGTCGCGTCATACACCGTCGCGCCCGTGTGCTGCACGGCCTCAAACTCCGCGCGGCTGACACCGTGGGAGCGGATGATGACGGACGCGCCCTGTGGGATCTGCTCCGGGCCGTCCACGACCGTGAGGCCCTCGGACCGCAGGTGCTGCACCACATCGTCATTATGGATAAGCTCGCCGAGGCTGTAGCAGTTTTGCTCGGCAGCAAGCATTTCCTCGGCCATCTTCACCGACCGGCTGACACCGAAGCAGAAGCCGGCCGACTTGGCAACCATGAGTTTCTTCACGCCTTTCCCTCCACTCCGAAGCGTGTGCGGATAGCCGCGCACACGGCGTCGATGCTCTCATCGAGCGTCAGGTCGCTCGTGTCGATGTGCACGGCGTCCGGCGCTGCCTTGAGTGGCGCGACGGCGCGGTGCGTATCGTCATAATCGCGCTGCTCGAGCTCGCGCAGCACGTCGGCATAAGACTCCTCAATGCCCTTCTCCTGCAGCTGGCGGTAGCGGCGCTGCGCGCGGCACTCCGCTGAGGCGGACAGGAAGATCTTCAGCCCGGCGTCCGGCAGGACGACCGTGCCGATATCGCGCCCGTCCATGACGGCACTGTGCGTGCGCGCGAGATCGCGCTGCATATCCAGCAAAAACGCGCGCACGACCGGCAGCGCCGACACACGCGAGGCAAGCAGCGACACCTCCGGCAGACGGATCGTGTCCGAGACGTCCTCGCCGTTGAGCAGCATCCGCTGCTCGCCTGCGGCGTCATAGGCAAGCTCAATCTTCAGCTCCGGCAGCAGCGCCTGTACGGCGGCGGTGTCCGAACAGTCCGCGCCGGCCCGCTCACAGGCGAGGCCGACCGTGCGGTAGATCGCGCCGGTGTCCACATAGATGAGGCCGAAGCGGCGCGCGGCCGCGCGGGCGATCGTGCTCTTTCCGGCGCCGGACGGACCGTCGATGGCAACGGTAATGTGTGTATCCAAAACGTTCATTTCCTTTCGTGCGTTATGTGCAGACCGCATTTCCGGCCACATAGCCGGTGCTCCATGCGATCTGCAGGTTGAAGCCGCCGGTATAGGCGTCCAGATCGAGCACCTCGCCGGCAAAATACAGCCCGGGCACGAGCTTGGAGCCCATGGTGCGCGGGTTGACCTCCTTGAGCGACACGCCGCCGGATGTAATAATGGCCTCATCGATGGGCCGCGTGCCGGTGACCGACACCGGAAAATGCTTGAACAGCTCCACGAGCCGATGCCGCTGCTCGCGCGTGATAACGTTGACCTTCGTATCCTCCGGGATGCCGGACAGGTGCACGAGCACCGGAATCATGGCATGGCCTGCGAGGTCATAGAGCGCATTCTTAAAGTCGCGGTTGGCGTATTTCTGAAAATCGCGCAGGATGCGCGCGTCGAGCTTCTTTTCGTCCAGCGCCGGCTTCAGATCGATGGACAGGCGGTATTTGTGCCGCGAAAAGTCGCGCATGTGCGCGCTCGCCGACAGCACCAGCGGTCCCGACACGCCAAAGTGCGTGAAGAGCATCTCGCCCAGGTCGGAGTAAACGGCCTTGTTCTGCTCATCGTAGACCGTGAGCGTCACGTTGCGCAGGGAGAAGCCCTGCATCTCGGCGCACCAGGGATCCTCGGATTCCAGCGGCACGAGCGAGGCGCGCGTGGGCGTGACCGTATGGCCCAGCCGCTGCGCAAACCGGTAGCCGTCGCCGGTCGAACCGGTGAGCGGATAGGACAGGCCGCCCGTGCAGATGACGGCGGCATCGCAGTCGATCGTGCCCTCCGTGGTCACAACGGCGGAGACGGCGCCGTCCTGCGTCAGGATATCCGTTGCCGCAGCGTGCACGACCCGCCCGCCCGCGTGCGCATAGGCGCGCTCAAGGGCGTTGGCAACGTCGTGCGACCGGTCGGAGACCGGGAACACGCGGTTGCCGCGCTCGGTCTTGAGCGGCACGCCAAGCGATTCAAACAGCGCCATCGTATCCTGCGGGCCGAGGCGGTTGAGCGCGCTGTAGAGAAAGCGCCCGTCGCCCGGAATGTTGGCAAGGATGGTTTTCACATCGCAGTGGTTCGTTACGTTGCAGCGGCCTTTGCCGGTGATGCGCAGCTTCTTGCCGAGCATTTTGTTCGGCTCGAGCAGCACAACATGAAGCCCGCGCTGCGCCGCCGTGAGCGCGCACATGGACCCGGCCGCACCGCCGCCGATCACGACTACATCAGCTTTCAACAGTCCCATACACCTCGTATTCTTTCCAGACGGTCTCCAGCTCGCGGAACGTCTCAAACGTGCGCTCCCGATCGCGCGCGCTGACGGCCATGATGAGCGCATTGATCAGGCTCATGGGTGCGACGAGCGAGTCGAGGAAGGACACCATCTCGCTCTTGGCATACAGGCACACGTCGGAGATCTCGTTGAGCGGCGAGACCTTGCTGTCCGTCATGCCGAGGCAGCGCGCGCCGTGATCGCGCGCAAACTTCATGGCGCTGATCGTGCGCTTGGAATAGCGCGGGTAGCTGATGCCGATGATGAGGTCGCCCTCGCCGATGCGCAGCATCTGTTCGTACACCTCGCGCGCGGCGATCTCCTTGACGACCGTGACATTATCCAGCAGCAGCTTGAGATAGATGCCGAGAAAATCCGCCAGCGTCGTGGACGTGCGCATGCCGATAATGTAAATGTGCTTTGCCGAGAGGATCATATCGACTGCCTGGTCAAAGTTGTCCTGATCGACCTCGTCGAGCGTGGCCTGCAGATTGTTGATATCCGCGCGCAGCACCGCCTTGAGCACGTCGTGCCCGTCCATGGTGCTCTCGGCCGCCTCGATGCGTTCGACCGAGGTCAGGCGGTTGCGCACGATCTCCTGCAGCGCTTTTTTCATGCCAGGGTAGCCGCGATAGCCGAGATCGGCCGCGAAACGCACGACGGTCGACTCGCTCACGCCGGTCACTTCTCCGAGGCGCGCAGCCGTCATAAAGGCCGCCTTGTCATAGTTTTTCAGAATAAACTGCGCGATGGTGCGCTGGCCCTTGGAAAAGGAGGGAAATTTATGCTCCAAAGCAGACAATATATCCATTTTCATATGTTCACCCTGTAAATACGCATTTTTACCGCCAAGCTGCGGCACATTTTTTTATTTTAAGCAAATTTGCACCACTTTGCAAGTTGTTTTTGCAATTTCCAGGAGAAAAACTTGCATAAAAATTTTTGTCTCAAAGGTGAGATTTCAGGTACGTGATCTCCTGCTCCGTCAGCGGCCGCCACTGACGCGGCGCGAGCGTGCCGAGCCGCAGCTGCCCCTCTGCCACGCGCACGAGCCGCCGTACACGCAGCCCCGCGAGCGCACACAGGCGGCGCACCTGCCGGTTGCGCCCTTCATGGATTGTGACGGACAGCCGGCCTGGCGCGAGCACCGTCACTTCTGCCGGGCGGACACGATAGCCCTCCAGCTCCGTGACGGCATGCATGGTCTCTGCCGCGGCTGCGAGGTCGCCGCCCTCTACGTCCACCTCATACGTTTTGGGGATCTCGTGTGACGGGTGCATGAGACAGTTTGCGATCTCCCCGTCATTCGTCAGAATGAGCAGGCCCTCGGAATCGAGATCCAGCCGCCCGACCGGATACAGCCGCTCCCCTGCCGAAGCCACAAGATCCGCCACCGTTTTGCGCCCGCGCTCGTCGTGCATCGTCGTGACATAGCCGCGCGGTTTATTCAGCATTATGTACCGCTTCGGGGCGCGCGGCGGCAGCGGCCGGCCGTCGATGCAGATGACGTCAGTCTCCGGGTCTGCCTGCGCGCCAAGCTGTGCGGTTCGGCCGTTGACGGTCACGCGGCCGGCGGAGATCATCGCCTCCGCCGTGCGGCGGGAGGCGACGCCCGCCTCGGAAATGCACTTTTGCAGCCGCTGCTGCATGGTCATCACCTCAGGATACAGGATAGTAGTAGGAAGAAAAGTAACGGCAGGCGTGCGTCCACAGCCGGCCGAGCCGCGCGAGCGGCGTGATCTTCACGTCTGGGTCGAGCGCCGCGGGTTCTGCATAGCGCAGCGGCACCGTGACGCTTTGCCCATCCGGCCCGGTCGCCGTCAGTATGCCCGCCTGCACGCCCTGCTCCACCGGCGCAAACGTGAAGCGCGGCAGCTCCGCCTTCAGCGACACCGGGTCATCCGGGTGCACGAGCAGATAGGCAGGCCGCTCCGGCGCCGCTGCGCAGAGCTCCACCGTGGCGGAGAGCACCGGCACGGCGTATACCGGCGTGTCGCCGGCAACGCAGCGGTACTCGTAGTTTTCAAACGCCCAGTCGAGCAGGTGCGTGTGGTCGTTCCAGTCGTCCGGATCCGAGAGCGTCACGCACACGAACTGCGTCGTGCCGCGCTGCGCGCAGGACACGAGCGTCCGGCCCGCGGTCTTGGTGTACCCGGTCTTGACGCCGACCGCACCGTCATAGCTGCGCAGCAGGCGGTTGTGGTTCACGAGCGTCTGCCCGTCCACGGTCGTGCTCTTTGTGGACACGATCGCGCGGAATGTCTCATTTTCCAGAGCCGCACAGGCGAGCTTCGCCATGTCGCGCGCCGTGGAATAGTGCCCCTCGGCGTCAAGGCCGTTGGGGTTTTGAAACGCGCTGCTGGTCATGCCGAGCGCGCGCGCCTTGTCGTTCATCATGCCCGCAAACGCCGCCACAGAGCCTGCCGTGTGACATGCGAGCGCGATGGCGGCATCGTTGCCGGACACGAGCATCAGGCCGTAGAGCAGCTCCTCAACCGTGTACGTCTCGCCGGCGCGCAGATACATCGACGAGCCCTCGACCGCCGTGTATTCCGGCAGGATCTCGACCGGTTCGTCGAGCGCGCAGTGTTCGAGCACAACGAGCGCGGTCATGATCTTCGTCGTGCTGGCAATGCCGAGCCGCTCGTCCGCGTTCTTTTCATAGAGCACGGCGCCGGTCTCGGGATGCACGACAATGGCGGCCCTGGCCGCATTGTCCGTCCCGGCGGCATGTGCGCGCGGTGTGAAAAGCAAAGAAATGGCCAGCACGCAGGCAAGGCCAAAAAACGTCCGTTTCAAAACAAGCACCACCCTTTCCAAGTTTCGGGCGGTGCTTATTATGGGCGCTTTCGGTGCGGTTTATGCTTTGTCGGCCTTGCGCTGGTCGATAAACTGGTCGATGCGGTCGATCACCTGCGGGGTCATGTCGATCAGGCGGTCAAACGTGTTCGATGCCGGCGGCATGACGTTGAGCATGCGCACATTGCCGTCCTTGACGATCAGAAAGCCCATCGGCTCGACCTTGACGCCTGCGCCGCTGCCGCAGCCGACACCGTTTTTGTTCTCCTTCATCGGAAACTCCGACCCGCCGCTGGCAAAGGCGAAGCTGACGCGGGACAGCGGAATGAGCGTGATGTCGTCCGGCGTCGTGATCGGTTCGCCGACGACAGTGTTCGTGTCCACCATTTCCTTGATCTTGCTCATGGTCGCAGTCATGACTGCACTGATTTCATTATCCATTGCTGACCTTCCTTTCCTGCGTGGCCGGCGCGGTCTTTGCGCGTGCGGCACGGGCCTGTTTCGCGTGCATTTTCTGTTTCAGGAATCCTGCGCCGAACGCCAGCGCGATGATGACGATCTGTCCGATACGGATCGTGCAGACGATGCGCGCGTCGATGCGCGGCCGCTCGGCCTGAAAATCCACACCGGTCTGAATGTCCCGCTCATCGATACGCAGCGCCCGCTCCGCCAGCGGCATGAGCGCGCCGAGCGCGGCGTTGACATAGCCGAACGCCAGCGCCGTGTCGTACGGATCCGACGCGCCGGAGACAAACACCAGCCGCAGCAGCTGCACACGCAGCCGCTGCCGGAAGAGATCCAGCGCCTGCAGGCCGAGCTTTGCAAGGGTCAGGATCTGTCTCTTATACACATCTCCGAGC
>ERZ1026985.345-NODE-345-length-10568-cov-5.108057_pt1 | contig 10568 bp, 8 predicted proteins | sample MGYA00519558_ERZ1026985 | MGnify/ENA primary metagenome ERZ1026985 (study PRJEB26926, sample SAMN06164799) | human gut metagenome | biome: ENVO:00009003; feature: ENVO:2100002; material: ENVO:00002003 | host: Homo sapiens | place: USA | collected 2012 ... | reverse complement strand
AGGCTCCGGTCTCGTGGGCTCGGAGATGTGTATAAGAGACAGGTCATAGCGGTGGCCGCGGGCGAGGTCGCGCTGCACGAGCGTGACGCCCTTGCGCGAGGTCGCGCCGAAGACGGACTTGTTCGTCACCTCGGCGTGCAGACCGGCGAGTGGTGCCTCGAACAGGTCGGTGTGAAAATGATACCGCAGCTGCTCGTCCGGCAGCGTGCCCTTCATCAGCGAGTCGCCGAATACGGCGATGCGCAGCATCTCGTCCATCGCGGGTGCCTCCTGAAACTTTGGTTACTTTATCATACCGGGAGACACTTAAAAAACCATTAGAAATTTGTAAAGAAATCGCGGCGATCGGACAGATCGCCGCGATTGGCAGTTTCGGCAGATTTACTTCCACAGCGCCGGGGGATACGTTCCGTCGGCGTGCAGGGCGCGCAGCGCCGCGACGACGCCGGGCTTGTCGTCCTGATACGTCAGGCCGAACCAGCGCTCGTTGGTCTGCAGCACGCGCGTGCGCACGCGCCCCTGCGCCGTGAGCGCGTCCATCATCACGGGCAGCAGACACTCGCGCTTCTCGTCACCGGGGGCAAGATCGCGCACAAAGGCGTCAAAATACTGCGCCATCACGTCCAGCATCGCCGGGTGATAGCCCCACATGTTCATGCTCACGAGCGCCTCGGGGTCGAGCGCGACGCCCGCGCCCGCGCCGGACGTGTCGCGGATCGTGCCGTCGGGGCACAGCTGGATCTTGTACGTTTCGTGCACCTTGCGCAGCAGGCCGTTTTCGGTCGCGCACACGCCGCGCGTGACCGTGCCGAAGGGGCTCACGGTGTTTTTCAGCCGATAGCCGACCATGGCGGCGTCCTGCGCGCCGCGCAGCTCCGGCAGCGCGGCGGCAATGGCGTCGATCGCGCCGCGGCCGTAAAAATCATCGGCGTTGATGACGGCGAACGGCGTTTCGATCGCATCGCGCGCGCACAGCACGGCGTGCACCGTACCGAGCGGCTTCTGCCGCTGCGCCAGCTCCGGCCGCGCCGCGGTGAAGCGCTCCGGCGTCTGAAACGCATAGTCGATCCGGATGCCGGTGCGCTGCTCGATGCGGTCGCCGAAGAGGGCGCGCACATCCTGCAGCATCTGCGGCTTGATGATGAGCACGATGCGGTCAAACCCGGCGCGCAGCGCGTCGTAGATCGCGTATTCCATGAGGATCTCGCCGTCGGGGCCGAGACGCTCGATCTGCTTGACGCCGCCATAGCGCGAGCCGAGCCCGGCCGCCATCACTACCAGAGTCATATCCATGTATGCAACCTCATTTTGTCATAGAGTATTACACAGCATAGCACAACCCGGCGGGAAATGTCAAACTTTGCTGATTGCCTTAAATTTCTGCCGCTGACATTCTATGCCCTTGCAAAAGCGGGAAGGGTGGGGTACAATCAGCTTCGACAAAGGTTGTCATAATTCCCAAGAAGGAGGGCGGACGCGCACGCGGCGCGTCCGGAGAAGCGATGAAACGAATCCTATCTATCTTTCTCTCGCTGGTGCTGACGGCGGCGCTGCTGTGCCCGGCGGCTGCGGCGGCGAACGAGACGGACGGCAAAGACAGCGACTGGCTGTACATCACGCTCGACCCCGGCCACGGCGGCAACGGCGCGGGCGGCAACGATCCCGGCGCGATCAGCAGCACCTATGGTTATCACGAGGCGGACCTTGTGCTCAAGATCGGCCTGTACTTAAAGCAGGAGCTCGAGACGTACCGCAATGTCCACGTGGACATGACGCGCTCGGACAGCTACGGCACGAGCGCCACCGCGCCGCTGAGCAAGGTGGAAAACCGCGTGCTCTTTGCAGCAGGTCAGCACTCCGATCTGCTCGTGAGCCTGCATCTGAATTCCTCGCCCAGCCAGTCGGCGCGCGGCGCTGAGGTGCTCGTCAGTAACGGCAACTACCGGCCCGAGATCGCCAAAGTGCTCGACGGTGTCGGCACGAACATCCTCATGCAGCTCAAAAATCTCGGCATTTATAATCGCGGCCTGGTCAAAAAGAGTTCGCAGGACCACACGCTCTATCCCAACGGCAAGCTCGCCGACTATTACGGCATCGTCCGCTACGGTGTGGAGAACAATGTCCCGTCCATGATCGTGGAGCACTGCTTTATCAGCAGCAACAGCGAGTGTGAGCAGTTCCTGTCGAGTGACGCCAAGCTCCGGGCCATCGCGCAGGCGGACGCGCGCGGCATCGCGGCCTATTATGGTCTTCAGAAGAAAGCCCCCGGCGAGGTCGATGTCGAGCCGACGTTCTATGACTGCCGCCATCACTGGGCCAAGACGTCCATTGAGGCCGCGGCGAGCGCCGGCTGGGTCAACGGCGTGAGCGCAGGGGAGTTCCAGCCGAACGGCACGCTCACGCGCGCCGCGTTTGTGACGATGCTCGGCCGCATGGCGGGCGTCAAGGATACGGACTACACCACCAGCGTGTTTCGGGACGTCCCGGACGGGGAGTGGTACACGTCGTTTGTGGCCTGGGCCACGGAAAACGGGATCGTGGACGGCTACGGCGACGGGATATTCCTCCCGCAAAACAACATCACCCGTCAGGAAATGGCGAAGATCATGGCAAAATACCTGAACTGGAAGGGACTGGACACCACGCCGTCGTCCGAGATCTCGTCGTATCCGATCAACGACCTGAATGCCATCGGCGGTTGGGCGCTCGAGCCGGTCTGCTTCTGCTATGAGCAGGGCCTGCTCAACGGCCGTGGTTCTAATTTCGCTCCGCAGGCCAACGCCACGCGCGCCGAGGCGTGTGTGGTGCTCTGCCGCCTTCAGAAGTATGTGGACGCACAGTCCGCGCAGCCGGCCGCAGCAGAGCCGGCAGCGCTTGCCGGTTGACTTCCTGCACTTTCAGGGTATAATAAGGTTAACATACTGCTGAAATGGAGGAATCCACCACAATGAGTGACAATCACAACGAAGCACCCGAAAACTGCACGCACGACTGCTCGACCTGCGGCGAGGTCTGTGCCCAGCACGAGCCGGAGTCCCTGCAGCAGCCGCTGCGTCCCGGCTCCCGCGTCGATAAGGTCATCGCGGTCGTGTCCGGCAAGGGCGGCGTCGGCAAGAGCCTCGTGACGAGCCTGCTCGCCTGCGAGATGCAGCGCCGCGGCCATCAGGCCGCTGTGCTCGATGCCGACATCACCGGCCCGTCGATCCCGCAGGCTTTCGGCGTCCACGGCGGCGCCATGGGCGGCGAGGACTTCCTGTATGCCAACCGTACCCGCACCGGCATCGAGATCATGTCCATCAACCTCCTGCTTCCGAACGAGACCGACCCCGTCGTCTGGCGCGGCCCGGTCATCGCCGGCGCCGTGACCCAGTTCTGGACCGACGTGCAGTGGGACAACGTGAACTATATGTTCGTCGACATGCCTCCCGGAACGGGCGATGTGCCGCTGACGGTGTTCCAGTCCCTGCCCGTGGCGGGCGTGGTCGTCGTCACGTCCCCGCAGGAGCTCGTCGGCATGATCGTCGACAAGGCCGTCAACATGGCCGACATGATGCACGTGCCCGTGCTCGGCATCGTCGAGAACATGGCCTACTACACCTGCCCGGACTGCGGCAAGCAGCACGCCATCTTCGGCGAGAGCCACATTGAGGCCATTGCCGCCAAGCACGGCATCCCCAACACGGCCAAGCTGCCCATCGACCCCGCCATCGCGGCGGCGTGCGACGCGGGCCGGATCGAGGACGTGCAGGGCGACTGGCTCAGCAGCCTCGCCGATGCCATCGAGGGCAAGTAATTGTCTGCATAACAAAAACCGCTCTGCATTTTGCAGAGCGGTTTTTCTGCGCAGCCCCAAAGCCTCGCAGAGTTTCGCCGCCGGCGCGGCGAAAGAAAGTGAAATCATTTTCTCCGGCGACATGTGCGGCGGAGAAAATACTACTCAGGCTGCAAGTGTGGAATTTGCGTGCCGCCGGCACACAAATTATGCGCGCAGCAGGCTGCAGGCCTTTTGTCGGAAAACCCGGAGGTTTTCCGACAGACGCAAAAACCGCTCTGCGAAAGCAGAGCGGTTTTTGCTGCGTTTCACCATTTGTTGATGACCTTCTCGGCGAAGCCGGGGAGGTCTTTCACGTTCAGCACCGTGCCGTCGTCGAGCACGGCGCGGCCGTTGAACACGCCGAACACCTGGTGCTGGTCGGACTTGATGAGGCCCACGTCCGAACAGCTCGCGCGGTCGAGCACGGGGGTGTAGTCCATCTCGAAGCGGCCGTCGTCGCTCGTGAAGGTCCAGGGCCGCATATAGTCCGGCGTGGCCCTGCCGCCGTCGCCGGGGATGTGGAAGATGACCTGGCTGAGCTTGTGCGCCCGGCCCTTGTAAAAGAGCATGTTCTCGCTCGCGGCGCTCGTGTTGCCGAAGCCGTAGCCGATGTTGAAGCCGAACCGCTCCCCGTCCACGAGACCGGAGGCGCTGCCCCAGTACCACGTGTTTTTATACGTCCACACGCCGCGGCCCCAATCGAGCACGGCGAAGCTGTCCGCCGGGTCAAAGGTGTACGTGCGGTTGTGGTAGCCGTAGGTCACAGTGCCCTCGGCGCGCATGCAGTTGATCTTCTGGTTGTAGTAAAAGTGCTTGTCCTTGTCAAAGGGCGTGGCGATGACCATGGACTCGGCCGGGATGTCCGTGAGCGTCACCTTCGCGTACAGCGAGCCCTCCGGGCCGAAGTTTTTCATCTGCGCGATGAGCACGCGGCGGTCTCCCTCATTCTTGAAGAGGATGCTGTAGTTGCGCCCGGCGCTGTGCACATCGCCGCGTTCACTGCTCTCGGGCAGACAGACCTTGCCGTTCGTGAAAGCCTTCATCGGGCTTTTCGTGATCTCCCACTCCTCGTCGAGGTTGAGCAGGGAGATGGAGTCGAGCCCCATGTAGCTGTTGTCCGCGATGGTCAGGGCGAGGGCGAAGTGGCCGTTGTTGATGCAGTAGTAGTCCCATTCCTTGATGCGCAGCTTGTTGGCCTTGATGTCGCCCCGGCGGTAGACGGGCAGCAGGGACTTCGCATAGCCGGGTTCCGTCAGGTTGCCGCTCGCGTCGAGCAGGGGGCGGCGCTCGGTGATCTCGTGCTGATTCATGCTTCGCGCTCCTTTTTGATCTGCCGGATGTCCCGCCCCACGAACGGGAGCGTCTGGTATTCGCCCTCGATGCGCGACAGGATCTGCGGCGTGTATTTTTTCTGCAGCTCCTCGTTGGAGCAGTTCGTGCTGATGATGGTGGCCTTGGCGCGCGTCAGGCGCGTGTTGATGAGCGTGTAGAGCGCGCTCGTGGAGTAGGCCGTGATCATCTCGGTGCCGAGATCGTCGAGGATCATCAGATCGCAGCCGAGATACTGTTCCACGCGCTGCGCGGCGGCCTCGCCGTCGGCGCTGCCGCGCTGGAACTTCGCGCACTCGAACGCATCGAATGCGCTCGCGGCCGTCTCATAGGCGACGGCGTAGCCCGCGCCCGCGACGACGCGCGCGATGCACGCCGACAGATACGTCTTGCCCAGCCCCGTGCCGCCCTGCAGCAGCAGGTTCATCGTGCCGGGGCGGAACGTCTGCGCAAACGAGCGGCAGACCTGAAACACGCGCTCCATCTTCGGCCGCGCGTTCTCGTCGTAGAGCGTCAGGTCGAAGTGCTCGAACGACTCGTCGCCGTGCTGCAGCAGGCGGCTGAGGTCGCGCGTGAGCTCGGCGTTGTAGCGCCGCAGCAGGCACTCGCACGGCTGCCCCTGCACATAGCCCGTGTCGTGGCAGCGGGGGCAGGTGTAAATGTCGTCGGTATAATCCACCGGCAGGTGGTACGCCGTCAGCAGTTCGGCGCGCTGCGCCTGCGTGTCGAGATTCGCGCGCTCGAGCGCGCGCAGCTCCTCCGTCGGGTCGCTGCCGTGGCGCATCGTCAGGCCGACGAGCGCGATCATCTGCTGCTGCAGCGTCTGATCGAGCGCGCGCAGGCCGGGCACGCGGCGGTAGGCGTCGTCCACGCGGCGGCGGTGCTCGCGCTCATTTTCCGCGCGCTGCTGCGCGATCTGCTCGCGGGCGCGCGCCAGATAGATCCCATTGCGGGCCATGCCGGTCCCTCCTTAGGTGTTGGTCTGCTCCATCTTGCGGAGCAGCTGCTCCACGCGGTCGAGATCGTCGCGCTCGGCCGCCGGCGCAGCCGGATTGGCCGCGCGGCGCTTGCCCGCTGCGCGCGGGTCGCCGGTCTCGATCTCCTCGGGCGTGTGCAGCCCTTTTTCGTGCCAGCTCATGAGGATGCGGTTGAGGTACGCCCACTTGCGCGCCCCGGTCGCCACGACCGTGCGGTCGTATGCCTCGGCGATGGCGTCGCAGCCGAAGCCCATATCCAGCCAGCTCGTGATGTAGCCGCGCTCGGTGCGGCTCGGCGCGCGGTCCTGGATCTGCAGTACCTGCAGCACCTGCTGCGCCAGCTCCCGCCGCGCCTGTCTGCGTTGTAAATATTCCTCCGCCTGCGCCGTCGTGTGGATCTCCTGATCGGCCCACGCATAGGCCTCCTTTTCGATCCGGCGCATCGTCGGCGTGCCGGCGTGGCCGCGCTCGGCGCGGTATTCCTGAAACACGTAGTGGATCAGCTCCATGAGCACGTCGGCCGGGAGACCCAGATAGTCGCGCAGGCCCAGGAGCATATTCATCTCGGGCGTCGTGAGCTTGCGGCCGTAGAGCTGCTCGGCCTCGCGGCGCACGGTCTGCATCGGCTCGTCGCTGAGCATCCGGCTGGCGATGTCCTCGGCCGTGTACTGCGGCAGCTCGGCCGCCGGCACGAGCTTCGGCTCGGCCGCGCCCGGCTTGCCTGCCGCGGGTGCTGTACGGCCGGCCGGGGCAGGGGACGACTTCCCGGCGGCGGAGACGAGCCCGAGCGCGCACAGCCGCTCCATCGTCTGGCGCAGTTCGCGCTCGGTCAGGCCGATGCTTTCGGCGGGAAACGGCTTTCCGCCGGCGCGCAGCAGCGCCAGATATACCAGGGCGCAGCGCCCGTCTTTTTCCCGCAGCAGCTTGTCCACTTCCTCGACCGGCAGCGACAGACACACCGGCCGCGACAGCGTAAATTCGGCTCGATCCATGCAATTACCCCTCGGGTCACTAGAAATTCATGATAGGTTCACATTATAGCATGAAAATTGACTTGTAGCAAGAGCACCTGCTGTGCTATAATGCTATATGTATGACTATAACTGGGAGTGGGTCTATGCTGGAATTGCTGGCGCCCGCGGGCAACCTCGACGCCGTCATCGCGGCGGTGCAAAACGGGGCGGACGCGGTGTATATGGGCTTTGGCGACGGATTCAACGCGCGCCGGAGCGCCGATAATTTCACACGGGAATCGTTTGCCAAGGCCGTGCGCTACTGTCACATCCGCGGCTGCAAGGTCTACGTCACGCTCAACACCCTCGTGGGCGACCGCGAGATGGACGCCGCCGCCGCGCTCGCGCAGCAGGCGTCGGACGCCGGGGCGGACGCGATCCTTGTGCAGGATCTGGGCCTCGCGCGCGTGCTGCGCGCCGCTCTGCCGGACATTCCGCTGCACGCCAGCACGCAGATGAGCATCCACAATCTCGCCGGGGTCGAGGCCGCGGCCGAGATGGGCATCACCCGCGCCGTGCTCGCGCGCGAGCTCTCGCTCGAGCAGATCCGCTTCATCTCGCAGCACGCGAGCATCGAGACCGAGGTGTTCGTGCACGGGGCGCTGTGCTTCTGCTATTCCGGCCAGTGCTATATGAGCGCGCTCATCGGCCGCCGCAGCGGCAACCGCGGCGCGTGCGCGCAGCCGTGCCGCATGCAGTACAGCATGGGCGGCCGCATGGACGAGTATCCGCTGAGCCTGCGCGACAACTGTCTGGCAGACTACTTGCAGCAGCTCGCCGACGCGGGCGTCGCCTGCGTGAAGATCGAGGGCCGCATGAAGCGGCCGGAGTACGTCGCCGTGGTCACGGACGTGTATGCCCGCTGCATCCATGAGCATCGCGTGCCCACGCAGGAGGAAAACGACCGGCTCGCGCTGGCATTCTCGCGCCAGGGCTTCACGCAGGGCTACCTGCTCGGGGAAAAAGGGCCGGACATGCTCGGCACACGCGCCGCTGAGCCCGACCGCGAGGCGGAAAAAATGTTCACCGCCGCGCGCAAGGCGTATGCCGACGGCGAGCGCCGCCGCGTGCCCGTGAAGTTTTATGCCAAGGTGCAGACCGGCGAGCCGGTCATGGCCGCCGTCATGGACGAGGAAGGCCACCGCGCCGTGCTCACCGGCCCCGTGCCGGAGCCCGCGCAGCGCGCGCCGCTGACCGCGCAGAGCCTCGCCGACCAGTTTGCCAAAACGGGCGGCACGCCCTATTATTCCACCGGCACCGAGAGCCGCATCGACCCGGATCTCTATCTTCCGGCGGCCGCCGTCAACGACCTGCGCCGCCGGCTCATCACCGGCCTGAAGGAGGAGCGCGCGGCCCTGCCCGAGCGGCGGAGTCTGCCGCTGCTGCCGCGTCCGGAGGGCAAGCGCTATTTTGCCGACCCCGCGCTCATCGTGCAGGTGCATCAGGCCGAGCAGCTCACGCAGGAGCTTGCCGCGCTGCACCCGGCGTATGTATATGTGCCGGTCGAGATCCTCGACAGTGATTTTCCGCGTCTCGCTCCGTTTCTGGAGCAGGGGGCGCAGGTCGCGGCGGTGCTGCCGCGCGTCATCACGGACGATCAGGCCGAGGACATGCACGCCATGCTCTCTCGCGCCGCCGAAAACGGCGTGCAGGAAGCGCTCGTCGGCAACATGGGCCATATCTTCTTCGCCCGCCGCGCGGGGATGCGCGTGCGCGGCGACTTTGGACTCAATGTCTTTAACTCCTTCACGGAGGAAGTGCTGCAGCAGGCCGGTCTCGTGAGCGCGACGGCGTCGTTCGAGCTGCGCGTGGCGCAGATCCGCGACCTTGCCAAGAGCATCGACACGGAGATGATCGTCTACGGCCGCCTGCCGTGCATGATCACCGAGCAGTGCATCATCCGCAACAGCGCGGGCCGCTGCAACTGCAGCGTGCCCAACAATCTGGCCGACCGGCGCGGGGCGCTGTTCCCGGTGCTGCCGGCGTTCGGCCACCGCAACCAGATCTTCAACGCGCACAAGCTCTACCTCGCCGACAAGCATGAGGACTATGAAACGGCGGGTCTCTGGGGCGTGCGCCTCATGTTCACGACCGAGACGCCGCGTGAGTGCGTCGCGGTCACGCAGAGCTATCTGGGCCTGACGGATTATCGCCCGAACGGGCTGACCCGCGGCCTGTATTATCGGGGCGTGGAATGACCCGCCCGGGAGGAACGACCATGAACTGGATTCTAGCCTCCGGCTCCCCGCGCCGGCGGGAGCTGCTGGAGATGCTCGGCGTGCCGGATCTGACGATCCGGCCGGCAAAGGGCCCTGAGCGCGCGACGCCGGGCGCCGGCCCGGAGCAGACCGTGCGCGAACTGTCCCTGCACAAGGCGCAGGAGGTCGCGCAGACCTGCGCGCCGGAGGACATCATTATCGCGGCGGACACGATCGTCTATCTCGACGGCGCCATCCTCGGCAAGCCGCGAGATCATGACGACGCTGTGCGCATGCTCACGGCCCTTTCCGGGCGCGAGCACATCGTCTACACCGGCGTCGCCGTGCTGCGCGGCGGCGAGCTGCGGCAGGCGGCCGAGCGCACGGCCGTGCGCTTTCGCCCCCTCACGTCCGGGGAGATCGAGCGCTACATCGCCACCGGCGAGCCGATGGACAAGGCGGGCGCTTACGGCGTGCAGAGCCTGGGCGCGCTGCTCGTCGAGCGCATCGATGGCGACTTCTACAACGTCATGGGACTGCCGGTGGAGAAGCTGGGGCAATGCCTGACGAAGCATTTCGGCGTGCGCTTCTTCTAAAATAACGACCCCCGAAGGGAGGGCTGCGCTTTGCGCGAATTTCTGGAAAAATACGGCCTGCGGCTGCTCATTATTACGACCGTCTGCGCGGTGCTCATCAGCGTGCTGAGCTTTGTGAGCGCGACGTCGGGCTTTTTGCAGAATGCGGTGGGCGTGCTGACCTATCCGTTCCGCTCGGCGGTCACGGCGGTGGCGGCGTGGGCGGAGGACAAGCAGCGCTATTATAAGGACTACTCCGACCTCATAGCGGAAAACGAGGCGCTGCGCGAGCGCGTGGCGGAGCTGGAGCGCGACGCGCGGCAGGCCGAGGCCGACCGCGAGGAGAACGCGCTGCTGCGCGAGCTTTTGGAGCTGCGCGCGCAGCGGCGCGACCTTGTGTTCGAGTCCGCGGCGGTCATCGACCGCGAGAGTACGAACTGGACGAGCGCGCTGACGCTCAACCGCGGCACGGCGCACGGCGTGGAGAAAAACGACTGCGTGGTGTCCGCCGAGGGCGACCTGGTGGGCGTGGTGTCCGCGGTGGGCTACAACTGGTGCACGGTGCTGACGGTGATCGACACCGACACGGAGCTGGGCGCGCGGGTGTTCCGCACGCAGGAGGTCGCGGTCGCGGAGGGCGATCTGGCGCTGATGGGCGAGGG
>ERZ1026985.335-NODE-335-length-10665-cov-7.308011_pt1 | contig 10665 bp, 9 predicted proteins | sample MGYA00519558_ERZ1026985 | MGnify/ENA primary metagenome ERZ1026985 (study PRJEB26926, sample SAMN06164799) | human gut metagenome | biome: ENVO:00009003; feature: ENVO:2100002; material: ENVO:00002003 | host: Homo sapiens | place: USA | collected 2012 ... | reverse complement strand
CGGCAGCGTCAGATGTGTATAAGAGACAGCTATTTTCTACTCTTAAAAGTAAGAAAGAGATCGAATACTGCATATCATCCATTAATATTAACTTATTTTCAGTAAAAGTCTTGTAGAAAAACCAGATTCATCAAGGAAATAATAGAAACTTCCCGATTCGTCACGAACCGGGAAGCTTAAAACTGAGTTATATACAGATTTTCCCATTCAGGGGGAACATGGCTTTTCAGCCTTGTTTTGTTAAGGCAAATGGTTATATATTTTAAAGTTTAGTTTTTAGTGTATTACATTAATTTACATAACAAAAAATATGCCATGGGGCACATCGGCATCCAATACTCTAAAAATCAACAAAATAACCATTATTTCATTTTTCACATTATGTAGAAATACCACAATTTCATTCCACAATTTTGTAGAATTAATCCCCGTTTTTAAAATATATCTTTATCTTTGTAGAATTGATTACTCACTAAACAATATAATTACTATGAAAAAAAGACATTACGGAATGCTTTCATTGGCACTTACTTCATGCTTGGCTGTTCATGCGGAAAACAAAAATCAAAATACAGACAAGCCCAATGTCATCTTCATTTATGCTGATGATTTAGGATATGGTGACTTGGAGTGTTATGGAGCAAAAAACGTACAAACTCCAAATGTCAACCGTCTGGCATCCGAAGGGATACGATTTATCAACGCACACGCTACCGCCGCTACCAGTACCCCATCCAGATATTCCATGCTGACCGGAGAATATGCATGGCGTAAACCCGGAACAGATGTAGCTGCAGGCAATGCAGGAATGATTATACGTCCCGAGCAATATACTATGGCAGATATGTTTAAAAGCTCCGGATATGCCACAGGAGCATTTGGCAAATGGCATTTAGGATTAGGTGATAAAACTGCACAACAAGACTGGAATGCTCCTCTCTCCGCTTCTCTAGGTGATTTGGGGTTTGACTATTCCTATATCATGGCAGCCACAGCCGACCGGGTTCCCTGTGTATTTATCGAGAATGGCCAAGTAGCCAATTATGATCCTTCAGCTCCGATAGAAGTAAGCTATATAAAAAATTTCCCCGGTGAACCTACCGGAAAAGACAACCCTGAACTTTTATATAATCTGAAACCGAGCCACGGTCATGATATGTCTATCGTGAACGGCATCAGCCGAATCGGTTATATGAAAGGAGGTGGCAAAGCATTATGGAAAGATGAAAATATAGCCGATTCCATTACCGCACATGCAGTTGATTTTATCAAACAACATAAAGACGAGCCTTTCTTTATGTATTTCGCCACTAATGATGTGCATGTTCCCCGTTTTCCACACAATCGCTTCCGTGGTAAAAACAAGATGGGACTGCGCGGTGATGCTATCGCACAATTTGACTGGAGTGTAGGTCAGTTACTCGAAGCCCTCGATAAAATGGGATTGACCCAGAACACATTAATTATTCTTTCCAGCGACAATGGACCGGTAGTAGACGACGGATATGATGACAAGGCAGAAGAGCTACTGAACGGGCACGAACCTGCCGGTAACCTGAGAGGTGGAAAATACAGTGCATTTGAAGGGGGTACCCGTGTTCCTGTAATTGTACACTGGCCTAAAGCCATCAACAAGCCGGAAGTCAGCGATGTGCTTATTTCACAAATAGACTGGCTGGCATCACTAGCTTCTTTGGTAGATGCCCGTATTCCGAAAGGAAGTGCTCCCGACAGCTACAACCGGTTAGCAAATTTATTAGGACAAGACAAAACAGACCGCCCATGGGTTATTGAACAGGCATCCAATCACACCCTATCCGTGCGTACTAAAGATTGGAAATTTATTGAAGGCAGCGATGGTCCTAAAATGATTCCATGGGGTCCGAAAATTGAAACTGGTTATTTAGGTATTCCCCAGTTATATGATATGAAACAAGCAGGTGAAAAGGTGAATTTAGCGACTGAACATCCCGAAAAAGTATTCGAATTACAACAAATATTGAGAAAAGTACGAGATAAAAGTATTCAGATGAAGTAACATGCTGAATACACACCAACCCAATGTTTCCAAAAGGGTGAATCAAGACAAAAGAATCACATAAAGGGTCTTGAATTCACCCTCTTTTTTAATCAAGAAAATTTCAATATGGTCCTCATTTCAAAAGAACCAATCCTTATAGACAAAGATCCTTTTCTTTAAAGTCAAAGTATTTATAACAAAACACCTTGAACACTTTCACAAGAATGGGTTACACACAAAAACTCTCAAAGATACAAGATACGTTTTTCCACTTTACCCATAAAAAAGAAATCTCAATTTATTTCTTTATTTTCCCTTCATTCACCAGTTCAGACAGCGCCCTGGCCAATGACGGACGAGTAACTCCCAGCTTCTGCGCCACCTCCTGCTGATTATGAATAACAGAATGTGTTTCTAGATATTTCAACAAACGAGTCTTTAAATTCAACAAAGCAAACTCATTCAATTTCCTGCTTAAAAAGACACTCCTGTCCGAAATATCCTTCAAAAAATTCTGCATCATCAATGGATGCAAACGCATAAATTCTAAAAATCTTTCTTTACCTATTACAAAAACCTCACAAGGTCCTATTGCCTCTACATTAACGGGAAAACGATTTTCAGTGGCAAAAATAAAAGCCGAAGCCAGCAAGTTAGGAGCTCCAATTTCTTCTACCGTCAGTTCTTTCCCTTCATCATTTATCATTCCCGCCCGTACACTTCCCGATGCAAGAATGTACAGCCCTTTACATAAGTCACCTTGCCGGGCAATGATATCACCCGGTTCAAAGTGCTTCAAACTATTCGGAAGTCCGAATAGGAAAGCAACCAATTCTTCCTCTTTCATTCCCCGGAAAGGAGCCATCTGCAATAATCCTGTCAGTTCCATCCTACTTTCTTTTAACTGTTATTTGTATCCGCTGTAACATATGGTACAACTTAAAAGACGAAAACCGTCTACTTTTGCACAAAAGTAATAGAAATCATTAAAATGAAAAAAGATATGGAGAATAACATGTTTTGTTTCCAATGTCAGGAAACGGCCAAAGGTTTCGGTTGCACCTTAAAAGGTGTTTGTGGAAAAAATGCAACTACAGCACGTACCATGGATTTATTGCTCTTTGTAGTACGAGGAATTTCTGTTGTGGCGGATCAATTGCGCCAGCATTCCCTCCCCGTTGAAAAAGAAGTGGACAATTTCATTGTAGACGCCTTATTCTGTACCATTACCAATGCCAATTTCGATGACGAAAGCATTACGAAACGCATTGACAAAGGATTAGCAATACGTGATGACCTTAAGCATCAAGCCTCTGCCAAGGATATTCCTCTGCCGGAAACCGATGAGTTAAATTGGAAAGGCAGTCACGATGAATATGATGCAAAAGCCGCAACAGTCGGAGTTTTACGTGAACAAAACGAGGATCTACGCTCTTTAAAAGAACTGATTATGTATGGTCTGAAAGGAATGGCTGCTTATCTGGAACATGCCATGAGGTTAGGACATAATGACGAAAGTATTCATCGTTTCATGCAGAACACCATCGCACAAATTACAACAAAATCTTTATCGGCGGATGAACTGACTGTATTAGCACTGAAAACAGGTGAAATAGGCGTTCGAACAATGGCTTTGCTCGACAAGGCAAACACTTCCAGTTATGGCAATCCGGAAATTACCCATGTAAATATAGGAACAGGTACCCGCCCCGGTATTCTGATAAGCGGACATGACCTGCATGATCTGGAAGAATTGTTGGAACAAACCAAAGACAGTGGCGTGGACGTATATACTCACGGTGAAATGCTTCCTGCACATTACTATCCAGCATTCAAAAAATATACACATTTTGCAGGAAACTATGGAAATGCCTGGTGGAAACAACGGGAGGAGTTTACCTCGTTCAATGGTCCTATCCTGTTCACAACCAACTGCATCGTTCCTCCTCTACCCAATGCCACTTATAAAGAACGCATGTTTACCACTAATTCTACCGGATATCCCGGTTGCAAGCATATTACAGCAGACGAGAAAGGACATAAGGACTATACTGAAATTATAGAAACAGCCAAACAATGTGCCGCACCGACAGAAATAGAACATGGAGAAATCATGGGTGGTTTTGCCCATAATCAGGTATTACAACTAGCAGACAAGGTCGTAGAAGCGGTAAAGAGCGGAGCTATCCGTAAGTTCATCGTCATGGCAGGTTGTGACGGACGTATGCGCAGTCGTGATTACTACACCACTTTTGCCGAGATGCTCCCCAAAGACACAGTCATTTTGACTGCGGGATGTGCTAAATATCGTTATAACAAACTAGGGTTAGGTGAGATTAATGGCATTCCGCGTGTTTTAGATGCAGGACAATGTAACGATAGCTATTCATTGGCAGTCATCGCCCTCAAACTGAAGGAAGTATTCGGGCTACATGACATCAATGAACTGCCCATTATTTACAATATCGCCTGGTATGAACAGAAAGCGGTAATCGTATTGCTGGCATTACTCAGTTTGGGAATAAAAGAGATTCATCTCGGTCCCACCTTACCCGCATTCCTCTCGCCCAACGTGACGAAAGTACTGGTCGAAAACTTTGGAGTAAGCGGTATCGGTACAGTAGAAAGTGATATGAGAAAATGGGGATTAACGAACGAATAAACGGAATAATTATGAAACAGAAAAATTACCATTCATGTACAGTCGGACAAATTGTAGCCGGCAACTTTGATACAACCAAAGTATTCTCCCGTTACCATATTGATTTTTGCTGCCATGGCAATACTCCGTTTGCAGAAGCCTGCCGGAACCGTGGTATTGATCCCGAAGCAGTAGCACATGAATTAAATGAATTACAAGAGAATACGGTTAGTAATGCTCCTGACTTTGCCGGATGGCCCATCGATTTATTAATAGACTATGTATTGAAAATACACCATCGGGGAATCCGTGCCAAAGGTCCGCAAATAGAAGCATTATTAACCAAAGTAACCGAAGCGCATTCAAAGAATCATCCAGAGTTACTGCAAGTCCAGGCACTGTTCCGCGACTCGCTTCTTGATTTGGAAAATCATTTATCAAAAGAAGAGAATGTATTATTTCCTTATGTTTATGAAATGTTCCAAGCCAAAGAGGAAGGCTTGAAAGTAGCTAAATTCCATTGCGGCACCATTCTGTATCCCATCGAAGTGATGGAAGATGAACATAATCACGAAGGAGAACGTTTTGAAAAAATCTCTTCATTAACCAACGGATTCACCGCCCCTGAAGATGCTTGTGCCAGCTTCCGCTTGGTTTTACAACAATTGAAACAATTTGAAGAGGCATTACATGAACATATCCACCTGGAAAACAATATCATTTTTCCCAGAGCATTAGAATTGGAAAAGAAGGAAGCCATCTGATAACTACACCATGACACTTCCATTTACAAAAGTGCCCAAAGTGAAATAATGCACAAATCACTTTGGGCATCTTCATGTATTATAACCCACGCTCCACTATATAATCTTGTCCCTGTTCTGTCATCAAGTCATATTCATACACCTTATACAAAGCAGGATATTGCGGGTTTATCTCCTTGGTAACCAAAGGCTCTTTGATCTCTGCCTGCATATAATATTCATTCGGATTCTTACCTTTTGCCTCTTTTAATCCAACCCCACGCAAAGGAACATACGAACGTAAACGCAAATTACCTCCCAAACGGGAATGAATCTTCGCTTTATCCAGCTGCACGCCATTCCAGTTCATATCCACCACAAATCCTCCACGGGCAACCAGTCCTTGCACACTTCCTGTGGCCCAGGCATCCGGAAGAGCCGGAAGCAAATGTACAGCTCCGTCATGGCTCTGCAACAACATTTCAGCCACACCGGCAGTGTAGCCAAAATTACCGTCAATCTGAAAAGGCGGATGAGCATCAAACAGATTAGGATAAGTCCGTCCTTGCGGATAAGCCTCTTTCACTTCATCCCCAGGCAGCAGCTTCAACATATTATTAATAATCCGGAACGCATGATTACCGTCCAGCAAACGGGCCCACAGATTAACTTTCCAGCCAATGGACCAACCGGTAGCTTCGTCGCCACGCTGTAACAACGTATTTTTAGCTGCCTGGAAAAGCAAAGGATGGGTGTAAGGAGATATCTGATTACTAGGGAACAATCCATATACATGAGAAATATGGCGATGCTTGTCATTCGGATTATCCAAGTCTTCCAGCCATTCCTGTAACTGATTGTATTTCCCGATCTGCATCGGGGCCAGACGATTTAACATAGACTGCAAAGAATCTTGATAAGAAGCGGACATTTTTAGAATTCTTGACGCATGCAATGCATTGCTAAGCACATCGAAAATTATCTGATTATCCATCGTACAACCTGCCACAATCGTTGAAGCTTTTTTAGTATCCTCTCCCGAAGGTCCATGTTCCGGAGACATGGACGGAGCAGTCACCATCCAACCGTATTCAGGATGTTCAGTCAAATAATCAAGATAAAAATCAGCAGCTCCTTTCAATGCCGGATAGGCTTCGGAAAGAAACAGCTTGTCCCCACTATATAAATAATGCTGCCACAAGTGGGTAGTCAACCAAGCACCTCCCATGGGCCATGTACCATAAAACGCCTTATCCACCGGACCGGTGGCACGCCATATATCTGTATTGTGATGAGCCACCCATCCGTTGCATCCATACATAGTCCGTGCCGTTTCCCTGCCGGTAACTGACAATTCTTTCACCATTTCGAACAAGGGCTGGTGCGTTTCACTCAGATTGGTCACTTCAGCCGGCCAGTAATTCATTTCCGTATTAATATTGATGGTATATTTTCCATCCCATGGAGCAGCCAGTTTATTATTCCATATACCTTGCAAATTGGCAGGCTGACCTCCCGGCTGGGAGGAGGAAATAAGCAAATAACGTCCATACTGAAAAAGCAACACCGCCAAAGAAACATCCTTACCCTCATTGAACAGTTCGATGCGTTTGACAGTTTCCAGCTTAGCCCGCTCACTGGTTCCCAAATCCAATCTTACACGGTCAAACTGCTCTTTATAAAGAGCTATATGCTCCTGTAAAACCTGACTATAAGGGCGTCCCAATGCCAGAGACAGATATCCGGACGCTTTTTTACTCTCATTGCCACTTATATCGTGATAATTAATAAAATTCGTACCCGATGAAACATACAGAGTAACACTGTCCGCTCCTTCCACTGTAATGTTTTGGTCATCAATTTTCACCTTACCCCCATCCACATCAGCCTGTGTCTGTGTTTCCATACGAATCAATCCTTTCACTCCCTCATGATCCCTACCCTTTCCGGTCAGAACCAATTTCTTTCCTTTCCTGCTGACTTTATGCTCCAATGGCGACACATATCCGACCTTAAAATTCAGTTTTCCCGGCCGGTCTGCTGTCAAACGAACCACTACCACCTTATCAGGAAATGATGCAAAAACTTCACGTTGAAAAGTCACGCCATCCACTTTGTAACGGGTAGTAGCCACCGCACGTTCCAAATCCAGATCACGATAATAATCGGTAACCTTTTCATGTCCGGGGGTTTCTATAATCAAACTGCCGATTGTCTGATAGGGCATACCATGCTTCCCGGCATAAAAGTTTTCTTGAATCAAGTTCTGAGCCTCCATGTTTTTTCCGGCGAAAATCAGTTCACGCACTTGAGGCAGACTTTCCAATGCTTCCGGCTTGTCATTCCGGTAGGGACTGCCTCCCCACATGGTTTCATCGTTTAGTTGAAGTTCTTCACGGGCCGTTCCGCCATATACCATCGCTCCCATCCGGGAATTGCCGACCGGAAGCGCTTCCACCCACGTCCCGGCAGGTTGCTTATACCACAATTTCAGATCACCTGCCTGAATAGATAACGAAAAAGACAATAAAATGCCTGCTAATAATGAATAAGTTTTCATGGTTAATAGATATTGTATAATGTACAAATATAATTCTATTAACCATACAAACGAAAAGACAGAAGCATTTTATTGTCTAAAAAACAATTATGATAAAGAAAAGACCAAATATTACACCTCCTCCCTATCTGATAACCGGAATCACATAATCGTATTTTCTCAATATTTCCGTTACAGGAGACAGTGGAAGCAAGTCAGGGCGGGGAGATATAAAAGACTTGCTGCCGATAGCCGAGCAATGCCGGGAAGTGGGATTCACGGAAGAACTGACAAGACTGCTTGCCTACTTCCAGCCCGTAGGGTTCAGGGGAAAACTGCATTCACGGGAACACCGGGAGAAGTTCGGAACGGCATATTCAACGGCAACAGTAAAGAGGAATCCGCAGAAGAAAGGAAAGTTCCGGTTGTGCATTGACGGAATGCCTATACTTGAATGGTTCAAGATGAAATTTAAAGAGCTTAAGGAAAAGCTGGGTGTAGGCCACACTCCAAAAGAGAAAAACAGGCCCCAAAGAGAGTTGAGAATATAATTCTTTGGTAGAAAATAAAAGTGTAATTCTAATTGTTAATGAATTGCACTTTGAGTATTTTTGTAAATACTTTGTTTCACTGATAAATAAACCAAGATGAAAACTATATTTTCATGTTTCTTCTGTCTTTTCTGTCTTTTCACTATCGGGTGTACGCATCAGTCCAGTCAAGAAAACTGTGTAGAAATCGGCAGTGCGGATGCAATCTGTGTAAGCACCGATACTTTAGGGAAAACAGTACGCATGAATATGCTACATGGGCATTATACCACTGAAAGTGAAGAAGTGTTCGCTATTGTCCTCAATCCTCAGAAACTTCCACTAAGTTATGGCAGAAGATGGATTTTAGAAAGATGGGAAAATAATCAATGGGTAAGGCTTTGGACGAAAAAGCCCACAGTTTTTTTTGATGACGAAATTATACCGATTACCCCACCTATATATTATTGTTTCAGTTTTCCTATTAAATACTATAAAACAACTCCCGGCAAATATCGTATTTCCACATCAATGTGGAATGATTTGGAAAAAATCAATCTCAATGCTGAATTTGAAATAGAATAAACATCCCTTTCACTAAACAATTCAATGTTATGAAAACAAAAATATGGGTAGGAGTTCTATTTTACTCTTTTATGGGATGTGCGAATAAGGCACCAAAATCAAATCTTACAAGCAAATCAATTCCTAAAGAGCCGGAAGGGTATGGTGTCCGGTATATTCCCGTGCAAGAAGAACCGGTAGAAGAGAATACGGTTTATGAGGTAGTAGAGGAAATGCCAGAATTTCCCGGTGGTATAGATAAATTGTTACAATTCATCAACGATAATATGAAATATCCAACCAAAGCACAAACGGAAGGAATGCAAGGAAAGGTTATTGTTCAATTCATCATAGACGAAGACGGTTACATAATAGAACCTAACATAGTAAGGAGTGTTGAGTCTTCTTTAGATAATGAGGCACTACGTCTGATAAAAATGCTTCCTCAATGGAAACCCGGCACACTAAAAGGAAAAGCTGTAAAGGTGAAATATACAGTCCCAGTAGCTTTTAAACTCAAATAATAGCAACTATGAAACATTTATTACTCATATTCCCGTAATATTCGAAAATCACCATTCCCCTCGCAACAATGTGCTTGAATAAAACGAAAAGCCCACCTTTACATTAACAGATGTAAAAGTGGGCACTACTTCTTTAAACTATTGATTTTCAATGTTTATTGCGGTGCGTACGGGAATCAACGCAAAACTTCTTATATCTATTTGATATTCACTAAATTAACTCAATAAGACTCGGTGTGAATGTACACTTTAAGCACACAACAACGAGAGCAACCTCAGTTTATCTGATGACAAAGATAGAACATATTTCAAAATAGACAAAAACTTTTTAATGCGTTTTTAACGAGAAGATTATACAGATTTTACGATAAAATTCGACTTAACATGATATTTTTGGTGTACACGTTGTACATAACAGTGTACACACCACTGTTTTACCATAAAAAACTTACACAACGTCAGGTTCTTACAAGAGACAATATTTGCTACTCGTTTATAATATATTCTCCGAGATAGGTTTGATTCAATTTTCTCTCTATGTCCTTTAATGTAATAGAGCCATTCGATAGTTGGGTTTTATTTACCAATAAATAAATTGTATTAGTTGTATCGGAAACTTGACGAAATGTTTCAGGGCCAAATAAGTTAATCATCATACGTTGATAAAACCTGAAACGACGACTTCCACTTTCCTTATTGACTTTTTTCCCATCTATATCTTTGTCAAGGTCTGGAGCGGCTACAAAACCAAATGACACCAAACGATTATTTCGATAATAATCCAGCATAACTTCAATGCAGGAGCGAACAATAATACGTGGCTCATAATCATTGGTTAACAGGGAATATCGGTTCTTACTCTTTTCAACCCCTTTCCAATAGAATTTCAATCCATAAAATTCATTTTCAAAACCTTCGACCTCTACAATATAACGTTTATTTGTTTTGAGGGACTTGAATGTCCATAAATCAATAATGCGAAGTGAAGTTGGGTCCTTACTTCGCATTATAAATGTAGGTTTATAATATTCCGAATGTGTATTCACGGAAGTATATACTGATACGATGATATACGCAAACGCTGACGTTCTGCGCTTGTTACAG
>ERZ1026985.284-NODE-284-length-11337-cov-6.827424_pt1 | contig 11337 bp, 25 predicted proteins | sample MGYA00519558_ERZ1026985 | MGnify/ENA primary metagenome ERZ1026985 (study PRJEB26926, sample SAMN06164799) | human gut metagenome | biome: ENVO:00009003; feature: ENVO:2100002; material: ENVO:00002003 | host: Homo sapiens | place: USA | collected 2012 ... | reverse complement strand
ATGCCTGTCACGCATGGGGTCACGGGTTCGAGTCCCGTACGCACCGCTAAAAAGGAATCCGCTAAAAACGGGTTCCTTTTCTTGTTAAGTCGAAATATATCTACACAAATAGATAATTCACTAATAATGAGCTTGTTTTAGTTGAGTTTCCATCCAAAAATGGGAACACGGAACCTGTTAAGACGAAAATTGCTTCAAGGCTCAAAAAAAGGACTCGAACCCGACAGTGTACATTCGGGTGTACATCATCGAAGCAATCATTGGTTCATCATATTCTTTAACTCAACTAAAAAGAAATTATATGGTGAAACTAAAAATCATTGTAAGAGACGGAAACTTGGTGTTGAGAATCAGCGAGGGCAAACAAAGATTTTATAAATCCGTCCGACACCTCCTGAAAGGAAACCCCAACATCGAAAAACATTGGAACGCCGACAAGGAGCGTTTTACTAATTACGCAGTGTCTTATTCGGAGAACAACAAGGCACTGGAAGACTTCAAATCAGCTTACAGTAAACTTGTAATGAAACATCCTGAATACACAGCCAGGCAGGTAGCTTCCGCATACACTACCTCCCAGAGATTGATTCAGGATGTTCAGGGCAACGATTCTGATTGCACCGGAAAACGTGATGACTCCTTCGTGTTTGTAGAAAAATACCTGAAGCTCGTAATTGAACGTGAGAAAATAAAGAATGGATGTAATTTTGAAGTTTACGGAAAGTTGTTGAGCAAGTGTCGTAAAGTACTCCCCAAATTTTCCCGCCTTACCTTCCAGGAGATAAATTACGACAAGTGCCTTTTTATTGCGCATAAATTTGCAAAGCACAAAGGCTACCGTGGTATATCAAAGACATTCAGGGCATTGCTCGGAAAGGCTTCAAAAGACAAGGAAGTAGATTTTTCGATTAATCAAATTGGCGATTTTACATTTGCAGACTACAATCCAAACAAGGATGATGTAGAGCTTAAAAAACCAGATGTTCTTGACCGCTTCCAACTAAAGCAGTTTTTGAATATGAACGTAATGGACATTACTCCTGAATATAAAGACCGTAAACTTGTTGAACTATACTACGATTTTTGTGTATTCATGTTCAATTCTTTCCTCGCCCCTTGTGATGTCATCAAACTAAAGTATAAGCATATAACAAAGAATAGAACCATTGTAGCGAGAAGAAAGAAAACCCATAAGTCGATTGAGATACCCATATCTCCGACTATGGAACATATAATCAACAAATATAATGGTAAGACCAAAGACGGTTATGTGTTTCCTATCATGGATGATAAAAAGGCAGCGGCACATGAAACAAAGGATTATCTCTTCAAAAAGTTCCGGCAAAACCTCAATGTATGGTTAAAGCCGCTTGGGAAAGAACTGGGGCTCGACTATGATCTGTACGCCTATGTATTTCGTCATACGGCAATAACCGTTGCTTTGGATGGCGGGATACCTATCTCATACGTTGCAATGGTGGCAGGAACAAGCATTGAGATGATTCAAAAGCATTATTATAATGGAGATAATATTGTAAATCAAAAGAAGCTACAGCTTGAATTTATAAAAGCTGCAATATAAACCCAAATCCCCAGTAACAAGCAAAGCTACTACTGGGGATTTTGAACTTCATTACAGGTTGGCATCTCCAAAAACCAGATGACGGAGTAAGGCGCCAACAGCACCGCCAATCAGCGTAGCAGCAAAATCAAGCCAGTCAAAACCATTGCCTTTCATCCAGCCAAAAGTTCCACCTTGTTTACCGTTCCACAGCCAGTCTTTCATTTCGGCAGAAGCTGCGGCGGTGAAAGCGGCAGTGATACCAAGGGTTATGCCAATGACAAAGCCTACTAAAATGTGTTTAGGGCGGTTGCTTTCCAGCAACCATTTGAAATACTTTTTCATATCAATACTTTCTAAAGAATAGAGATTAGAAACGGAATATGTTTATGCGACAATAAAAAACAGGCGAATATGCTCACGCACTTCGCCTGGAAAAACTTAATGAGAATAATAATTCTAAACAATTTAATCTACCTTAAAACTAAACTTGAATCGAGCCAAAGGAGGGATTTGAACCAACGACCTACCGCTTAAAAGACGGTTGCTCTACCGCTGAGCTACTTTGGCGAATGTCCAGGCTGATTTAATTCCCAGACTGCTCCGATTACCGCCTACCTCGGAACAACGGTTGCCGACTAACGATCCGGCCTCTTACTGTTGTGACACCACCAGTTTTCTCTGGTATCGGTGCGAAGAGCGCTTTTCGTTCCCTCGATCATTCCAGCATTTAGAACTCTGTCTGATCGCCGGAGGGTACGCACAAGAGCCGCGTTTAGGTGCCGGATTTTCACCGGCTTTTGACTGGAGAGTATTAACAATGGAAATTTATTTGCTGTTGAATATAACCCTGTCAGTAACTATTTTAATGTGGTTTGCAATGGAAATTAACTTTTATAGTTTAGGACAAGGGTTGCGGTTAATACCCAGTCAAAAATAATGTTTATTATTACATAAATATTCTTTGCTAAAATACCCCTTTGAGATAAGCCACTTAATCATAGACACACAACTATCAAAAGGGCTGTTCTCTATAGGAGTACCAGCAAAGCAATCTACGGTATATCTACATACGGAGAAGTTATATCCAGCCTCATACTTAATCAGTTCTGGATGGTGAAGAACATTTGGTCGATCGCAAGGAATCTCATAAGGAAGCAGTTCAAGTAACCGGACCAAGCTCCATGCTGGAATGTCATTGTTATCTATGTCTTCCAGTGATGGCGGACACAATTGTAGTTCCCATTCCAATGAATCAGTTTTTGATTTTGTACTGCGATATACCAAATCTGCTGTTTCAGGTTTTACACCTAACTCTATTAATTGTTGCGACTGCTCTATGCTTGTTGCAACTTGTGTTGTAAACTGTACCATATCGTTATTATTTTTTCATTAGTTCTTCTTCAAATTCGGCAATGATACAGTCTGCATCACCACCATGTACCCAATTCTCTAAAACAGAAGCCAAAATTTCTATAGCTCTTTTCTTGGCATCTTCTTCACCTTGCTTGTAGGCATCCATACCTATTCGATCTATGTCTCCTAAAAAAATCATAACTTATGCTTTCCCTTCTTTATAAATTCATTGTATGACAACGTAAGACTATTTCTTTTCCCGATTCCACAAAGCCTTAGCTTTTCCAAATATTGATTGTACTTTGCTCTATTTATTAAATCTGATTGTTTCTTTTTAGTTCTCATAACTAACTGCCTTAATTTTTATGATTATATAAATTTTAATGCTTCCTGTATTCCGACTTCCAATGCTTCTTCATAGGTGTCCCACTGACCACCATCGTTAGGACCTTTAAATATTCCATCGGTTATATGAGTGTCATTATCAGCTTTGCATATATCATAGCCATAGCCGCAAGCGTTTCTAATGATGGAAATATGTAGGTTCTTGGTTTCACGTATCCATTTTTGGGCGATGGATTGCATTGGACAAGAATAGAATGATTTAGGTAAATCCTTGCTAGTTCGGAATATGGTTTCCATCATCAAGCCTTTATCGCTAATGACATTTTTGCAATACTCATTAAACCCTTTCTCTTTCAGCATTTTCGCTGTTTCTAATGTTACAAGTTCTTCGGTCATAACTATATAAATAATGCGGTTGTTGAAACAATAGTCATAATGAAAAATATTAATGCAAGACATTTCCATATTTTTACAGTAGCCTCCAAACCGTGTTTCCGCTTGTCAAACTCGCTTATTGCGTAATTCAAAGCCTCGTCTTTCAGTCCTTTAAACTTGTCGTTCAAAGCCTCTGTTATATCGTCTGCAATAACATACTTCACCTTTTCTAACACAGATTCAGGATAACCTCTCTCATCATAATTTATTTCATACAACAAGTCGTGGTGAAAAAGATAAGGCATATCTCTTACTTCATAGGAAAGTTTGATACCGCTTTCTTTGACATATTTCAAAAACCTTTCTTCGGCAATCTCATTTATCTTTTCCTGGTTAAATTCTGACTCATTCTTTATCTCATTAAAATATTCCTCGTCAACAATCACACAATTGTTTTCAAGTTTCATTACATGTGCTTTCATTCTTTTTTTTCTTTAAAGTGTTCAATCAGTTCGTTTACGGCAGCCTTGTGAATAGCGTCCAAATTCACGTCAATATCATTGTAAACCCAACAGGTAGAGAACTCGATTTCAAAACATAGAATCCATTTATTCCCATCGGTAAACCATTGGTATTTGTCTGTATCATCCCTTAATGCAGCGATAGCCAAGAAAAGTTCCTCGTTAAATCCGCAATGGATGTACCCATTGCATTCCTCAGGAAGATAAGGTTCTTCAATCCCAAACATTTCATTATTATCTGTAGCTAAAAAATTGTTGTCGATACAGTATTTATTGCCTATTTTATATCCCAACCCTTCCAGCTTTTCCCGAAGTTGTAATGTGTTCTTTAATATAAAGCACGGTGTTGTAAATCCCATAGTTATTCCTCCTTATCTATATTTACTTATTACGATATATTTCTCCAACGTTTTTAGATTCTTCACGAGAAAGTGTAACAGTTACTTTACCACGATTGACAAAGCCCTCACAACCGATAACGACACAAACAACATTAAACTCTTGACACACAGATAGTAGCGAGCATCTTTTACAGTCAATTTTATCATGCACCGCATCGTGCAGCACTCCGTCTATTATTATTCCGTTCTTTATTTCCATCTGTTTCTTCTTTTAGATTCAATTTGCTCCCAGTCAATCCAAATAACCATAAGTATAGGAATGACTATTAATAATGACAAGCAAAGTATTACTATTTCAAGAAAATCGGTTACTTCCATGATTAGTTCCCTTTCAATTTCTTTATTAGTGAATCAGCATAGTTAATTGATTCAATAGATATTGTTTCAATTACATCTATCTTACTATCAGGGTGCTCATCCAAAAACATTCCTAAATTTTTCATCCAAAAACTATTTGATATTAAACCTTGCATAGCTGATTTTGCCAGTTCATAACGCCTTTGTTCCCAATCAATAGCTTCAAAGTTATCAAAGAAGTAGAGTTCTGACACTTTGAAATACCTACCTTGCACTAAGGCAGTCCCATCATCATATAAATCTTCAACCTCTACAATCTCTCCGGTTGATTTTATTCTTGCTTTCATATAACTCACGATTTAATAGGTCCATATAAATTTCAATGCATATATAATTATAACGATTGCAATTATACTCAATATGAGTATACTGAATCTCGTTAGAACCCCTGTTATGCTCTTATCCTGCCGACTCTCTTTATCCCATCTACGTGCTATAATTAATCCTAATTGAACCCATTGTATCATTAGGATTCCTGATAAAATAATTTTTGTAAACTCATCCATTATGCGGTCTCCTTTCTTGATTTTATAGTTATTCTTCAGTTATATACCCTTTCTCAAAATACTCGCTATCATCTGCTCCACTATCGTTTATACTTCCGGCATTAAGACACTTAAGAGCGTGTTTATAATCGCTACCAGTAGAAATATCTAATGGTTGTGCGTGCTCCATATCTTTTGTTTTATATACACGTAATTTATCTCCCTTACCGAAAACACAACAACCGCTTTTGCGCAATTTACTAATCCGAATAGCTATCTCTTTACACAGCTTTTCTTGGTTAGCGGTAAACTGACCTGTTTTACTGTATTTCATATTTATCTTATATTAATTGTTAAGAATTTATCAATTCACTATTCTCATACACATTTCCTATAACTTTGATCTCTTTTTTAAGCCCTATAAATGGAACTGTTGCAGAATTATCTTTAACTTCAAGCGGTTTCAATCCAAACATTGCTTCTGTTTCGTCATAAACAACAACACATTTAATAATTTTTCCAGGAGCACTCCCTGTAAACATAGGGAAATCTAAAGCGATTAAATCCCCTTCCCAAATCTCTTTTCCATTACAGTCCATTTTGCCTGTAAAAACCATTGGTATATACCGTTCAGGATGAGGTGTAATATCTATATCTGAAAACCCAGGCATTTGAGGGACATTTAAATAATGTCCAAATGCAGAAACACAAGACACTTTTGTATATAACATAAGTTGTTGTTCGGTACTCCAAAAACGAATTTTTCTTAAGTTCATATATATATTTTTTATTAGTTAATTTTCACCCAAATATGAGAACCGGGTAAATCTGACTTAGCTGACATAACATGAAATGCTAATACTTTTTTCACATCTACGCGATTTCCTTTAATTGTTCTTTTAACTTTTTCAGCACTCACAAAATAAGTGTATTCACGTTCACCATTTAGATGTTTTTTAAGAGCTTCTTTTGCGTCAGATTCTTCTTTAAAAACATCATAAGAATATGCGTTATAGGTCCGTTCTCCATCCAATTTAAATTGTAGCTGATAAAAGACTTCATTTGTCTCTTCATCAAAAGATTTTCCTATTCTTATCTTCATTTCTAATTTGTTACGAGTTAAAATGCTTTTTCCGCTCTTCTCTTCTACGTTGAAAATCCAACATAGAAGTCTTTCTTGTATTAAAAACATAACGTGAAATTTTAATAATCATCCATATTGCCGCAATAAATACGATGATAAATAAAATGCCTCCGACAATCATGTATATACGTACTAATCCCGTTAATCCGGATTGGTTCAAATAGTCAATAAGTTCGTTCATATCTGTTATTTTTTTCGTTAACACCAGCAGGATTCCTCATTTATTTCCTTTATCTCATCCGTGTCGGTGATAGGCAATACTTCCAAGCCAATCAATGACCTTAAATCCAAATCAGGAATCCGATCAAGTTTATGAGCCCAATAGCCAACCTCTTTTGCGCTAACCTCCAATAGGTCGCCTACTACTTTTACGCCCACAACTTGGAATGGTTTGTTATGTCCGGCATAGAGAAGATTGATGTAATCTCCAAGTTTTACATTTTCCTTGCTATTAAAGGTAATGTATAGCCCGCCAGTTACACGGGCTCTTTGGTTGTGCTGAACTATTTCAGCAAATGTTACTTTGTTCATATCTATATCGATTATCCATTAAACTCATCCATATATCCCATCTCTTTCAAACGGATATTAAACTCTTCAACCGAATCATTATTAGGAATGAATTGCTCAAGAACATCGTTAAAAGGGTGCAGATAGTTTTTTAAAATATCATTAGCCTCTTCTTCTCCACGTTCCTTCCCTAATCGGTCTTTGCATACTTCTATGTAATCATCTTTTGTCATATTGTAGTGCGTGACTGTATCAACAATTGTACTAAACCGACAATATAAGCCGTTTGGCTGTTGGGCTATAAATGATCCCATAATTACCTCCTTTCTTTCTTGTTATTAGTTAATTACCAATCTCCACCATCATTTAATATGCCATCAATGGTAGTTACACTATTTTCAATATTACTGCCTCCATATTGTGTAAATTCCGGTGTAGGATTATCTTCCGTATCTCCGTGCATCATTACATGTAACACTCCGCTTGCACTGTAAAGCCATAACCGCTTTCCGTCCTTTTCCCATTTCTTTGCAAGACGTTTTAAACCATCAATAAGCTTGCATTCTTCCGGTGTGCATTCTATTCCGGCTTCTGTTTGATATTTGCTCATATCTATATTATTTGCAATTATTTTCTACCAAAATCTGCTGGAGTTTCGCCCCAGCGTTTATTATCCCAATGATAAATCTCAATTGTATCTACATCAGCCGATAATGCCCGAAGGAACATCTCAGCCCGTATAAGCTCTTTGCAAGGCTTTGTGGAAGATGTTTTCTTTGCCTTGAACCATGCAATCGCAGTCATGGAATCGGTATAAATGACACGAGGCTGAAAGTCATTTTCAATAATGAACTTTACAGCCTCGATAACAGCAAGAAATTCTCCTATATTAGTGGTTTGATCTCCTAAATCCTTATAAAAGATTTGCTCTTTAGTAGCTAAGTTTATGCCTTGATATTCCGTCTTTTTATTCTTCATGGAATGGGCCGCATCAGTAGCTATTCCTTCGACCGGTCTTTTCATGTTTACCTTTCTTGTTATGAATTTCACGCATATCCTGTTTCATCTGTGCAAGAAGTTCATTTGCCGCAGAAGTAAAACATTCAACAATGTCCAATAAATCTTTAACATCGCATCTCTTTTCAAGTATTGACAAACAAGCTGGGAGTGATTTAACACTTTCCTTTTGGCCCTTGAATGGGTCAAAGCGAATGATTTTGTTTCCAAAGCTTACTTCTACTTGATATTTACTACCACGTACATAATTTGTTGTAACAGTAGCTCTAAATTGCACCGGGTTCGCTTCAATGGCGATATATCCAGGGATGAATGTTTCTTCTTTTTCAGTACCGGCATGTTTTATAATTGGGGTCATCGGTATCAGTACGCAATCATAAAGAACATTAACCAATACATTGTTTGACAATTCTCTGTCAATAATAACAATCTTTTTGGGGTATGGGGAATCTTGCCTAACCCCACATACTACATTGTTGACTGGATTCTGTGAAACGAAACTGATTAACGCTCCATTTCTTTCAGATTTGATGAACTTGAGCTTTGTTTGTATTTTTTCAACGATAGATCCGTTGGGCTCGATTTTATGAGTATCTTGTTCCATTGTGACGATAATGATTATTCAAAATAAAATACCACCGAGCCACAAATTAGCGTGACACGGTGGTACAAAGTTAATGTATAAAAGCCGTATTTTTGCAGTTTTTTATGCCAAAATTAAACTGTAATACATTGATAATCAGGTGATTTGTGTTAAGTTAAAACTGATGCCTATATTTAAATTAAACGCTTAAATTCAACTTGTTAGACATGTTGTAACCACACCTGTTGCTTGTTAAGGCGAAAAAAAATTAATAATCCATATCTTTTTCTGTTTTTAAACGCTTTATATCCGGCAAATCAAATATCCCATCATCATTTTGGTAATTTACAATGCACACTTCTGTACCGTCTTTTCCAAATAAAGACAAGACTGATAATTTATCAGGCATGGAGCCTACTCCGGATTCTAAAACACAAATGGTTGATAATGATTTTGACGCTCTAATAACATCTTCTCCCAGTACAATATATCGCCCTGGAACACGATAAAGGATGAGCGCTTTAGGGTGCAATGATTTGTAATAGTTATGCACTTCAATTTGTTTTGCGTTCATATCGATAATTATTATAATTTGATACTATCTATAGCACATTTCTCACAGAGACCGTTAAACCTCTTTCGCTCACTTTGGGAAATTTCCTTGTTGCACTTTGAACAATAGTACACAGGTCGCTTTCGATGAAATAAAAAACCCCTCACTTTCTGAGGGGTTAGACCATATTTGTTTGCGATAGCCTGAAGGATGAGCTTCGGCAATGCCTTTGTTGTTTTTCTCTGTGTCTGATACTCGTATTCCAAAACCATACGAACCGCTATATCATTAGCAAGCAATCCCAAAGCATCAAGTTTCTGAAGATCAACCGCAGGAAATCCGGTTATAATTGAAAGTTTGTTATACTCGTCATCTGAAAACTGAAATCGTCTCATTACTGTTTGGGTTTTGATTTTTTCTTAGGTCGTGCAAATTCTTCTATTTTGCTCCGTATCTTATCTATGGAATCCACAAATCCATCAAGAGTGTCCATAGCGTCTTGCATAGCAAAACCTCTGGCAGATTCTTGAAGTCCTTCTGGAAGAGAATATAACGCATCCTCTTCTTCGTCTCTGATTTCACCAATCCTATCAATGGCTTCATCAAGTAATTCTGTAACTTCCAATAATTCTTCTCTTCGCTCTTTATTCATGCTTATTCTATTTTTATTTCCATATCAAGTGTGTCTACAAGTTTCAAGAAGGTGTCAATTCTCAAATCGCACCGTCCATCTTCAAAGGCTTCCAAAACCGAGATATAACTTGATGATTGCTTAGCCAACTCACGTATAGACAACCCGGCAGATTTTCGCATTGCGATAATTGCTTTTCTCAATCCATCTGTGTTATCTGTTAAATATGTGACATTTTTCCCTATGAGTTCCATACTTGTTCCACACATTTTCAGATATATAAACACATTACCCATAACATACTCAAACGTTGCTTTTTCAAGAGCATTAACCTTATTTTGATTAAGCTGAAGGGCATAAGGCAGACTGTCTTTTAGTTTTACATGTGCCTTGTTTTTGATTTTAACGAGTTTTGCACTAAATTCTTGACGGTTCATATCAATTTGTGATTTAATCTTTGTAGTTTTTGAAATATTCAATTCCTTTTATGAGGAACACCAGAAAAAAGCCAGTTATTATGCAAACAATCAATGTCGCTTCAAATTCACGTTCTAAACAATAGAAAAACGCAATTATTACAGCTGCAATCAATTGGAACCCTAAAGCAACGACTGTGCTCCATTTGACAATTTGAAAAAATGGATGGATAGGTGTGTTGCAAATACTGGGTTGCTGTGTTTGTTCATTTGGTATGTGCTTGCTTGCATGTATGCAAAGTGACACACCGACTAAAATATGCAAGGTAAATATCATAATTGGTAGCCACACTCTTTCAGAAAAACCAATCATCCAGAAAGTAAAAGCTGAAGATACCAAAGTTCCAATTATCAATATTTTTCCCAATAATAGTAAAATTCTATAATTCATTGTATATAGATTTTATTGTTATATTCAGAAACCGGAAACTATTATCGCTCCTAAAATACAACCGGAGCAAGCGGAAGTTATAGCCAATATCAATCCAAGACCATTTAATCTGGGAAATAACGTCCCTGATTTGCTTTGAGAAAAAAGCCAATATATTTTAGCAATAAAACCTATGAAAGCACTTATACCAACAACTAAAAGACCTGATAATATGGCTTTAAATGACCATATCTCATTTTCTCCGGCTTCCATAAATGTTCCTAAAATTATCCACATTATACCTGCTATTAGAAAGCCAATTCCCCAACCAATAAGCATTAACATTGGAATGTCGGCATTTTTAATATAACCCATCAGTTTTCTGCGCTCTCTGTTTGTTAACATATTCCATTGTATTATTTATTATGCACGCAGACAAAAGAAAAGTGGACTGCCATCCATGCTAATTCGCAGGTATCGCCAAACACCTATATACACGCACGGATAGGCAGCCCACTGTATATGAGCTGTCTCCGTGCCTCGTGTATATTTGTTCAAATTGGCGATTTCAACGAATTTGAGGCACTTTTCAAATATGTCTTAATATGGCTAAATAAAGCCTTTGCAAAATTATAAAATATTATTGTATTAA
>ERZ1026985.270-NODE-270-length-11553-cov-3.760132_pt1 | contig 11553 bp, 5 predicted proteins | sample MGYA00519558_ERZ1026985 | MGnify/ENA primary metagenome ERZ1026985 (study PRJEB26926, sample SAMN06164799) | human gut metagenome | biome: ENVO:00009003; feature: ENVO:2100002; material: ENVO:00002003 | host: Homo sapiens | place: USA | collected 2012 ... | reverse complement strand
CGTAAGCCTTCGTCCAGGCATCCGCCGCATCCCGCCCCACCGCAGCACCGCAGGGATTCATATGTTTGAGTCCCACGCAGAACGGCTCATCGAACTCCCGCACGATCGCAAGGGCTGCGTTGGCATCCTGTATGTTATTGTAGGACATCTCCTTGCCATTAAGTTGCCGGGCATAGGCCAGCGAATAGGGCACCCGTTCGCCGCTGCGGTAGAACTTGGCCTGCTGGTGCGGATTCTCTCCGTAGCGGAGCGACTGAACCAGATCGAACTCCAGGAACAACTTCTCGTCGAGCCCCGCTTTTTCACGCATGTACGTAGCGATCATCGCATCGTACTCGGCGGTATGGGTATATGCCTTGGCCGAGAGCTGCAACCGCAATCGGGGAGTCGTATTGCCGTATCCTCTGATCTCCGCAAGGATCGTGTCATAATCCGCCGGGTCGCACACTACGGTCACGTCCTTGTAGTTCTTGGCCGCACTGCGCAACATCGAAGGTCCGCCGATGTCGATATTCTCGATCGCCTCGTCCATCGTCACCCCTTCGCGGGCGATCGTCTGACGGAAGGGATAGAGATTCACACACACCATGTCGATGAACTCGATGCCGTTCTCCCGCAACGCTTTCAGGTGGTTCGGATCGTCGCGGCGAGCCAGCAGGCCGCCGTGCACCTTGGGATGGAGCGTCTTGACACGTCCGTCGCAGATCTCCGGGAACCCCGTCACATCGCTGATGTTGATCACCTCCACGCCGCTTTCAGCCAACAGTTTCATCGTACCGCCGGTGGCGATCACCTGCCAGCCGAGCTCTCGAAGTCCGCGCGCGAACTCCACCACGCCGGTCTTATCGCTCACACTGATTAATGCTCTCATATTGCTAATTTATATAGGCAATCATATCTTTCAATATACCATTTCCGACGATCTCAACACCGAATCCGAGAGTCGCTTATTCGCGGTCCAATGACCGCATTTACCACTCCGCCTTCCCCTAATCCTTTCTCGAAAGGGACTCGGGTCGCTGCATTTCCAAAGAGGTACACTAAAGGATATGATCGCGTTAATATATACGTAGTTTTATCGTTTTCGACTCGCGGTCGCCGTTATTCACGGTATCCGACGATGTGTTTCCAGGTCCGAATCCGCACTAAACCGCGACGTTCCCGCGATCCTATTGCTCCGCAACCAACTTTGCCACCGTTTCCACATACAGCGGATGTTCGACGGCATGCACCCGGGCTTCCAGCTCTTCCGGATCGCTCCCCAGATACTCGAAAGCCCGCTGGGCGATGATCCGGCCCCCGTCGAGCTCTCCGTTCACATAGTGGATCGTCACGCCGAAGACCTTGACGCCGTAAGCAAAGGCATCGGCAATGGCATGCGCCCCCTTGAACGCAGGCAACAGCGAGGGATGAATATTGACGATCCGGTCGCGGTACGCCTCCAGCACCACATCGGAAAGGATGCGCATATACCCCGCCAGACAGATCAGCTCGACCCTTTCGGCCCGAAGCCTGCGGACGATCTCCCGTTCGTAGTCGGCTTTCGAAGGGTACTCTTTGGGGTTGAACGTAAAAGTCGGAATACCGTAACGGGCAGCCCGCTCGTTCACGAAAGCCCCCGGCTTGTCGCAGACCATGAGGGCGATGCGGGCCGCAATGCGCCCATCGGCACAAGCCGCAGCCAATGCTTCGAAGTTGGAGCCGTTTCCGCTGGCGAATACTGCGATCGTCTTCATCGCCCTATCGGATTTCCACGCCCGGACGATCCGTCGCCCGGCCGATCACCGAAGCTTTCTCGCCCTGTTTCTCCAAAATGGCAATCACTTCGGAAGCCTCATCCTGCGAAACCGCGATCACCATACCGATACCCATGTTGAAGATATTGAACATCTCGCGGTGAGCGATCTTGCCGTATTTCTCCAACAGGCGGAACACGGGCAGGATCTCCCACGTCCCCTCGTGAATCTCGATACCCTGGCCCTCGCTCAGGATGCGGGGAATATTCTCGTCGAAACCGCCGCCCGTGATATGACTGATGCCGTGCACGTTACAGGCTCGGATCACTTCGAGCACCTGTTTCACGTAAATTTTGGTCGGCGTCAGGAGCACCTCGCCCAACACACGGCCGTCCAATTCGGGATAAGCCTTGCGAAGATCCAGTCCTGCATCGGCAACCACCTTACGCACAAGGCTGAAACCGTTCGAATGGACACCGCTCGACGCGATACCCACCAACACGTCGCCCACACGCACCTTCGTACCGTCGATCAGGCGCGACTTCTCGACCACGCCGCACGTGAAGCCCGCAATATCGTACTCGCCGCCGGCATACATGCCCGGCATCTCGGCCGTTTCGCCGCCGATGAGTGCACAGCCGGCCTGACGGCAGCCTTCGGCCACACCCGCCACGATCGCTTCGATCTTCGCAGGCTCGTTGTGCCCCACGGCTACATAATCCAGGAAGAAGAGCGGCTCGGCCCCCTGCGCCAGCACGTCGTTCACGCACATAGCCACGGCGTCGATGCCGATCGTGTCGTGCTTATCCATCTCGAAAGCCAGCTTGAGCTTGGTTCCCACGCCGTCGGTACCGCTCACGAGCACCGGCTCCTTGACATTAAGCGCCGAGAGATCGAACATTCCGCCGAAGGCGCCGATGTTACCCATCACGCCCAACCGCGAGGTCGAAGCCACGTGTTTCTTGATGCGGCGCACCACTTCGTATCCGGCCTCGAGGTTCACACCGGCCTTTTCATAACTTTCCGCCATAACAATAGTTGGTTTTAGCTGTTTCCTGAATATTTCCACCCGATGTTTTCGAAATACGCATGCAGGACAGGTTCTTCCCTGACACCGCAGATCGAAAACGAAGCGGTTTGTTTAACATTTTTCTTTTTTGTTCGCCTCCTCGATCGTCCCGTAAAGCGACGTCGGATAATTGCCCGTGAAGCAGGCCATGCACAACTCGCAGCGATTGCCCGCCTTCAGCAAGGCATCGGGCGAGAGGTAAGCCAGCGAATCGGCTCCGATATACTCGCACGCCTCCGGAACCGACATGCGGGCGCACAGCAGCTCCTCGTACGTCGAAGTATCAACACCGTAAAAACAGGGATTCTTGAACGGAGGGCTGGCGATGCGGACATGAACTTCCGTGGCCCCCGCCTCACGCAACAGACGCACAATGCGCCGGGAGGTGGTACCGCGCACGATCGAATCGTCAATCAGCACCACACGCTGCCCCGAAACGATACCGCTCACCGACGAAAGTTTCATCCGCACGCCCTTCTCACGCATCGACTGCGACGGCTGGATGAAGGTGCGGCCGATGTATTTGTTCTTGATAAGTCCCATCTCGTAGGGAAGACCGCTCGCTTCGGCGTATCCCATGGCAGCGCTCAAACTCGAATCGGGCACTCCGACCACGATGTCCGCGTCTGCCGGCGCCTCCTTGTAGAGCAAGCGTCCCGACTCCTTGCGGAAGGCGTGCACGTTACGGCCCTCGATGTCGCTGTCCGGGCGGGCGAAATAGATATACTCCATCGCACACATCATATGGCGCTTGAACATCGAATAGTCGCTGCTGCGGATGCCGTGCCGATCGATCGTAACGATCTCGCCGGGCTCTACGTCACGCACGAATTCGGCACCCACCACCTCGAAAGCACAGGTTTCGCTGCTGACGACATAGCCGTCTCCCAACTTGCCGATCGAAAGGGGCCGCAGACCGTGTTTGTCACGGCAGGCATAGATGCGGTTAGCCGTCATCACCAGAAACGCGAACGCTCCTTCGAGCATATTGAGCGCCTCGATGATCGAATAGATACGGGGCCGGTTGTGGTTGCGTACCTCCTTTTTGATAAGATGGGCGAACACTTCGCTGTCCGAAGTGGACTGGAAAAGACTGCCCTTGTTCTCCAGGTAGTTGCGCAGCAGATCCGCATTGACGATATTCCCGTTGTGGGCCAATGCGAAATCACCCGTGTTATGATGGAACAGAAAAGGCTGTATATTCTCCGTCCCGCCGCCACCGGCCGTCGAATAACGGACATGACCGATGGCCATATCGCCCGCAAGGTTTGCCAGCTTGGCTTCGTTGAACACCTCCGTAACAAGTCCTTCGCCCCGAACACGCCGCATCGCCCCTTCCTTCGAAACGCTTACGATACCGCACCCTTCCTGCCCGCGATGTTGCAGGGAATGAAGGCCGTAGTAGGTCAGGTTAGCTGCGTCGGGCACTCCCACGACGCCGAAAACGCCGCACTCCTCGTGCAGCTCCCGGTCGCAGATCGGCTGCATTATGCTCTCTTTGTGCATCGGAACTTATTTGATTACTTTTTCCAGACGGGCCAGGATCTCCTCGTAAGCCTCGCGCACCTTACCCAAGTCACGACGGAAGCGATCCTTGTCGAGCTTCTCGTTGGTAGCCATATCCCACAGCCGGCAGGTATCGGGCGACACCTCGTCCGCCAGAACGATCTCGCCGTCCGACGTGCGGCCGAACTCGATCTTGAAGTCGATCAGGTTGATATTCATCTTGGCGAAAAGCTCCTTGAGCACCTCGTTGATCCGGGCGGTCATGGCATAAATCTGTTTCAACTCGTCATAGGTTACGACACCCAGCGCCACCGCATGATGATCGTTGATCAGCGGATCGCCCAGCTCGTCGTTCTTGTAACAGATGTCGAAAATCACGTTCGAAGGCTTCGTTCCCTCCTCGATACCCAGACGCTGGGCCATCGAGCCGGCGATGACGTTACGGACGATCACCTCCAGCGGAATGATCCGCACACGGCGGCACAACTGGTCGCGGTCGTTCAGGGTCTTCACGTAGTGAGTCTTGATCCCCTGCTTGTTGAGATATTCGAAGATCAGGGTCGAGATCCGGTTGTTCAGCACGCCCTTGTTCTCGATCGTGGCCTTTTTGATGTTGTTGAACGCCGTCGCCGCATCCTTGTAGTGAATCAGGATCATATCCGGATCGTCCGTCAGGAAAACCTGTTTGGCCTTACCCTCGTAAAGCATTTCGCCTTGTTGCATAGTGGTTGGTATTTTATAATTGTTATTTTGTTTTCCGGAAATAGTTCACCGCATTCGTGAAGATGTCCTGCACCTTCTCTCCGGCGATGTTCTTAAAGAGGTTCTCCCCGTAACGCTCCGTATGGCCCATCTTACCGAGTATCTGCCCGTCGCGGCTCACGATACCCTCGATCGCATAATACGATCCGTTGGGATTGTACGGGGCTTCGGCCGTCACGCGGCCTTCGGCATCGACATACTGGAACGCCACCTGCCCGTTCTCGAACAGCTCGCGGGCCAGAGGCTCGTTCACGACGAACTTGCCCTCGCCGTGGCTCGCGGCGATCGAATGGATATCGCCCACCGAGAAACTCGACAGCCACGGGGAGTTGGTCGTCGCCACGCGGGTCGAAACAATCTGCGACACATGACGGTTGATGTCGTTGCGGAAGAGCGTCGGCGACTCTTTGGTCACCAGGCCCAGCCGTCCGTAGGGCAGCAGGCCCGACTTGACCAGCGCCTGGAAGCCGTTGCAGATGCCCAGAATCAGGCCGCCCCGGTCGAGCAGACGATGTATTTCCTCCGAAATATCCTTGTTGTTCAGCACATTGGCAATGAATTTACCGCTGCCGTCCGGCTCGTCGCCCGCCGAGAAGCCGCCGCAGAGCACGAAGATATGGCACGCAGCGATCGCCTCCTTCATCCGGCGGATCGAGTCGAAAATAGCCTCCGCCGTCAGGTTGCAGAACACCTCGCTGCGCACTTCGGCACCCGCCCGGCGGAAGGCCTTCGCGGTGTCGTAGTCGCAGTTGCTGCCCGGGAATACGGGGATGAAAACCACCGGACGCTCGACCGCCTCGCCCGGATAGGTGAAGCTGCGGAGAGCCGGCATCGCCTCCATGACCGGCGCATGGTTGATTCCCTTATCGGGATAAACCGTCGCAAAGCGTTCGGTATTGGCCCGGTAAAGCTCTTCGAGCGGCATTTTTTCGCCGTTGATCGTGAGCGATTCCTCCGCCTCGGTATGTCCCAGCAACTCGGCGGCCGGGAAATCGAGCGGCTCGGTGCTCTCCACCACGATCGAACCGTAAGAGTTGTCGAACAACGTCGCTTCATCCACCTCGACATCGGCACCGATGCCGTTGCCGAAAGACATCTTGGCCAGCGCTTCCGCCACACCGCCGAAGCCGACGGCATAGCCCGAAACGATCTTGCCGGACTCGATAGCCGAACTTACGAAATCGAAATTCCGCTTCAACGCCCCGGTATCGGGCATATGGTTTTCGAGCGGGGTATGACGCACTAGGTAAATCGAATGGCCCGCCTTCTTGAAATCGGTCGAGATGACGCGTCCGGCATCGACAGTCGTAATACCGAAGGCCATCAGCATAGGCGGGACGTTGATCTGCTCGAAGGTACCGCTCATCGAGTCCTTGCCGCCGATCGAGGGCAGTCCCAGCTCGACCTGCATCTTCAGGGCACCGAGCAGCGCCCCGAGCGGCTTGCCCCACGTACGGGGCGACTTGGTCATGCGCTCGAAATACTCCTGATAGGAATAGCGCATCTTATCGTAGCGGGCACCCGCCGCCACGACTTTGGCCGCAGCGTCCACGACGGCATAGGCCGCACCGTGGTAGGGACTCCACGACGCCAGGAAAGGGTTGTAGCCGAAGGCCATAATGCTGGCCGTATCGGTATATCCGTCCGTCGGCAACTTCTGCACCGACACTTGTGTTTCCGAACGTTGCGTACGACCGCCGAAAGGCAGCAGCACGGTCGAAGCGCCGATCGTAGAATCGAACATCTCGATCAGCCCCTTCTGCGAGAGGACATTGTCGTCCGCCAGGTTCGCAAGCATCTTTTCGCGCAGCGTACCGCCCTTCACCTCGCGGCGGAAAGGATCGCGTTCCTCGACCGCACCGATCGCGGCCTGGGCATAGTGCTTGGCCCCTGCGCTGTCGATGAACTCGCGCGAAAGATCGACCACTAATTTGCCCTTGTTGTACATCCGCATACGGCGCGAGTCCGTCACGTCCGCCACATGGGTCACTTCGATATTCTCCTCGGCGCAGTAGCGCTTGAACTCCTCTTCGGCACTCGCTTCGATCACAACGGCCATACGCTCCTGCGACTCGCTGATCGCCAGCTCCGTCGCATTCAGACCGCTGTACTTGGTCGGCACGCGATCGAGGTAAATATCCAGGCCGTCGGTCAGCTCGCCGATGGCTACGCTCACACCGCCCGCACCGAAGTCGTTCGACTTCTTGATCAGGCGCGTCACTTCCGGACGGCGGAACAACCGCTCCAGCTTGCGCTCTTCGGGGGCGTTGCCCTTCTGCACCTCACTGCCGCACATTTCGAGCGACTTGTCGGTATGCTCTTTCGACGAACCCGTCGCACCGCCGACACCGTCGCGGCCCGTGCGGCCGCCGAGCAGCAGGACCACATCGCCCGGCACGGGGGACTCCCGGCGCACGTTTTCGGCTTTCACGGCACCGACCACGGCACCGACCTCCAGGCGTTTGGCCACATAGTCGGGATGATACACCTCGCGGACGTGGGTCGTGGCCAGTCCGATCTGATTGCCGTAGCTCGAATAACCGGCAGCGGCCTTGAGGCTGATGACGCGCTGGGGCAATTTGCCGGGCAGCGTTTCGCTTACGGGTTGATAGATATTTCCCGCACCCGTCACACGCATCGCCTGATAGACGTAGCTACGACCCGACAACGGATCGCGGATGGCACCGCCCAGGCAGGTCGAAGCTCCGCCGAAAGGTTCGATCTCGGTCGGGTGGTTATGGGTTTCGTTCTTGAATTGCAGGAGCCATTTCTCGGTCCGGTCATCGACGTCCACATCGACGAAAACGCTGCATGCGTTGTTCTCCTCGCTCACCTCCAGGTCGTCGAGCAGTCCCTTGCTGCGCAGGTAACGGGCACCGATCGTCGCCAGGTCCATCAGGCAGATGCTCTTGCCCTCGCGCCCCAGTTCGCGGCGGATTTTCAGGTAAAGCGCCAGCGTGCCTTCGATCTCGTCTTTCACGAACGACTCCTCGACCGTAATGTTCTCCAGCTCGGTCGTGAAGGTCGTATGACGGCAATGGTCGCTCCAGTACGTATCGAGAATCCGCAGCTCGGTTTCGAACGGATCGCGACCCTCTCTCCGGAAATATTCGACCACTTCGCGCAGGTCGTCGGCATTCATCGCCAGACCGTTCTTCTTGCAGTAGGCATCGAGTTCCGCATCTTCCATCTCCCGGAACCCGTCCAATACCGGCACCGGTTTCACGGGGGCGCTTTCCAAATCGTCCAGGACCCGCAAATCCTTCTCGCGCGACTCCACGGCATTGATATAATAGCGACGAATACGCTCCATCGTCTCCTTGGGAAGTTTCGAAGGGAAGATCAGCAGCTTCGAACTCTTGATCTTCACCTCGGCCGAAGGATCGATCAACCGCACGCAGTCCACGGCCGAAGCCGCTCGCTGGTCGAACTGTCCGGGCAGGCACTCCACAGCCAGAAAGCTGTTGCCGCCCAGATCGCACGAATCCGTCACGGCATCGGTAACCACCTCGCCGAAGACCCTGTAACGGCTCTTCTCCAGCAATTCGTCCGAAAAACCGAACAGGTCGTACACGTTCAGCAGCCGCAGGCCGTCGAGCGAAAGATTCAGGTTGGCATTCAGGTCGCGGAGCAGGCTCTCGGCCTCGACCCGGAATTCGGGGTATTTCTCAACGAAAATACGGTAACTCTTCATTATCTTATTTTTGACTTTATTTCACAAATCTGTCGGCCCACTTGGCGGCATACTCCTCGCCGGTCACACCGACGAAAGTCACGTGTCCCATCTTGCGCTTGGGCTTGGAAACGGTCTTGCCGTAAATATGGACATACACACCGGGGCGATTCTCCCGGGCAAGCGCCTCGGCCCGCTCCAGATCCTGTCCCAGGATGTTTTTCATCACGGTAGGGGCCTTCAGCTGCGGCTCTTCGAGGGGCATATCGAGCAGGTAACGGCACAGCTCCCGGAACTGATTGGTCGTCGAACCCTCGATGGTCCAGTGTCCGCTGTTGTGCGGGCGCGGCGCCATTTCGTTGAAATAGACCTCGTCTCCCTTCACGAAATATTCGATAGCCAGAATCCCCCGGTAACCGCAGTCGCGCATGAAACGCTTGCTCTGGGACACCATCCGCTCCCGCACCTGGTCCGGCATCTCCGCCGGCACGATGCACAGATCCAGAATACCGTCCTTGTGGATATTCCGCCCTACCGGGAAGCAGATCACGCGCTCTCCGTCCGACACCAGCACCACGCTGGCCTCGAAATCGAACGGGACGAACTCCTCCAGAATGCAGGGCACCGCGAGCAGTTCGCGGGCTTTCGCAAGGTCGGCCTCGCCGCGAAGCACCGCCTGACCGTGTCCGTCGTAGCCCAGCGTACGGGTCTTGAGCACGCACGGATAACCGATTCGCGCAATGGCCCGATGCAGCGACTCCTCGTCATCGACAGCCATGAAAGCGGGCGTCTTCAATCCATGATCGCAGGCATTGCTCTTCTCCCGCAGGCGATCCTGCGAGTCGAACAGAGGCCTGAACCCTTGTTTGATATTGTATTTTTGCTCGAGAGCCACCAGCAGATCGCCCGGCACGTTCTCGAACTCGTAGGTCACCACGTCGCTGCGGCGGCAAAGCTCTTCGAGCGCCGCCGGATCGTCGAACCGGCCCACGATCCGCTCGTCGCTGATCTTAAACGCCGGAGCATCCTCCGCCGGATCGAGGCAGATCGTCCGCGCACCCAGCAGATGCGCCTGCTCGATGATCATCAGCCCCAACTGGCCGCCACCGATAATTCCGATCGTCTTCACCGCACTCATCGGTCTAAAGTTCCGCTTTAAGTACATCCTCAGTCTGTTTTGCACGGAACATCTCCAGACGGGCCGCCAGCGCCTCGTCCTTCAACGCCAGGATCGACACGGCGATCAGGGCCGCATTCTTCGCCCCGTTGATCGCTACGGTCGCAACCGGCACGCCGCCGGGCATCTGCACGATCGAAAGCAAGGAATCCAGCCCGTTCAGGGCTCGAGATTTGACCGGCACACCGATCACCGGAAGTGCGGTCATACTGGCCACCATGCCGGGCAGGTGCGCAGCGCCTCCGGCTCCGGCGATGATTACCTCCAGTCCGCGCGACTTGGCCGTTTTGGCATACTCCACCAGCAGTTCGGGGGTGCGGTGGGCGCTCACCACCCGCTTCTCGAACTCCACACCGAATTGCGCGAGCGTCGCCGCAGCGTCGGACATAACGTCCCAGTCGCTGATCGAACCCATGATTACTCCAACTTTCATAGTAAGAAACGTACTAAATCAACCAAAAAAGAGCCGCTACGACAGAATTCGTCATAGCGGCAAGATTATATTGCTGCGGGAAGCCGATTCGTGCCCTCCTGCATAGTTCCGTCGATAAAATCCGATGCAGGAACGACACTGCACGCTCCGGCCGCACATCGAGCCGACAGCATCTGCTGTCGCTTTCGCCGGGTATGGTGCATCTGAATCCTTTCCATCGTTTCGGAAGTCGTAGCCGCCGACGGACCTGCGGCCCATCGCCTTTTACTCGCACAAAAGTACGAATAATTTCAACGACAACCTAACAATCCCGACAGTTTTATTTCGACATTGTATCGACAAAATCCGCTACCGGATTTTCGCCTCGCAATAAGCGCAGCGGCAGGTGTCTCCCGCTTTGACAAAAAGCGGATCGACATCCTCCGTAGCCGAAATACACCGGGAGTTGGGGCATTTCATACTCCGGTCTATGAACATCCCCTCGGCCAGGTCGGGGACTGCGGCGAGCTTCTCGCCTTCGGCCCATTTCAGCAACGTATAGATCAGAGCCATGCGCACGAACTTACCGTTCTCGACCTGCCGGAAATAGGCTGCCCGGGGATCGTTGTCCACCGCACGCGTGATTTCGTTCACGCGGGGCAGCGGATGCAGCACGATCATATCCGACTTGGCCGTGCGGAGTTTCGACGGATCCAGCACGAAACTGTCCTTCACGCGGTTGAACTCCTCTTCGTCGAGGAAACGCTCCTTCTGCACGCGGGTCATGTAGAGAATGTCCAACTCGGGCATCACCTCCTCCATCGTCGATACCTCGCGGAATTCCACCCCTTCGGTCTGGGTTTCGATCTCATGAAGCATATACTCGGGCAACCGCAGCTCGTCGGGGGCGATCAGCACCACCCGAATCCCTTCGTAGCGCGACATCGCCTTGATAAGCGAATGCACCGTGCGGCCGAATTTCAGGTCGCCGCAGAAGCCGATCGTCAGGTGATCCAGCCGCCCCTTCTCGCGCTTGATCGTCAGCAGGTCGGTGAGCGTCTGCGTCGGATGGCTGTGGCTACCGTCCCCGGCGTTGATGACCGGGATACCGGCATACTGCGAGCCGACCAGCGGCGCCCCCTCCTTGAAATGGCGCATGGCGATAATGTCGGCGAAGCAACGAATCCTGTCTCTTATACACATCTGACGCTGCCGACG
>ERZ1026985.196-NODE-196-length-12974-cov-4.893103_pt1 | contig 12974 bp, 13 predicted proteins | sample MGYA00519558_ERZ1026985 | MGnify/ENA primary metagenome ERZ1026985 (study PRJEB26926, sample SAMN06164799) | human gut metagenome | biome: ENVO:00009003; feature: ENVO:2100002; material: ENVO:00002003 | host: Homo sapiens | place: USA | collected 2012 ... | reverse complement strand
GGCAAGCTGCGCAAGCCCATCCTGCTCAAGCGCGGCCTTGCCAGCACGCTCAAGGAGCTGCTCATGAGCGCCGAGTACATCATGGCCGGCGGCAACGAGCAGGTCATCCTCTGCGAGCGCGGCATCCGCACGTTCGACGATTACACCCGCAACACGCTCGACCTCGCGGCCGTGCCCATGCTCAAGGAGCTGACGCACCTGCCCATCATCGTCGACCCGAGCCATGCGACCGGCATCGCCCGCCTGGTCGAGCCGATGGCGCTCGCCGCAACGGCCTGCGGCGCGGACGGCCTCATCATCGAGGTGCACAACGACCCCATGCACGCCCTGTGCGACGGCGCGCAGTCCCTGCGTCCGGAGGTCTACGACGACCTCGCCAAAAAGGTGCGCAGCGTCCGTGAGGTGATCGCGAAATGACGGTCGGCATCGTTGGCCTGGGCCTGATCGGCGGTTCTTTTGCCAAGGCGTATCACGAAGCGGGCGCGACCGTGCTCGCCTGGAACCGCAGCCGCAGCGTGCTCGATTTTGCCATAATGAGCGGCGCGGTGGACGCCGAGCTCACGGAGGACAACATTGCCGCGTGCGATCTTGTGCTCATCGCGCTCTACCCGGAGGCGACCATCGAGTGGTTTCGCCGCATGGCCCCGCACATCGGAGCGCACCCCGTCGTGCTCGACTGCGGCGGCACGAAGCGCACCATCTGCGCCGCGTGCTTCCCGATCGCAAAGGAACACGGCGTCACGTTCCTCGGCGGCCACCCGATGGCCGGCACGCAGTATTCCGGCTTCAAGAACGCGAAGGCGACCATGTACCACGGCGCGCCGATGGTCATCGTGCCGCCGGACTTTGACGATGTGCTGCTCTTCGACCACGTCAAGCAGCTGCTCCAGCCCGCGGGCTTTGCGCGCTTTTCCTTCACGACGGCGGAGGCGCACGACGAGATGATCGCCTTCACCTCGCAGATGGCGCATGTGGTCTCGAACGCATATATCAAGAGCCACACGGCGTCGCAGCACAAGGGCTTTTCCGCCGGCAGCTACAAGGACATGACCCGTGTCGCGTGGCTGAGCCCCGAGATGTGGGCCGAGCTCTTTCTGGAAAACAAGGACAATCTGCTCCATGAGCTGGACATGTTCATGACGCATCTGGGCGAGTACCGCGACGCGATGGCGCGCGACGACCTGCCCGCGCTCACGCGCCTGCTCGATGAGGGCCGTCGGCGCAAGGAGGAGGTAGACGGCCGATGACGACCATCCACGTGACTGCCTCGCGCGACTATGACGTGCTGGTGCAGCCGGGCCTGCTCGACGATGCCGGCGCGCAGATCGCGCGTGTGCTCGGCACGGGCCGCACGGCGGCCATCGTCGCGGGCGAGACCGTGGCGGGCCTGTATGCCGGGCGGCTCGCGGCGTCGCTCACGCGCGCGGGCTTTCGCGCCGTGACGTTCACCTATCCCGGCGGCGAGCACTGCAAGACGCTCGCCACCTATGCGGCGCTGCTGGACTTTCTGGCTGCGCACCGCCTGAGCCGCAGCGACCTCATCGTCGCGCTCGGCGGCGGCGTGACCGGCGACCTCGCGGGCTTTGCCGCCGCGACGTATCAGCGCGGCATCCCGTTCGTGCAGGTGCCGACGACGCTGCTGGCCGCCGTGGACTCCTCCGTCGGCGGCAAGACGGCCGTGAACCTCGCAAGCGGCAAAAATCAGGTCGGCTGCTTCTATCAGCCGAGCCTCGTGCTCTGCGACCCGGACACGCTGCGCACCCTCCCGCCGGAGGAATACCGCAACGGCTGCGCCGAGGTCATCAAATACGCCGTGCTGCGCAGCGAGCCGTTTTTTGACGCGCTGCGCGCAGAGCCGGTCAGCGCACAGGTGGAGCACGTCATCGCAACGTGTGTCGGCATGAAGCGTGACCTCGTCGCGGCCGATGAGTTTGACCGCGCCATCCGCCAGCTGCTGAACCTCGGCCACTCGTTCGGCCACGCGGTCGAAAAATGCAGCGACTACGCCGTGCCGCACGGCTGCGGCGTGGCCATCGGCATGGCCATCATCGCGCGCGCGGCCGCCAAACGCGGCATCTGCACGGATGATACCTGCGCGCAGATCCTCGCGCTCCTGCGGCAGTACGGCCTGCCGACGGAGACGGCGTTTACCCGTGACGCGCTCACGGACGCCGCGCGCTCGGATAAAAAGATCGCCGACGGCAAGCTGCACCTCATCGTGCCGGAGCGCATCGGCCGCTGCCGCATCGAGACGATCCCGGCGGCGGATATCCCCGCCTGGCTCGCGGACGGAGGCATTGCATGAATCAGACCGTTTCCCCCGGGCCGCGCACGGGCAGCGTGCGCATCCCGGCTTCGAAATCGCAGGCGCACCGTCTGCTCATCTGCGCTGCGCTCGGCGCGCAGCCCGTGGCGCTGCGGTGCGACGGCGTCTCGGCCGACATCGCCGCCACGGCGCGCTGCCTGTCCGCCCTCGGCGCGGACATCACGGACGACGGCGCGGGCACGCTGCGCATCGACCCCATTGCCGGGGAAATGCCCGCGCACGCAGACCTTTTCTGCGGCGAGAGCGGCTCGACGCTGCGCTTTCTGCTGCCGGTCGTGGGCGCGCTCGGCGCGGACGTGACCTTCCACATGGAGGGCCGCCTGCCGAAGCGGCCGCTGTCACCCCTCGACGCGGTGCTCACGGCGCACGGCATGACCATCCGGCGCGACGGCGCGCTGCTGCACGCCGGTGGCCGGCTGCGGCCCGGTGCCTACGCGCTGCCGGGCGACGTGTCCTCGCAGTACATCTCCGGCCTGCTCATGGCGCTGCCGCGCCTGCCGGGGGAGAGCACGCTCGCCGTGACGGGCCGGCTCGAGTCCGCGGGCTACATCGCCATGACGGAGGACGCGCTGCGCCTGTCCGGCATCCGCCTGCAAAAGCGGGAGCGGACGTACACCATCTCCGGCGGCCAGACGGCGCGCCTCCCGGCCCGGTGCCATGTGGAGGGCGACTGGTCGAACGCCGCGTTTTTCCTGTGCATGGGCGCGCTCTCGCCCGCCGGCGTCACGGTCACGGGCCTTGCGTCCGACTCGTCGCAGGGCGACCGCGCGGTGCTGGATGTGCTGCGCCGCTTCGGCGCGGATGTGCGCGAGACGCAGGATGCCGTCACCGTTCGGCGCGGCGCGCTGCGCGGCGTCACGATCGACGCCGCGCCCATCCCGGACCTGATCCCGGTGCTGAGCGTCGTCGCCGCGCTCGCGGACGGCCAGACGCAGATCGTCAACGCCGCCCGCCTGCGGCTCAAGGAGTCCGACCGGCTCGAGAGCACAGCTGCCATGCTGCGCGCGCTCGGCGCGCAGGTGGAGGTGCACGACAGCGGCCTGACCGTCACCGGCCGAAAGGTGCTCACCGGCGGCACGGTCGACCCGCAGCGCGACCACCGCATCGCCATGGCGGCGGCGGCCGCCGCCAGCGGCTGCACCGCGCCTGTCACGGTGCGCGACTGCGCCTGTACCGACAAATCCTACCCCCGCTTCTGGACGGATCTTTCCGCGCTGAAAACCGTTCCCGCGGCGGAAAATACAGATCTTGAATAAGGAGCTTGACCATGGAACTTAGTGATTATCGCCAGCAGATCGACGGCATCGACAGTCAGCTGCTCGCTCTGTTTTACCAGCGCATGGAGGTCGCGGCGCAGATCGCGGGCTACAAGAAGGCGCACAATCTCCCGGCGCTCGATGCCGGGCGCGAGCGCGCGAAGCTGCAGCAGATCGCGGACGCTGCGCCGGAGGACCTGCGCGAATACGCCGTGTCGCTCTACTCGCTCATCTTTGAGCTCAGCCGCAGCTGCCAGAACCGGCTGCTCGGCGTCACGAGTCCGCTGACTGCCGAGATCGAGCAGGCCATCGCGCGCACACCGCAACTGTTCCCGGAGCACCCGGCCGTCGCGTGTCAGGGCGTGGAGGGCGCGTATTCCCAGCTCGCGTGCGACCGCCTGTTCACGATGCCGAACGTGTTTTACTGCGCCACGTTCGAGGCGGTGTTTGCCGCCATCGAAAAGGGCCTGTGCCGCTACGGCGTCATCCCGCTGGAAAACAGCACGGCCGGCTCCGTCAACGCCGTGTACGACCTGATGATGCAGCACAACTTCCGCATCGTGCGCAGCGTGCGCCTGAAGATCGACCACTGCCTGCTGGCCAAGCCCGGCACGAAGCTCTCGGACATCAGGGAGATCTACTCGCACGAGCAGGCCATCAGCCAGTGCGGCCGCTTCCTGCAGAGCCTGCCGGGCGTGACGGTCGTGCGCTGCGAGAACACTGCCGTGGCCGCCAAGCGCGTGGCCGAGTCGGGCCGCGCGGACGTCGCGGCGCTCTCGTCGCGCGCGTGCGTCGGACTCTACGGGCTCGAGAGCCTGGCCTCCTCCGTGCAGGATCAGGGCAACAACTACACGCGCTTTATCTGCATCGCCAAGGATCTCGAGATCTATCCCGGCGCCGACCGCACGAGCCTCATGATGGTGCTGCCGCACAAGCCGGGCTCTCTGTACAAGGTGCTCTCGCGCTTTTACGCGCTCGGCATCAACCTCAACAAGCTCGAGAGCCGTCCGCTGCCGGAGCGCGACTTTGAGTTCATGTTCTACTTCGATCTCGAGACGTCGGTCTATTCGCCGCAGTTCCAGCAGCTCATGGGCGAGCTGCCGGGCCTGTGTGAGGAATTCTCCTACCTCGGCAGCTACCGAGAGGTGGTGTGATGATGCGGTGCGGACTTCTGGGCGAAAAGCTCGGCCACAGCTACTCGCCGGCCATCCACGCGCAGCTCGCTGACTATGCCTACGGGCTCTATGAGGTCGCGCCGGAGGACCTGCCGGCGTTTTTGACCGGCGGCGATTTCGACGCGCTCAACGTGACCATTCCGTATAAAATGGCGGTCATCCCGTACTGCGCCGAGCTCTCGCCGATCGCGCAAAAGCTCGGCAGCGTGAACGTGCTCGTCCGCCGGGCGGACGGCACGCTCTATGGCGACAATGCCGACGCCTTCGGCTTCGAGTACCTCGTGCGTCACAGCGGCATCGACGTCGCGGGGCAAAAGGCGCTCGTGCTCGGCAACGGCGGCGCGTCCGCGACCATTCAGACCGTGCTCGAGCAGCTCGGCGCGCGCGTGACGGTCATCTCCCGCCACGGGCCGGATAACTACGACAATCTCGACCGCCACGCCGACGCGCGCGTGATCGTCAACACCACGCCGGTCGGTATGTACCCGAACACGGGCAGGGCCGCCGTCGACCTGCGGCAGTTTCCGCAGTGCGCGGGCGTGCTCGATATCGTCTATAACCCCGCGCGCACGGCGCTGCTGCTGCAGGCGGAAAGCCTCGGCATCCCGTGCGCGGGCGGGCTGTACATGCTCGTGGCGCAGGCCAAGCGCAGCTGCGAGGTGTTCACCGATACGGTCATCGACGACGCGGAGATCCTGCGCATCCACCGCCTGCTGCGGCAGGAGATGGAAAACATCGTCCTCATCGGCATGCCCGGCAGCGGCAAGAGCACCATCGCGGCGCTGCTTGCCGAGCGGCTGCACCGCCCGGTGCTCGACAGCGACGCGCAGGTCGTCGAGACGGCGGGCATGTCCATCCCGGACATTTTTGCCGCCGGTGGAGAGGACGCCTTCCGCGCGCGGGAGACGGCCGCACTCGCCGAGCTCGGCAAGCGCTCGGGCGCGGTGCTTGCGACCGGCGGCGGCAGCATCTGCCGCGAGGAAAATTACCCGCTCCTGCACCAGAACGGCACGATCTTCTGGCTTCAGCGCGACCTCGCGCTGCTGCCGAAGGACGGCCGCCCCATCTCCCAGCGCAGCGACCTCGCCGCGCTCTACGCGCAGCGTGCGCCACTGTACGCCCGCTTCGCCGACGCGGTCATTGACAACAACGGTACGCCGGAGGAGACGGTGCGCAAAATTCTGGAGGTGCTGGCATGAAGTTTCTCGTCATCAACGGCCCGAACCTGAACCTGCTCGGCCTGCGTGAGCCGGCCATTTACGGCAGCCGGAGCTTTGCCGCGCTGCAGGATTTCATCCGCGCATCCGCCGCCGATGCGGGCGTAGAGGTCGACCTGTTCCAGTCCAACCACGAGGGCGCGATCGTCGATGCCATTCAGGCGGCCTACGGCACGGCTGACGGCATCGTCATCAACCCCGCTGCCTATACGCACACGAGTGTCGCCATTCTCGACGCGCTCAAGGCCGTGGCCCTCCCGGCGGTGGAGGTGCACCTGTCGGACGTCAGCGCCCGGGAGGATTTTCGCCAGATCTCCTATGCCGGCATGGCGTGCGTGAAAACATACATGGGTCTCGGCTTCGAGGGCTACCGTCAGGCCATTTTGTACCTGAAACAGTATCTGGAGGAGGCAAACGCATGATCTCGAAACAAATGGTCGCCTGGGGCGAGAGCGGCTCTTCCATCCGCGAGATCGCGGCCTACGGCGAGCGCCGCGCGGCCGAGATCGGCCCGGAAAACGTCTATAACTTCGCCATCGGCAACCCGAGCATCGACCCGCCGGACTGCGTGCAGGAGGCGGTCGAGCGGCTGCTGCACACCGTGCCGCCCACGCAGCTGCACGCCTACGCGCCCGCGCCGGGCATGGCGTCCGTGCGCGAAAAGGTCGCGGCTTACCTGACGGACACCTTCGGCGAGGCGTACCGCGCGCAGGACATTTACATGACCGACGGCGCGTCGAGCGCGCTGGCCATCCTCACGCGCGCGCTCATGGGTCCGGGGGATGAGGCCATCGTGTTCGCACCGTACTTCCCGGAGTACGCCGTCTATGCCGAGGCGGCGGGCGGCAGCGTGCGCGTTGTGCCGTGCCGGGCGGACACGTTCGCGCTCGATCTCGATGCGCTCGCGGCCGCGGTGACGGAAAAGACCGCGCTGCTCATCCTGAACTCGCCGAACAACCCCTCCGGTGTCGTCGTCTCGCGCCCGGAGCTCGAGGCGCTGGCAGCGCTCCTGCGCGAAAAACAGGCCCGGTACGGCCACCCGATCTACATCATTGCCGACGAGCCGTACCGCGAGCTGGTCTACGGCGGGGTGGAGGTGCCGTTCCTGCCCGCGATCTATCCGAACGCGATCTACTGCTATTCCTACAGCAAGACGCTGTCCCTGCCCGGCGAGCGCGTGGGCTTTCTCGCCCTGCACCCGGCCATGGACGATTACGCCGCCGTGCACGCGGCCGTGCTCGGCGCGGGGCGCGCGCTGGGGTATGTGTGCGTGTCGTCGCTGTTCCAGCTCGCCGTGGCCGAGTGCCTCGGCCAGACGGCGGACATCGCGGCCTATGCCGCCAACCGCGAGCTGATCTACGGCGCGCTCACGGACATGGGCTATGCGTGCGCGCGGCCGGACGGCGCGTTTTATCTCTTCCTCAAGTCGCCGGAGCCGGACGCCCGGGCGTTTTGCCGCCGCGCGATGGACTATGACATCCTGCTCGTGCCGGGCGATGATTTCGGCTGCCCCGGCTATGCGCGCCTGGCCTACTGCGTGGCGCGCAGCCAGCTCGAGCGCTCGCTCCTGGCGTTCCGCAAGCTGGCCGGGAGCTACGGCCTGACCAAATAAATTTCGCAGACAAAAACGGCGTCCCCGAGCCCTCGGGGACGCCGTTTTTGCGCGGATGGTGTCAGGCGTACATGGCGTTGGTGTTCATATAGTCATAGATGACCTTGCCATGGTGCTGCTCCTGCTTTTGAATGTCGTTGAGCACGCTGCGGGCGTTGGCATCGCCAAACTCGAACACGCACGTGTCGTACAGGTGCGAGGCGTGCTTTTCCATTGCGAGCACGTCCGTGCACAGGTAGCAGTCGTTTTGTTTTTGCGGGGTCTCGGTGTTGTTGTAGGTCGCCGTGAACGTCGTCGGCATGGTCGCGGAGTCCGCCGGGGCGGCGACGGTGCCGCCCTCCATCTGCGTGATCGCGTCGAGATGCTGCTGCTCGACCTGCGCGATCTGCTCGAACAGGTTTTTCAGCTGCGGGTCGTTGGCGCAGGCGGCGTGGCGGTTATATTTGTCCACGCACAGCTGCTCCTGCCCTTTGAGATCTTTGAGTAAACTGGCCTCTTTTGGGGTCAACTGCATAAATATCACCTCAGTGCCAGTATGCCCACCGGCGCGGCGGGACATACACCGGCGGAAAAAAACCGGTGGCGTCCGCGCGCAAAATCGGTTATAATCGGGCTGACCCTATGGAAAAGAGAGATGCAGCTATGGCAAAGATTTTTGATATTTCGGACTTTTCCGCGCCGGAGCTGGACGTGTACGCCCGCCTGACGGAAAACCAGCTCGTCAACCGCGCCGACCCGGCAAACGCCCTCTTTATCGCCGAGAGCCCGCTCGTGATCGGCCGCGCGCTCGACGCGGGGTGCGTGCCGGTGTCGTTTTTGATGGAGCGCCGCCACGTGGACGGCAAGGCGCGCGAGATCCTGGCGCGCTGCCCCGCGGACATCCCGGTCTATGCCGCCGAGCTCGACGTGCTCACGCAGCTGACAGGCTTTCATCTCACGCGCGGCATGCTCTGCGCCATGCGCCGCCCGGCACTGCCGGAGGTCGCCGTCCTGTGCGCCAACGCTGCGCGCGTGGCCGTGCTGGAAAACGTGATGAACCCGACGAACATCGGCGCGATCTTCCGCTCGGCGGCGGCGCTCGGCGTGGATGCCGTGCTGCTCACGTCGGCGGGCAGCGACCCGCTCTACCGCCGCGCCGTGCGCGTGAGCATGGGCACGGTCTTTCAGGTGCCGTGGACGTACCTGCCTGAGGACGGCGACTGGCAGCAGACGCTGCACGCCCTCGGCTTTCAAACGGCGGCCATGGCGCTGCGGGACGATTCGCTGCGCATCGACGACAAGCGCCTGCGCGCCGTGCCGCGCCTTGCCATCGTGCTCGGCACGGAGGGCGACGGGCTGGCCGCCCGCACGATCGCCGCGTGCGATTACACGGTGCGCATCCCCATGACGCACGGGGTCGATTCGCTCAATGTGGCCGCGGCGAGCGCCGTCGCGTTTTATCAGCTCGCGCTGCTGCGCGGCTGAGGTGCAGCGGATAAAAAATCCGGCTTCCAACACGGAAGCCGGATTTTTTGTTGTTTTCAGACGTCGAACCGGTCGTAGTTCCCGGCGCAGTCGAGGCACAGCTTCTGCCCGCCGACGAGGCGGATCCAGTTGGCGCCCGTCACCTCACCGCAGCACGCGCACGGGTAGGAGTCAAATAATTTGGCCGGCTCTGGCAGCGGGATGGTCGCCGGCTTGACGTCGAACAGGTCGGCCGGTTTCTGCGCCTGATAGTAGGCGAAGGATTCTTCGCGCGTCATCCCCTCCGGCCGCGGCCGGAGCACCAGGCGCACGGACTTGCCCGTGGCACGGTTATAAAACGAGAACGCCTGTTTGCCGCGCATATGAAACAGCAGGTTGCCCTTGCCGATGCTGCACCCGAGCAGCGCCTGAATGGCGTCCACGCCGCAGGCGTCGTTTTCCGCGATGCACACGACCTGCTCGTCGCCGGAGAAGGACAGCTCCAGCAGCTCGGCGGCGTAGCACGCGGCCTTATATCCGATCGTCAGCCCGCCGCAGGCGTGGCCGTGAAATTGTACGCAGGTTTCCCAGTTGGTCATGATCTTGTCTCCTTTTCTTCGTCATCAATGAGCACGAGCCTGTGCCCCTGCACGTCCACGATGCTGCCCGTCACGCCGTAGACGTCCCGCAGGGCGTCGGCGTCGAAGATCTCCGCGCCGCCGTAACGGTACACCTCGCCCTCGCGCAGCAGCAGAAAGCGGTCGCAGAACCGCAGCGCGAGGTTCAGGTCGTGGATGACGATCATCGCCGTGAGATTCTGCTCGCGGCACAGGTCGCGCGTGATCTGCAGCACCTGATATTGATTGCGGATGTCGAGATTGCTGGTCGGTTCGTCCAGCAGCAGGAGCGTCGGCTCCTGCGCCAGCGCGCGGGCGAGCATGACCTTCTGCCGCTCGCCGCCGGAGAGCCGGTTGAGGAACCGGCCGCGCATGTCCTCCAGATTCAGATAGCGCATGGCCTCGTGCACGACATGGTGGTCGTGCTCCGTCACGCCCCAGGTCATGTAGGGCCGCCGTCCGAGCATGACCATGTCGTGCACGGTCATCTGTGTGTCGGGCACGTGCTGTGCCACGAAGGCTACGCGTTTTGCGATCTCCCGGTGGGAGAGCGTGAGCAGATCCTCACCGTCGATACGGCAGTGCCCACTGTCAGCCGTGAGGATACGGTTCATGCACTTGAGCAGTGTGCTCTTGCCGACGCCGTTGTTGCCGAGTACGGCCAGAAAGTGCCCGGTCTCCAGTTCAAAGCTCACATCGCGGAGGATTGGCCGCCCGCCCTTATAGTGATAGCAGAGATGGTCCACACAGATCATGTCCGACCCCTCCCCTTGAACAGCAGGTACAAAAACAGCGGGCCGCCGAGAAACGCCGTCAGCGCGCCGATCGGCAGAATGACCGGCATGATGATCACGCGCGCGGCCAGATCACTCAGCAGCAGCAGCGCCGCGCCGGCGAGCACGGAGCCGGGGATGAGATAGATATAGTTGTTGCCGACGACCATGCGCACGATGTGCGGCGCAACGAGACCGATGAAGTTGATGAGGCCGACGTGCGACACGATCACCGAGCAGACAAAGCACGTGAGCACAACGTTCGTGAGTGTCAGCCGCCGCACATGGATGCCGAGACTCAGCGCCGTCTCCTCGCCGGAGAGCAGGGCGTTATAGTCCCAGCGGTGCAGGTAGCAGTAGCCGATCAGCAGCAGTACGGCCAGCGCCATGCCGCGCAGGGACTGCCAGTCCGTGCTGCCGAGGTCGCCGAACGTCCAGAATACGAGCGACGAGAGCGCGACCTCGTCGGCAAAGTATTGCAGCAGCGTGGTCGCGCCGGTCAGCATGGAGCTGATGGCGACGCCCGCGAGCACGATGCCCTCCGAGGAGATCTGCTTGAACTGGCTCAGCCCCAGAATGACGGCCGCGACAAGCAGCGAGCCGAGAAACGAGCACAGCGGAATAGCCCAGCTGCCGGCCTGGCTCAGGCCGAGACCGATGATGGCGACGGCTGCGCCGAACGTCGCACCCTGCGACACGCCGAGCGTAGAGGCCGAGGCGAGCGGATTGCGCAGCACGGCCTGCAGGATGCACCCGGCCAGCCCCAGTCCCGCGCCGGCGACCATGGCGGTGCAGATGCGCGGCAGGCGGTTATTGCGGATGACGAGATTGATCTTCGCGTCCGACGCCCGGCCGAAGATGCCCCGGATGAGCTCGGCGGCGGGCGTGTTGTAAGACCCGGCGCGCAGCGACAAAAAGAACGCGAGCGCCAGAATGGCCGTCAGCAGAACCAGAAAGCGGATGCTTCTGGCGCGGTTGCGGCTGTAGTCGGAATCGTGCGGCTTACTCGCCGAGTGTGATGGCACGGAATGCATACCCGGCCTCCTTCAGATCGGGATAGGGGTTGGAGCCGAGCAGCTCCGTAAAGATCTCGCCGGCCTTGGCCTCGGGGTCAATGTCGGCAAACTGCTCCGGATACAGCACGCAGGCGGCATAATAGGCGTCGGCCAGCGCCGTCTCCAGATTGGAGGCCGAGGAGCGGAACGAGATCTGCGAGTAGACCTTTCCGCTGCGTACGGCGGTGAGGCTGTTATAAAATGCAGGATTCGCCTGATAATCTTCGTTGATCAGGGGCATACCATTAAAGTCCAGGAAGATCACGTCCGGGTCCCAGGCGAGCACCTGCTCGGTGTCGATGTTGAACGCGCCGGTCTGCCCGGTCGTGTCGGCGAGGTTTTTGGCGTGGATGAGCGCGAACGGGCCGTAGCCTGCCTCCGTGCCCTCAAAGCCGTGCTGCCCCTTGAAGGACACGCCGCCGACATAGACGGACGGCTTCTGATCGTCTGCAATCTTGGCCGTGCGCGTGTCGAGGTCGGTCTGGATGCCCTTGAGGTACTTGGTCAGCTCTTGCGCGCGCGTTTCCAGCCCGTAGAGCTCGCCGAGCAGACGGATGGTCTCGTAGGCGGCGTCATCGAGCGTGGTGTCGCTGCCGGGCACGACAAAGACCGGGATGCCGGTCTTCGCGCTCAGCTCGTCCGCATCGCACGAGGCGTAGGCGCTCATGACGATGACCTGCGGCGCGACGTCGATGATCTGCTCCACATACGGCTCGCCGTTCGTACCGGTGACGGGCAGATCCTTGAATTTGTCGAAGTTCACGTAGTTATACAGGCGGCTCATGCCGGCCTTGGTCTCGTAGTCCTCCACGCCGACCACGCGGTCAGCCGCGCCGACATAGCAGCTGTAGCGCAGCGCGCCGACGCCGACGCACACGACGCGGTCCACCTGTTTGGGGACTTCCACGGTGCGGTTTTTGCTGTCGGTGAGCGTGCGCACGTCGCCGGAGGCGCCGTCGTTCGTTTTTACGCCGCAGGCCGTGCAGGCCAGCAGCGTCAAGACTGCCAGCAGCAGGCAGATCCATCTTCGATTTCGCATAGTGCGTGTATCCTCTCTTCCTGTATTTCTCCGTTTCGGAGCATTGTCATTAGTATAACGGACGGCGGCCGAAACTGTAAGCCCCCGTAGGGGATGAAAATATGCGCAGATTTTTCATGAAATATTTGCTGACAGTCGCACGGAAAACGTCTGCTTATCAACGCGAGATACGAAATTTGGTGAAAAACGCGCTGCAAACTGCGGTGTTTTACAATTTTACACGCATTTTACATAAGCGCTCTTTTCGTTTTTACATCCCCTGCTTATCCTGTGAAGCGTAGGAAACAAAAAACCAAAATCAAAATCGAAGTTCGAAAGGAGCACTTCATCTTGAAAAAGATCATTACTGTTTTGTGTGCTGCCGTCATGGCGCTCTCGCTGTTTGCGGGCTGCGGCCAGAAGGCGGATGATAACAACACGGCCGCTGCCGGCGGCACGGTCTCGACCGACGGTTCCACCTC
>ERZ1026985.184-NODE-184-length-13208-cov-5.948833_pt1 | contig 13208 bp, 10 predicted proteins | sample MGYA00519558_ERZ1026985 | MGnify/ENA primary metagenome ERZ1026985 (study PRJEB26926, sample SAMN06164799) | human gut metagenome | biome: ENVO:00009003; feature: ENVO:2100002; material: ENVO:00002003 | host: Homo sapiens | place: USA | collected 2012 ... | reverse complement strand
TCTCGCATTGTGAGAAAGAGAATCTCGTCATTTTAATGATGAGAGTACGTCAAAATATAAGCCGTCGCAATAGATTGAGCCCAATTATAAATAGATGTTGTATGCATTCCTTTGATATTCTTATTTCTTAAACAATATGTTTTAGTTGAATCCACAGGCAAATAACCACATAGTTCACTTTGTCGAACTAAAGCATTATGATAATTCTCTTTAGACACTTCATTATCGGAAGTATACATACCGGCATCTAGATAAGCGTCTAGTTGTTCATCACTCAAACGACCAAAGTTATTTGTGGCACCCGTTCTTAAGATAAAGTTAATGCCTGTATCGTCTGGTGAGCCATAAGAGAAACCTAGATATGTTGCATCCCAACTATCTGTTTGTGCATCATCCTGTACAGTATTGATGACTGTATTAAATTCAACTGTATTGGCTTTAAAATCAATACCAATCGCATTTAAACATTTCTGTAAAACCGGAATTAAAGAATCCAAAGAATCCTTATCCTTATTTGCCAAAAAACGAACCGTTAATTTTTCACCATCTTTATAACGATATCCATCCTCTGCCAATGTATATCCTGCATCCTCTAAGATTTGATTGGCCTTTTCAACATCATAATCATAATAAGTGACACCATCCACTTTTTCTTCATTACGAATCATTTTCCCATTATTTAAAGAAACAGGATTTCCAAAAGTACCAGGCTTATAAGCCATACCATCAATTTGATAGTAATTATCAATATATTCTTGCGCATTAAATCCATATCCGATGGCTTTTCTTATCACAACATCACTACAAGCTCCCGCATAAGAGTTAAAGATAATAAAACTTTCACGATCACTCGGATAAGAATCAACAGACAAACTCTTATTCTTTTGTACAGATTTAATTTTATTTGCCTCAATCACATCCGGAATATAGTCCACCGTTCCATTTTCCAATTCTTTGACTTCTGTTGAAGTATCTGTCTTTTTGATCATAATCTTAGAAATTTGATACTGTCCTTTTTTCGCCTTAAACTTTGAATTTGAAACTAAACTAGCCCCACTTGTCTTCTCAAACTTCTTTAATACATAAGCACCCGTTCCAATTGGCTTACTATTCTTCTTTTCAATATTTTCTGTTTTTCCTTTTTTATAATTTAAATATTCTGAACTACAAATCTTCTGTGTTCCAAGTGTAGAAACCGCATCGATTCTAGGCTTATCCAAATGGAAAACAACTGTATAGTTATCTGGTGTTTCAACCCCAGTAAAGCTAGATGCATCTGCATCATGATATTCACTATAACCATCTAAAAAATCAACGTTGTTCGCAAAACGACCTGTATAGCTTGGATCAGCCATAACGGTAAATGTTGTCTGCACATCTTTTGAAGTAAACTTGGATCCATCACTAAACTGGATGCCTTTCTTTAATTTAAATGTCATTGTTTTTCCATCTTCACTGATTTCAGGTAAGGACTTAGCCAAATCTGCAACTAACTCTCCTTTTTTGTTGTATTTCAACAACCCTTGATAAACCAAATCAACGACATAAGAATCATTTGTCGTTTGATAATACATGGGCGAAAAAGTTCCGTTCATTTCTGAACTCAACCCAACTGTCAACACTTGATCATTACCTGCAGCTTTTGCACTACATCCACACATCAATAAAGCCATTCCACATGCTAATAATTTTTTATACATTCTCTTTTACCTCCTAATTATTTATTCTTTGTACCACCACCAGTCAGCTAACACTTTTCATCACTCTCCTTATAAATAAAAAATCCTGCATCAAATTAAAAATTTGACACAGGACAGAATATCAAAATAATCTGCGGTACCACCTGAATTGGTATAGTTATACCCACCTCTAGAATGCCGTCACATTCGATCCATTTAACGCACGGAACACGTCGCAGCTACTCAGAAATACTTTTCACCTTGCCCTTGAAAGTCCATTTGCTAAGTCGTAATAATCTAGCTTCCACCCTGACTAGAATCTCTTTATATCCGGTTCTTAGTTTGATCTCTTTCGCATCAGTTGCCTATAGAATACACCTGATAAAGCACATTTTCAATAGCTTTTTCAAATTATTTACATTTTCTTACATTAAAGATTGTTCTGTTCTACCAATAATATCGTCTTGCGTCTTTTTAGAAAGCACATTAAAGAAAGCACTATATCCGGCTACACGAACAATTAAATCCTTATGTTTTTCAGGGTGCTTCTGTGCATCAATCAAAGTTTCTTTAGAAACAATGTTATATTGCACGTGATATCCATGTAAACGATTAAAGAAAGTTTTAATCAGCAATTCTAATTTTTGTCGATTTTCTTCAGTCGACAACATTTGAGGTGTCATTTTTTGATTTAGCAGAACGCCACCCGTAATTTTATTTGTACGAAGCTTAGACACACTTTTAAACACAGCTGTAGGTCCATTTTTATCGCTATTATGCGCTGGACTGCAACCTTCTGCCAAAGGTTCGAATGCATTTCGTCCATCTGGCGTAGCCATCGTTGACATACCTTGTCCAACATTCGCACTAATTGAAGAAGTTCCTGCGTAACGAATTCCGCCAATTGGTCCTCTATTATAACGTGTATTTGGATATTTTTCGATTTCTTCAATATAAGAATCATAAGCTTCCACAATTAACTGATCGACATAATCATCATCATTTCCATATTTTGGAGCTTCACGAATCAACATTTCCTGAATTTTTTTGTTTTCAGGTGATGAAAAATCATCTAAGATTGCATTCCAAAGCTCTTGTCTTGTGATTTTCTTTTCTTCATACACTAACTTCTTTATAGCTGCCAAACAATCTGCCATGTTCGCAATTCCTACTTGAAGTCCTGAAATAAAATCATAGACCGCTCCACCTTCTTTGATTGTTTTGCCTCTGGCAATACAATCATCTGTCAAAGCCGAACAAAGAATGTCTGGCACATCTCTTTCAGAGGCCTTATCAATTACATTTTCTACAATAACACTATATCGAGTAATTTCCCTTATTGTTTTATCCCATGCTTTTAAAAGTTCTTCATAACTTTCCATTTCCGTAAAATAGCCATATCCTTTTGTAAAACGTTTATTACTTGTAAGATCCACACCGTTATTCATCGTACACAAAAGCATTCTTGGAAAATTGATATAAGACATTCCCGTACAACGGTAACCCCATTTACCTGGAACTGCTGTTTCTACTGTATTTTCCCCTTTAATTACTTCCGTTTAGATGCTCGAAAACCGCATGTTTTCGTTTATTTTTCCCCGTTATTCACTTCCCTTTCCGAAATTCACTATGGAAATGAGAGCTTTTGTATCAGGGAACCTCTGATTCCAATTTCCCACAATCTCTTTTGATTTTTTACCCCGGCAGCAAATTTCTTTTCCTGAAGGCTGGTTTGGTTTTTCGGGTATTTAAAAACTGATTGGAATTAGGTACTTGACCAATGTGCCTGTAAATGCTGATCGTTAAATAACTGGTTGGAGCTTAATGAAAGAAAAGCCTCGTTTGACTCCTATGCACGATTGAAATAATTAAAACCTATTCATTGTCATTGCCATGACCAGCATATTGACCATTATTTGGATTGCATTGGTTTGCGTGATTATTCAAGTTAGTCTTGTATGCATTGTTGTTTGGATTATGCTGATTGGCATAATTATTAATCTGTGCTTGTGTGTGAGTACGTCCGGATACTCCACGCCCTCTGCTTTTACTCATATAAAATAATCTCCTTTCTATGTATTTCTGCAATCAATTTTGCCTGCAACAGCAATATAAATGATTGAGTTATTAACACTTACCCTATATATGTCAGAATATCGATTTGATTTTTCGCTTTTTCACAAAAAAAGAAACCAGCTTTCGCCAGTGTCTTAATCTTACGAACACCTTATCATCTCTCTTTTGAAATAATTTGTCACAATGTGTTGGGGAAATCAATGTGTCAGAAAATCTGCGATGTAGAAAAAGGCCCGCCAAACCGGCAGACCTTCCTCTTTAAAAGCGTTTACTTATTCACATACTTTGTTGCTTCGTCACGAGAAAAATTGAATTTTTCCATAACTTTTTCAATAATAGCTTCACTTGAAATGCCGAACTCTTCAAGCGAAGATACTAAAATCTTTATGGAATTGATTCTTTCTTCCGCTACTGCTTTTTCCATTACATCACACATCTTAATGTCCTCCTTCTTTTCTGCTTCAGAAAATTTTACATTATACCTGTCGTCTCCGGTCAGCACCTGCAGAAGTTTCAACATTTCGTCTACATGCTTTATTTTGTGCTCATCCGGCACATAGTCTTTGTTTTTCCTTTTCTGAACAAAGAAATCTGCAACTATTCGAAAATCACTTTGGAACATCTGCACCGTTTCATCATCTAAAAAAGCAATGTTAAAGATATTTGCCTTGTAGTCATTTACATATGGCTCCAGTTCCTTTGGAATATCAATAACCCCTTTCAGATTATGAGGTGATGACCATTTTTTCATCCCAAAGTGAAGTACCAGTGACACGACCGGAACAATGGGATTCTCATCATTTTCCGACAACAGCTGCCGTCGGTAAGAAGCTCCATCGTAGCTAAAAACTCTTAATGGCATATATTTCTCTTCTGCAGTCTGGTTTTCCAGTCCGCAGATTGCAACAAGAACGTTACCATCCTGCCAATATTTGGCTACATCCCTTTCCTGTTCATGCAGTTTGCCTGCCTCGGCTTTATACTGTGATTTTACCTTTGTTTCTTTCAATGATTCTTCTTTCACGATCCGATTTCCGCGAAATAAAAGAACATTGACAATGTCTGCGAAGACGTCATTGTAGTCTTCCAGAAGTTTTTCTTCATCTTTAGCCCCATAGATTGTTATCCTTTCCCTAATCTGATGTAAAAAACGATCAAGGAAAGCTCATAGGCATCCCTGATCTAATGTTTCGGGGATTCCCCTATTCTACTGGATTTATATTTATTCCTCTTATCCTTATCATACAAAATATCATTTGTATCGTCAACCAGTTCACGATTGACAGAATATTAGAATCCTTCCAGCGTTTTTGTTGCATTATGTTGTAATCATAGTTGTTTCCTCCTTTTTCTGACTCCAATTTTTCTATGTTTCATTTATAATGTGTCAGAAAATCTGCGACGTAGAAAAAAGGCCCGCTAAACGGCAGAACTTTATATCGAATAATTGTAGCTTCCATACCGCAATTCATTATTTTAGTTTCACCAAGTCTAGCTTTTATGTATTTGTTCTTACCCTATATATGTCAGAATATCCCAAACGCTTATTTGCCCTCTCCATGTTCTAATTTTTCATGTTCCATCATTTCCTGAGGGGTTAAAACATCCTCTAAGCCACAATGTTTACAGATACATTCGTAAAGGGTTCGATCTTCATCTATAAAACCTCGTCTACAGATAAAGCCGTGGAAGTCTTTGGAACCGTTATTTAGACTGAGTGATTGATGGGCAATTTCACCTTTTTTAAACTGGTTATACGTTCTATATTTCACCACAGTCCCATCTCCGAAACGAACGTCAATATCTTTGCTTGTATTGTATCGAATAATTGTTGTTTCCATACCACAGTTCATCATACGGGTTTCGCCAAGGCAATTTTCAGCGGAAGTTTTGATGTTTTGATTGGCGATACTACCTTTTTTGAATGCATTATATGTTTTGCTCCCTACAATAGTCCCATCTTCAAAACGAACGTCAATGTCACGTACCCCATTGTATCGAATAATTGTGGCTTTCATGCCGCAATTCATCATTCGGGTTTCGCCAAGACGGTTTTCTGCGGAAGTTTTAATGTTTGGATTGGCAATTTTACCTTTTTTAAATTCTCTATACCCTTTACGTTTAGCAATTGCTCTATCTTCAAAACGAACATCAATATCTCCAGCGTTTCCATATCGAATAATAGTAGCTTTCATACCGCAATTCATCATACGAGTTTCGCCAAGGCGGTTTTTTGCGGATACTTTCATATTTGGATTGGCGATTTCGCCTTTTTTAAACTGATCATACTTTTTATGTACTACTACTTTTCCATCTTCAAAACGAATATCAATGTCTGAATACTTCCCGTATCGAATGATAGTAGCCTCCATGTCGCAGTTCATCATTCGAGTTTCACCAAGGCGGGCTTCGGCAGAAACTTTGGTGTTTGGATGAGCAATACTCCCTTTTTTAAACTTGTCATATGCTTTATGCACTACTACTTTTCCATCTTCAAAACGAACATCTATATCTATGGCTTTTCCATATCGAATAATTGTCGCTTCCATACCACAGTTCATCATGCGGGTTTCGCCAACTCTATCTATTTTTGCTACCATAAGTTATCCCTCGCTTTTTGCATTTGTTCTTACCCTATATATGTCAGAATATCCCAAATACTTATTTCTTCCATACAGCAAAAAAGACACCAGCTTTTTGCCAGTGTCTTCGTCTTACGGATGCCCTACCATCCCTCGTTTGAAATTCGTATACTGTACATTCTTTACAATCACACCATCAGGAAATCGCACATCCATATCCTCGCTTTTACGATACGAAATAATCTCTGCTTCAAGTCCGCATTTCATAATTCTCTTTTCGCCGATACGGAACTTCCCTCTATTTCTTCTGGAGTCCTGCGGCCTTGCAACACGCCCTTCCGTAAAATTTTTGTAATCAATATGCTCCGCAACCGAACCGTCCTCAAAAAGAACATCCATATCTATATGTTTTCGATATGCAATAATTGTAGCTTTGAGCCCATTGTTCATAATACCTGTTTCTCCGACACGATCAATCGGAGGCCTGATGGACCCGTTTAAAAATTCTTTATATGCTGCATGCCTGGCAATATAGCCATCTTCAAACCTAACATCAATATCGGCATAAGCTCCATACCGAATAATCTCAGCTTCAAGCCCGCAGTTCATGGTTCTCTTTTCTCCAAGTCTGCGCTTTGCCTGTTCTTCAGGTGTGTCATCGGGACGGCCGATCATTCCTAACTTAAAATTCGTATAAGTCGTGTGTTTGGCAACAGCTCCATCCTCAAACTCTACATCTAAATCCATCGAAGACCGATAAGCAATAATCCTGCATGTTTCACCACTATTCATTGTGGCTTTCCTGCTGATTCTGTCCCGATACTTATAATTGCACTTGTCACATAACTGTCTTTTTGTAAGACCACGAGCATTCAGCGGCAGTATATATTCCCTTCCGCATGGTCTGTGACGGATTCTGACATGAGCTTCATCCTCGTATCCAGTCACCTCGTATTCTCCGTTCCAGGAAAGATCTATTCTTTTCTGCAGCAGCTCCAGGCCATCATATTTCCTCTCGCATATCGGACATTCATATCCATAAGACCTGGCCAGGCCGAAGGAATGGTAAATCGTCCCGCAGTGCGGACATGCATTGCTTGCAATCTGACATCCTTCTTTTTCTCTTCCTTTGATCTGCTCTATGAACTCGTCAGGCTCATACTTTTCACAGAAAGCTTTGATAATGCAGTTAATTGTCAGCCTGTCCAGTATCAATCGTCCGGTCTTCGTACCGGCAAGCAGGTCTTTTATATCATCTAACGTGACTTTTGGCTGATGCAGATAAACCTGGTAGAGGAATTTCGCATACCGGAGGCTTTCTTCATCTGCTGGAACAACCGGTTTATCGCTGTCATAGATTGAGTAAATCTGTAACCTGCAGCCATGCTTTGCACAGGCTGTTACACCATGGAGCGAATGCCACGCTCTGATATAGGGACGTCTCCCGTTTGCCATGTCTTCAGCCAGGCATTCCGGACAGCACCTCAGTACTTTGCAATGATTCTTTTTATTGCCTGGAATCATATGAAAATCTTCCGCCTGCCGGATGACCTGCTCTGCCACAAGAACATTCATGCTTTCATTACGAAACGGCATCATCGTGCTGAATTCTGAGTGCCTCGACATAATCTCTTCCAGCGTCGGAAACTTATCACCTTCATATTTTCTACAGATATTCTCAAGCTCTAACAATTCCGCACTTCCCTCTAAAGTAACAGAGAAAGCCTTTTTTGACATTCCGTTAACTGAAAACAAAGCTTCCAGCCATGACACAATGTTCTCATCCGGATATATCCGAAACCATATTGGAAACCTGTATTTGTTCAATCGTATACACCCCTTTCTTTCATCTCTTTACATACCCATGATTCACCAGATCCTGCAGGATATTTCTTTCTTCCCTGGTAATTGTCCTGCCCTCGAATCCATCTTCGGAAGCGGTCCAGCAGCCTTTCTCATCAACGCCTGCCTTCACAGCATCATAGATTCTTATTCGGATGCTCTTTGGTAATCTCATAATCTTCTCCTTTTTTACAATCCCCGCTTCTCACTGGAAACGGAGGATATTTCCTGCTCATTCATAGCTTTTTTCAAAGCTGTAAGCCCCTGGCTTGTCTCTCTGTCAATCGCAGCTGCATCGCTTTTCCCTTTCTTCGCCTGATTAGCTGTGGCGGTATTTTTACGTTTCACCTTTGCGTTTGCCTTTTTCAATATTTCCATAGCCTTCTGTGCAAGAAACTTCGAAGGGTGATCCAGGATATCCGGTTCCTTATCGATTGCTTGTCTGATTGCGCGGTTAATCTGCGTTTCAGTATAATTTGAAGTGTCGCTGATTGACTGGAAAGCTCTGCTGCGGACCGCTTCTCTTTTCCTGGTCAGTTCGCCCGCTGCCATCATATCGAACAGCCTTCCTTTTTCTTCGTCATTTTCCGTAGCGACCTCTTTAGCCTGCCTTGCATAGAGCTTTGTAATATACTCGTGATACTGTGCATCTTCCGGATCATCAGGGTCAGCGAGCAGTTTTCGGAGTGTCTCCATGTCCCTCCCAATCGTTTTCTCGATGAATGGCACATCAATCGGCTCCATGCGCTTCTCGATTACATCCTTCGTCTGTATAGTAATCACGATGTATTTCAGGAGTGCGATATTCCTGGATGAATGGTACATGAGAAGTTCCTCGATTTCTGTTGTGAACGGACTTTCCACGTTCCCGAACTGATATCTCCAAAGTGTCTTGATTGCATTCTCAAACAAACGTACATTATTCTTCGTAACCTCGTCTGCATTGATAATGTTTTTTGCTACGCGCCTGTTAAGCCTGTCATATTCCAGTATAGCTCTATATCCGTCATCGTTACCAATGAGTCCGAACTGCGCCCCGGTTGCCTGTGTGATACTTACAATGTCCTCGATGTTCTTCTTTTTTGGCGAGAAATCAAGGAACTGTACTTCATCTACGATGATGAGTCCGACATGATAGAGTTCGATCCATTTCTTTACAAGCCCTTCTGTTGCAGAGATACTCTTGGCCCCAACGGCCCTTCTTCTATGGTAATCTCCGGTATCCAGAAATCTGTCAAATGCTGCGGCAATGGATTCAAACACATCTCTGATATCTTTTCTGAGCGCTGTCACCATGACGATGGGGATCTGTACATAGCTGCAGTCCTCAAACTCATGATAGATTACATTAGGATACATGCGACACGCTAAGTTCACAGCCATAGTCTTTCCGCATCCGGTCTTCCCATGAAGCAGAAATCCAATCGGGCTTGGGGCCTCCAACTTCTGATACAGAACGATAGCACGTCCAAAGCTTCCTTTCCCATACGCTTTCTCATCTTCGTTTGCGGAAATCATGACGTCAGCCCCTTTATATCTGCGGTCCAAAAACTTCCAGATTGTACGGGCTACATCTACATGAATTCCAAGTGGAATCATTGCCATGTCGATGTCTTCTATTGCGGCTAATTTTTCAGCAGTACTCATTTTTTCTACCTGTTCTCTGTCGTATCCCGGAGGATTCACCATTCCAAGAGCCAGGATATCCCTTACCGAAGGCATCTTCGGCAATGCGCATACATCAGGATTATCTTCATATCCGGCGACTCTGCGGTACTGCGCATCTACCATGCTCCCCGCGGTCAGGTCTACATCATCATAAAGATTTTCATCTTTTCTAAGTTCACGGAATGTTAAATTACATTTCAGTCTCTCCATGTTTTCTTCCTTTCTTACACTTCGTCTTCTATCAGTGCCAAGATACGATTGATTTCCTCTTCTCGGCTGAGTTTTCTGTCTCCCATCGTCCTCCTCATTTCATCTGGGATTCTCAAATGCTCAATCGCTGCCAGCTCTTCCTGCTGCTTTGTTAATGTTTCTTTCTTAGGTTCCGGATCAATGGAACTATAAGAACGTTTCGTAATTCCATCTGGATCTTTTCTCATTTCCTGTTTCTTGGCTGTTTTATCCTCCGGATGCGCTTTGCCGTATTTTTTCTTCTTCTTTGGATTCAGGGCTTTTGCCATTTCTGCCTGTTTCTCTACCGTATCCTGCAAATTCAGTTTCGTGTCCAGATATACCTGTTTTGCTTCTTTCATTACCTTTGAGTCCCTCTTTTTGCGGATACACTCGTCGTATTCGTCCCAGGTTAAGTCTGCGTATGTATACTGCTGTTCAATCTTTTCTGCAAGAGGTACTCTGTGGATCTCTTTCTTATATCTGATATAGACATTCCTGATATCGTCCACATTGTATCTGACCTCAATATCTTCCGGATGTGGTTCATCTTTTAAAATATCCAAGAACCATGGTTCCTGCGAATAAAAACGCAGTTCCGTCTTATAGAAGGTGTACACGATACCTTTCCTGCGGTTCCATGTAAATTTTCTTTTTTCTTCTTCCTTTGCCAGCATTGCAAACAGATAGGCCGGTCTTGTCGCATCATTTACATTGGTTGGATCTCCTGCTCTGCCATGAGCTTTTTCGTATGCGAAAATCCCTTTCGGTGTTGGAGATACGTCATTATCCAGATACTTTTTGTCAATGAGTCCCTCAAAAACACGGCGGTTATACAGGATCACTGATTGGTAGACCAGTCCTCTTATTTCTTCCAGTGTCAGACATGCATCCCCTTTAGCTAAGTCTCCACCACGGTATTTATCTTCTACATATCCGTTATTCTTTAACTGTGCCTTTAAATAGGTCTGAACCAGTCCATTGAAGGATTCGACAACCCCTTTTAAAGAACCGCATCCGGGTGGAACCGGAGTATTACGGATGCCCAGTTCCCCCATTGCTTTGCTATATGCCTTGGACATATACTCTGAGCCCCGGTCACAACGGATCTCGTTTGGTACGATCATGGACGGCCAGTCTTCCTCATCATAGTCAATGTTATAGCCTTTCGTCTGGTTCTTATGCGGTTCCAGGAGTGACAGAAACACCTGCTGAAAGCCACGCATACTGTTATTTTCAAGACTTACATATGCACCGATGCAGATTCCACTCAATACTTCGACCATACAGTATACGACAGCTTTTCCAAGAACAGTTTCTCCATCATTCTGGTCGACTACATAACAGCCAAGCTCCATCTCATCTGCTTCAACAATCTGTCCCAATTCATAGACTCCGGTTCTGCTGTTTCCAACCAACTGTCTGTCATTGTTCTGTTTGTCTCTCTCATCTTTTCCCTTGAAGGAATAGTCTTCTGTATGCTTTCTGATATAGTTGTAGAGCATCTTGTATGATACTGATCTTTCCTCTTCTGGAAGTGTTACCATCTTGACAGAAGAACCATCTGGTGCCTCGACCGGTTCGCGAAAATACCGGCGCAGAACTGCGTCATATGCTTGTCCTGGTTTTCCATACTTTACGAACATCTTAAGACCGTATTTGAGGATTTCGTCAACGTCATTCTTTGGATTCTCGTAGTCTTTTGAATGACTATTCTTTGGTCTGCTATTATTCTTACGCTGGTCCACAAGGCTGAATTTATTGCGGCCAGAACGAAGGTAAGTATAAAACAGCATACTCAAATACCTTCTTGTGACACCAAGAATAATTGCTTCACTATCATGATTCATACGCAAGCGAGTTGTAAGCGGATATTCCTTTCTCAAGATAGCTTCCATTACTTCTGCACGGTGGTTGATTATCTCCATTTCTTCCGGTGAAATCGAAAAAGACGATCCCGTTTTTTCTTTTATCTTCACACACTCTCTGTTTTCAATTGCTGTAATAAGTTCCGCAGTATCTTTCAGCCTTAATTTGTTATTTTTAAGGTTAATCAGATTAACATTTTTATCTCTCACATCGAAAACTCTCCATTCCTGGTCTTCGAAACTGTAAATATCACCTCTTCTGATAACAGGTGAATCCTCTTTTTCTTCAGCCACCTGATTTTCATCGCCTTCAAGAGTGATAACTTCCAGTGGGTCTATTCTCTCTTTCTTTTCGGATGTTTCGTTATTTTTTAATTCTTCCATTATGTTATCTCCTTTCTGTAATTTCTTCATGAATGTCACGTGCCACTAATACTCGTTTATACAGCTCATCAATATCGAAACCAGCACGCTTTACAATCTCACGGAAATCCAGAATCTGTTTATCCATCGGGATATGTACATATTTATGTGCAATCAGATATTTCAGTTTCTGTTCTTTGCTGATCACCTTAAATGATTCATAATAGCTCATGACGCTTTTTACATTCCACACAAGTACCTTGTTAATATCTTCATTCGTTACCAGCTTAAACCTCACTTTCTGAGATTCCCAATAGATCTGTTCTGCTCTCTGACGCATTACCAGATTGTGCAGCCTTGATTCTTTTCCACGGTAGGTACGTTTATTTGGATCAAATTCGCTTCTGTCATATTTGACTGAGAACGCTGTTTTGCTTCCATCATCGTAATCTACCAGGAAATCTGTGGTCCACCATGGAGCTTTCTTCATCCCAAGTTCTTCCGCAATGGCATTCATCCTGTCCGTATCTAAAAGATACTGTTCGCGGATATGTTCCACATTGTCCTGCCAGCGGATTGTTTCATACACCGCAGCTTCTGTCTGCGACAGGCAGTGGATCAATCTTTCTTCAAAGGGATCCCAGATGACTGATGCTGTACCCCGTCCCTTATATTCTCTGACCAGAATAAATGGGGTATATTCTTTCCCGTATCCCTGACAGCGTCCTTCTTCGATTTTTCGTTTATGTGATTTCAATGATTTCTCCCTCCTGTTTATTTTTGTTTTCGCCTTCACAATTTATATGTCTGATTTCTCATGTACTTTTATTTTTACATACAAATAAACGACCTTTTTCAAACAATTTTCAGACAAAGATTCATCTGCAAATACCGTATTTATA
>ERZ1026985.165-NODE-165-length-13824-cov-5.260731_pt1 | contig 13824 bp, 9 predicted proteins | sample MGYA00519558_ERZ1026985 | MGnify/ENA primary metagenome ERZ1026985 (study PRJEB26926, sample SAMN06164799) | human gut metagenome | biome: ENVO:00009003; feature: ENVO:2100002; material: ENVO:00002003 | host: Homo sapiens | place: USA | collected 2012 ... | reverse complement strand
AGCAGATATGCGCCGATCTGCTCGGCGAGCTGCACCTGCGCCTGCGGATAGCTGTGCTGCGGCTGGGCCGCCTGCACGGGGAACGCGCTCAAAAACAGCAGCAGCTCCAGGATCTTGACTTTGAAATAGCCCTTGCGGATGGCCTCCGGCACGGAGTAGAGCTCGGCAAAAATGTGCGCCACGCCCTGTGACGAGCGCGTGACAAAGCAGGCTGAGTCCGCGCAGAATTTTTCGATGAGTGCGCTCGGCCGCACCTCAACGTCCTCGAGAAAGCACGACAGGCAGTCCGGTGCGCGTGCCGGGTCGATCGACACCGTGATGCCGTGGTAGTGCCCGGTCGGGAAGCGCGCCGGAGCCGCTGCCGCCGAGCGCCGCACGATCGCCAGATCGCCCGGCGAAAGGAAAAAGCATGCGTCGCCATACGGGTAGGCGATGCGCCCCTCGCGGCAGTGGTGGATCTCCAGACAGCCGGGCGCGCGTGTGCGCTGCATGGCGCAGGCCGTGGCGTGCACGTCGTGATACACGATCTCAATGCCCGGGAAAACCGGGAAGACCGTCTGCACCACTTCCCCATCGGCGCCGCCGAGACGATAGACCGTGTGCTCGGCATCCTGATGCAGCACCGTCGCCAGTGTGTCCGCGAAAGTTTCGTTTTGCTTTGCTGTGGCCATTGCGCCGCACCTCCTGTTTTTAGTTAGATGTGTCTAATTTAGTAGGAAAATAAAAGCGCCGTTCCAAACGGCTCTATGCATACTTTATTATACCGTGCCCCTGCCGCCGCGTCAAGCGGCAGAGTACAAAAATGCCCTGCGGCCAAAGACCACAGGGCGTTTCTGGAGCTAGTGATGTGACTCGAACACACGACCTGCTGATTACGAATCAGCTGCTCTACCGACTGAGCTACACTAGCACATTTCTTACAGCTTGCACATTCTATCACATGTCTCCATGGATGTCAACAAAAAAGTTCGACGATTACTATTTGTTTTCATGCATGAAAAAATGTCGCATTCCTGCACAAGCTGTCGATTTTTTTCGTTTCCTGTCAGTTGTGCAGAATTTGCACTGTTACACCACCCCGAAAAACACGCGCTGTTTCAGGCTTTCCCGCCCGCGGAGAAGATCAAAGTTCTTACATTTTCGTGACAATGTGTTTACATAACTTTTTGCCGGCTTCCTGTTTGCTGTGAGTTATCAACATTTTCAACCGACTTTTCAACACCGGATTTTCTTTTCTATTTCAAGTGTTTGCTCCGATTCTGCATAAATAAGGAAACGTTGGAAACGGACTTTGTGGATTTCGCAAAAACCGATTTTGTTACCATAACACAAATCTCTCGCAGCCGCGAGAGATTTGAAAAAAAGCTTGACAGGCAAAATGCAGGATTTGTGCCGCTGGTGATGATTCAGAGCAGGCCGCTGTCGGCAAACGACACATAATCCTCGCCGCAGACGATGATATGATCCGCGAGCGTGATTCCTACGAGCAAAAGTGCGTCCCGGATGCGGCGCGTCGTGAGCTCATCCTCGCGCGACGGCAGCGCATAAGCGTCCACATGGTTGTGGCTGAGGATGACGGACACCGCCTTCTGCGACAGGGCCGTCTCGACGATGGCGCGCACGGACACTTCTGCGGCATTGACCACGCCGCGGCCGACCTCCTTACAGCTGATGAGGCCGCACTTGGCGTCCAGACACAGGAGGTAGACGACCTCCGTGCGCTCATACAGGTACAGCGGCACGAGATAGTTCCCGGCGTCCTCGCTCGAGCGCAGGATCGTCTGCTGGCGGCGCTTGGCCATCTGGTACCGGCGGCCGACCTGCGGGATGAGCGTGAGGAGCGTGGCCACGTTCTCCCCCACGCCGGGCACGCGCATCATGTCCTCGTAGCTTGCCTCAAAGACCGCGTCGAGCGTGCCGAAATGATCCAGCAGCGCGTGCGCGAGCTCGTTGACATCGCGCCGCGGCACGGCGTAAAACAGCAGCAGCTCGAGCACGCTGTGGTCATCGAAATTATCGAGCCCATTGCGCACGAAGCGCGCCTTCATACGGGCGCGGTGGCCGTCATGCACGCCCATAAAACGGCACCTCGGAGATCTCCATATTGGCCCAGGCGTTGAGTTCGCTGCCAGCACGCGCGCCGCGCAGATACTCATAATACGCCTGGCAGCCGATCATGGCGGCATTGTCGCCGCAGAGCTTCAGCGGCGGGACGAACAGGCGGATGCCGGCCGCGTCACACGCGGCCTGAAAATCTCCGCGGATGCGGGAATTGGCCGCGACGCCGCCCGCCACGGCGAGCTTGTCATAGCCGAGCTCGCGGACCGCCGCCATCGTGCGCGGCACGAGGCTCTCGCTCATGGCGCGGCAGAACGACGCGGCGAGCGAGGGCTTATCGAGCGGCTCGCCCTTCTGCTCCGCCGTGTGGGCAAGGTTGATGACGGCCGTTTTCAGACCGCTGAAGCTCATGTCATACGGGCAGCCGTCCACGTGGCCGATGGGGAGCTTGTACTTCCGGTCGTCGCCGGTCTTGGACAGGTCGTCGATGGGCTTTCCGCCGGGGTATGGCAGGCCGAGCACACGCGCAGTCTTGTCAAAGCACTCACCGGCCGCATCGTCGCGCGTGGCGCCGAGGATGCGCAGGTCGGTATAGTCGCGCACGTCGCAGATGAGCGTGTTGCCGCCCGAAATAGCCAGGCACACGAACGGCGGCTTCAGCTCCGGGTAGGCGATGTAGTTGGCCGCGATGTGGCCGCGCACATGGTGCACCGGGATGAGCGGCACGCCGAGCGCGAGCGCGGCGGACTTGGCAAAGTTCACGCCGACGAGCAGCGCGCCGATGAGCCCCGGCGCGCAGGTGACGGCCACGGCGTCGATGTCACCGCGGGTCAGACCGGTCACTGCCAGCGCGCGGTCGGCCAGCTGGGAGATGACCTCCACGTGCGAGCGCGAGGCGATCTCGGGTACGACGCCGCCGTAAATGGCGTGCAGGTCAGCCTGGGAAAAGACCTGATCGGTCAGCACCTCGCGCCCGTCGCGCACGAGGGCGACGGCCGTCTCGTCACAGGAGGATTCAATCGCAAGAATAATCATATCGTCTCTGCCTCTCTCCGGAACCAGGTCATGAGGAGCGCGTCCTCGTCCGGCTTCTGATAGTAATTTCGGCGCTGACCGACGGTCTGAAACCCGTGCTTGCGGTACAGCGCGATGGCGGGCGCATTGGATGCGCGCACCTCCAGCGTCAGGAACGCGAGATCGAGCGCCGCCGCCCGCGCGCACAGCGCGTCGAGCAGCGCGTCCGCGATGCCCTGCCGCCGGTGCTCCGGCGCAACGGCGACATTGCCGATGTCGCCCTCATCGAGCACGTGCAGAAAGTTTGCGTAGCCGAGCACCGTCTCCCCCGCAGCCGCGATGAGAAACACGTGCCGGTCGTCCGGCAGCTGGCCGGCCAGCTGCGCGCGCGTCCAAGGCGCGGAAAAGCACGCGCGCTCGAGCGCGGCGAGCTGCGGCAGGTGCACCGCCGCGGCGTCGCAGATCGTGTAGTCCATCAGTGCGCCTCCGCCCAGCTCGCGCCGATCTTTGCGTCCACGAGCAGCGGCACGCGGTAATCGACCACGTGCTCCATCTCCTCGATGAGGATGGCGCGAACCGTTTTGGCCTCCGCTGCCGGGCACTCGACGATGAGCTCGTCGTGCACCTGCAGCAGGAGCTTTGCCTCCAGTCCTTCGGCGCGCATGCGCGCGTCCACGCGCACCATGGCGGCCTTGATGATATCCGCCGCCGTGCCCTGAATGGGCATATTGAGCGCCACGCGCTCGCCAAAGCTGCGGAGGTTGAAATTCGACGATCTCAGCTCCGGCAGGTCGCGCCGGCGGCCGAAAAGCGTCGTGACGTAACCGTCGGCCTTCGCCTGCTCGACAATGCGCTTCATATAGTCGCGCACGCCGTGGTACTTGGCAAAATAGCTGTCCATATACGCCTTGGCCTCGCTCTGGAACACGCCGATATCCTGCGCGAGGCTGAAGGCCGAAATGCCGTAGACAATGCCGAAATTGACGGCCTTGGCGTGTGAGCGCTGCAGCGGCGTGACCTCGTCGAGCGGCACGCCGAACACCTGCGACGCCGTGACGGCGTGGATGTCCTCCCCGCTGCGGAAGGCCGCGATCATGGTCTCATCATCGGCAATATGCGCCAGCAGACGCAGCTCGATCTGACTGTAGTCCGCGTCGACGAGCACCTTACCGGGCGAGGCCACGAACATGTTGCGGATCTGCGCGCCGAGCTCGCGGCGCACGGGGATGTTCTGCAGGTTCGGCTCGGTGGACGACAGGCGTCCTGTCGCCGTGACGGTCATCTGGAAGTTCGTGTGGATGCGCCCGTCGGCCGAGATCTCCTTGAGCAGCCCGTCGGCATAGGTGGACTTGAGCTTCGTGAGCATGCGGTAGTCGAGGATCTGGTCAATGATCGGGTGCTTGCCGCGCAGCTTTTCGAGCACGGCGGCATTCGTGCTCCAGCCGGTCTTGGTCTTTTTCCCGGCCGGGAGCATGAGCTGGTCAAACAGCACGTGGCCGAGCTGCTTCGGCGACTGGATGTTGAACGGCTCGCCCGCGCAGGCCCAAATGCTCTGCTGCAGCTGCTCGATGGCGCTCGTGAGGCTCTCGCCGAAATCATACAGCGCCTTGCGGTCCACGAGAAAGCCCGTGTGCTCCATGCGCGCCAGCACAGGGCACAGCGGCAGCTCGATGTCCGTATAGAGCGGCAGCATGCCGAGCGTGTCCATCTTTTCCCGCAGCACCGGCTGCAGCGCCCAGACGGTCTGCGCATCCGGCGCTTCCCCGCCGAGATACGCCTGCGCGAGACGCGGGAGATCATAGTTCCCGGCCGTGGCGTCGAGCAGATAGGCCGCCAGCGCCGTGTCAAACACGAACCCGTCCGTCGGCAGGCCCTCGGCGAGCAGCGCGCGCATGAGGTCTTTGATGTTGTGGCCCGCCTTGCGCACGCGGTCGGAAAACAGCAGGCGCAAAAAAGCGTTATAGTCATCGCCAAGCTGCGCCCACGCGAGCGCATAGCACGCCTTGCCGTCGCAGAGCGTGAGCGCGTCGAGCCCTTCTGGCGCGAGCACCGCGACATACGGTGCCGCCGTGACCGCCTGCTCGAGCGTGTGTAGCGCGGCGCTGTCCGTCACGTCGACGGTCGGCAGGGGCGGCAGCGCATTTTCCGGCGCGGCCGCGCCGTCAGCCGGCTGCAGCCCCCACTTTTCCGAGAGCTTCAAAAAGCCCAGCCGCCGGAACCAGTCATAGAGCTCGGGGCGGTAGTCCCGATCCCAGACGGCGGATTCGGGCGCGAAATCAATGGGCGCGTCCGTGCGGATGGTGGCGAGGTCGAACGACAGCTGCGCGCTCTCGCACCCTTCCGTGAGCTTTTTGCGCACGCCGGGCTTGATGTCCAGCGTGTCGAGATCGCGGTAAATATCCGCCACCGTGCCGAAGCGCACGAGCAGATCCTTCGCCGTCTTTTCGCCGATGCCGGGCACGCCGGGAATGTTGTCCGAGCTGTCGCCCATGAGCGCCTTGAGGTCGATCATGTGGATGGGGTCGAAGCCGTACTCGGCGCGAAAGACTTCGGGCGTGTATTCGATCGTCTCCGTCTGGCCCATGCGGGTCTTGACATGGCAGACATGGGTGGTATCCGTGATGAGCTGGAGGCTGTCCTTGTCGCCGGTGACGATCTCGCACGCCCAGCCGGCGGCCTCGCAGCGTTTGGCGACCGTGCCGAGCAGGTCGTCCGCCTCCCACCCGGCCAGCTCCAGCCGCCGGATGCCCATGTGGTCGAGCGTCTGCTTGAGCAGCGGCATCTGCACGACGAGCTCCTCCGGCATGGGCTTGCGCTGGGCCTTATAGGGCGCGTACTGCTCGTGACGGAACGTCGGCGCGTGCACGTCGAACGCCACGCACACCGCCTGCGGCTGCTCGAGCTCGAGAATGCGCTGGAAAATGGTCAGAAAGCCGTAGACCGCGTTCGTCGGCGTGCCGTCGGGCGCGTTGAGCATGCGGATGCCGTAAAAGGCGCGGTTGACGATGCTGTTGCCGTCGAGAATCATGAGTTTCATTTGGGTGTCCTCCTTGCACGTCACTGGCCGCGCAGCTCAATGAGCCGGTCGCGCAGCACGGCGGCGTACTCGTATTCGAGCATTTCGGCCGCCTTTTTCATCTGCGCCTCGAGCCGCGCGATCTCGGCCCGGCGCTCGGCCTCCGTCATCTTCACGCCGTCGGCGCGTTTGGGCGCTTCGACGTCGCTCGAAATTTCAAGCAGTTCGCGCACGCTCTTGACGATCGTTTTCGGCACGATACCGTGCGCCTGATTGTACGCCGCCTGCTTGGCGCGGCGGCGGTTCGTCTCCAGGATGGCCGCGTGCATGGCGGCCGTCTCCTGATCGGCGTACATGATGACCGTGCCCTCGGCGTTGCGCGCCGCGCGGCCGATCGTCTGGATGAGACTCGTCTCGCTGCGCAGGAAGCCCTCCTTGTCCGCGTCAAGGATCGCCACGAGCGACACCTCCGGCAGGTCAAGCCCCTCGCGCAGGAGGTTGATGCCGACGAGCACGTCAAACGCACCGGTGCGCAGGTCGCGGATGATCTCCATGCGCTCGATCGCGCCGATGTCGTGGTGCAGATAGCGGCAGCGGATGCCCGCATTCGTGAGGTAGGCCGAGAGATCCTCGGCCATTTTCTTCGTGAGCGTCGTCACGAGCGTGCGCTCGTTTTTGGCGATGCGCGCGTTGATCTCGCCGATGAGGTCGTCGATCTGTCCCTCAATGGGCCGCACGAAGATCTGCGGGTCGAGCAGGCCGGTCGGCCGGATGATCTGCTCGGCAATCTGGCCCGCGTGCTCGCGCTCATAGTCGCCCGGCGTGGCCGAGACGTAGATGGCCTGATGCACCCGCTGCTCGAACTCCTCAAACTTCAGCGGGCGGTTGTCATACGCGCTCGGCAGGCGGAAGCCGTACTCGACGAGCGAGTCCTTGCGCGCACGATCGCCGCGGTACATGGCGCGCACCTGCGGCAGCGTAACGTGGCTCTCGTCGACGAAGAGCAGAAAGTCCTTCGGGAAATAGTCCAGCAGCGTCATCGGCGCGCTGCCAGGGGCACGGCCGCTGATGATGCGCGAATAGTTCTCGATGCCGGAGCAGTAGCCGAGCTCCTGCATCATCTCAATGTCATAGTCCGTGCGCTGGCGAATGCGCTGCGCCTCGAGGAGCTTGCCCTGCTGCTCGAACGTTTTCACGCGCGCGTCGCACTCGGCGCGGATCTCGCCAATGGCGCGCTCCATCTTCTCGTGCGTCGTGACGTAGTGCGACGCGGGATAGATTGCCACGTGGCTGAGCGTGCGGATGGGCGCGCCGGTGACGACGTTGATGTCCGAAATGCGGTCGATCTCGTCGCCGAAGAACTCCACGCGCACGGCATGGTCCGAGGAATAGGCCGGGAAAATGTCGATCGTATCGCCGCGGACGCGGAACATATTGCGCGCGAAGGCAATGTCGTTGCGCTCGTAGCGGATGTCGATGAGCTTGCGCATGAGCTCCTCCGGGTCGCGCTGCTGGCCGGTGCGCAGGGAGATGACCATGTTGGCGTAGTCGATCGGGTCGCCGAGGCCGTAGATGCAGGACACGGACGAGACGACGATCACGTCCCGCCGCTCGAACAGGCTCGACGTGGCCGAGTGGCGCAGGCGCTCGATCTCATCGTTGATGGAGGCGTCCTTTTCGATGAACGTGTCCGTGTGCGGGATGTACGCCTCCGGCTGGTAGTAGTCGTAGTAGGAGACGAAATACTCCACGGCGTTGTTCGGGAAAAACTCCTTGAACTCGCTGCACAGCTGCGCCGCGAGGATCTTGTTGTGCGCGAGCACGAGCGTCGGCCGCTGGACGCGCTCGATGACCTTGGCCATCGTGTACGTCTTGCCGGAGCCGGTCACGCCGAGCAGCACCTGCTCGTCGATGCCGTTTTCCAGCCCTTGCACGAGCGTGTCGATCGCCTCGGGCTGGTCGCCCGACGGCTCGTAGGGCGAAACAACTTCAAAATCCGGCACGAAACGGCCTCCTTTCGTGAAAAATCAAATCAGAATATTATACCACCATCCGCCTTGTTTCACAAGCGGAAAACGCCCGGAAGCAGTGGCTTCCGGGCGCACACATGTCTGCAATTATTCGCCGAAATCGAGCACACGGCGCATGCGGATGAGCGTCAGGCGGTTGCGGATGGCCGCCGAAACGCTGAGCATGTCCTCCGACAGGGCCGGATCGATACCGGTCTGCTCGGGCTTGTAGAACGCGCCGAGCTTCTCGCACAGCGCGGCCAGCTCCTCGGCCGAGGGGATCTCGGCGATGATGGCGCGGATCTCGTCCCAGTGGTCGACGATGTTCTGCGGGTCGAACGTACCGAGCACGTCGTTTTCGTTCTCCTTCATGATGCCGTCGGCGAGCGGGCCGAACTTCTCGTCCACCCACGCGCGGCTCAGCGGCTCAAAGGGCTTGGCCTTCGGCGTCGGGAGCGAGGCGAGGTAGTGGTACTCCTTCGCGCACAGGTACGTGCCCACGCCGACGCACTGGCCGTGCATGCCGTGCGCATTTTCAAACCGCGGCGGCTTCATCTCCACCAGATGCGCCATCAGGTGCTCGGCGCCGGAGGCGGCGCGGGAGTGGTTGAGCAGCTGCATGGTCAGGCCGGAGATCATCTGCGCCATGGTCATGGCCTCAAAGTCCGGCTTGCCGCCGGCCGCCATATCGTCGGCCGCCTTGCGCATGATGGTCAGCGCCTCCTGCGCGAGGTCGGCGACCATTGGGCAGTAATACTCGCCCGAGACGAGGTGCGCGATCTTCCAGTCCGCGAGGGAAATGTACTTGGCCAGAATGTCCGAAATGCCGCTCACGGTCAGCCACAGGGGCGCGCCGGAGACGACGTTCAGGTCGCAGACGACGAGCGCCGCCGCCTGCATGGGGATGGACTTTTTCTGTCCGTCGATGATGATCGAGCAGATGTTGGCCGTGAAGCCGTCGGAGCTCGCCAGCGTCGGTACGGCGACGAACGGGATGCCGAGGTGGTAGGCCGGGTAGCGGCCGAAGTCCATGATCGTGCCCGAGCCGACCGCGACGATGACGTCCGGATGGTCAAGCTGGCGCATCATGTCCTCGATCATGCCCTTTTCGGAGTGCAGGCCCTCGGCGTTGAGGACGATCTCCTGGTCGGCGCGCACGTGCCTGAGCGTCGGGAGGTTGTAGGTGTTCGTATCGTAAATGACGGCGCGCTTGCCGCTCAGGCCGACCTCGTCCATGTACTGGTCGAACTTGTCGAGCGCATTATACTCCACGACGACCTTCTTCGTCTCCAGTGTGTGCTCGCGGCCGCAGCGGCACGGGCCGACATATTTGCTGCAATCGAGAATCATGCAAACATCGCTCCTATTCCAGATAGAATTTTTCCTTACCAGCATATTGATTTTTCCCGGCAAAGTCAAGCCCTCCGGCCGGATATCGCACCCAAAACGCAGAAAACATTCTATTTTCGTTTTCATTGAAAAACATTCATCCAAAATTTTAAGGGTCGATGCCGCCGGTAACGGTTGCAAAATCCATGCGCACGGTGTAAGATTGCAAAGTCGCTTTACAGAGATTTTAAATCCTTTTTACACTCTGGCGAACTTTTTCGTCTTTTCTATAGATATTCTTTGTACCTGGACGGTGATTTCTTATGGAACTGACTGCGATCGCGCAGTGGCTCAACACCACGTTTGCGGGCTATGACTACGCCATTTTGCAGGCACTGCACAATCTGGCCGAAGCGGCCGGCGGCTTCTTCACGCCGCTGTGCCGGGCCATCACTTTGCTGGGCGAGAAGGGCATCCTCTTTCTCGTGCTCGGCATCGTGCTGATGCTGTTTCCAAAAACGCGCAAGGCGGGCATCTGCATGTTCGGCGCCGTGTGCTGCGGCGCGCTCATCACGAACTTCTGGCTCAAGGACTTTGTCGCCCGGCCGCGTCCGCTGACGGTAGAGCCCTTCCGCACCTGGTGGCAGGCTGCCGGCGCGTATGCCGAGAGCGAGTACTCCTTCCCCTCCGGCCATGTGACGGCCGCGATGGCCGGCGTGACCGCGCTCGTGCTCGCAGGCAAAAAGCCCGCGCGCTGGTGGGCCTATCTGTTCGTGGCAGCGATGGGCGTGGCGCGCAACTATCTCATGGCGCACTACCCGTCCGACGTGCTCGGCGGGATGATCGTGGGGCTGATCGCCGCCGCGATCGCTTATGCGATCACGCTGCTGATCTACCGCATCGTGTCGGCGCACCCGGACAATCGCTTCTGCCGCTTTGTGCTCCACGGCGGCATCGGCAGCAAAAAAGAACGGCAGGCTGCATGAGCCTGCCGGACAAGAAAGCCCGCTTCGCACGGCCGTGCGAAGCGGGCTTTTTTTGTTCTTATGCCTCGGCGGGCGGGTTCTCCGCAGCCTTGGCGCGGATGGTATCGATGACCTTGCGGCAGCGCGCGGCATTGTACACGACCGGCACCGGATAGTTCGGGTTGGCCTCGGCCAGCGCCCAGGTGATGATCTGCGGGATGGCCTCTTCCTGAATGAAGTCAAAGCCCTTCGGGATGCCCATGCGCTCGTTCATGGCATAGATCTCCGCGATGAAGGCCTGCGCCTTCTCGGCGTCCGTGCCGTCGGCCTTGACGCCGGCGATCTCGCACAGGCGCGCGAGCTTCGGATACACGGCCTCGCCGTAGTCCTCGAGGACGATCGGCAGGATGACCGCGTTTGCCAGACCGTGCGGCGTGTTGTACAGGCCGCCGAGCGTGTGCGCGATGGCGTGCACGTTGCCGACGCCGGCGCGGGAGAAGGCAAAGCCGGCCTTGAAGGCGGCGATCATCATGTTCTCGCGGACCTTGAGATCCTCGCCGTGCTGGTATGCCAGCTCGAGATTATCGAAGATGAGCTTGACGGCCTCTTCGGCGAGGCGCAGGCTCTCCTTGGTGTTATACGTCCAGCTGATGTACGCCTCGATCGCGTGCGTGAGCGCGTCCATGCCGGTGGTCGCGGTCGTGCGCGGCGGCAGGCCGACAGTCAGCTCCGGGTCGAGGATGGCATACAGCGGCATGAGCTTGAGATCCATGATCGCGTACTTGTGGTGCGTCTCGCTGTCGGTGATGACGGCGGCGATCGTCGTCTCGCTGCCGGTGCCCGACGTCGTCGGAATGGCGACGATGGGCGGCACGGTCTTGCCGACGCGCATGACGCCGGCCATATCATTGCAGCTCTTTTTCGGGCAGGCGACGCGGGCGGCCGCGCCCTTCGTGGCGTCCATCGGGCTGCCGCCGCCAAGGGCGACAAAGCCGCTGCAGCCGGTGTCTGTGTACTGCGTGCGGATCTTCTCGACCGTGTTCACCGAGGGGTTGGCCTCGACCTCACTGAACACCTCGTAAGGCATGCCGGCGTCCTCAAGCGCGGCAAACAGCTTCGGCCCGAGCGACTTGACCACGTGCGAGCCGGTGACGACCATGACCTTCGTCACGCCGCTCTTGCTCAGCACATCCGGCACCTGCCGGATGCAGCCGGCGCCGGAGATCACGATCGGCTTGCGCCAATGCAGGCAGCGCATACCAATGTCAAACACCTGCTGGTAAGTACGGTAATATGCTTTTTTCAGTCCATCCATAAACGATTCCTTCCCTCCGCCGGGGCGGATATATCCGTTTTCCATCCCTCTTATAGTACCGGATCGCAGAAATTTGTCAAGCATTTTTGTGCAGAAACTGACAAGGCCTCCCGCTGCGGATCAGAGCATCCCGGCGAGCTTACGGCCCATGAGCACGCCCATGGCCGAGGCCATCATCAGGCCGCGCGTCCAGCCGGATGAGTCGCCCAGGCAGTGCAGGCCGGGCACGTTCGTGTTCAGGTCGGCGTCCATGGCGATGCGGTTGCTGTAGAACTTCAGCTCCGGAGAGTACAGCAGCGTCTCATAGGCGGCAAAGCCGGGCACGACCTCGTCCATGGCCTTGATGAAGTTGATGATATTGAGCATGGCGCGGTACGGCATGGCGGACGTGATGTCACCCGCGACGGCGTCCGGCAGCGTAGGGCGGACGTTCGACTGCATGAGCTCCTTCTGCCAGGTGCGCTTGCCGTCGAGGATATCGCCGAAGCGCTGCACCATGATGTGGCCCGCGCCGAGCATATTCGTCAGCTCGCCGACCTTCTGCGCGTAGGCGATCGGCTGGTTGAACGGCACGGAGAAGTTGTGCGAGCAGAGGATGGCCACGTTCGTGTTGGGCGACTTGAGCTCCTTGTAAGCATGGCCGTTGACGACGGCGAGGTCGTTATCATAGTTCTCCTGCGACACGAAGCCGCCGGGGTTCTGACAGAACGTGCGCACCTTGTTCTTGAACGGGGCCGGGTAGCCGATGAGCTTGGACTCGTACAGCACGCGGTTGACCGACTCCATGATCTCGTTGCGCACCTCGACGCGCACGCCGATATCGACCGTGCCGGGCTTGTGCTCCACGCCGTTCTCGAGGCAGACCTTCTCCAGCCAGTCGGCGCCGCGGCGGCCGGTGGCGATGACGGTGTGCCTGGCCTCGATGGTGTAGTCCTGGTGCCCATCGTGCGCCACGACGCCGCAGCAGCGGCCGTCGCGCAGGATGACGTCCTCGCACGTGCAGCCGAAGAGCATCTCCACGCCGTGGTCGCGCAGGTAATTCTCGATGCCGAGGTAGACCTCATGCGCCTTCTCGGTGCCGAGGTGGCGGATCGGGCAGTCGACCAGGCGCAGGCCCGCGCGGATGGCGCGCGTGCGGATCTGCTTGATCTCCTCCGTATTCTCCAGACCCTCGACGTGCTCGTCCGCGCCGAACTCCAGATAGATGCTGTCGGCGTAGTCGATGAGCTCCTGCGCCTTCTGCTCGCCGACGAGCGTGGGCAGGTCGCCGCCGACATCGCTGCACAGCGAGAGCTTGCCGTCCGAGAACGCGCCCGCGCCGGAGAAACCGGTCGTGATGTGGCAATACGGCTTGCAGTTCATGCACCGGCCAGTCTTGGCCTTCGGGCAGCGGCGGTTTTCAATGGCCTGCCCCTGCTCGATCATGACGATCTTCTCCGGGGTGCCGCGGCGCAGCAGTTCCAGCGCCGTGAAGATTCCGGCAGGGCCCGCACCGACAATGACAACATCTGCGTTCATGAAGGTTCCTCCTTAGATTGTGTTTTCTTTCTCTGGATCTGACCAAAAACGCGCTGCTGAGCGCAGCAAAGCACAGCAAAAACACCGCACTGTGTGCGGTGTTTTTGCTGTGTGTGGTTCTCGATCTGGAGCGGGCAACGAGATTCGAACTCGCTACCTCCACCTTGGCAAGGTGGCGCTCTGCCAAATGAGCTATGCCCGCATTTCGTGAATGCAAGCGTTATTTTACCACAAAAAGCCGACTTGTCAAGCCTTTTTTGATCTTTTTTGCGAATCCGGCGTTACAGCTTCTGTCCCTCGCGCCAGATGAACGACTGCGCCGCGCAGGCCGGGCAGCCCTCCGCGTCCCACTGATAGGTGCTGCGCATGCTCTCATCGCTGCGCAACCACAGCGTCTCCGACTGCATGGACAGATCCAGATGATAGTAATTGCCGCCGACCTGCACGATGTTCCAGCAGCGATCCGTCCCCTGGAAGCGGCCGCTGACGACCTGGCACGGGATGTTCAGCGCGTCGCAGACCGCCTTGTAGGCCATGGCCAGACCGTAACCTGTCTCTTATACACATCTGACGCTGCCGACGAACCCTAGGGGGTAGATC
>ERZ1026985.141-NODE-141-length-14388-cov-5.785321_pt1 | contig 14388 bp, 10 predicted proteins | sample MGYA00519558_ERZ1026985 | MGnify/ENA primary metagenome ERZ1026985 (study PRJEB26926, sample SAMN06164799) | human gut metagenome | biome: ENVO:00009003; feature: ENVO:2100002; material: ENVO:00002003 | host: Homo sapiens | place: USA | collected 2012 ... | reverse complement strand
GTCAAAGCCGTTGACCGTGATCTGTCCGGATGTGGGGCTCAGCTCGCCGGTGATCAGTTTGATGATCGTCGTCTTGCCGGAGCCGGACGGTCCGACCAGAAACACGAACTCGCCCTCGTTGATCGTAAAACTGATCCCATTGAGGGCCGCAGCCTCCGTGTTCCCGTAGACCATCTTCACATCGTTCATTTGAACCATAAGATGTCCTCCAATATGTTGGGCTTACGCCCGCCCGGGTAGGTCTCAGAACTTGGCAGTGTTCTGAGAATCGAGGTATTGCTTTACCATGACCGCGACCTTGAAGAGGATTGCATCCTCAAACTCGCGCAGATCCAGGCCCGTGATCTTCTTGACTTTCTCCAACCGGTATACCAAAGTGTTTCGATGGACGTAGAGCTTGCGCGCCGTCTCCGAAACGTTGAGATTGTTCTCAAAGAAGCGATTGATCGTGTCGAGCGTGTCCTCATCGAGCGCCTCGATGGGGTTTTTCTTGAACGCTTCGGACAGGAACATCTCACACAGCGTCGTCGGCAGCTGATAAATGATGCGGCCGATGCCGAGGTTGTCATAGTGAATGACCGGCTTCTCGTTTTCAAACACCTTGCCGACCTCGATGGCGACCTGCGCCTCCTTATAGCGGTCGGCCAGCTCGCGCAGGTGGTTGGCCGTCGTGCCGATGCCGATGACCGTCTGCACGTGCAGCTCCGTGTGCACGGCGCGCTCAATGCTCTCGGCCAGCGCGCAGACATCCTCCGAGGTCTCGTCCGGCGTCATTTCCTTGATGACGACAATGTCCGACTCGCTCACGCTGAGCACAAAATCATGCTGCCGGTCCGGGAACATGTTCTGGATCAGCTCGAGCACGGCGATATCCGTCACGTTCACCTGACGCACCAGCAGCACAGCGCGCGGCACGTCGGTGGTAAAATGCAGCTCCTTGGCGCGCACATACACGTCGCCGGGGAGAATGTTGTCCGAAATGATGTTCTTAACGAAGGCGGCCTTATTGTGCTTTTCCTCAAAGTTCGTGCTGGCCTCCGTCATGCCGACGGCCGCGAGAATGCAGATGCTGCGCGCCGTCTGGTCATTGCCCTCGACAAACACGGCATACTCAAAACGCGCCGTGCTGGCAGACAGAATCTTATACGTGCGTGCGTCCGTTGCAAACAGCTGCTCCTGCACTTCACCCACCGCGGCCTGAAAGTCATCCAGGCGCGAGCCGATCATCGAAAGCTCACTGCAGGCAATGACAAACCCCTGCTCGTCCACAACACCAATGCAGCGCGTGGTGGCATCTTTCATCTGAACGATCACGCCCTGAAAAATTCTGCTCGACATATCTTTTCCTCCTACGAACGGCCGCCGCAGTCTCCCACAGCACCTACCAATTTCCTACTTTACATAATAGACGATTTATGTGCATTTTTCAATAGAAAAATGGTCGTTTTTTGTGAATAATTTTCGAAATTTCGTGAGATAGTCGGATAATTTCCCGAACTTTTGTAAATTATCACGAAGCTGGAAGCGAGAAAACGAGCATCGCCTCAGCGGGCTGCAATTCCCGATAAGCGCCCGGTGACAGCGCGGGATCGAGCGTCAGCGCCCCGATCGACAGCCGGTGCAGCTGCGAAACGGGCGTCCCGCAGCCGGCCAGCATCCGCTTGACCATATGATATTTCCCTTCATAGACCGTGACGCGGCAGCCCCCCTGCTCCGGCAGCAGCTCCAGCCGGGCGGGCAGGCACTGCGTCCCGTCGCCGAGGACAACGCCCTGTGCAAAGCGGTCCACATCCGCGCTCGTGGGCTGTCCATCCGTGCGCGCGAAGTAGACCTTCGGCACGTGCTTTTTCGGCGTGATGACACGGTGGACATAGTCCCCGTCGTCCGTAACGAGCAGCAGGCCGGTCGTGTCCTTATCGAGCCGCCCAGCGGGCACGAGCCCGAAGCGCCGCAGCTCCGGCGGGAACAGATCGAGCACCGTCGGCTGACTGCGGTCGGCCGTCGCGGTGAGGACGCCGGCGGGTTTATGAAGCATATAGTAATGATATGCCTGATAGCGCAGGATCTGTCCGCGCAGGCAGACGACAGCGGTCTCCGCGATCTTCTGCTCCGGCGCGCGGGCGGGCACACCGTCGACCGTGACCTCACCGCGGCGGATATACGCCTTGGCCTCGCGCCGGGAAGCGGCGCCGGTATCGGCCAGATATTTGTCCAGACGGATCATGCGCGCCCCTCCTTTACGGCCATTGGATGTATTATAACATATCCGGCGGCAAATTTGAATAGGCTTGTTCCGAGGTGTGGTTATGAAGCTTAAATCCTTTCACTGGACAAGACGGACGGTCGTGTATGCGCTCATCGGTCAGGCCGTGCTGCTGGCGCTGGCTGTCATCTGGCGCAGCAACGGCGGCGTGCTCTCGGCGCACTACAACGTCACGACGACGGACGGGCGCATTGCCTATCTGCAGGCGCTCGGCTGGGAGGCGGATCCCGCGACGGAAACGGCGCAGGAGATCGTGATCCCGCGTGTGTTCAGCGGTGTATTCAGCGATTACAACGCCCTGCAAAAGCAGCAGGGATTTGACCTGTCCACTTACGCCGGCGAGACGTGCACAGCCTATACCTACCGCGTGACGAACTACGAGGGCTCGACGGACACCGTGCTCGCGCAACTGTTCGTCTACCGCAACCGCGTCATCGGCGGCGACATCCACGCGACGGCGATGGACGGCTTCATGCACGGTCTGCGGTGAATGGGCGAAAAAAACTCCCGGCACGAATGTGCCGGGAGTTTTGGTTTCGTTCGGGTTCAGGCAGATGCCTTGGGGCTCAGGCGAGCGCCGTCCAGCGCTCAATGCCGGTCAGCTCCGTAAAGGTGTGGCCGACCGAGGCCTCGGTGACTGCGGCGTAGTACCATGCGCCGGGCGTGACGTCGGTAAAGTGCGACGCTGCCTGCGCATTGGCCTGCACGAACGTCAGGTCGCAGCTGCGGCCAAGCACGCGGTTGAGGATAGTCACCGCCTCGGCGCGCGTGATGGTCTGGTTCGGGTGGAACGTGCCATCCGCATAGCCGCCGACCCAGCCGTTGGCATAGGCCGTAGCGACCGCATCATGACACCATGCGCTGCCTACATCGGCAAACGGCATGCCCTTGGACGTGTTCGCACCGTAGATCCCGGTCAGAATGGTCACGAATTCCGCGCGGGTGATGGGCTTGCCCGGCTGGAACGTGCCGTTGCTGTAGCCCTTGATGGCGCCGGCATTGGCCAGCGTGCTGACCGCGACCACGTACCACTTGCCGGCCGGAACATCGCTGAAGCCATTGTCGCTGCGGTCATACTGCTTGTGCGCCTGTGCGGTCATGAGCTCATAGAGCAGCTTGGCCGCCTCGGCGCGCGTGAGCGTGCCGTTGGGCACAAAGGTGGTCGCGGTGCGGCCGGGAACATAGGCGTTGTGGTTGGTCGTATCCAGCAGGCCGGTCGACTGCGCCGGCTCCGTGCCGGTGCCGCTGCCGCTGTTGTTGCCCATCTGGGAAATGTACTTTTCCAGCAGCGCCATCGCCTGCTGGAGCGTGATGGTGCGGCTGTTGTAGAGCGCACAGATGATCGTCACAATGTTCTTCAGGTTCATATTCGCCGAAGAAATGAGCTAAGACAGCAGCTGCGCGATCTGATCGTTTGTGAGGATGCTGCCGGCAAAGCCCGTCAGGATGGCATTGATGCCGGTCTGCGTCATACCAAAGGCTTTCAGGATCTCGGCAAGCGCCTGCTGGGCGGCCTCGCTGTTCGCGCCGCCGGCGGCAATGTCGCCGATGACCTGACCGAAGTTGATGTTCACCGTGTTGCCGGTGATGGTGATGATGCCGTGCATGTAGTTATTGTTGCTGGCGATGTCCTTGAACAGATCGCCCACGTCCACGTTCACGATGCCGTGGACGAAATTGCTGTCGCTGCCAATGTGGTCGACCAGATCCTTAATATTTACGCCGACAATGCCGTGAATGAAGTTATCGTCATTGGCGATGTCGATCCGGCTCAGGATCTCACTGAGCAGGCCGTTGTGCAGCTGGCCATAGGCCGTGTCGGATGTGCTGGTCTCCGCCTCCGTGGTGTCTGCCGCGAAAGCCGGGACAGCAGCGAGACTGAATGCCAGCACCAGGGACAGTATCAGGCTCAATGTCTTGCGCATTTTTTTCATGGAATTTTGCCTCCTTTAAGTTCCAAGCAAACATACATGGAAAAGGTGGCGGCAAAATGTCGGACACAGGTGTCCGCATCCCATCGGCACGAAGCAAGAAGCCTTTTTTAACCACGAAATATAGGCCGCAATTATTAAAAAAGCATTCGAAAAGTAATTAAAGTTTCGTATTTGAAACAATTTTATCGAAAAACAAAAAAATTCCTCTCCGGCAGATGCCGGAGAGGAATTTTGCATGCTGAAAATTACTCGTTGATGGCGATGACAACACCGGAACCAACGGTACGGCCGCCTTCACGGATAGCGAAACGCAGGCCAACCTCGATCGCGATCGGGGTGATCAGCTCGACGTCCATGTCGACATTATCGCCGGGCATGCACATCTCAACACCCTCGGGGAGGCTGATGACGCCGGTCACGTCGGTGGTACGGAAGTAGAACTGGGGACGGTAGTTGTTGAAGAACGGGGTGTGACGGCCGCCCTCTTCCTTGGACAGAACGTAAACCTGGCCCTTGAACTTGGTGTGCGGGTGGATGGACTTCGGAGCAGCGAGGACCTGGCCACGCTCAACGCCCTTCTTGTCGATGCCGCGGAGCAGGCAGCCGACGTTGTCGCCAGCCTCGGCGAACTCGAGGGTCTTGTGGAACATCTCGGTGCCGGTGACGGTGGTCTCCTGGGTGTCCTTGATGCCGACGATCTCGACCTTATCGCCAACCTTGACGATGCCACGCTCGACACGGCCGGTAACGACGGTGCCGCGGCCGGAGATGGTGAACACGTCCTCGATGGGCATCAGGAACGGCTTGTCAGCAGCACGGTCCGGAGTCTTGATCCAAGTGTCAACAGCGTCCATGAGCTCCCAGATGCACTTGTACTCGGGGGCCTTCGGATCGGTGGACTCGGAGATCAGCGCGTTCAGAGCGGAGCCCTTGATGATCGGGGTGTCGTCGCCCGGGAAGTCGTACTTGTCGAGCAGCTCACGGACTTCCATCTCGACGAGCTCAAGCAGCTCGGGATCGTCGACCTGGTCAACCTTGTTCAGGAACACCAGAACGTACGGAACGTTGACCTGACGGGCAAGCAGCAGGTGCTCACGGGTCTGAGCCATCGGGCCGTCGGAGGCAGCGATAACGAGGATCGCGCCGTCCATCTGAGCAGCGCCGGTGATCATGTTCTTGATATAGTCGGCGTGGCCCGGGCAGTCGACGTGCGCATAGTGGCGGCCCTTGATCTCGGTGCCGTCAAGGCCGATGCGGTCGTCGGTCTGGTACTCAACGTGAGCGGTGTTGATCGTGATGCCACGCGCTTTTTCTTCCGGAGCCTTATCGATCTGGTCGTAGGCAGCGAACTCGGCGCTGTTCGGGTCAGCCAGGGACAGAACCTTGGTGATCGCAGCGGTCAGGGTGGTCTTGCCGTGGTCGATATGGCCGATGGTGCCGATATTGACATGGGGCTTGGTTCTATTGTACATCTGCTTTGCCATTAGAATATCCTCCTAATTCTAAAATAATGTTGTGACTTACTTTCTTATAAGGCACATTGTGCCGGTTGCGCAGGTCAGTTGCTGCCGTGGATGATCTTCTCCTGAAGAGACTTCGGCAGCTCTACGAAGTGGCTGGGCTCCATGCTGTAGGTCGCGCGGCCCTGCGTTTTGCTGCGCAGGTCGGTCGCATAGCCGAACATGGATGCCAGGGGCACGTTCGCCGTGACGATCGCCGCACCGTTGCGGATGTCCGTACCGGCGATCTGACCGCGGCGGGCATTGATATCGCCCATCACGTCGCCCATATAGCTTTCCGGCGCCGTAACGACAACCTTCATAATGGGCTCGAGGAGCGTCGGGCCGGCCTTCTGGCAGGCCTCCTTGAATGCCATGCTGCCGCAGATCTTAAACGCCATCTCGGACGAGTCGACCTCGTGATACGAGCCGTCGAGCAGCGTGACTTTCACGTCCACGACCTCGTAGCCCGCAAGCACGCCGGCCTGCATCGCGCCCTGGATGCCCTGATCCACACAGGGGATAAACTCTTTCGGGATCGCACCGCCGGTGATCTGGTTGATGAACTCGTAACCCTTGCCGGGCTCGTTGGGTTCCACCATGAGCTTGACGTGTGCAAACTGGCCTTTGCCGCCGGTCTGGCGCGCGTAGCGCGTGTCCACCGTAGCGGCCTTGGTGATGGTCTCCTTGTAAGAGACCTGAGGTCTGCCGACATTCGCCTCGACGCGGAACTCGCGCAGAAGGCGATCGACGATGATCTCCAGATGGAGCTCGCCCATGCCGGCGATGATGGTCTGGCCCGTTTCCTCGTCCGTGTAGGCCTTGAAGGTGGGGTCTTCCTCGGCAAGCTTGCCGAGGGCGATGTCCATCTTCTCCTGCCCGGCCTTGGTCTTGGGCTCGATTGCTACGCGGATGACCGGTTCCGGGAACTCCATCGACTCGAGCACGATCGGGTACTTTTCGTCGCAGAGCGTATCGCCGGTCGTCGTATTCTTGAGACCGACCGCCGCCGCAATATCACCGGAATAGACCTGCGTGATATCCTCGCGGTGGTTGGCGTGCATCAAAAGGATGCGGCCCAGACGCTCGCGCTGGCCCTTGGTGGAGTTCAGGACGGATTTGCCGGCTTCGATCGTGCCGGAATAGACACGGAAGAACGCCAGACGGCCGACGTAGGGGTCGGTCATGATCTTGAAGGCCAGAGCAGAGAACGGCTCGGAATCGTCCGCGGAGCGGTGCTCGACCTCATCCGTCTTGGGCACCGTGCCGGTGATCGGCGGGATGTCCAGCGGGGACGGCATATAATCGACGATGGCGTCCAGCAGCTTCTGCACGCCCTTGTTCTTATAGGACGTGCCGCACACGATCGGGACGAACTTGACCTGCGTCGTGGCCTTGCGGATGGCCGCCTTGATCATTTCGGTGGGGATTTCCTCACCTTCCAGATACATCTCCATGATCTCGTCGTCGAAATCGGCGACGGCCTCAAGGAGCTGCGTGCGGTACTCTTCGGCCTCGGCGCGCATGTCCTCGGGGATCTCCTCGACGCGCATATCCTTGCCAAGATCGTCGTAGTAGACGTCCGCCTTCATCTCGAGCAGGTCGATGATGCCGCGGAAGTCCGCCTCGGAGCCGATCGGCAGCTGGATCGGAACAGCGTTGCAGCGCAGGCGCTCGTGCACCATGTCGACAACGTTGTAGAAATTTGCGCCCATGATATCCATCTTGTTGATGTAGATCATGCGGGGAACATTGTAATGGTCAGCCTGTCTCCAGACCGTCTCGGACTGCGGCTCAACGCCGCCCTTGGCACAAAGGACCGTCACGCAGCCGTCGAGCACGCGCAGGCTGCGCTCGACCTCAACGGTGAAGTCGACGTGGCCCGGGGTGTCGATGATATTGATGCGGTTGCCCTTCCAGAAGCAAGTGGTCGCAGCGCTCGTGATCGTGATGCCGCGCTCCTGCTCCTGCGCCATCCAGTCCATGGTGGCGGTGCCTTCATGGGTCTCACCGAGCTTGTGGTTGACGCCCGTGTAGAACAGAATGCGTTCCGTCGTGGTCGTCTTACCGGCGTCGATGTGCGCCATGATGCCAATGTTTCTTGTGTTTTCAAGGGAATATTGTCTGGGCATAATTGATAGCTCCTAGTCGGAAGATTACCAGCGGAAGTGTGCGAACGCCTTGTTGGACTCGGCCATCTTGTGCGTGTCTTCGCGCTTCTTCACAGCAGCGCCGGTGTTGTTGCAGGCATCCATGATCTCGCCTGCGAGGCGCTCCTTCATGGTCTTTTCGCTGCGCTTGCGGGCATAGCCGGTCAGCCAGCGCAGGCCGAGCGTCTGGCGTCTCTCAGGACGCACTTCCATAGGAACCTGGTAGGTCGCACCGCCGACGCGGCGGGCCTTGACTTCGAGGCTCGGCATGATGTTATTCATGGCTTCGGTAAACGCATCGAGCGGTTCCTTGCCGGTCTTTTCCTTGATGATGTCAAAAGCATCGTACACGACCTTCTGAGCAACACCCTTTTTGCCGTCGAGCATCACGCTGTTGATGAGCTTGGTCACCAGAACGCTGTTGTACATCGGATCCGGCAAAATTTCTCTTTTGGGAACGTTACCTCTTCTGGGCACTATACTTCCCTCCTTCATTAAAAAATGACTTCACAGGTACTCGAAGATGCGGTGCATCTCCGTCTGCGCCCCGAGGTTAACGAATACATATATATCAGTTAACAACAGGGCAAAATTTGCTGTTGGAACTTACTTCTTTCCTGCCTTCGGCCGCTTGGCACCGTACTTGGAACGGGCCTGCATACGTCCGGAAACGCCCTGCGTATCGAGCGTGCCGCGGATGATGTGGTAACGAACGCCAGGAAGATCCTTAACACGGCCGCCGCGGATCATAACGACGCTATGCTCCTGCAGGTTGTGACCGATGCCCGGGATGTAGGCGGTTACCTCGTAGCCGTTGGTCAGACGCACACGGGCGATCTTACGAAGCGCGGAGTTCGGCTTCTTGGGGGTAGAGGTACGCACGGCAGTGCAGACGCCTCTCTTCTGAGGTGCGCTCAGATTGGTCTCGCGGTTCTTCAGGGTGTTGAGGCCCTTCTGCATGGCGGGAGACGTGGACTTGTAGGTGACTTTCTCTCTGCCCTTTCTCACCAACTGGTTAAAAGTAGGCATGGTTTTCCTCCTTTCCTCGAAAATGGATCTATTTATACGATGCCAAAAAACAGCATCGGATAAACCGTGATTCTGCCGGAAAATTTTCAGGAAATCCCGGCCATTTTTGTGCTTTTTACACAGGCATGACAAATCGGTGGGCGCACGCCCACGCAAAATAGGATTTTAGCATATTGCACAAGATTCGTCAAGCATTTTTATTCAAGACGGAAGCGAAAATTTCACCGGGATATGCAGGCATATCCCGGTGAAACGGTTGGTATTTGGTCGTTTAAAGCGCGTTGGAGATGTTGGCGAGATCGGACAGATCCACGCCGTCGTCCTCCGGCTCCGCGGGGACTGCCGGCTCCTCATTCGTCTCGAAGTTGCGGTAGCAGGCAAGGCCGCTTCCGGCGGGAATGAGCTTGCCGATGATGACGTTCTCCTTCAGGCCGACGAGGTGGTCGATCTTGCCCTTGATGGCGGCATCGGTCAGCACCTTCGTGGTTTCCTGGAAGGACGCGGCCGACAGGAAGCTCTCCGTGGCGAGCGACGCCTTCGTGATGCCCATAAGGACATGCTCAGCCGTCGCGGGCGTGAGCTCGGTCTCCCCTGCCGCGATGCGCTCGGCGATCGCGCGGTTGGCCGCGCGGAACTCATGCAGATCCACAATGGCGCCGGACAGCAGGTTCGTGCTGCCGGAATCGTCGATACGGACCTTGCGCATCATCTGGCGGACGATGATCTCGATGTGCTTATCGTTGATGTCAACGCCCTGCTGACGGTAGACCTTCTGGACTTCCTGAATGATATACTGCCGGCAGGCATCGACGCCGCAGATACGCAGCACGTCGTGCGGGCTGTACGCGCCGTTCGAAAGCGGCTGGCCCTTCGTGACCGTGTCGCCGTTGGCGACCAGAATGCCGGCGGAGTACGGCAGGTTGTACGTGACGGTCTCGCCGTCGACCGGGTTCGTGACCGTGACCGCATAGATGGAGGTCTTCTTCGTCTCCTCGATGCTGACGACGCCGGGGATCTCGGCGAGGGTGGCCATCTTCTTCGGCTTGCGCGCCTCGAACAGCTCTTCAACACGCGGAAGGCCCTGCGTGATATCGTCGCCGGCAACGCCGCCGGTGTGGAACGTACGCATGGTCAGCTGCGTGCCCGGCTCGCCGATGGACTGGGCGGCGATAACGCCGACCGCCTCGCCGATGTTGACCGGCTGGCCGATGGCCAGGTTGATGCCGTAGCACTTGGCGCAGACGCCGTTGCGCGCCTCACAGGTCATGACGCTGCGGATCTTGACTTCCTCGATGCCGTGCTCTTCGAGCGTCTTGGCATCGTCGGGCATGAGCATATGGTCGGTATCGAACAGCACCTCGCCGGTCTTGGGCGACACGACGGGCTCGGCCGGGTAGCGGCCGTGGATGCTCTCGCCGAGGCTCTGGACTTCCTGTCCCTTGTCGAACACGGCGCGGGCCATGATGCCGTCGGTCGTACCGCAGTCATCCTCGCGGATGATGACTTCCTGCGAGACATCGACCAAACGACGGGTCAGATAACCGGAGTCGGCAGTACGCAGTGCGGTATCGGCCAGGCCCTTACGGGCGCCTCGGGACGAGATGAAGTACTCGAGGACGGACAGGCCCTCACGGTAGTTGGCCTTGATCGGGATCTCGATGGTCTTGCCGGCGGTGTTTGCGATCAGGCCGCGCATACCGGCGAGCTGACGGATCTGCGCCATGGAACCACGGGCGCCGGAGTCCGCCATCATATAGATGGGGTTGAACTCATCGAGGCAGTTCTGCAGGGCCGCCGTGACGTCCTTCGTGGTCTTTTCCCACTCGGACACGGCCAGACGGTAGCGCTCGTCCTCGGTGATGAAGCCGCGCTTGTACTTCTTCTCGATCGCAATGACCTTCTTCTCCGTGGCGGAGATGAGCGTTTTCTTCTCCTCCGGGACGGTCATGTCCGCGATGGAGATCGTGATGGCGCCGATGGTGGAATACTTGTAGCCGAGCGCCTTGACGTTATCGAGCACTTCGGTCGCAACGGTGAAGCCGTGCTTCTCGATGCAGCGGTCGATGATCTTGCCGAGCTGCTTCTTACCGACCTTGAAGCTGACCTCGAGGTCGAACATGTGCTCGGGGTCGGTGCGGTCGACGTAGCCGAGATCCTGCGGGATGGGCTCGTTGTAGATGATGCGGCCGACGGTCGTCTCGATCGTGCGGTGCAGCGTCTCGCCGTTGACCTCGCGCGCCACGCGCACCAGGATCGGCGCATGCAGGCCGACATCGCCGTAGTTATAGGCCATGATAGCTTCATTCGGGTCGCGGTAGACCTTGAGCGGCTTATAGCTCGGGAGCTTGCTGCCCTCAGCCTCGGCCTTCTTGTGCGCGGCGACAAAGTCGTCCGCGTCGACGATCTCATTGACCGGCAGATCGGTATCGCCGGCATCGGTCACGAACACCTGCTCGGCGCCCTTCTCGGCCTTGCCGAGGCGAACGTAGGTCAGGTAGTATGCGCCGAGGATCATATCCTGCGTCGGCACGGTGACGGGGTGGCCGTCCTGCGGGCGGAGGAGGTTGTTTGCCGAGAGCATGAGGATGCGCGCCTCGGCCTGTGCCTCCGCGGACAGCGGGACGTGGATAGCCATCTGGTCGCCGTCGAAGTCGGCGTTAAACGCGGTGCAGCACAGGGGGTGCAGCTTGAGCGCACGGCCCTCGACCAGCACGGGCTCGAACGCCTGAATGCCCAGGCGGTGGAGCGTCGGTGCGCGGTTGAGCATGACCGGATGATCCTTGATGACGACCTCGAGCGCGTCCCAGACCTCGGTGCGCTGTTTGTCGACCATCTTCTTGGCGGACTTGATGTTGTTGGCAACACCGTCCTCGACGAGCTTTTTCATAACGAACGGGCGGAAGAGCTCGATGGCCATTTCCTTCGGCACGCCGCACTGATAGAGCTTCAGATCCGGGCCGACGACGATAACGCTTCGGCCGGAGTAGTCGACACGCTTGCCGAGCAGGTTCTGACGGAAGCGGCCTTGCTTGCCCTTGAGCATATCCGACAGGGACTTGAGCGCGCGGGAGTTGGCGCCGGTGACGGCACGGCCGCGGCGGCCGTTGTCGATCAGGGCGTCAACAGCTTCCTGCAGCATGCGCTTCTCGTTGCGGACGATGATGTCCGGCGCGTTGAGCTGCATGAGGCGCTTGAGGCGGTTGTTGCGGTTGATGACGCGGCGGTACAGGTCGTTGAGGTCGGACGTGGCAAAACGGCCGCCGTCGAGCTGGACCATGGGGCGAAGCTCGGGCGGGATGACCGGCAGAATGTCAATGATCATCCACTCCGGACGGTTGCCGCTGCGGTGGAATGCCTCGACGACCTCCAGGCGCTTGACGATCTTCGCCTTCTTCTGGCCGCTGGCCTCCTCGAGCTCGGCGCGCAGCTGCTCGGAGAGCTTGGCGCAGTCGATCTGCTGCAGGAGCTTCTTGATGGCCTCGGCGCCCATGCCGGCCTCGAAATCGTCCTCATACTTCTCGCGCATGTCGCGGTACTCTTTTTCGGACAGGATCTGGCAGCGCTGCAGCGGCGTCATGCCGGGGTCGGTGACGATATACGCACCGAAATACAGCACCTTTTCCAGCACGCGCGGGGTCAGATCCAGGATCAGGCCCATGCGCGACGGGATGCCCTTGAAGTACCAGATGTGGCTCACGGGCGCGGCCAGCTCGATATGGCCCATGCGCTCGCGGCGAACCTTTGCGCGCGTGACTTCGACGCCGCAGCGGTCGCAGATCTTACCCTTGTAGCGGATCTTCTTATACTTGCCGCAGTGGCACTCCCAGTCCTTCGTGGGTCCGAAAATGCGCTCGCAGAACAGGCCGTCACGCTCGGGCTTGAGTGTGCGGTAGTTGATGGTCTCGGGCTTTTTCACTTCGCCGGAGGACCAGGAAAGGATCATTTCAGGGGAGGCAATGCCGATCTGAATTGCATCAAACGGGGTGTAGCTCATGTTTTATTCCTCCTCCTTATCAGAATCGTCCGTGTAGTCATCGTCGCCGGCATCGCCGAACGCGCTGAGACTGTCATCTTCCTCGACCGGTACGTCCTCAATCGTGAAGCCGCTGCCGGTGATCTCATCATCGTCGGACTTGTAGGACATCTCATCGCGCATACCCGGGATGTAATCGTCCTCGTCGTCCTTGAGCTCGATCTCGTCGCCGTTCTCGTCGAGGATGCGCACATCCAGGCACAGGGACTGCAGCTCCTTGATGAGCACCTTGAACGACTCCGGCACGCCCGGCTGCGGGATGTTCTCGCCCTTGACGATGGCTTCGTACGTGCGCACACGGCCGGTCACGTCGTCGGACTTCACCGTCAGGATCTCCTGCAGGGTGTAAGCCGCGCCGTAGGCCTCGAGCGCCCAGACTTCCATTTCGCCGAAGCGCTGGCCGCCGAACTGCGCCTTGCCGCCGAGCGGCTGCTGCGTGACAAGGGAGTACGGGCCGGTGGAACGGGCATGGATCTTATCGTCGACCAGATGGTGCAGCTTGAGGAAGTAAACATAGCCGACCGTGACCTTGTTGTCAAAGCGCTCGCCGGTGCGGCCGTCGTACAGCCAGCTCTTGCCCTCGGGATCGAGGCCGGCAAGCTGAAGCGCTTCGGAAATATCCTTATCGGTCGCGCCGTCGAAGATGGGCGTGGCGACCTTCCAGCCGAGCGTCTTGGCGGCGTAGCCGAGATGGACCTCGAGCACCTGGCCGATGGTGGTGGGCGTCATGTTCTCGTGGCCCTGGCAGTAGCCGCGGTAGGCGCTGGTCAGGCATACCAGCAGCACGGCGGGGGAGAGGGCGTATATGCTCTGCGTGGCCTCGACGTCGTTGAGCGCGTCCGCGAGTTCCGTGGGGAAGAGGAACATGATGAGCGTGCATATTATACCCAGCACGCAGAAGGTCAGCCACGCGACGGAGAAGGTGCGCCTGACCTGCGCCGGGCGATTCATCGTGTTCGCCTCGCTTATCATGCGCGAGAGCGCCACGGGCAGGCCCGCCGTGGCGACTGTGAGGAACACGCTGTAGATGTTGTAGGCCACGAGGAAGTGCGTATAGCCCTCGTCACCGAGGATGTTCCCCAGCGGTATCTTGTAGATAGCGCCGAGTATCTTCATGATAACAACGCCCGCGGCCAGTATAGCCGCGCCGTGCAGATAGTTTTGCTTTTTGGGCTCAGCCAAGGATATACCCCCAATCAGCGGCGCTTTGCCGCGCCGACAGCCTACTGTACACTAAAAATATGAAAAAATCAAGTAAATATGCCGCCCGTGGCACATTCTACCTCAACTTTGACGAGAAAGCATACCAAGAGGGGGTACTATAAGCGCAAATAGAGGGGATGCACATAAGCACCAGTAAGCACCCCCCTTCCCCAAGTCGGGCGAGGAACGTATAGTCCACCGACTTGTAGCGCTCACGCGAATGGTGGAGCCGCCAGGGTAAAAAAGCGCTTTTCTTTGGCGGCTCGACACCGTTTCT
>ERZ1026985.116-NODE-116-length-15259-cov-7.193699_pt1 | contig 15259 bp, 10 predicted proteins | sample MGYA00519558_ERZ1026985 | MGnify/ENA primary metagenome ERZ1026985 (study PRJEB26926, sample SAMN06164799) | human gut metagenome | biome: ENVO:00009003; feature: ENVO:2100002; material: ENVO:00002003 | host: Homo sapiens | place: USA | collected 2012 ... | reverse complement strand
TCGTGGGCTCGGAGATGTGTATAAGAGACAGTTGATAAACTTACTATAGGAACAAAGACCGCCAATCAAGGGGTCAATGCCAGCGGAAAACTTACAGCAGCAGAGTTTAATCAACTGATTTCTAAAGTCAATGAAATGATTGAATCATTAAACTCTACTGTATATATAACCCAAGATGAATATGATGCGCTCCTACAAAGCGGACAAATCATCGATACTGTTGAATACAATATTTTTGAAGAATGATTACCAGAAATAAATTAGAATTATCAGCAAGATACTATGGCCGTAGAGCCATATCTGCAACTTACCAAGGAGCACGTTTGATATGGGAGGCTGTTAGTAACTGTTTGGCTGGTGGTTGGTGGCAGCATGGTCACGGTTGGGATTATGGCACCGGATGGGGAGCTAATCGTAAAAAGTAAAAATTTAAATCAAATGATATGGCAAAGAATACAGTAATTCGTAAGACCTTAACCTCACTCGCTGAGCCTTGGTGTGACAAAGAGCTAAATCAAAGCGTAGATATTGAGGATATTGAAGCTTTTTTAAAAAGTCAGCTTGGGTCTAAAATTGGTTATCCAGTCATTCCACAAACTAAAGACACCGATGGGTACTATCATTTTTGGGGATTTGCGGACAAAAACGCTTATAACGACTATATGACAGACCCCGAAGCTAATGAAGCACTTCGACTGGTGAATATAGCCATCCCATTGCTGGAAGAACAAGGTGGAGTTAGTAACATTGTAAAATTGACCCGTATTTCGTCTGGCTCTCTTGTGACGAGTAAGCCAATTGCGAGTGTTGAGGTATCTTATTTATGGCAGCAGTACAATCCTATTACTCAGGAGACAACTGATCAAGATGAAGATGCAACTATCGTTGTTTCATGCCGTACACAAAATTCAAGTGGCTCGTGGGGAGCATGGGACCCAAGTAAAGAATTTACAGTTATCATACAGTCTGGTCAGACAAAAACAATTGACCTTAGTAAACTGCTGACATCAGATGCAACATATCAGATTCGTTTGGTGGCAACAGGTGAGACAAGCGGTATTACCGCAAGTCCTGTAACATTAACGGTTATATATTCTAACGTATCTGCCAATTATGAAGGGTCTATTGCAACCGCTTATAAAGGAAACAGTGTGCAACTTCCATTTCGCATTTCAGGCAATGTTGATAAGCAGCTTAGAATCAAGATTAATGGATATACTAAAAACTATTCAATTGGTACTGCTACCTATATAGACAATACCTATGGAGCAATCTTAACCCAAGAAGAGTTTACGTTGGTAAGAGGAGCTACAAAGGCAGAAGCGTGGATTGCTTTTGGTGAAGGGTATTCAGCAGAAACCGAACATCAGGAGTTTCAGTTCATTTATCTTCCAGAAGGCGATAGTCTGAAAACTCCTATTTTAGCTGTTACAGATGTTATGGAAGAGTTTCAAAACTGGACACGCGCAACGATTTTCCGTTACGCAATTTATAATCCAGTTCAAAATGAAACAAAACTTAACATTACACTCCAAGATTCTGAAACAGGGCAAGCTTACATAAAAAAAAGCGTAGTCTGCACTAATGGGGAAAGCTATGACTTTGACGAAAACTTTTCTATGGAGTATGAAGGTGAAGAACAACCTGATGTAATTAATGCTCAAGCTGTTTTCACCAACGAAAACGGAATCACATTTGGCAATAACATTAATTTTATTATTGACAATTCAGAGAATTTTGCGCCTACAAAAGGAGCTAATGTTGTTGTATCTCCAGAAAAACAATCTATCGTTATTGATGGTATTAGCCATGAGTTAAATGATTTGTTTTTGGATTCAAGGGACACAAATTCAGGTTGGCTTAGCAATATTGAAACAGATTCTACAGGAGCTCAAGTAAATGTTCCTGTTTTGAGTATTGGTGCCGGTAATCGTTTTACCTTGCCGTATGAGCTATTTGATGAGAACACTGGACATAACAGCGAAGGGGTGGAAGGTTCAATCACAATAGAGTTTGACATAAAAGCAAAAAATATTGTCGGTGAATCCCCTATCATTGATGCAACTGCTCCTTTCAGTAAAGCGTACACAGGATTAAAAATTTATCCTACACGTGCAGTTTGTCTTAGTAGAAACAACTTTACTGAAGATATTTGTGATGTTCATTATCAAGAAGAGAAACGTGAGCATATTGCTATAAATATCATTAGAAACCTTCGCGGTGAAGGCATGAACCTTGTACGAATATATGTAAATGGCAAATCAAATCGTTCGTTTATATATACTGATGAAGATAGATTTGTTCCTATTGGCGTTGGTGGAGCCAAGTCAATAGTAATTGGTTCAGACGAAGCAGATGTTGATGTTTATGGCATTCGTATTTACAAAGGTCAACAGCTTGGATCAACTCAGATTCAAAATGATTATATGGCAGGTATGCCAACCATTGAAGATAAAAAATTGTTTAAACGATTCAATTCAATTTTCAATGGTACAGAAATTGGTTATGACTTGTGTAATGCTCTTGGTCTAAATACAATACTTCGTAAGATTCCAGAGGGAGGTCATTATCCGTCCCGTGAAAACCAGAGCAAGCAGAAAAATGTGACTATTGATGTTCGCATTTATGCAGAACGTGGTAATGCTGAAAGTCTTGACACGAAACATTCAGGAACTTTTGTTGGCATGACTGACAAGGGACAAGGTACGTCTGCAAAGGGGTATTATTGGTGGAATATATCTGATGGATTTGAAGATGATGAAGAGATTTCTGCTGAAGAATATAAAGAGGAAGATCCAACTCATTATGAAGAGGACGGAAAATTCTATAAGAAAATATCTTATTTCAATTCTTTGGATAGAGTAAGCCAAGTGTATGCAAGTCAGTATGAATTAGAAGATGGACGTGGAGGAATTACAAAACTTGTAGGTAAAGCGAATTACGCCTCTCCTATGCAAAGCCATAAACTTGGTGCTATTTGGGCATACGATGAACTTTGGCAGATTCTTGTTAACAATGGAAGTGACAACAGACCCGTTCTTCAAAATACACATGCTTGTTGTTATGAAAAGCCATTCTTGTGCTTTTATCAAATTGGGAATGGAACGCCTATTTTTTGCGGCTTTCAAACTTGGGGTAGCGGAAAGGGAGACAAAAAAACTTTTGGCTACGACAAGAAGAAGAGCCCCGATTATTTGTGTGTTTCAGGTGCTGATAACGGTGCAATTGCGGCTCTTTATCAAATGCCTTGGGTTGTTCAACAAAATTCACAAGGGGCGTGGGAAGGCAATATATATGCTCACAGCGTAACTATTAACACTGGTGACATAAAGAACGGATATTGTTATAAGAGCGGAAATAGTGATACGCTTGCATTTGAAGTAGAAATCGGATCTAAGTACGATGGTGGTGAAACCGATAAGGGGGTTCTTCGTATAGAAGACGAAGCCAAAGGGGGTACTGAGAAGACGCTTTACACTCATTTTGCTGATTTCGCAAACTTTGTATTTGCTTGTTCGCCGCTGTTGAAGCCTTACGCAGGAACAGAAGCACAGTTAATTGCTGATAGTGATAAGTTGGTGCGCGATCATCAATATTGGATATTTAATGTAGGCACAGAACGATTCAATGTCTATTATTTTAACCCTGCAACATCTAAGTTTGAAAAGATAGTGAAAGTACCTACTGCATGGGGAAGTGACGGAAGAGCCTATTCTTATGGAAGCCCTAAGATTATAGACCAGCTTGCAGGTGTTGTAATTAGTATTGACACTGTTGACGGAAAGAAGAGCGTGACTTTGGAGGAAGCAATGAGTACACTTGGAACATCGGATATGAATGTTTTGAATGACATTTTTTCTAAAGCTCGTGTATCTTATTTTGCCGCTCATGCTTCATCTTATCTTGATATTACAGATACAATTTTTCATCAGGCTTTCTTGAAATTGGAAGCAGCTACAGATAACCGTACAAAGAATGTATATCCTTGGATTGACCCTGCCGTGGATAAATTAGTACGATGGAAGCAAGATGACCTTGATACAATCAAAAAGACCGATAATCAAGGCCGTCAGACCAAACCGTATTATGTACTTGAACATACAAAGAACGCAGATGGTAGTAATTATTGGAATGGTGAGAATAATGTTTTGTTTACTCTTATAGAACGTGCTTATCCAGACCGTATGCGTAATATGATGCGTGACATTTTCACTCAAATGGCTCAGATAGCTGGAAGCGTTGAGGAATACATGCAGAAAAGATATTATTGGGTTCAAGAGTATTTCCCGGCTGTTGCTTATAATGAAACAAGTAGAGTTTTGTATGAAGTTGCTCAAGTTAAATTGATGAATGGGCAGATTGACGTTAGCCAAGACCCCATTACGCAAGCTGTTGGAGACCAGTTGGAATGTGAAAAGCAATTCATGAATAGACGTTTGCCAATGTTGATGTCTTGGTGTGAATATGAAACTGGAGGAGATGGTACTTTGAGTTTCCGTTCTGTAAACACAACACAGGGAGAATCGCCTACTTATGACATTGAATACACTGCATACCAATATATTTACCCCAAATTGACTATCGGTGGAAAGATTGCTGCTTTATATGCTAAAGTAAATGATGAATGGGTTGAGCAAAGAAATGAACCGTATCTATGTGCTCCCGGAGAAACTGTTAGGCTTGTAGCAAACACTGACTCAAATACTCAGTTTACAATACGGTGGATGCATTATGCGAAGAGCATAGGAAATCTCGGTCTACTTCCTTGTGGAGAGGATGGGAATGTTACTATTACTGGACGTAGATTGCGTAAATTAGAATGTTGGGCTGAAGACGATGCTTCTATTGAGTTTCACCCAAAAGGACTTGTAATTTCTAATTGCAGAAACCTTGAAGCAATCCGATTAACAAATGCTTCATCATTCTCAGGTACATTCTCAGCAGATTTACCTCGATTGAAATCATTATTGTTGAGTGGTTCTTCATATACGAGCGTAACATTACCTAAGACATCTACTCTTGTTGATGTTTCTCTTCCTATGACTATCAACGCCATAGAAGTTGATGGTCAGCCCAATTTGTCAAGTTTGCAAGTTGAGGGAATGGAAAACTTGAGGAACCTTCGCATCATCGGAGAGCATAAGATTCAGAAGCAAACTCAATCACTGGTTCAGCTTGCTTATACTCAAGCCAAAAATCTTAACTTGGTTGAAATAGAGAATGTGTCTTGGAGCGGATTTGCTGTAGATGCTATGATGTGGTTGCAAAAATTGAATGCAACGTTGACTGGAACGATAGGTTTGAGTGGTAACTTGTCTTTTGATAATAAGCTTGTTTTAACAAACACTTATGGAAATATCGACAATTCTGACAATAAATTGTTTATCAATTATTCTAAGCGTACTATTAATAGTATTTCTGTGAATGGTCCGACATATATTACTGAAACTGGTACATATCAGTACAAACTGGTTTGCTCGCCTTCAACAGGAAATGATGTTGCATTGAAGGATGGTCATTTAGCAATTGAATGGAGCATTGATGATAGTGCTAAAACCTATGGTACGTTCATCGATACTGTAAATGGTGTACTTGAAGTAAAAAAATTGGATGAGAGTGGTACAGATATGCGTTATATAGCTAAGTGTGAACTCACTAAAACTGGAGGCTCTGTTTTGACTGCTGATTTCCAAATAGGCTTTTATCGTCGTGTTCCTAAGATTGGAGACTTTGCTTATGCTGATGGCACATTCGATGACCAATATTTTAAAGATAAAACTTTGGTTGGGATTGTATATAAACTCGATGAGATGTGGCAGGGAGAAGATGAAGAAGAACCGACTATATTTTCCGGTTACAATAAACCTACAGAATCGTTTAAAGCTACCAGAAAATTAGTTGGGTATCAAATCAGTGTTGATGGAAAAGAAAATATTCCATTCAAAAGCACAGATAATTTCATCAATTCTGACAGTAGTGTATGGGGGCTTTACCCAAGTAGTGATACTAATGGACATGGAGATATTCAAAGTGAAATCAACGCAGCTACAGGTATTTCAAATGTTTTTGATTTGCCAAGCATTAATAATACAACTACTCGTGGTCTAACCGGTGGTCCTAATAACGACTATCAAACTACTGGCAATTATCTTGATGTAAATGAATACGACGGGTTCAAAGACTATTCATCAGCTTCCGGGTGTGTAGTTGATTGGCAGGGTAAGCAAAAGACACAAGCAATTGTACGTCATGCTAATCAAATTATAAACGCATATCTGCTTTCTGATGCAAATGAATCGGTTAGCATATATTATACCGATGAAGATGATAATGAGCATCAGTTGGCTGAGCTGCCGAAGACAGTAGAAGAATTGTCTAATGCAATGGAAATTCTACACAAAGCAAACAATAATTTAACGAAGTATCAGCAATTTCTTTATCCGGCTGGATATGGATGTTATCTCTATCAGCCTACAGTCAAGGAAGGCGAAGAATTGGACCCTCAGTATGCTTCAGGAAATTGGTATTTACCTGCATGTGGTGAGCTGTACCGCCAGTATAGTTTCTTTGCAAACTCCAGAACTGGAGGTATGGGGGAAACTTACCAAGAGGGACAAGGGACGAGTCCAGCCAAAAGTGTGATAGACGATATGATTAAAGAGGCTCTTAATTCACCAGAGTCTAATGAAATCAAGCTACATGTTTCTCCATCACATGTAGAATATGGAAATTACACTGGGCTAGAACTTGCGGCTATCAATCGTTACTTTCATTCGTTAGTAGAAGCTGAGAAGCCGATCTATTCAATGGTTCTTTGGAGAGCTTTAATTGCTAATGGCTCATCTCCATTCACTCAGCACAGCACAGGCGGCCATTGGTCTTCCACTGAGTACTCCGCTCGTAGCTCGTGGGGCGTGGGTTTCTACAATGGTGGTAGCGGCAACGGCAAGTTCATCGCTAACGTTGTTCGCCCTGCTGTAGCCTATCAGTTTTTTCTTTAATCTTCCTGGCGAGCTGCTTAAAGCAGCTCGCCTATAATGGGTAAATAATATTAAAAATATATGGATATAAATGGGAAATCAATGACTTATGAGGAAGTATGTGAGTTGTTTGATAGCACAACTACTGCTGAATCGGGGGATTCTGTAATACTTTCAAATGATGAAATAAACCGCGCTCGGCGCAATAAAAGAGAAGTTCGTAAAAAGGCCACCGGTTTTCAAAACACACCGATTTACAGATCATTACACGCATCTATGCGCCTTATTATAGAAGTTGTACAGCTGATGCCAAAGAAGTCTGTTAAGGTATCTGACATATTGCTTCAAAACTTTACAGAATTAATTCGTTGGTCAGCTGCGGCCTACAACCATCAAGATGACCTTCTTAAACAAAATGCACTCGAAGAAGCTATATCTTTAATGAGTGTAGTTAAAATCACACTCAACTGTATGTCCAACCTCGTTAGTGAAACGAAGCACAAGCAGCTGATCGCATCGTTTGATGCAGTGATACGTCAACTCGTAGCATGGCGTGGCTCACTAATACAAAGCCAGGGTTCCGATGACGAAGCCTAATAACTGTAACATCGGAAGAGAGCTTAGAGCTTTGCTCGGATATGGGCGGCTGACTCCGTGGCATGGTTTGAACTATGTACGGAGTTACAAAGCTGCACAGCCGCATTTTAACAGCACAGGCAACCATTGGTCTTCCACTGAGAACTCCGCTAATAACTCGTGGAACGTGAATTTCAACAATGGTAATAGCAACAACAACAAGTACAACGCTAACGTTGTTCGCCCTGCTGTAGCTCATCCGACAAAGGCTTGGCTTCAATTAAGGAAATCTCTACAGGAAGCATTTGAAGACTGTTGCCGAGGTAAGGCTTCCAGTCAACAATTCCAGGATTACATTCCTATTGCTAACGAGGATTTGGATTTACTTACGACAGAATTGATAGATAGAACCTATATACCAGGAACATCCACCTGTTTCCTTGTAAAATTTCCCAAACTTCGAGAAGTGTTTGCCGCAGCTTTCAGAGACCGTATAATCCACCATTGGATATGTATGCGATTGGTTCCGCATTTTGAAGAACTGAATGAAAATATAGGAAATGTTACTCACAATTGTAGAGTCGGATTTGGTACAAAATCGGCTGTTGATAGTGTTTACGAGGCAATCAAAGAAGTATCATATAATTATGGCACTGAAGCCTATCTGTTCAGAGGAGATTTAGTGGGATTCTTTATGTCATTGCCTCAACGTCGTATGTGCGATAACTTAATTGATTTTGCACAGGAAGAATATCATGGTGATTTTAAGAATCTATTGATATGGTTACTGGATGTGGTTGTAATGCACCGTCCAGAATTGAATTGTATGTTCAACTCATCACCTGAAGATTGGAAAGGGTTGGCACATAATAAATCCCTGTTTAGGACAGGCAAAGGACGTGGCGCCCCAATTGGCAACCTTACCATTCAGTTGTTTGCTAATTTTTACATGGCGGATTTTGATGCGTTCATGATTGATTGCGTCAAGAAATTAAAAGCAAAAGGCATTAGAGCTGCTTATCATCGTTTTGTAGATGATTTTATTCTAGTTTGTAATGACAAGAAAGCTCTAAAATGGTTGATACAAGCATCTGAAGTTAAGATAAAGTCCATGGGGTTGGTTATGCACAAAGACAAAAGATATATTCAGCCTGTTAGCCATGGTGTTTTGTTTGTAGGAACATATATCAAAAACGGTAGACTTTATCTAAGCAATCGGACGGTTGGAAGATTTATGGATAAAGCCAAAGAAATATCACGATTCATGAAACAGCCAGCTAAAGAAATCACTTCCGCGGACTTAGACCATATCTTAGCAACGTTAAATTCGTATCTTGGGTTTTGTAAGAATAGACAAACTTATCGTATTAGACGTATAGCCATGAAACCACTCATATATTCCAGAGAATTTAAACGATACTTTAAAATCAACAGAAGCGTATCTAAAGTAACCTTGAAGAAAGAGTGGAAGACTATTATTAGATAGAAGGAGATTATTGTATGAAACAGATATGCAAATTTGATTCAAAGCCATCCACTATCAATAGCGGAGGTTATAAAAAGGGTTACTGGGTTGTTTGGCTTAATTTGAATGTATCAGAAATTGAATGTCAAGATGAACACTCCCATGAACGTTTCCAAAGTGTCACAGATAGACTTGTGCTAAGGGAACGTTCAATACATTCTTTTATCGAATCCGTTGATCCATTGCATTTAGCAGAAGCAAGCATAGAAGAACTGATTGAAATAATGAAGTATTTCCATGCTGAATATGACATACCATCATGGAAGTCTATTCTCTGTGCGCAATCTAGTGGATTTTACAATAGCAACCATATAAAGCACTTCTATTTGAATGACATACAATTATGGTTTGACAGTAATAAGCGAGCCAGTTTGATTAACGCAATCAGCATTAAAAAGAAATACAAAGAGAGCACCACATGCTTATGGTACGGAGGATTAAATGTCAATATAGACATTGATAGAGCACTGGATTACTTGTATCAGCTCGAAATGTATTCTTCTGATTGCTTTAATGTTATGTCAAAACATTTGGTAACGATTGCGAAAACGGATTCATTAGAAGATTTGATGTCTTACAATATCCGTTCAGGTTATCCTGAAGCTCTTAGGTTCAAAACTGAATAATAAATACAAATGTTTGAACCAAGACTCTATTATTTTGACTATTCTCTATAAAAGACTATAAATGACATGGGAACAATAGCAAAAGGAGAGATAACACTTAGTCCAGTGAACGATGCCTATACGGTGTTGCTTACCCCATCTTCGTGTTCTATTTCAGCTGATTTTGACGGTTCTAATCCCAATTTAACTAATGCTAAAGGTACTATTACTGTAAAGCGTGGCACTAAAATCGTACCATTTAAAATAGATAGGGTTTCGTATTCTGATTCAGGAATAAAGATCAGTTGGGTACAACAGGAAGTAACAGTAATGCCTTTTATTGTGACTCATATATCTAATACTATTTTGGATGGCTATGTAAAATTTCATATCATCACACAGGATGGCTTTAACTATTCCACCGAAGTTCAATTTGCTTTTAATATTGTCCGTGAATCTACAATGCTTGATTGGATTCAGGACTGGGAAGGAAGCAAAACTAAAGTCGGTGGAACTTATATAATGACACCAAAGTTGTTTGTTGGTAAAAAAGAAGCTATTCTCGATATGACAAATCCAAAGCCAACATGGAAAGAAGGGGCATTGACTGGTGTGTATATTGGGCCTGATTTGCTTACTTCTGGTGAAAGTAGTGTTGGTATTTATGGCTATCTCAAAGACAAAAAGATTTTTCATATCAACGCTGATGGTGGGTTTATTGGGGGCTGGACTTTTAATGAAGAAGGACTTCAATCATTAAATGGCGTTGTAAATATATTGTCCGAGGGGTCTATATACGCTCAGAATCCAGATTCTGAAATTCCTTATTGGGGTATATATGCTAACGGTACTGCTTCATTTGCAAATGGAAACGTTAAGTTTTTTGCAAATGGAGATGCGGAATTTGATGGTAAAATTATATCTGCATCAGGAACTATTGGCGGTTGGAATATAACAAAAAATCAATTACATAACAAAAAAATTATCCTCGATTCTTTTAAGGGGGTGATTGGTATCTGCTCAAATGTATTGCAGTCCGGAGATAACGATACTGGAGACTTAGAGTTTCCTGATACTCCAGATGGCGGTGTGAAGCTGTGGTATAATTCTGCAATGGACTTTGGTATGGCAGGTTGGACTACTGGAGAAAAAGTATTTCAATTAGGTTCCACTAATTTTATTGCCGGATGGAATTTTAATCATCAGGCAATATGGACTGGAGGAGACACACCCTCTTTAACTCAAGGTGGATATACATCTGACCTTGATGCTATTACCATTGCCCCTAACGGAATCCGAAGTAATAAATGGTATGTAGATGCTAACGGTACAGCTTCATTTGTTGGTGGTTCTGTCAAATTCAATAAAGAAAGTGGTGAAATGTTTGGCTGGTTAATGAGAAGCGGTCGCTTTTCATCGCAACATGCTGCATTGATTTCAGACCCTTCTAATGGAGGGGTATATATTTCCATCACAGATATTACCGAAGTTAGTGTTGGTAGTTTAAGAACAACTATTGCAAATAATGGTGGTATCTATTTATACTCGGATAGCACAAATGCAATCATGCGTGCGTATGATAAATCAGGGGAAATAGGCTTTTCCCTGAACACTTCAGGTTATAACACAATTTCCAGTTGGTCGTTTGACCCAACCGCAATCTATATTGGCTCTAAGAATCTTTCGTCGAAAAATTTTACGGCGACTGAAGGATCTATGGTTTTGATGTCATCTGGTATATTTGGTTATAAGTGGAAGTTGCTTGCAGATGGTTCCGGCGCATTGGCTGGTGGTAAGATTAACTGGGATAAAGACGGCAACATTACTGTTGACGCAAAGATTAGCGCTAATAACATTACAACTGGAACTATTTCTACTGCGAACATACGGAATAGTTCAGGCTCTTGGTTTTTAAATCAGGACGGTTCCGGCGCATTGGCGAAAAATAAAATTAAATGGAACTCAGATGGTATTTTGACAGTACAAGATTCTCAACTAACCAATGTTTTGATAGATGGTGCAATTAAAACGCCATTTCGTGATGGCCAATTTTCATTAGGTAGCAATGGGCCAATTAGTGTGTCTACACCAGGTTTACAAAATAACAACAATGTAGTTATACCCGGTTCAGGTGGAAGTTGGAATACTGCTGTTACAATTCCGTTTACTGTTGATTATAACGGATTTAGAGCGATTGTAATGAATGATGACTGGGGGTCAGACATTGCCGGTGGCAGTTGGAGTGTAGACGCCCCGTCTGGGAAATATTTTTATGAAGACGGTATTGCTAAAAAAAGTTTGACGTTGCTTCCTAATACAGGCGTTGAAATGATAGGTTATGGAGACAAAAATACTTTCAAGGGCTGGATTATATTGAATCGAATAGAAAAATCCGGCAATAGAGGATTTCCATTACATGTTTGTTTTTACGGTATTGTTAAGAACGGTTCTTTGGTTAAAATCAAAAAATATAACAATGAAAATATTACAGTGTCCAGGCTCTCAACTGGAATATACAGATTCACTTTTGGAGCACCTTGGAGCAGCGTCGATAATTATATGGTTTTCCTGACAGGACAAGCAGAACAATCAGGTAGATATGCTTCAATTTATCAGAAAACAACAACGTATTTTGATGTTTATTGCGGAGATGATTCTTCTGCTAATGACGGAGATTTTCAATTTATGATTATAAATATTTCACCAGCATACTTGACATATAATGCGTAGAGACATAGAAATACATATAAAAACGGGAGATGTGGCTATTGACCCACAAAATAAACCGAAGCTAAGAGAGTTCCGGTGGGTTGAGCAGTCATCTATGCTGTCTCGCTATATTTATGGTGAGATAGATGTGCCATACACTGTCAGTGAAAGAACCATTGTAAATCAAGGTGTGTTTTGCGTTATTCCTTATACACCTATATATAAGGAATTTATGATTCGCATACGTCGTGTAAACGATGAAGGTGTGTTTGCCTATGTAGCCAATGAAGTTGATGGTTCTCAGTGGTTCTTAGTTAAATCTCCTGTCTTTGGAGGCAAGATGAAGAACGTGTTTGCATCTACATTGCCCGCCATTTCAGAAAATAGCTTTTTTATAATGTTAAAAGACGGCATCGCACAACTGTTTTCCAGTAGTCAATCTGATTTCAATATCATTAAGGCTGGCAGACAAAATGCGAACTGTCTATTGGCTTGTTTTCCAGGAGGAAACTATCGTTATCCGCTAACAGGTGTTGGGTTGGCTCGATGGATTAACTCTAACAATGTTGCATCAACCAGTCTATCTAAAGTGCTTCAGGACGAATTTAGTGCAGATGGCGTGACTATTCGCAATGCTGCCTATAATTACGATACTAAGCAAATGGAGTTAGACGCTAAAGACTTGGAGAAATAAAGATATGGATACATATACTGTAAAACCCAATCAAAATCTATTTGATGTTGCTTTGCACATATATGGCAGTATTGAAGGTTTATTTGACCTTCTGATTAGCAACCCGGATCTTAATATGACTTCAGAATTATCGTATGGTCAGGAATTAACTTATCACGAGGATTTTGTGTTGAATGAATCTGTTACAGAGGGTTTCAAGACCCAAAACATCATCCCATCATCCGGGGATCGCAAGGTGTACTTTAAACGTCCGAATGAAGATTTGATATTTTTAATTGGGGTTAATGCCGATATGTCCTTCACTTCTTTCAAAGTAGCAGGAGAAGGTACTATGATTATTGATTGGGGTGATAATTCTGAATTACAATATGTTGCTTTAACAGTTGCTGTTCAATTTATAGAACATTACTTTGATAATGACACAGAGAAACGCCGCATACGTATTTACGGAGACACCACTACGCTCAAACTCACACAACTTGACACTACAGAATTAGGTGGAGCTTTAATTCTTTGCAAGCCTATCGTTGTGGATGAATATATATGTACAAGTCGAGGGTACTCACTTACTGGATTGTCTATGTTTGTTGGTACATATAAACTTGATCTCCACTCAACAGCTATCGATAATCTCTTGCCAATTGGTGATATGAGCCTTCAGGAGCTCAACTTGACGGATGTGTTTTTTGTGTACGACAATGTTGTTGATGATTATCTTGAATACATCGTGGCTAATTATGCTGACCGACGACCTTGTACTGTACATCTTACAACAGAACCCTCAGCAAGAGGGTATGCTGCAATTGACACGATTCTTAATGAACCGGAATGGAACGTGTCTGATACATGGAAATTTTATATAAACAATCAATTATACCAACCTAACAATGGCACGGACACTGAGTGAAATATATGCTGAAGCAAAAGATTGCCGCAATAGTTATCTCGAATTAACAGAGTTCGAGAATAGTTCAAAAATGTCGATACTTGACGCATTTACATGGGTCACATCGGCGTGTATTTGGACATTTGAGAATATTATGGATGTCTTTAAGATAGACCTTGCTAAAGATCTTCATAATCGTATCAATGGAACCCCTGCATATTTTGCTAACGCATTGCTAAAATACCAATCTGGTGATGATTTGGTAATGAATGAAGATGGTACTGTCTTTTCTTACCCGAACATTGATACATCTAAGCGCATCATAACCAAAGTGGCTTATTCCGAAGAAGAGGAAAAAGGATTTCACGACAAATTGGTTCGTTTCAAAATTGCTACTGGTGAACCAGGAGCATATACTCGTATTGATGAAGATGAAATGGTGGCAATTCGTGCGTATCTCAATCAAATATTGTTTGCCGGTCAACATGCAAAAGTTGTGAGTCGTATTGGAGATGTATTGATTCCAAGAGTTGTAGTGTATTATGATGGAGCTGTGACTGAAGACGAACTGTATCAAGATATAGAAAAAGCTTTGAATGAATATATTGCCAATATTGAATTTAATGGATTGGTTTACGCTCAGAAAGTAATTGACTGCATACAAAATGTCAAGCATGTTACAGACGTAGCGGTATCTTCAGATGACACAGACCATCAAGGTATATTCGTCGCCAAATATGACGATGACAACAATCTGATAAAAGATGAATATGACAATGCTCAGACTAAAATTGAACGATATTATGTGCCTAACTCTGGATATATCAAGCAGAGTACAGGTGAAGGCGAAGAAACTGACCTCCCATTGTGGCGTGATACAATAATTCTTAAATTGGAAGATAACGTATGAGGTACTATATCAATTTTGACAAAACAATAAATCAGCTTGTGCCCTATTATATTGGAGGGCGTAAGCTCATCTTGTATCTTCAAGCGTTGATGTCACCGTTGAGACGGCTTAATGATGATTTTGTATCATACGCCAAAGAAACAAGAATCGAAGCGGCTATGACCTCTCAGATATTTAAGTTTGAATGGTTTCTTAACCATAAATTCAGTAAATATTTTGCTCATGGAGGCCGTATATCGATTAAAAACACAGCAGTACTTGGTGTGCCGATCTATAAAGAGTCAGCTAATATTGATGAGAGCTTAAACATGTTGGTCTATCATAGTACAGAAACCAACATAGCTCGCCAATTAACATTATACCGTAGCGATGAG
>ERZ1026985.91-NODE-91-length-16426-cov-6.963105_pt1 | contig 16426 bp, 24 predicted proteins | sample MGYA00519558_ERZ1026985 | MGnify/ENA primary metagenome ERZ1026985 (study PRJEB26926, sample SAMN06164799) | human gut metagenome | biome: ENVO:00009003; feature: ENVO:2100002; material: ENVO:00002003 | host: Homo sapiens | place: USA | collected 2012 ... | reverse complement strand
CGAGATAGGCTCCGGTCTCGTGGGCTCGGAGATGTGTATAAGAGACAGGCTATTACCATTGCCGAAACTCACGTACCACGAGTGACTAGCGGAGCTCTCAGTGGAAGACCAATACCACTCTTTTCTCATCGGAGAACCACCGACAGCTTCCAGCGCTTTGTTGACTTCTTTGATGTTCAGGAGAATAAGGTGCAACTGGGCAAGAGACGGAATATACTGACCTTCCTTCAGACCAATTTCAGGATTGAGTAAATCACCATAATCCTTGGTGTTGGCTTCGCCATCCCAGTCTGTAATAGCATCAAAGAAGTCTGGATGGAAGAACTTTTCAGAACCGCATGGGGTATCAGTGGTTAAAACAATCTCTTCACCATCTGCGGCATCGTGGAGCGCAACCGTAGCAATTCTGTTTCCCATCTTAACTGCTACACCAATGACCTGACCTGCAATTGATCTCGGGTCATCAGTTGCTGTAAGGTGTCCACCCTCCAGCACATAATAAATACCGTCTGACCAGAACTGCTGCTGGTAAGTCGGTGTGATTTCCTGTTCTCCACTAATTACAAAATTGAATACTTGTTTTGCTTTCTCGACATCGAAGTTAAGATTGGCTACAATCGCCATTTTGAGCTTCTGAATCTCTGTAAGATTTGTTTCCATTTTGATTTGATTTTTATGAATAAAAAGTTTTATATAAAAAGAAGTGGAAAGGCATACACTTTAACAGTGCTACCTTTCCACTTCCAGTTGATTTGAGAGATAAATTTGATGTTGGTTATGTGGTTACATCACTCACTTCATCCGTTGCTGGAATTTCGTCTATGATATACTCAAGATGTCCAAATTCTATGTCATCCAGCCGCATTTCTTCATTACCATATTCTTTATCATATCCGTAAATCTCAAGGAAACCATTCACGATTGCTACACGAGTAATGTAACAATCACAATTTGTTTCCCAGTGACTGTCTCCAGCCATGATAATAGGTGCCTGAACACCTTCAATGCCTTCTCCGTTTTCTGTCTGAAAACGAAATTCTCCACCATGAGCGAGCACGGCTTTTTTAAGTTCTTCTCGCTCTTGCGCTTCAATCTCTCTGTATTTTCTGTAAAAATCTGTATGTTTCATTGTGGTAATTCTATTTAAATCATAATATTCAGTACAGTTCAAATCCTGAAAGAACCGGCATTTTAGCATCGTATTCCCTACGTTTGAGTTCTTTAGCGTATTCATCAGCGTGTTCAAGAAACGACTCTTTGTATTCTTCCCATTCCCATTGGTCAGGGTAGCGCAATGGATGTTCATCTGCATATTTTGTGTAAAGGCTTCCGAATTGTTCATAGAGATTCCATTCGTCTTTTGCTATATCTGTAATTGGATTAACATAATGTAAATCAGTACAGCACTCAACATAATCATACATGTTCTCGTTGAGATATTCAAATCTCGCAGTGTCAAGAAGGTACATTAAATAGCCTATCATATAGCTGACATAGTGGTCATTTCCTGGGTCGGTTATCAATCCAAACCACTCTTCGATGTCGTTGCTCATAAAACTGATAAATCCACTGCAACTGCTATGGTTCTTTTTGATAATGTCAGCCAGTTCAGTCCTATACGCTGGGTCACTGGCGATGCTGCTCAAACGCTCTATCATTGCGTCGTAATCGTCAATCTCAATGGTGGCATATATTTCATCGGTTCTAAAATTGTATTCCCTCGGAGAAGATAAGTCTGATTTAATGAGTTTTACATTCAAACCCAACACCTCATTAACCATATCAACATATTCTTCAGCGAACAATTTGCCAACCTCTTCATGATAATTCTCAGGAAATCCCCAATCCTCTATCATGTGGAGGCTTTCAAAATCTTCATACTCCCCGTACTTCATTTCGTGGGTTTTTGTCCATTCGTTCTCGCTTTGGTCCCAAATTCCTTGATAGAATCCGGTAAAACCAAGCACTTTAATATCAATTGTCGTTTTCATAGCTTAAAAACTTTCTGGATAAAGAGTTCTTCCAATGTTATAGGCAAGTTCTTCATAACAAAACCAACACATAAACGTATAATGAGGCAGTCTACTACTGTTTCTTACAGGTTCACCTAAACTTTCTTCAAAGTCTTCTACAAAATTTTCCATATCGTCAATATGCCGGATGTAAAACTCCTTACAATCGGAATGGTAAATAAACATACCAATCATACCGGAGGAGCAGCCACCATAAGAAAGGTCATGGAAAAATCCATGTGGTGTATCGTAATTTTCAGAATGACCAGCCATGTCTTCTATAAGCTCATCCACAAAATCATATTTTTCAGTGTATGCTTGCTTAAACATGCCAATCAAGAATGTTTCAGTGTCTGGAAGGTCGTCAAAATACTGCTGTTCACTGCTATACCCAAAGAAATGAGTATAAATTTCGTCAGCATCTTCCTCTCCTTTAGCCATAAGCCAGTCATAAGGCGTTTCACCTTCATCGAGATAATCCTCAATGGTTTCTTCCTCGCCAATAAATGACTCCATCAGGCGTTTTGAGTCATCTTGGTGGTCTTCAATGTATTGCGTCCACCAACTAAGTACATATTGTTCAAATGTCTGTTCCATGTTTTTAAGAATTTGGTTGTTCCCAAAGTATTTCTTTGTTATTCGCTTCAGACAAAGCATCGGACAAATTCTTTATCATTTGTTCGCACTGCTCCATATCTTTCACGACATCAGTAAGGCGATACGGCGCTCCCTTTTTGCCATGCCCATCAGGGCCGACCCAAAGCATAGCTTCCTCGTCTGGGTCATACCCTTCATAGTAATTATCAACTTCCTCTATCAGGGTATAGATGTCATAATTTTGCATCGTAGCCCAGAAACAAAAGTCTTGTCCAAAATCGGTGTACTGGGAGAATGTAAACTCAACATCATCACCATTGATTTCAGTGCTCACGGAAAACCCTTGACTTTCCGCGATTTCTATAATGCGGTCAATAAACTCTTGCTTATTCATAGTTACTGATATTTACGATATTCTTCAACTTGGTCAATATAGTCCATGCCGTTCCACCAATCCATAAAATCTTCAGTAGCCTGGTCCCAATCGCATTCGGTTTCGCCATCCTCATCAGCACTTTCGTAATCTTCGATTTTTAATCCGGCAATAGCGAATAATGAATTGTAATCAGTTGAGGTTTCTTCTGCCCATTCTTGTGCTTCAGCAACCTCTGTTTCTGTAATATCAGCTTCCAGGTGTTTCGCATCGGTATAACCCAGCCATTGACATATAGTGTCAAAGTCAAACCAGAAGAAATCATTGATATCCGTATCAGACCAACCGTCAGCAGGCTCCATTTCCTCCATCATTTGCTCTACTGTGTCAAGCTGCTCACTTGTAAGCAAATCTGCACGATCTTTGCCTCCGCTCCAAAATTGGAAATTGGAGAGGCTATCTTTTACATAATATTTCATTTTAATTCTTCTATTACTTTTTCCAAGAACACTCTTGACACCGGAATCTTAATGGTGATTTTTGCTCCACAGCAATACTTAATGCGTACAAACTCAACAGGTCCGGAACTCTTTTCTTGCAATTTTTGCGTCAGCAAAGGCACCCAAGATGTAGGTGATTTATCTTTCAAATAGTCTAAGCAAACCTTCACTGAAGCCTCCCAATCGTAGAACTCAACATTCCAGGGATTGCCTATTAAATCTGAGAACTTGATAATCATACAATGCTGAGAAACACGACGTATTTGATGCTGCTGTGCTACACTTGACAACGCAGACACAATCGCTTGCGAGAGTTTTAGTTCCAGTATATTTCTCTGTTTTTCAATACTTTCAAGTTCTTCCTGTATTTCTTTTATTGATTTATTCATATTCAAGAAAAAATTTTAATTATGTGACCAAATGAATCGAATTTAACGCCCAATGCGTCATGTGCCTTATGAGAACCACATTCACACTCCCCAACACGCATACCGGAGCCACATTCACACAAATCTATACCCCAGTGATTCACGCAATGATCACAACAGTAAGACTGCGGTATTTCTTGTGCCTGAGATATATCCAATGCTAATTGATTAAAAGTTTCCAAATACATACTATTAGAAGCTCCATTATCACATTGCACTGTTATGGCACCGCAATTACATTTTTGATATGAGATTATTTCCATCATACGACTTCTTTTAAGTTATGCTCAGCAATTACTTCTTCTATTAGCGCTTCTGTTTCCATGAAGAAACCCCAGCAAGAGTCAACTTCTTCCCAGTCAAAATCTTCTTCATCCTCACGATCACAGTCGTGATACTGCTTAGTGTATGGCACTTTCTTTTCCAAGACATAGCCTTTCACATCTCCCCACATCCACATGCCGATTTCTTTGACTTCTTCATCTATACATTGAATAGCACCTTCTCGCCAGTCAACATCAGTTCTACCACACATTTCGTCATATCGTTTTTTCGTAACATAGGCAATACCATACAAATAATCACCCTGAGAATATCCCGTAGAACTCCATTCCTTAATCACCAAATCTTTGGCACAATCACGGATTAGAGCAGTCAAGTCATCTTTTTCCAGATACTCCGTTAACTCTACACGATAATCATAGTGTTTCAAATCATACGGAGTAAATTCATATTCTGTGCTCCAATACAATTTATCGGTTACATTATTTCTACATTCGACCTGTAATTCCCAAAGACGAGAAGATTTATTGTATATAAGCCGGACACCAGCAATGCTTTCACGTTTAAGGTATGTGATGATGTCTTTTTGTTCCACCACTTCGCTTACCATGTAGTACAAAGCTTCTTCCAAAGAATGATTGTTGTCCGAGAAAAAGTCACTCCAATCGCACTCCTTATGCAGTCGGTGAAAGTAGCTATCAGAGTATTCAAACAAATACCGACCACACATGTCCCGGTTTGTTAATGGGCATTCGGTATCCGTATCGTAATAGATCTTGATACGGTAATCGCCAATATCTTGCGTTTTTACCAATAAACTGTCAGTCATAATCATGTATTTTTTATGGTGTATGAGCACATCAAAAAAACGCCGTAGTCCAAACAAGCGGACTACAGCGTCAACCCAAACTCTCAAACACACAATTTCTAATCATTTAAAGGCTCACCGGTAATAATTGACATTGCTATCCGATGAGCACGAATCATTCCTTCACGATAACCACGTGGATAGCCCTCACGATTGCTTAACCAATACGGAATATCTTCTGCCCACTCGCGAATTTTCGCTAAGATTTGCGCTTCAGAACGTTCATCGGTGTTCTCATGGAATATCTTCTTCTCACCATTGTAATGTTCCATAATCCATTCCAGCAGCAACTCACGATTGCGGTCATCAAGTTCAGCATAGAACTTCACAAGATAGGAATTGGTGTCTGTATCATTGATAGCAGTACACCATTTCTGATACATGTGGTCAAAGTTACAGGTCCACCGTACTTCAGCCAAAAATTGAGGCACGGCACCGGTTCTCCGGTCGCCATTAGCAGCAACCCATTCATGTTGAATACATTGGTAATTCCATCCAAAGAACACCCATTTGTTGATGGCTTTGATAGCCGTTTCTATTGATTTTGTCATACACAATCCTCCTGTTTTATGAAATATTTTACTGTACGACCGCTTTTGACACCGCAATTATAATACATATAATGGTTTACATAGTTGTCAAATTCCCGGTCGCTGTCAGTAGTCTGACTTTTAGATATAGAGCACAATGAGTTCCAGGCATTTCCAAGTCTCATTCTATCCGGTATGAGACAAATCGCCTTGCCTTCACCGAATTTTATTCTGGCTCTGCGCTTATTGATTCGCACATATTTGACTCCTTTATCTATGTATTCTTCTTGTTGCATAACAATACCGCTTTAAGTGTGAGTAGCCCACCCATATCGAGGTTCAAGCTGAATGGAACCATTTGTCTGGTAGTCATCTCCAGGCCAGCCGTGAAAGATTATGCCGCCATTCAACCGGCATTCCCCATTAACCATTTCTGCAAAAGAGAACTCATTATATCGTTCATTATACCAAATAGAAACTTTATGGGATTTTGCTCGCTGGCGATAGTTGTGAAAACGCTTCATACAATTCAATAAACTATCATCATTATGACTACGACAATCCAAAATAAGCTCCTTTAATTTGCTGAGAGATATACCTCCTATTTCTACCCGTACTTTGAATTTAGCAGTTAGTTTTTCATTTTCTTGCTCCCATGCCGTGATCGCCGATTCAATAGTATCTCTTGCGATATTACGAGCTTGTTCTAAACTGATTTTTATCACATAGTCTTTGGTGATAAAATAAATATCATCAGTCACTTTCATGCCTGCGGGCCACAAATAAGCATGAACCCAACTGCAACTCTGTGCAATATCATACCGAAACTCTTCATTCTCAAAGTAATCCTTCCTGATTTCCGACAAGCGAATAAGGTAAGTGTGTGAGCGATTCACCATCCACAAAAAAGGAAAAGCATTCACGCCTTTCCAAATGATGTATTCTTTGTCGTACTTCTCAAAATCCGACTGAAACGAGGTCATGGTGTTATCCACAATCTCAGCCATTTTATTTAATATATCTGTTACCATATTATTCAAATGCTTATTGTTTTACGATATGACAGCTCTCCAGTGAACCCGCGTCTACGCAACTCACCACACAAAGCTTCATCCGATAATTCTGACATATCTACAGAATTGCTTCTTGATGTCGTAGTCTTTGTAAATCCATGTTTTTTACATGTATTGCACCGGTATGAAAAACCGTCAGCAGCTTTTGCATTTTTAGCAAATTCAGATATTGGTAGTGTTTTACCACACACTCCACATACTTTTGTCTGTTCCATATATTACTTATCTTCTATTGTAATTAAGGGCTTTATGGCTTTAAGAGCACATCTTGAACTCCATCTACCCATAGTGCTTCGTTCAGGATTAAGGTCAGGGTGTTGACATGCCCAAGCAACGATTTCGCCAAACAAGCCATCTTTGAGCCATTTCTCATTAGAATATTCTTCTATAACTTTCTCAACCTCTTTTCTCTTGTCCCCATTGACTATCAAATACATGACTCCTATTCCATCTGCTCCTTTGAGCACTACAGCGGTTTCGTGAAGGTCTGTTGCATAACTGATATATCCCACACCAAGGTCAAGAATAGTATTATGTGCAAATATCTTTGTACCGCAAAAATCTATCGGCTTCTGCGTTTCAAATTTCGTTTCCATTTGATTCCTCCTTTCTCATTCCAATTTTATGAAATAATTGATAGATTCTATCATGCAAATTATCTGGAATAAATGAGCAAGGACGGTGCGTTTCCTCATACGGAAGCCACGTACTATCCATATAAAGCTCAATATCCATCTCACCGCTGTTCAGTATCTCTCTTTTCCGCGACTTGCCTGTGGTTGTCAAGAACCATGAAACGGTACAATGTGCTTTATCTACCTGCACACACAGGATTTTACCATCTTTATACGGTGCTTTTGCCACGATTGGTGTATTCAAATTTTTATCTTTATAACCCTTAATGTACCCACGCACAAATGCCTCATGGCAGATTTCAACATAGGGACACACCCTTCCACGAAATTTACATTTACTGCAATGCCTTTCGCGCCCAGACGCTTGTCTTGCACGTTGTTTAATCGTTGTTCTCATATTCAAAATATTCATCTATAAGTTCAACAGCGTGTTGTATGTTTTCTTCTAAAGATAGCGTACCGTCATACATTACTTTATCCAAGAAAGAGCCTTCTGTCACTCCGACATATATCCAGCCGTTCTCAATTTCGACACGACCGTATTTACAAGTTTCTACTATCATAACCTACCAATTTTATATTACATGTTTACCATGTTTAATTGTTTCTCAAGCTGCAAAGCTATTTCATTGCTTTCAATGCTTATTTTAAGATTGTCACGCAATTCTTGAAATTTTCTCAGCAAATACTGCGCTTTGGGGCGTTTGTCAGCCAATAATGACGCAATCGCTTCATTGACCTGCTTTAATTTTGCACGGTCTTGAATTATAATGTCTTCAGTGAACATGCGTTTAATAATTTGGGTGAATTGAATCTAATTTCTTTTGCATCATTCTGGCGTGTGATGACCACCATAGTTTGTACACTGGGGTTTCAATCCCAAAGTAGCGCTTCCAGAAGTGTTTTGCAATCCACAACAAGCTCTTAATTATGATACGCAAGATTGCAATCAAAATATCATGCGTAAGTTTGGATATGTAAGATGTTGATTTTTGATTATTTTTCATATCGTCAATGTTTTTGCCTGATTTTATTGATTTATATCGCGTTTTCATTTTCTTTTCTTCTGAGGAAAAGCATAGTTTTTATACACACCATTGCTTGTGCAAGTGGCAACTTTTACTGCTTTGTGAGATATTCCCCACACTTTATATGTTACTGTTTTCATAAATTTTTGGGTATAAAAATAGCCACAACCAGATTACTCCGATTGTGGCTATTGACATGATTATGATTAATTTACAACGCTGCTAATATTTTTCTTGCTCTCGCTTCAACTCTATATTCAAGCACAAGTTTCTCAGATTTAATTCTTTGAGTTCGCGCTTCCTCGAATGTAATACGACATCTACCGGCTTTCTTGCTACGAATAGGTCGAGCAAGGTCGTTGAACTCACGTTCCTTGCGTCTTGCGATTCGGATTCGATTATATTCGTCATCACTCATTTCTATATCGTAATTAGACTTGGCTTTGGCGTTGACAGGAATAAGGCAAGCGTATATTGCTTTCCAATTATCCCAAGTGATTACGCGACTTATGTTCACGAAGAACATAGCAACTCCTTGCTTCAGCATTATCCCCAAATGGCGGGCAAAAATTTCGCTGCGCTCCATGTGTTCAACAATCGCATGTTTGCCTTTAATACATACAATCACGTTTTCACAAGTATGTGCAAGAATTTCCATTTGCTTCCAGAAACCAACAGACAGTTCAACATTATGCTCTGCTGCAAATTTGTACAGGTCGTCACGTTGGAAATCGAGTAAACTGGGAGCGTATTTATCTGCATTGCTTTCAGAAGTTGCAACCGCTTTGATAGCATTAATTTGCTGAGCGGAAAATAAGTCTTTGAATGTTGCCATTGTCGTATTAAAAACCGGCTCCTTGGACCGGGGGAAAATTTTGGAAAGTCACGCGTTTAGGGCTTTTGCCACATAACAACGCATAATAAGTGGACACAAACGTTATGCAAGCGCAGCACATGTATGTATGCGTGTCGCAAGTGGACACGTTACCTGTGTGGGCTTGACGCATCTTGGACGCGCATACTTGCATAAGAAAGCCACCCAACCCAAAGGGCTGAGTGGCAATTGTATTGAGGTTATGTTATGCAGCTTTTTTATTGGTTTGCACTGCACTTGTTTCGGGTGCTTTTTCCTGTGCAGGAGCTTCGTCTGCATTGCCCACAGCAGCGTTATACATGCTCTCAGCCTTAGCGAGAATAGACGTGCGGAGGTTAGCTTGTTTTGCGATAGCCTTTGCAGTTGTTTTAAGCAAAGCGGAAAGCGTTTCACCCTCAGCTGTAAGCAAAGGCGAGGTCTTTTTTACGTTGAGGCTTGTGTGTCGGAGCAACAAACCGTCGTCAAGTGTGAGGGCGTTTTTAAGTTTGCCATCGCTATCGGTCTTGTACACTACGTTACCTGCAAGCCAACGTGTGAACGTGCTCTTTGCGGTTAATTTCGTTTCAATCTCTTCACCATTCACAACAACGATTTTGAATGCTGTGGCAAAGCCGTTACGCTCTTGTGCGTCTGCCACCATGAGAGCGAGCAAGGGAAGCAATATACCGTCACCAGATGCACGACGTACTCCCTCAATAGCCATAAACTCGATTATTTCTTTCATTTCACCGTCGATGCGTTTCTTTGCGTTACGCAGGAGCACCGCTGCATTTGCGGGCATTGTGTTCACGTTAAGTTCACCAAAAGTTACGTTGAACTTGATTTCGTTTGCGCTGTTTGACTTGTTAGTTTTAGCCATAATCATGTCGGCTCGGTCCTTGCACCTATGTGTAGCCCACACACCGCCTTTCGTGTGTCAGGTGATTAAAAATTTACGCTTGACTCTGCTTGTCGCATTGCTACAAAATGCGGTTTTCGCCTTGTCACGAACGGACATAGTTATGACCTATGTCGGGAGCATTAAGCGTGTCAGCATGATATGCAGTTTAGACCCTGTTACCCTACGTGTACTCAATATGTCAGACATAAATTTCCACCACTCTCCGAGGGCTATCTTGTGCTCACGTCGTATGCCATAAGGCTCGTACAACGCTTGTCGCATATCAATCATTTCAAAGAACTTGTGTCGTACTCTCGAACACCTGCCGATGTCGATTTCGGACGCTGCAAATATGGGGTTGTAATGCACTGATTTCCAAATGTTTTTGATGAAAATTTTTGAAAAACTTAGCGCATGAGGCGAAGCCGGCGCGCGAAAAGTTTCGTGGGCAAGGAGGCGCAAAAATGGGCGTGTTCACATGACATGGGCATGGGCGCCTCATAGTGGGCGTGCCCATTTTGCGCACCCACCTCCAGACGACATGAGCGCCCATGAATCGCTCTCGAAGATGTGGCCACACGTACCTCATGGGCGCTCATAATTTCACGCAACAATGGGCGCCAATCTTGCATTATCTGCACGCCCAAATATACCGCACACATGGATGTACATTCGTACCCACATATCCACACAAAATATGGGCACCCTCACACACCCAAACATGCCCACATTTTATCCACGCCAGCCCACAAATTTCGGACACCCAAACATGCCGGTGGACTCACACGTTCAGGCAAATTTTGAGCGTCCACGAGTTGCATGGGTAGCCATGAATTATGTTGGGCTCCCACGATATTGAGCACCCACATATAATCATGGGCACGCAATATCTGTCGGCTTTGGATGCCCATGATTATGTGTGGACTCACATGAATTGTGAGTAGCCACGCAATATTTGTGGATGCGCATTATTGCAAAATGCACGCCCACAATATTTTATGGGCTCTCACATGTTATGAGTGGGCTCACACAAGTTATCTGTGCGCAGCCATACATTACGTATGGTCGCCCAAACATGTGGCAATATTCACGCATTTATGGTCGACCATGATATTGTGTGTGGTCTCCCATGATATTGCAGTGGTTGCTCACAACACCGCTTGCACGACCACGACGGCTTGTGGATGCGCAACAATCGTTGTGCATGGACACCCAGGAAAAATTTGGAGCCTCACACGTTTTGCTGGGCAACCACGAATTGCTAATGGGCATCCACACAGCGCTATGTGGTTGCGTATGTCATGCACGTGCACACCCATGCTTGTACACACAGTGTGGACATGAGCGCGTATATGTATGCGCACGCAAATATGTGGGCACGCATTATTCACGCCCACGCACGTAGAAACGGCAAAACCCCGACCCCAAAGGGGTCGAGGAGATTTGGTAGCCGGTGTGGTCTGTGGCTTATAGCAAAGCTATAACGGCTTGAACGAGAGATTTTGCTTGTTTCGGCTCAGCTTTGCCGACAAGTTTATCAAAATCACCCGAAGGGTGAAGGCTGAGGAAAACCGTCTTTGCGACCTCTTCGAGGTCGAGGGTTGCAAGTGCGGTGTCTTTGGCGTGTTTGTAGCCTTTTTTGCTGGCAAAGCCAGCAAGCAGCGAGTACGAGTAGGGTCGGATATTCGGTTGCATCTTCGATGCAAGTTTTTGGACTTTGCCGTTCTTGTCGGTTGTTTTGCCAAAGGCAAAGCCTTCGTTTTCGTCTTTCCCAAAGGCTTCGCCTTTGACTGCCATTGCAAGGAGCTTGGCGGTGTGGTCAAAGACCACAGCCCACATTTCGCGGGTTTCTACTACCCTTTGGGTAGTAGCGGTTGTGGTTGTGGACTGAGATTTAACAACTTCGTTGTTAGCGACTACGTTTGCGGATGTTTTTGCTGATTTTGCCATAATGTTGAAAATTTTGATTTTGCCGAAATCGGTCGGCAACCGTTTGTCGATTGGTGACGGTGCAAAGTTAGGGCTGACACTCAAGGCGTCACGACACGTAGCTTCGCCTGTTTCCGCAGGCATTATGCGCAGGAGAAAGGGCGTGTGAGCTTCCTGTGCGTCCGTGCGGTGTTGTGCAGCCACACGAGAGTGTCATGCGCTCCCACATACGGGGTTGTTTATCGCGTACAAGTGGGTGCATTATGGGCGCACACTCGTAACGGGCTGACGCTCAGGCACTACCACGCACGCATTATGGGCGCACAGTAGTCGCAAGCTGGGTGCGGATGGGAGTCTGCGTGTAAGGGCAATTTTCGTAGAAAATTGGGTTGATTTTCGGAGTGTCCCGACCTGCCCACGCTCGTGTGTGTATGCCCATGTGTGGGAGTGGGCACGTAAACCCGTAGGGTTTCACTTTGTACAAAAGTGAAAGTTGTAAAGTGTTGAAAATCAGTGATATTTTAAGTATGCCGATAGCAAAGACAGGAGCACAAACAAGTTTTGCACCCCTTCGGGGTGCAAGCGTGCGGAAACGAAAAATACGAGGGAGGGTGTGCATGGTGGTGGGGATTCCATATATATACTACGCCCCAATTTTTCAAATCTGTTTTTCTTAACATGATTACTGGGAGTCTAAGCCATGTTCTGTTCCTGCTATTTCATGTTAAGTTGAAATCTTCCAGTTACACATTATTATATATAACATGTGCCCTTCACAGACATGTTGCCATAAATTTTAATTGTTGCCACATAAAACGCTTAAACATACAAATTCTAAAATTTTCCCCAGAACCGATATTTCAAATCCGTTTTTGACAATATCTCCATCAAAATCCGACATCTATTCGCATACTTTTGAAAATTATACTTACCTTTGTCTAAAAATTAATATACTCATAATCCTAAAACAATGAAATCACAGTTTCAGACACTATCATTTTTGTCTAATTATGTCCCAAAAACGCAATTAGACTCTGAATTTATAAATTCATTCTTGGTACGACGCTTCCAGATTACCCCAAAAACACCCGTATTTTCCCCTAATTCTGATTCAAATGCAATAGATGTGCAATCTTTCATCCAATGGTTTGAAAATGGCTTAAACGCGCTTAAAATCGCTTGTTTCAAAAATAAGATTGTTTTACTGGGTAATTGCACTCTCCAGACATGTGAAATCATTGGAATGCTCCTTGAAGACGGCTCCATAAGTACTGAAATCCGCTCCGTAACACCTGAAGAAATATCCGAAGCCTCTGAAAACGATTCCCATAAATTCTATGATGCTCTTTTTGCCAGCAAGCTTCAACCTGACCCAATTAAGTTGAAACTTGTTCCCAAATACATTCCCCAAAATGGAGACCGAGTGATATTCTATGACTATTCACTGGAAACTCAAGGTGTCGGGGTAATGCACCACATAGACTCTGAGTATGATGTGATGTTCTATTGTTACTTTACATATTCGACACCGAACCGTCCTAAGCAGATTGGTTATTCTCTTTGGGAAACTCCCGGATATGACATACGTACTATGGTATTTGAGAGCATCAACAAGGAAAACATACAGACCACACTGGGAAACTCAACCAGTTGTTTTCGCCGTCTTGGAAGAGAGCTGGAAAAGGTCGGAAAAGTGTGGAAGGACAAATTGCTAAGAATCGAACCACTGAAAGTTGAGTTGCCGGTAGGAAGCAAATACTTCTACATTTCAGACAAAATGGAAGTTAGGACGGAAACAGAGAAAGGAACCCCGACATCGCATCTCCGCTATCTTGCCGGGAACTATTTTACGACACATAAATCAGCTATGCTAATGCTTGCTCAATTCAACGCCAAGCTAAGAGATTATCTCGCATCTGAAGAATGGCCCGAATTTGTAGAAAAGGATTAAAATAAAAACGACCGGCGATATTGGATGAAACCATTTGCCGGTCGTTGTTCTTGCAGACACATTACTGGAGTGCTTCATGTGCTATCGTATCTGTGTAGCCATTCCGCTCATTCCACTCTACCACATTCTCCGCTGAAAAAATATATGCTTTTTTGTGTACTCCATCGCAAGGCTTGTATTTGTTGCATAGAACGCCTGTGAACTCGTTATACCTCACGGATGATAAATTGTAGCACCAAGGCTTCAAAAGATGATCCGGAAGCCCGCCACCGCTTTCTAAGACTGTTCCTTTGCCGTCTGTGAACTCATCAATGATATTATCGTCTCCTGAGACAACAAAATCACGATAGAACTCCTTGATTGCAGATTCCATTGGAGATAGACTGGTATCATCGGCAGACAAAATGAGATTGATAAGTTTTTTGTTCTGGGAGTTCTTAGCTTTCTTGTCAACCTTACCTCCTTTGCTTGGAGTGAACACATCGTTTGCCTCTATATCGTAAAACCGGTCAATCGCAACTTTCAATGCCGGAACCGATTTATCTTGCATAGTACATGGGCTCCACTGGAAGATTTCGTATGGATTGAAATCCTGGAATGTCGTAAACCCAAAGCTTACTTCCCATTCATTGTCATCTCCATACACATACTTGCCTTGCTCGATTGCACCAATCATATCTTCATACACATTCTGGGCAATCGAATATATCTCGTCCTGTGGAAGTGCGGCACCGATCATCTCTTTCCAATCTGACAGCTGGGGTTCATCTTCTATCTCGCCTTCTTCATTGATTCTTGTTGAGGGATGGTAGTGTTCGCAGTAAAGATCGAAGATACCCCACCAAAATTGATAGATGAAAAAATCTACTGGGGATTTCACAACCTCATCAAGACAGTCGACAATCTCTTTGACCCTTTCAACTTTTATGAATGGTTTGTTACGATAAGAGTTCTTTGCCCTCATTGCCCGTTCTGCTCTTTTTAATTTTTGCTGGGAAATATCATCAATCTCCATTAAATCTTCTTTAATCTTTTCTGAAGGTTCATCAAGGTCTATAACCTCAACCTTTCCGAAACCTTCAAAACCTTTTTGAATATTTTGCTGGAAGTTTTCGTTTTCTTCTTCTGTCTGAATCTCGTTTTTTAGAGGGTTGTCCCCTTTATTATTATTTTTATTATTATATATTATTACTGTATTGCAGAAGTGCAACACTTTTGAGGCTAAAAGTTGCAGAAGTGCAACATTCGATATTGCAGAAGTGCAACACTTTTCAGACCCAAAAATCGAGTTTTTTGGGAAATTTCCAGTCTCAAATGCTACTTTTATGGCTTCAATTACCCCATGTTGCAAAAGTGCAACATCTAATGTCTCAGAAAACATTGCAAAAGTGCAATATGTGTTGCAGAAGTGCAATGTTTTTGCTATCTCTTGTGCGAAATGTTGCACTTCTGCAACACTGAAACCCAATTCCTCTATGTTGCACTTCTGCAACATTTCTTGGTTGCGTTGGTCTGAATGTTGCACTTCTGCAATATTTTCAACTTCTGAACTTGAATATGTTGCAGAAGTGCAATACTGCATCGAAATGGAACTGCCGGAAACTCCAACCAATTCAGAGCGACATTGCACTTCTGCAACAATTCCGTAATTTTCTAATACTTGTATGCCATTTTTGGAAAATTCTTCAGCGAATTTTTCCTTGTCTGACTTGTTGAGCAATTCGTAGTATTGCACAAGTGCAACATATTGGTCGCACATCATAGATATTCCGTTCTTGTGTCTTTTAATTAAACCAAGTGCTTCCAGCCGTTCAAGCGATGCCGGTACGGTTCTATACACATTGAGTCCAGACATATATCCAAGTTGTCTTTGGGATAATATGATTGTTTGGTTATCAAGAGAGTTTGCCAACTGTTTCCTGACAATATCAAGTAAACATTGAAATAGCAATCGGTCCGATGTATTTGGGATAAGCTGATTGTTCGCATGATAATGCAGTCCATATCCAGCTACTTGCGGTTTGTTCTGTTTCATATCATTTCTGCTTTATAATTTCTTGAATATTCTTTATGATGTTGATACATTCCTGAGCTTTCTCGTAATCTTCATTTCTCAATGCCCGTTCTTTAATTTCATTGATGAACGGTATCATACAGACCGCGATATTTTTCAATGTGTATGATGTGTGATTCATAAACTCACCAGTCGTGATGAAGGATTTGTTGAGGGCATTACACATCTCATTGATAGAATGGATCGTATTTATTTCTTTTTCATTGCTATGCTCAGTGTATTTGACAAGTTCTTCCAAAGTGTCTCTGATTGATTCCAAAGTTTGAGTAGTTTCTCGTTGGGAACGCTTGATGTCCAGAATATGCCAAAATGTCGCCTGTATTATTATGAATAGTCCTATATTAACTGTCTCTTATACACATCTCCGAGCCCACGAGACCGGAGCCTATCTC
>ERZ1026985.70-NODE-70-length-17283-cov-4.063850_pt1 | contig 17283 bp, 10 predicted proteins | sample MGYA00519558_ERZ1026985 | MGnify/ENA primary metagenome ERZ1026985 (study PRJEB26926, sample SAMN06164799) | human gut metagenome | biome: ENVO:00009003; feature: ENVO:2100002; material: ENVO:00002003 | host: Homo sapiens | place: USA | collected 2012 ... | reverse complement strand
TAATATGAATTTTCAAACTTTTTTGTTAGATAGAAATAATAGGGTTATTGCTATTGGTAATCCAATTTATAATCCTAAAGTGAAAGAACTCTATCTGAAGATTATTAAAGGTGAGAAGATAGAACGAAGAGATGAAAGTAAAGTGATAAAAACAGAAGTGGATGCCAGCAATATATCTGTTTCGCTGGGTCGTTTTGATTGGCAGGAGGAACAAAAAGCAACTTTTATATTGAAGAATGTGGGTGACAAACCATTGGTTATACAAGATGTTGCCACTTCTTGTGGTTGTACTACCGTAGCTTATTCAAAGGAACCGGCATTACCGGGTAAGGAAATAGCTTTGGAAGTGGTTTATAAAGCCGAACATCCGGAGCACTTCGACAAGACGATAACGGTATATTGCAATACAGAAAATTCTCCGTTGGTTTTGAAGATTAGTGGGGATGCAAAATAACTGATTGATGGGATGAAGGAGCGGCTGCAATTGAAAAAATGGTTGAATGGAATAACAAACGTATTATTCTGTCTGTGCCTGCTTGTTGTGATACTGATAGTATTGCAGGTGTTTGTGGTGACCTCCTTCAAGATACCGTCGGACTCGATGGAACCGTCGTTGCTGGCGGGTGATTGTATTCTGGTGGATAAATGTTCGGGTGGAGCACGCCTATTCAATGTGCTTGATGCCGTGGAGAAAAAGGAGGTGAAGATACAACGTATGTCCGGATGGAGAAATTATCAGCGGAATGATGTGTTGGTGTTCAATTTTCCTTATCCGGGCAGGTGGGACAGCATTGCGCTGGACGTGATGTTGTATTACGTGAAGCGCTGTATCGCCATGCCGGGGGATACGTTGGAGATAAGGAATACGCATTATCGTGTGTCCGGATTTGATGGTATCGCAGGAAATGTGCAGGCGCAGGAGGAATTGGATGAATTGATATCTTCGGGAATGACGGAGGAGCGGGGCCTTGTTCTTAAGAGCTTTCCCGATGGTGGCTGTAATGGGTGGACTATCAGCGAGTTTGGGCCTCTTTATATACCGGCCAAAGGCAGCGTGGTAGGAATGAATCCGGAAACACGGTTGCTGTATCGGAACGTGATAGAGTGGGAACAGAAAAAGAAACTGACATTGCATGGAGATTCGGTTCTGCTGGGGGACAGTGTGATACACAATTACCGCTTCTGTGAGAACTATTATTTCGTTTCGGGTGACAAGATGGTGAATTCAAAAGATTCCCGCTACTGGGGATTACTGCCGGAACCATTTATAGTGGGAAGGGCATGGCTGGTATGGAAGTCCGTCAGCCCGAATACTGGAAAAATGAGATGGAAACGTATCTTTAAAAGAATAGACTAAGATGAAAGTTCTGTTTAAATTGCTCTGGATATTATTGATTGCCGGGATATTGGAGGCTTGCAATGCTTCCGGCAGATTGGAGTACGCACTGGAGTGTGCTGCAACCAACAAAGGCGAACTGGAAAAGGTACTGGAATATTATAAAGATGAGCCTGAAAAATATAAAGCCGCTTGTTTCTTGATAGAAAATATGCCTTATCACTATGCCCTTGAAGGTGAAGAACTGGATTCTTTGAAAACAGTGCTGGCTTCGGCAGATGCTTATGGGGTGATGCTGAAGGATACTGCCGTACCGGATTGGGATTATTATACCCCTTCCGGATTGCAGAGAAAACCGGATGTACTGAATATAAGGGCTGAATTCTTGATAAATAACATTGATTTGGCTTTTGATGGTTGGAAAAAGCGTCCGTGGAATGCTTCCCTTTCTTTTGCAGATTTCTGTGAATGGCTGCTTCCCTATCGTATCGGAAATGAGACTCCGGACAACTGGCGGCAGATATACCATGACCGTTATTCCTTTTTGCTGGACGAGGTTTATACGGGTATCGATGTAGTGGAGGCGATTAGCGTAGTTTGGGAGTATTTGCAGAAGGAAGACCCTTACCGGTTTACATGGGTCTTTAACTATCCGCATTTGGGAGGAGAGTACCTGCTGCATAATCGTATCGGCAAGTGTCAGGATGCTTGTGATTTTATGATTTATGTGATGCGGGCCATCGGCGTCCCGGTAGCCTATGATTTCTATACTTTCAATGCGGAAACACGGAAAGGGCATGTGTGGAATGTGGTGAGGGATGTAACGGGTGTCTGCCTTCCTTTTACTTTCCCTTCCCGGAAGCCGGAACGGGGAAGTTTCTATATTGACAGTCGGCGCCCGAGCGTGGTTTACCGCCGGTGTTTTGGCAGACAATGGGACATGGATGGCGATTTTATGCGGAACCGGTCCGTACCGGCTGCTTTTAAGGATGTGTTTGCAAGAAAAGTGTCGGATAATTATTTTGATTCGAATCTGGAACTGCCGGTAGAAGGGATGGACGGGAATTATGTTTATGTGGGGTTGTTCAGTGCTTATGGGTGGCGGGGAATAGATTTTACTAAGGTAGAAAGTGGAAAAGCGCTTTTCAGGAATTTGGCTTCGAGGCAGGTTTATATATTGTTGGCATTCGCAAACGGGCAGTATCGCCCTATTGGAAATCCTTTTTATTTTGATGGCAAGGATATACATCCTTATGTTGCAGATACCTCCAAGTGCTATTCTACTGAATTGTATCGGAAATACCCTCTTTCGGAACGTATCAGGAATTATATGGGAGGGATAAAAGACGGGCATTTTGAGGCGGCTTGTGATAAGGATTTTAAAAATGCGGAGTTGTTGTGTACTGTGAAAGATACGCCCGGTATCAATTATAATCACGTTATTCTTGAGAAACCGGTAAGGGGTCGCTATGCCCGTTTTTGTTCTTCGGCAGAGGGATATGCGGAAGTTGCCGAAATGCATTTTTATAAAGGAGAGGAAGAAATTGTCCCTATAGACAGTTGGGGAGATGCTCCGGCTACAGTGGGTACTTTTGCCCATCAGGTCTATGATAATGAGCCGTTGTCGTATTTCATTTCATCAAAACCCGGTGCAAGTGTAACGGTGGATTTTGGAAAGGTTGTTACTATAGACAATTTTATGTATATGCCCCGTAACGATGATAACTTTGTCAGGATAGGGGATTGTTATGAACTCTTCTATTGGGGAGAGGGCTGTTGGAACTCATTGGGGAAGAAAATGGCAGAAAAACCTTTTCTGCCATATGACGGGATACCATCGGGAGCTTTGCTCTATTTGCATGACAGTACCCGTGGAGAAGAAGAACTGATATTTCATATGGAAGATGGTAAGCAGGTATTTGTATCGGATTGTAAGGATTGATTGGATTGTCTTTCAGATTGGAATAGAAAAAAATGGAATAGTGATATGAAACATTGGTGTGTATGGGTATGGTTTACAGCAGGTCTGTTTATGGCTTGTTCTTCGGAAAATCAGTGGTTGGACACAGCTTTGAATCTTGCCGGTGATAACCGTGCGGAGTTGCAAAAGGTACTGGACCGTTACAAGGAAGAGGACGGTGACAAATATCGTGCTGCTTGTTTTCTGATAGAGAATATGCCTTTTCATGGTGCTTACGAGGGAAAGGCCTTGGAGAATTACAGGAAGTATTTCAGTGAATACGTTTCATTTCCTTATTCCAGGCATGTGCAAGAGTTGATTGATTCCTTGAAAAGAGCAGATGGAGAATTTTCTATAAATCAATTGACTTATAAGAGGGACATTATGACGGTGGATTCCGCTTTTTTGGTCAATCATATAGAATGGGCATTCAAAGTCTGGCGGGAGCAACCTTGGGGAAAGCATGTTGATTTTGATACTTTCTGCGAATATATATTGCCTTATAGAATAGGGGATGAGCCGCTTTCTCTCTGGCGCAAAGAAATTTATGAGTGCTATAGCCCGATTTTGGATGAATTCAGGAAGACAGATGAGGCTGATAATCCTAAGGTTGCCGCCCAGTTGTTGATGGATACGTTGCGGAAAGCGAACTACCGGAATACGGCTCTTTTTCCGGTGGGGCCTCATTTGGGACCGGATGTACTGAAATGGCATACGGGCAGTTGCCGAGAGTTTACGGATGCCATGATATATGTGTTGCGGGCATTGGGCATTCCGTGCGGAGTAGATAGGGTGATGGTATTAGGAGACAACAATGCCTCTCATTTCTGGAATTTTGTTTTGGATAAGGAAGGAAAGACATACATTGCAAATCTTCCTTATGAAGAAGTATGGAGCAAAGCGGAAGAATATAGCATTTCGAGGGGAAAAATGTACCGGGCAACCTATAGTATTGATAAGGAGGCGGTACGGAAACTGGGGAAATATTCCGATGTTTACCCGGCATTCCGACGTCCGTTCTTCCGCGATGTCACTGCACTTTATACCGGTAGCAGGAATTGGACTGTAGCTCTTCCGGATTCTTTGCTTTCCGGACAGTTTCGTGAGGGGGATATGGTGTATTTGTGCCTTGCCAACAGACTACAATGGCAACCTATAGGATATACTTTCTTTAAAAAGCGGGAGGCTCGTTTTGAGGATGTGGGAGGCGGGGCGGTCTTTACGCTGGCTGCCTGGAACGGAAAGGAATACGCTGCAGTATCTTCTCCTTTTCTTCTGGAGCGTGAAACCGGAAAGATACGGTTCATTGTTCCGGAAGCTGAAAAGCAGGAATTGGTCTTGTATAGGAAGTGCCATCTTACTTTGAGTGTTCTTTTCAATGACCGGATGATTGGGGGAGTAGTGGAAGGAAGCGACCGGGCAGACTTTGGGTGGAAGGATACTCTACTTTTGATAAAGGAGGCTCCGTATCGGCTATATACTGTGGCCCGGTTGAAGTCTGATAAACCGTATCGGTATATGCGCTATAAGGGTGCTGACGGATGTTTCTGTAATATCTCGGAACTGGCTTTTTATGAGAATACGGAAGATACCATACCTCTATATGGGGAAATCATAGGTACTCCGGGAAGTTTTGAAGACAATACACATGAATATTTGAACGCATTTGACGGTAATCCGGATACTTCATTTGATTATATACATCCGGATGGAGGATGGACCGGGATGGACTTTGGAAGTCCCCATCGTGTGGAGAAGGTGGTGTATACTCCTCGTAATGAGGTGAATTTTATTTATAAAGGTAATTTGTATGAATTGTTTTATTGGGGTGGAGGAAAATGGAATTCTGTCGGGCGGCAAATGGCTGTGTCAGATTCTATTGTCTATTCAGGGTTTCAAGGTACTTTATTTTATCTGAAGAATCACACAGCCGGTAAAGATGAACGGATTTTTGAATATAAAGACGGGAAACAAATCTTTTGGTGAATTATAGAATACTATTGAATATTTGATAGATAGAATGAATAATGTACGTAATCTATTGACTGGAAGTTTGGTCTACATTGCTTGTATAGTTTTATTGTCTTTGGCATGTAACGTTTCTTCCGGACTTCCTGTAGCTGATGTTATAGGGCAATGGCTCTATTTCGATAAAAGTGCATTGGTAGTTGCAGGATGTCTGTTGATGGCTGGATTGATGATGGAAAAAAGGTATTTTCTTTTTATACCGGTTTCGTGGGTATTGGTAATGCTGGGGGGCATTGAGGCTGTTTGGGGATTGAGGCAGCTTTATGGTTATGCTGTGTCCAACCATTCCTTGTATGTATTGACAGGTTCTTTCTTCAATCCGGGGCCTTATTCCGGCTATTTGGCCATGATACTTCCGGTCTGTCTGCATCAATGGCTGACCAAGAGGGGGGAGATTCTCTGCTCTGACCGGAATGACGGGAAAGGATGGAAAAAGGTGATGGATAAAGTTGGAGCTATGGTCGCTGGTGGTGTGATGCTGCTTATCCTTTGTGTGCTTCCGGCAGGAATGAGCCGTTCGGCATGGTTGGCGGCAGGAGTTTCCTGTCTGTGTGTATATGCTTGGCATATGGATTGGACGGATAAGTTCAGATTATTATGGCAGCAGCAAAGGCAGCGTGTGGTGATGGTAGTGGTCGGTGGATTCTGTGTCTTGCTATTGGCGGGCTATTTACTGTTTGTCTTGAAACCCGATTCTGCACGTGGCCGTCTTTTCATGTGGAAGATAACTTGTCGTGCCATTGCAGAAAAGCCGTTGACCGGATATGGGATTCATAATTTCGCAGCAGCCTACGGAAATGCGCAGGAAACTTATTTTGCAGCAGGTGATTATGAACCGTGGGAGGAACGTGTGGCGGGAAGTCCGGAATATGCATTCAATGAATATCTGCAGGTTGCGGTCGAACTGGGTATTCCTTTGGCTGTATGTCTATTGGTTGTGGTCGTGCTGTGTTTGTATAGGGGAGTCCGTAAAGGACGTTATGGTATCTGTGGGGCCATTCTTTCCTTGATGATATTTTCTTTTTCCTCCTATCCGCTACAACTTCCGGTATTTATCGTTACATTTGGAGGATTGCTTGTGGCGTGCTTGTCCGGTGCCGACCGTTGGCAATGGTTGGGGCTGGCTGTATCAGTAGGCATCATTGGCGGTTTTCGCTTGAAGAATGACTTGCAAGTGGAGCAGGCTTGCCGGGAGTGGATGAATGCGCGTGTGTTGTATAGTGCAGGTGCGTATCAATCGGCAGAGAAAGAGTACGGGCGCCTTTATCCTCTGTTGAGAGACCGGGCATCTTTCTTGTTCGAATATGGTCATGGATTGCACAAGCAGCAGCAGTTCGGTAAATCCAACCGTATTTTGAAAGAAGCTTTACTGCGTAGTTGTGACCCCATGATACTGAATGTGATAGGCAAGAACTATCAGCAGATGGGTGACTGCTTATCAGCGGAAGACTGGTTTATCCGTTCCACCCATCGTTTGCCGGGGCGTATTTACCCCTATTATCTGCTTGCGAAGCTTTATGCGGAACCAGGATTCAGACAACCGGACAAGTTTGAAAAAATGAAGCGGATGGTATTGACGAAAGAGCCGAAAGTGCATTCTACGGCAATACGACAGATGAGGGAGGAAATAAAAAAGATTCAGCTTATTTTTGTCCATATTAAAAAAAGATGAATAAAAACGGAAGGTGTTAATAATGAGCGAACTAATTGCTAAAGTGCTATGAAAAAAGTGTCCACATGCAAATATCGGTTCGTTTTTTTGAAACGATTAATTTTATCAATTTATAATTGAGTATGAATATGAAGACACAGAACTATCGATACCTGCTATGCATGGCCGTTGCCCTGCTTGCCGCCTGCTCCGATGCCGGAAAGGGAAAAGAGTCCGAGGAAGGGGTGGCAACCGTCCTGCCAAGTGAAAGCAATGAAGTGACCGTGAAAGTCCTGAAGCGGGCGACCTTTGAGCATGAACTGGTGAGCAACGGAAAAGTAACCGCCGGTGCCATGGCGGATTTGCGTTTTGAGACCACCGGTGTAGTGGCACACATCTACGTGAAGAACGGTGACCCGGTGCGCAAAGGGCAGAAGCTTGCCGAACTGGATAAGTTCCGTCTGAAGAACAAGACCGCGCAAGCCAAGGATGCTCTGGACAAAGCGGAACTTGAGCTGCAGGACGTATTGATAGGGCAAGGCTATCCGGTGGGTGATACTTCCAAAATTCCTGCCGACATCATGAAGCTGGCACGAGTAAAGAGCGGTTACGACCAAAGCCTTTCCCAGTACGAACTCGCCGCCTATGAAGAAGAGCATGCTACGCTGGTTGCCCCCTTCGACGGCGTGGTGGCGAACCTCTTTTCCAAGCCCTTCAACGAGGCAAGCACTTCGGAATCTTTCTGCTCCATCATTGGCACTCAGGGCATGGAAGTGGACTTTACGGTACTGGAAAGTGAACTCCCCCTGATAAAGAGTGGCGACAAGGTGATTGTCACCCCTTACTCGGATGCCTCTTCCAAACAAGAGGGCCGCATCACCCAAATCAATCCTCTGGTGGATGACAAGGGGATGGTTAAGGTGAAGGCTGCCGTCAATGGCAAGGGACGGCTGTTCAGTGGGATGAACGTGAGGGTGAACGTGCACCGCTCTCTGGGCGGACAGCTTGTAATCCCGAAGAGTGCCGTGGTGTTGCGTTCGGGCAAGCAGGTGGTGTTTACCCTGAAAGACGGAAAGGCGCAGTGGAACTATGTGCAGACCGGTCTGGAGAATGCGGAAAGCTATAGTATGGCCGACGATGCCCTGAAAGAAGGCGATACGGTCATTGTGACGGGAAATGTGAATCTGGCACATGAAGCATCGGTGAAGGTGGTTGATAGATAATGAGTGATAAGTGGTAATTCAAAATTCATAGTTCAATTGATAAAGTTTTTGATACAGCGGCCTATTGCCGTACTGATGGCATTTACAGCATGCTTCATTGTCGGGCTGGTGACTTACTTCACCCTGCCGGTATCCCTGCTGCCCGATATAGCCATTCCGGAAATTACCGTGCAGGTGTCGGCGCAGAATACCTCGGCGCGTGAATTGGAGAATACGGTGGTGAAACCGCTTCGCCAGCAGCTTATCCAGGTGGCGAAACTGAAGGACATGGACAGCGAGACGCGCGATGGTGCAGGCATCATCCGCCTGGGCTTCGACTTCGGTACGAATACCGACCTTGCCTTCATAGAAGTGAACGAGAAGATTGACGCCGCCATGAACTATCTGCCCAAGGATGCCGAACGCCCGAAGGTGATAAAGGCAAGTGCGACGGACATTCCTGTCTTCTACCTCAATCTGACCCTAAAAAGCGACAGTGCATACGGCAAGGTGGACGAACGCGCGTTTCTTGATTTGTGCGAGTTTGCCGAAAATGTCATAAAGCGTCGCATCGAGCAGTTGGCGGAAGTGGCAATGGTGGATGTCACGGGTTTGGTCGAACGCCAGTTACAGATTGTGCCCGACCCGGATAAGCTTGCTGTGTTGGGGCTCTCCATTGAAGACATAGAAAACGTGCTGGCGCAAAACAACGTGGAGCCGGGCAGCATGACTGTGCGCGACGGCTACTACGAATACAACATTAAGTTCTCCACCCTGCTGCGGACAGAGGAGGACGTGAAGGGCATCCTGCTGCGAAAGGAAGGACGTATCATCCGCTTGGGAGACTTCTGCCGGGTAGAGATTGTTCCTGCCAAGGAGAAAGGTGTCTCCATGAGCAATGGCAAGCGTGCCGTTACCCTTGCCGTCATCAAGCAGGCGGACGAGAATATGGAAGACATGAAGCTTGCCATCAACAGCACGATGGACTACTTCAAGAAAGTATATCCCGACATTGATTTTAGCATCAGCCGTAACCAGACGGAGTTGCTGGACTATACCATCTCCAATCTTCAGCAAAATTTGTCGTTGGGTTTCCTGTTCATCTGCATTGTGGCGGTACTCTTCTTGGGGGATGTCAAGTCGCCGTTCATCATCGGCCTGAGCATGGTGGTGTCCATTGTAATCTGTTTCTTGTTCTTCTATCTGTTCAGGATGTCGCTCAATATAATTTCTCTGTCCGGATTGATTCTGGCGTTGGGTATGATGATTGACAGCAGCATCATTGTCACGGAAAATATTTCGCAGTACCGCGAACGGGGTTATTCGTTGAGGCGGGCTTGCGTGGCGGGTACGGGTGAGGTGGTGACGCCGATGCTGAGCTCATCCCTGACCACGGTTGCCGTGTTTGTGCCGCTGATATTTATGAGCGGCATTGCGGGAGCGCTTTTCTATGACCAGGCATTCTCTGTTACGGTGGGGCTGCTGGTTTCCTACTTCACGGGTATCATGCTGCTGCCGGTCCTCTATATGCTGGTCTACCGGACGGGGTTGCGCGGCAGGTCGTGGTTCTCCCGCATCCGCATCAACAATCCGTTGAAGGAACATACGCTGGACCGTTTTTATGATGTGGGCATCGACTGGGTATTTTCCCATAAGACGGTAAGTATCATATTCTGTGTGGTTTCTATTCCTCTTTGTGTCTTTCTGTTTTATTCCATAGCCAAGGAGCGTATGCCGCAGATAGACCAGAATGAACTGATAGTCCACGTGGAATGGAACGAAAATATACATGTGGACGAGAACCGGCATCGTGTGAATGTGCTGTTCGGACAGTTGTTGGACAAGACTGTGGAACAGACGGCTGCCATAGGCCAGCAGGACTATCTGCTGAACCGTGAGCAGGCTCTCTCTTCTTCGGAGGCAGAATTGTATTTCAAGACTTCCTCGCCTGACGGGATTGCTCCCTTGCAGAAGCAGGCGGGCGAGTGGTTGATGCGGGAATATCCGTTGGCGACAGTCTCCTTTTCTCCACCCGAAACCGTGTTCGAGAAGCTTTTCGTGACCGGGGAGGCCGATGTGGTGGCGGAACTTTATGCCCGTAACAAGGAGAAGGCGCCGGCGGCGGAAGAATTGCGCGGACTGGAACAACAGTTTGCGGAGCTTACGGGGACAGCGCCCGTAGGTATCGCTTTCGAGAACCAGCTTGACATAAGCATCCTGCAGGAAAAGCTGTTGCTCTATGACGTTTCGTATGACGAGCTTTACCGTACGCTGCGGACGGCATTCAAGGAGAACAGCGTAGCTATGCTCCATTCCTACCAGCAATACCTGCCTATCAGCATTGTGGGCGAGGAGCGGACAGTGAATGAGGTGCTGCAGCAGACATTGATACAGACCCGTCCGGACAGTAAGGGCGAAGTGGAGTATATTCCGCTTCGGGAGCTGGTAAAGGTGCGTCCGGCCGAGGATTTGAAAACGATTACGGCAGGACGCAACGGTGAATATATACCGTTCCGTTTCTATGAAGTGGACGATGCTCCGGAGTTGATGGAAAAGGTGAAGCGGGAGGCAGATGCCACGGGTGACTGGGATACGGCCTTCTCCGGCAGTTTCTTCTCCAACCGCCAGATGCTGGACGAGTTGGTGGTGATTCTTTTCATCTCTATCCTGCTGATGTATTTCATTCTTGCCGCCCAGTTCGAAAGCTTCGTGCAGCCGCTCATCGTGCTGCTGGAAATTCCGATAGATGTGGCGTTTGCCCTGCTTCTGTTGTGGATATGCGGGCATACCTTGAACCTGATGTCTGCCATCGGACTGATAGTGACGTGCGGTATCATCATCAACGACTCCATCCTAAAGCTGGATGCCATTAATGAATTACGGAGGGCTGGTATGCCGTTGCTCGAGGCCATCCACGAGGCGGGGCGCAGAAGGCTCCGGCCCATCATCATGACATCGCTCACCACCATTTTCGCTATGGTTCCGCTGCTGTTCTCGTTCGACATGGGCTCGGAGCTGCAGAAGCCGCTTTCCATAGCGATGATTGGGGCGATGTTCGTGGGGACACTGGTCAGTCTGTTCATCATCCCGTTGATATATTGGTTTATTTATAGAAAAGAAAGAGCATGAAGAAATTAAGTCTTATACTTTTGTTCAGTCTGGGAGCCCTTTCCGCTTTTGCCCAACAGCGGATAACGCTCGATTTGCAGCAGACCATTGCCCTGGCGAATGACAGTTCGCTGGAAGCCTTCCGCACCAAGAACATGTATCTGGCCGGTTATTGGGAATACCGCACCTATAAGGCAAACCGCCTTCCCAGCCTGACGCTGAACATGACTCCGGCACAGTACAACCGTGATATCACCAAGCGTTACGACTCCGAACAGGACCTTGACATCTATCGCAGCCAGCAATCCTTCTATGCATACGGCAATCTTGCCGTCAGACAGAATTTCGACTTGACGGGCGGTACGTTCTATCTGGATACGGAGCTGGGCTATATGCGGAGCTTCGGTGGAAACAAGTATACCCAGTTCACCAGTGTTCCGGTTCGTTTGGGCTACTCGCAGAGTCTGGTCGGTTACAATCCTTTCCGTTGGGAACGCAGGATTGAGCCGCTGAAGTACGAAAAGGTGAAGAAGGAGTATATTTACAATGCAGAGCGAGTATCCGAGCAGGCCACTACCTATTTCTTTGCGCTTGCCATGGCACAGGCGGAATATGACTTGGCCAAGGACAATGCCGTCTCCACCGATACCCTCTACCGCATCGGCATGCAGCGCTTGAAAATAGCCGCCATCAGCCGTGCCGACCTGCTGACGCTGAAACTCGACGTGGTGAACGCCCGCAATACTTTGCAGAATGCCGCCAGTGCCTTGAAGCGCGCCATGTTTTCGTTGGCATCTTTCCTGAATATGGAGAAGAACACGGATATCAGGGTGTCGCTTCCGGGACGTCCGAGGGCGCTGACCATACCGGTTGATGAGGCTTTGCTGGCCGCTCAAGCCAACAATCCGGAATTTCTGGGGCTTCGTCAGGAAGTGCTGGAAGCCGAGCAGACAGTAGACAAGACGAAGAAGGAATCGCGCTTCAACGCCAGCATCAACGCCAGCGTCGGCTTCAACCAGGTGGCGGAGAAATTCGGTGAAGCATACAGGCATCCCATGCAGCAGGAGATGGTGTCGGTCAGTGTCTCCATTCCACTGGTGGACTGGGGCGTGAGGAAAGGCAAATACAACATGGCGAGGAACAATCTGAACGTGGTGAAGACTTCTGCCCGGCAGAGTGAAATCAGCATTGAGGAGGAGGTTATCATGACCGTCAGCGACTTCAACGTCCAGCAAGCCCTCGTCGCCAGTGCCGAAGAGGCCCTCGACCTTGCCATCCTGGCGTATAACGAAACCCGCCAGCGCTTCATTATCGGCAAGGCAGACATCAACAGCCTGACCCTCTCGCTGAACCGCCAGCAGGAAGCGCAACGCAATTACATCTCCGCCTTGCAGGACTACTGGCTGAATTATTACAAGATACGGAAACTGACGTTGCACGACTTTGCCAGCGGATTTTCGCTGTCGGAAAAATTTGATTATAATAACTGATGAAACGAGTTTCTTCCTTCACCGTCATAGTGGCGTTTGTCTGCCTTGCTTTGGTAGGGGTGGCGTTGATACCGCTGCTCCCCGTCAAGCTGAATCCGTCACGCAGCCTGCCCGGCTTCACGGTGGGTTTCAGCATGCCTGGCACTTCGTCGCGGGTGGTGGAGATGGAAGTGACCAGCAAGCTGGAATCCATGCTGGCGCGTATCCGCGGAGTGAAGCGGCTGAACTCCACCTCGGGCAACGGCTACGGCAACATTACTGTGGAGCTGGACAAGCATGCCGATGTCGAGGCAGTCCGCTTCGAAGCTTCCACCATCATCCGGCAGACGTGGCCCCAATTGCCCGAAGGTGTCAGCTATCCCACCATTCACATGAAAGTGCCCGACGAGAACGCCTCACGCCCCTTCATGTCCTTCACCCTGAACGCCCCTTCCACTCCGATATTGATTCAGCAGTATGCCGAGGAGCATATCAAGCCGCGGCTGGCAAATATTCCGGGTATCTATAAAGTGGAACTCAGCGGTGCCACGCCCATGGAGTGGAGACTGGAATATGACAGTGAACAGTTGCGCTTGCTGGGTGTGACCCTATCGGACATCAGCGAGGCAGTACAGCGGCATTACCGGAAGGAATTTCTGGGTACGCACAATGTGGATACAGGTAACGGTAGCCGGGAATGGATACGCCTGGCACTGGTGCCGGAGAGCAACTCCCTTGGTTTTAATCCTGCTGCCATCACCGTGACGGCTACCGACGGGAAACTGCTCCGCTTGGACGAACTGGTGTCGGCTGTCCGTATGGAGGAGGAGCCGCAAAGCTATTACCGCATCAATGGGCTGAATTCCGTCTATCTATCCATTACTGCGGAAGAAACTGCCAACCAGTTGCAACTGAACCGTGCCGTGATGGACGAGATGGAAGCTGTTCGGCAGGTACTTCCTGTCGGATATGAAGTGCATACCAGCTATGATGCGACCGAGTACATACGGGAAGAACTGGACAAGATTTACTTCCGTACCGGTTTGACGGTACTCATCCTGCTTGTATTCGTATGGCTCATTACTCGTAAGTTGAAATATCTTTTTCTGATAGTTACCAGCCTGGCTGTAAATATAGCGGTGGCACTTATCTTCTACTACCTCTTCGGACTTGAGATGCAGCTTTATTCGCTGGCGGGTATCACTGTCTCGCTGAATCTGGTGATAGACAGCACCATTGTCATGACCGACCACATTCTGCATCGGCGTAATCTCAAGGCCTTCCTGTCGGTGTTGGCGGCAACCCTCACTACGATGGGTGCGCTTGTTATCATTTTCTTCCTTGACGAGAAGATACGGCTCAACCTGCAGGACTTTGCAGCGGTAGTGATCATCAATCTGGCTGTTTCCTTGATGGTGGCGTTGTTCTTTGTTCCGTCGATGATTGAGAAGATAGGACTGGTGAGGCGGATTACGGGGAAGAAGAGGCGTCTTGTCTTGCCGGGGCTGACGCAAACATTCAAAACAAGGTTGGGACGGATTTTCAGACGTTTCCCCGTTTATTTCTCCTGCTGCTACTCTGCTCTCATCCGTTTTCTGTGCCGTTGGCGCTGGGCTGTATGCCTGCTGTTGCTGTTGGGTTTCGGTCTGCCTGTTTTTCTGTTGCCCGACAAACTGGAAGGAGGGGGAAAATGGGAAGCTGCTTACAATAAGGTATTCGGTTCGGATACCTATAAGGAGTCGGTGAAACCCGTTGTGGACAAGGCGCTGGGCGGCAGCTTGCGGCTTTTCATACAGAAGGTGTACGAAGGCAGTTACTTCACCCGTAATGAGGAGGTGGTGCTCTATGCCAACGCCAACCTTCCCAATGGCAGCACCCTCGAGCAGATGAACACTTTGATGAAACGTATGGAGACCTACCTCAGCCGGTTCAAGGAAATCAGGCAGTTTCATACTTCCATCTACAGCCCCCGGCGTGCCAGTATGCAGATTTATTTCAAGAAGGAAGCCCGGAACAGCGGTTTTCCCTATACACTGAAAGCCAATATGATAAGCAAGGCACTGGAACTGGGAGGCGGCAGCTGGGGCATCTACGGATTGCAGGACCAGGGGTTCAGTAATGACGTCCGCGAGAGTGCCGGCTCCTACCGCATCAGGATGTACGGCTACAACTACGACGAACTCTATGAGTGGGCGGAGAAGCTGAAGGCCAAGCTGCTGACGCACCGGCGTATCAAGGAAGTGCTCATCAATTCGGAGTTCTCCTGGTGGAAGGATGACTATCAGGAATTCTACTTCAACCTGAACAAGGAGCGCATGGCGCAAGAGGGCATCGACGCGCAAGTGCTTTTCTCTGCGGTGCGCCCCATCTTCGGCAAGAATCTGGAGATTGGCTCGGTAGCGGCCGAGCAGGGAACGGAGAAAATCAAGCTCTCTTCCCGCCAGTCTGCCGAATATGACATCTGGGCGATGCAGTTCTTTCCCTATGGAGTAGGAAACGGCAAGCATTACAAGCTTTCCGAACTGACTACTGTGGAAAAGGGACAGATGCCGCAGGAGATTGCCAAAGAAAACCAGCAGTACCGCCTCTGCCTGCAATACGAATATATCGGCTCCAATGAGATGGGCAACAAGATACAGAAACGTGACCTGGAGGAGTTCAACAAACTGTTGCCGATGGGTTATACAGCCGAGTCGGACAGCAACAGTTGGTCATGGGGCGAGAAGGACAACCGCCAATACCTGCTTCTGCTGGTGGTGATAGCCATCATCTTCTTTACGACCAGCGTTCTGTTCAACTCCCTGAAGCAGCCGCTTGCCATCATCTTTGTGATTCCGGTTTCTTATATCGGGGTATTTCTTACTTTCTATTGGTTCCGGCTGAACTTCGACCAGGGCGGTTTTGCCTCGTTCGTCCTGCTGTGCGGCATCACGGTGAATGCCAGCATCTATATCCTGAACGAGTACAACAGCATCCGACGTCGTTTCCCCCGTCTTTCCGCTCTTCGTGCCTACGTCAAGGCGTGGAATGCGAAGGTCGTTCCTATTTTCCTCACGGTAGTTTCTACCATTCTGGGATTTATCCCTTTCATGATAGGTGAGGACAAGGAGGCTTTCTGGTTTCCATTGGCGGCGGGTACCATTGGCGGACTGGTGATGTCCGTCATCGGTATCTTCTTTTTCCTGCCGGTTTTTGTGCTGAAACAGCGTGATTTTCTTAGGAAATGATTACTTTTGCTCGATTTTGTTACCTGAATGGATACTTGAATTTTAAATATGGAAAGTGCGGAGTACTCTTTGGATGAGTTATTATGTCAGTCTCTTCTGTTGTTTCGTCAGTATCGGTTTTATGATGCTCCGGAATGTGGAGAAAAGGCATTCCGGATATTGGAGGAAGCCCATGTATGGATGGGGCGTACGCAAGAGTGTGTGGATATGGCGAAATGGGGGTGCGTGATAGAGTGTCTTGCGCAGAAATACTACATAGAAGATGATACGGATGCGATTCTGGAAGAAATTGATGCTGCCTTGGTTGCGCATTGGAAGAGGATAGAGAAAATCCATGCAGAAGTCACCACCGTTTATTTATGGCTGGGGTACTATTTCCTGCTACGTTTCAGAAACCGGGAATCCCGTTCCCATTCCCGTTGTAAACAGATAATGTCCAGCTTGTTGTGTGCTTTGGTCGAAATCTTCCGTAAGGTGGAGAAGGGGGGAGCCCCGACAGAAGTCTTGTCACATCTTTCGGTAGATGTTTGGGGAGAGACCGTCTGCTGGATGGAGCAGGTACATGATTCCCGTCTTTGCGAGAAGCAGTCGTCAGCTTTGCTGGCACAACTCTATAACCTGAAAAGTGTGGAGTTGGAAAAAGGTCCGGGAAAGCAGGATGCTTTGCTCCAGCAGATTCTGGAGTTTTATTGCTTTTAAGGGAAAATTATCTCTGCTTAGTTTTATCATTTCTGCTTCCACACTTCCACCCACTTCCTGCATCCCTTTATTCATCGGCATTACAAGTGCTGTGGAAGCAACTCAAAAAGGTGGAAGCAACTTTTGCTTCCACAGCGGAAATACGCCGAAAAGTAAGTTAATATCTTGTTTGTTAGTGTATTAATAGAATGTACAGCATTTTGCAAATATCTTGTTTACACGATATGCGTTTCGTGTAAACACGGTATTAACTTCGTAAAAGACCGTTTACCGATAGACTGCAGCTGGGCTCATAATAGGAATAAGATAGGTGCACAGTATGGGGAAACTATGAGTATAATAGGTGTTCAACGGGCATGAAGCACCTTGTTGACGGTCGTTAGTCGAGTAGTTGACGGCCGTTGGCAGAGCGCATCACGGCCGATAGGCGCTGATAACTCCGTACAGAAAATGGAAAGGAAGCCTATGTAAGGGGAAACAAGCTCTGAGCTATTTGTTTTGTTTGTCACATTTATCTTGTTTTTGTACATTGTTGAAGCGGTTTTTATTATATTTGATGTAGTCTGAAGGTATTTAATTGACTACAAATAGATTAAAAGAAAC
>ERZ1026985.17-NODE-17-length-23967-cov-4.979006_pt1 | contig 23967 bp, 20 predicted proteins | sample MGYA00519558_ERZ1026985 | MGnify/ENA primary metagenome ERZ1026985 (study PRJEB26926, sample SAMN06164799) | human gut metagenome | biome: ENVO:00009003; feature: ENVO:2100002; material: ENVO:00002003 | host: Homo sapiens | place: USA | collected 2012 ... | reverse complement strand
CGAGATAGGCTCCGGTCTCGTGGGCTCGGAGATGTGTATAAGAGACAGATTATTGCCCATGGTAAGTTGTTTATAAAAATATTCAGTTAGGAGTCTGAACATGAATATAAAAGTTGATTTAAAAAAGCTTTTTGCTGCCGCAGTATCAGCGATAATGTGCCTCTCCGCAGGGGGTTGCTATCTGCTTCCTGACGAGGAGGAAGTCCTCGATGCGCCGACCGTGAAGGCAAGCGATGTTACATATTCCACAGTGACGGCAAAGAAAAAAGACCTTGAAAAGAAGATAGTCGCAACGGGCACTGTCACAGCGGAAAATCAGTATACTCTTTCTTATGAAAAGCAGAGTGGCACAGTGTCAAAATTTTATGTAAAAGCAGGCGATAAGGTCAAAAAGGGTGATGTTATCTGTGACCTTGATACATATGACCTTGACTATCAGATAGAAGAAAAACAGCTTTATCTCGAAAAAGCAAAGCTTAATGTTGATATAATTTATGAAGGCGGCGGCTCCCAGGCAGAGATAGACTCTGCTTATGTTGACGTTCAGCTTCTTGAAAAAGAGCTTGAAAAGCTTCAGGCTCAGAAGGAGGATTCAAGCCTGAAATCGCCTATAGACGGCGTTGTTTCGTCACTCTCTGACGTAAGAGCAGGCGACAACGTAAATCCGGGTCAGACTATCGCAACTGTTATAGATACTTCGGCTCTTTATATCGCAATACAGCCTGACGATCTAACCCAGTATGATATCGACACGGAAGTTCGTATTAGGATAGGCGAGGATTATTATGACGGTGTTGTTTTTATGACTCCTAAAAAGCTTGCTGATTATCAGGCTGAGCAGAAAGAGGATCATAATAATGTTGACGATACAGGTATAGATTATCAGGCGGATACTATTTATGTTCGTTTCAAGGATACCGCCCCTGCGGAAGCAGTGGGTCAGCTTGCAGATACGATACTTGTCCTTGACAGCGTAAAGGACGCTATCGTTATCTCAAATAATCTGATAAAAAAGGTTGACGGCACAAAGGTAGTTTATGTGCTGAAAAACGGTGAAAAAACTGCCGTTGAAGTGGAAACAGGACTTTCTACAGGCTCTCAGACCGAGATAAAATCTGGTCTTAAAGAGGGCGACGAAATTGTTATCAGATAGGTTTGAAAGGATAAGCTTATGTTCACCTTATTGTTCCGTAAAATGCGAAACACCAAATGGATGGTGCTTTGCCTGCTGATAGGCTTTGTTATGGCGTCTGCCATGATGAGCACTATCCCTATTTATATGAACGCTTCTCTGCAAAGAATGCTTGTAAAGGATCTTGAGTCGTTCCAGACAGAATATGAGATCTATCCAGGTGCGTATAATACCAGCTATGGATTGAAAATGGATATCTCAGGCAGTGAGCAGCAGAAAGCTGTTGAGAATTATAATAACAAAGTGGAGGCTAAGTTCAAGGAGCTTGGTCTGCCTGAAAAGCTTGATAAGAAGTATATAAGTGACGAGTATCTCTATGTGCGTTCACTTGCCGTTTCAGATGGTAATTCGCAGGCAAGGTTCACTCTCGGCGGTATGACGGATATTTCCGACCATATCAGCATAAAGCAGGGCAGAATGTTCACTGCAGGCAAGCGTTCAGACGGCGTTTACGAGTGCGTTGCCACAGAAAAAGCCATGAAAAGCACAGAGCTTGCTATAAACACAGTATATGAGATAGCCGACGTGTTTGATGATAACAAGTCAATAAAAATAGAGATCGTGGGCGTTTTTGACGTTAAGGACGAAAATGACGCATATTGGGCAGAGGGTCTTGATTCTCAGTATACAGCCGTTGTCTTTACAGATTATGACACAATGCTCGGGGATTGCGTTGATACTGGCGTTGTGAATATCACAAAGGCTGTCCATAACTATGCGGTGGATTATGCTTCCATGAATATGACTGACCTTGCAAGCACAAACGAAATGATAGCAAAGCAAAAGACCTATTTTGGTGAAAATTCCATAGGCTTTTCGATGCCTGCCTCAGATATCCTCAAGGACTATGAGAGCCGTTCATCACAGCTCCAGCTTGTTTTGTGGCTTTTGCAGATACCTGTCATACTTATGATAATATTCTATCTCTTTATGGTGTCGCAGCTCAACGTTGAGCAGGAGCGTAACGAGATAGCGGTTTTCAAAAGCCGTGGAGCAAGCCGCTTGCAGATAATGGGCATTTATGCTCTGGAATCTCTCGTACTGGGCGTTCTGACCGTTATAATAGGACCATTCGCAGGTCTTGGACTTTGCAAGGTACTTGGTGCGTCAAACGGATTCTTGGAGTTTGTCAACAGGCGTTCACTCCCTGTTCATATGACAATAGAAGCTGTCGTCTATGCGGCAATAGCCGTGGCGGTGTTCTTTGTCACAACTATGATACCGATCGTTCCTGCCACAAAAACAACTATTGTTGAGCATAAGCAGTCAAAAGCCAAAAAGAAAAAGCACGCTCTGTGGGAGAAGGTCTGCCTTGATTTTATCCTTGTGGGCGGTTCAGTTGGCTGGCTTTATTATTACAACAAAACTCAGGAAAAGCTTGTTGCAGAGGGTGTAACAGACACCACCGCAACAGTAAATCCTATAATGTTCGTGGCTTCCACTGCCTTTATACTTGGCCTTGGTCTGTTTCTTATAAGGATATATCCTTATATAATAAGGCTTCTCGCAAGAATAGGCAGAAGAGTGTGGTCGCCTGCACAGTATGTTTCACTGACTAATATCGGTCGCTCCTCAACGGGCAGAGAAAGATTTTTGATGCTGTTCCTTGTTCTTACTGTATCATTGGGCGTGTTCTTTGCAAATACCGCAAGAGCCTTGAACAGAAATGCCGAGGAAAGCGTTGCCTATGGGGTTGGCTGCGACGCTGTTCTTACAGAGCAGTGGTATAGCAGTAAAATAGAATCTGCACAGCAGACCACTCCTCAAAGCGCATCTCAGGCAGCTCAATCAGGCACAAAGCAGACTTCCGAAGAAAGCGATGAAGAAGATACAGAAACTACCATACAGTATGTAGAGCCTGTTTTTGAGCGATTTGAAAAGCTCGCAGGAGTGGAAAATGTCACAAAGGTTTTCAGAAAAGACGACGTGACCATATCTTCAAACAAAATGAACGTTCCAAGACAGCAGACAAAGTCTGACGATGAGGAAAAGACCCGTGACGATTTCCTTGACCAAAGCGTTGACACAAGCTCAGGCAAAAGCTCAACAAGCAATGTCCAGCTTATGACCATAGTGCCAAGCGATTTCTCAAAGGTCTGCAAATTTGAGGACAGACTTCTGCCGGTTCAGTTAAATAACTACCTGAACGCCCTCGCAGAGTACACCCCGGGAGTTATCCTCTCTTCAAGCTTCAAGAGCTACGGTCTGGAGCTTGGTGATACTGTAGAGTGTAAGTGGGGCGGTAACGAGCCCTTTGAAGTGACCGTCCTTGCCTTTGTTGACTACTGGCCGGGACTAAGCCCTTATAAAGAGGCGAAAAACGGCGGTTATATGGACTTTGCCGTTATGAACTACGATTATGTGAACGTTCAGACAAGCATGGAGCCTTATGAGGTATGGTTCAAGCTCAAAGACGGAGCTTCCGTTCAGGAGTTTTATGACTCAATAGACAAAGCAGGCATTAAACCCCTCACCCTTGAATCTGCAAGCCAGCAGACCATAGAAAAGAAAAACGACCCTATGCTCCAGGGCATGAACGGCGCTCTCACTCTCGGCTTTATCATCATCATGGTGATGTGCATAATAGGTTTCCTTATCTATTGGATACTCTCCATAAAGAGCAGGACTTTGCAGTTCGGTATCCTAAGAGCAATGGGAATGAAGTTCAGAGAGATAATAATGATGATAGTCTATGAACAGCTTTTGGTGTCAGGCGTTGCAATATTCGCCGCTATCTTTATCGGCGGCGTAACAAGCGACCTTTTCGTACCGCTGTTCCAGAGCATCTTCGACGCAAGCCAGTCAGTGCCGCCGTTTGCAGTGATACCTGAACGCAGTGACTATCTGAAGCTTTATGCAGTTATAGGAGTAATGCTGCTCACAGCCTTTGTGGTGCTTGGCAGACTTATAAAGAAGATAAAGATAAGTCAGGCGTTGAAGCTTGGTGAGGATTGATAGGAGGAAATTTTATGACAGCTTATGAAAAGCTTACAAAATGTTATGAGTGCGTAAAAAGCAAAATAGACTTTGAGCCAAAGGTAGCACTTGTGCTTGGCTCAGGTCTTGGCGATTATGCAAATTCTATAGACGTGAAATACACCCTAAGCTATAAGGATATAGAGGGCTTCCCTACATCAACGGTAGAGGGGCATAAGGGTCAGTTCGTTTTCGGATATGTTGGCGAAGTGCCTGTTGTTATAATGCAGGGCAGAGTGCATTATTATGAGGGATATGCAATGGAGGACGTTGTGCTTCCTGCAAGACTTATGAGAATGTTGGGCGCAAAGGTGCTTTTCCTTACAAACGCATCGGGCGGAGTGAACGCAGGCTTCAAGGCAGGCGACTTCATGCTTATAACAGATCATATCTCAAGCTTTGTTCCTAATCCTCTTATCGGCAAGAATATCGACGAGCTTGGAACAAGATTTCCTGATATGAGCGAGATATATAACAAAAAGCTCAGGGATATCATCTCAGGTGCGGCAGAAGATCTTGACATAACCCTCCGTCATGGCGTTTATCTCCAGCTCACCGGACCGTCTTTCGAGTCCCCTGCGGAAATAAGAATGGCAAGAACTATCGGTGCTGACGCAGTGGGAATGTCAACAGCCTGCGAGGCTATCGCCGCAAATCATGCAGGCATGAAAGTCTGCGGAATATCCTGCGTTGCAAACCTTGCAGCAGGCATGACGGATAATCCTCTCACTCATGCTGAAGTTCAGGAATGTGCAGACAAGGCTGCTCCCCTTTTCAAAAAGCTTATCACTGAAAGCATCATAAGAATAGGTAAACAGCTTTAAGGTTTTGTAACAGCTTTTTCAAAATAATATGTAACAAATGTGCGAAAAGGGCTGATGATGTGTACTTTTTTGCTAAACTTTGTGAAAAACTATTGACAAATCAAACACTTTAGTTTAATATATTATTATGAAGTAAGTATCTTCAAAAAATATATCAAGAATATGGAGAGATAATCATATGGCAAAATTTTGTGGACAGTGCGGAGCTCAGCTTAATGACAATGCGACTTTCTGTACTCAGTGCGGTGCAACAATAGCACCTCAGCAGCCTGCACAGCAGACCGCTTCACCAATGGCAAATCTTCAGCAGGCAGCCAAGAATATCGACATGAACGCTATAAAGGACGCTGTTTCTGTTGAAAACATCAAAAATCTGAAAAACAAGCCTAATAAGCTCACTATCGCAGTTCTGGCAGTTCTGCTCGTGCTTGTTATTCTGGTAGTTGTTATCCTTTGCATGATATTCGGCGGCGGAAGCTGGAAAACTCCTATCAATAACGTTATGGACGTTCTCAATGACGGCGACGGTAAGGCTTATGAAGAGCTTATGCCTCCTTATTATAAGGATATGGCAGACGCACTGGACGGTATCATTGATATAAGCGACGAGGATTTTGATGAAGAGGCTGAAAAGCAGAGAGATAGACTTACAAAGAAATACGGCGATGACGCTGAGATAAGCTATGAGGTAGTTAAAAAGACTGCGGTAGACTCAGACGATATCGACAGCTATAACGAAGTTTCAGACGTTGCGTCAATACTCAGCAGCAAAAAGGCTAAGAAGTATAAGCTTACAAAGGCTTATAAGGTAAAGATCAAGTATACTATCGAAGGCGAAGACGCTGACAAGACCGACAAGACAACTGTCATTGTTGGAAAGATGGACGGCACATGGGTTCTTCTGGACGAGGGCGACCTTCCAATAAGCACAGGTTTCTAAGATATATAAACGATCAGTAACGGGCGGAGAATTTTCCGCCCGTTTTTGAAAATGCGGTGTTTGCACAATGAAAAAATTATCAGTGCTGTGTATGCTTTTGTGTGTGGCAATGATCTTTTGCTCCTGCGGAGAGGAAGAAAGAGCGGTCCTGGGATATGAACAGCCCGTGGCGACACTTGTCACAGCGGCGCAGTATAGCGATACGCAGTCATATCTTTCCTGCTTTACCCCAGAAGCGGAGGCGGAGTATAAAAACAGCGACAGCTATAACGAAGCCCTTGCGGAAACGCTTCTCACAAGGGGCGAGGAAAAAACGGAGCTTTCTTATAAGCTCAGCAGTAAAAAAGAGCTTGACAGCGACGGCTTGAAAAACCTTGAAAAAAGCTATAAGGAAAGCTATCACAAAAATGTGACTATCAAAAAAGCTGTTACAATGACAGCAAAGCTCACAGAGACTACTGACAGCGGCGAGCTGTCTGCCAGCCGTGAGATAACAGTGGTCAAAATAGAAAACAACTGGTATATTTTCGGAAAAGTTATCGAAAAATTTGATCTCAGCCAAAAGGGCTGAGGGGATCAATAATAATATGAAAAGAGGGTATTAATATGGAAAATTGTCCAAAATGCGGTCTGCCTGTTGCCGACGGTGCAAAGTTCTGCGCTGCCTGCGGAACAAGAATGCCGCAGAAGCTTATAAAGAGCAAGGTCTGCTCAGTGTGTGGAAATACACTTAATGCGGGGGCTAAGTTCTGCAACGTCTGCGGAACAGCCGTGCCGCAGGACGAAACGCCTGCCGACGAGCCTGTAGTGGACGAGAGAAATCCTGAAATGGAGTCTATCGAAGTGCCTGAGCTGCATTTTGACGATACTCCTGTGCAAAATCAGACTATTCCGCCAACGACTCCTGATATGCCGACTATGGACAGCGTTTATCTGCCAGGGCAAGAGCCTGCAAAGCCTGTTCAGCCTGCACAGCCGACAGCCGAGGAAGTTGCAATGGCTTCAAGAACTGTGGAAATACCTCAGACGCCTACAGTTGCGGAAACACCGAATGTTGCCACACAGCCTCAGCAGCCTGAGAGAGTTCTTACACCAGAGGGCTATCAGCAGCCTGCTCAGCCTGTGAACAATGCAATGCCACAGATGAATCAGATGAATCAAATGAACGGCGTTACACCTGGAAAGGGTGCAGGCGCACTTGTGCCGATAATACTTATTATTCTTATACTTGCTGTTATCTGCGTTGACGTTTTCTGGCTTTTCAGAGATCAGATATTCGGCAAAAAGGACGAAAGCTCAAATGACTGTGCAGTGATAACTCTCACGGACGAAACTGACTATCCTGCAAACGAAGCATTTTTCTTTGAAGAATAGAATATAATGTAAAAAGGGACGTTTCAAAGCGTCCCTTTTTTGTGTGTCAACACAGTGTTTGCGTAAAAGATAAAGGCGACCCAAGGCCGCCCCTACATTTAATCTTTCATGCTCTCGATTATCTCGTTAGCCTTTTTGTAGATCACAGCAGGTTCTTCGCCTATCCTGAACTCGCCGTCCTCGTAAAGCACTTTACCAGCGCACATCGTGAGCTTTACGTTCTGCTTTGAGCCGCTGTAAACAAGGTTTTTGCCTATGTTGTTAAGAGGCTGCATATTAGGCTGAAAAAGGTCGATAACGATAAGGTCAGCCTGCTTGCCCTCTGCGATAATGTCGCAGTCAGAAAGCCCCATTGCCCTTGCAGAGCCTACAGTTGCCGCTTTCAGCACCGAGTCAGCAGGGCAGGCAGAAGCATCATCGCAAGCTATCTTCTGCAAGCCTGTCATAAGGAACATTTCTCTGAACATATCAAGACAGTTGTTGCTTGCAGGGCCGTCGGTACCTATAGCAATGTTTATGCCCATATCCTGCATTTTTACGATAGGCGCAATGCCGCTTGCAAGCTTTACGTTAGAGCCTGCACAGTGAACAGCCCATACGCCCTTGTTTTTGAATATCTCAAGGTCCTTATCGCTCATGTGAACGCAGTGGAAGCCTGCACCGCCAAAGTCGAAAATACCGAAGCTGTCAAAAAGCTCAGTTGGCGTCATTCCGTATTTCTCTATGCACTCTCTAACTTCTTTTGCAGTTTCCGAGTTGTGCATTGCAACAGGCGCTTTGTATTTTGCCGCAAGCTTGCCAACGCCCTCCATAAGCTCCTTTTCGCAGGTGTATTCTGCATGGAAGCCAAGCATAAAGCTTATAAGAGGGTCAACATTGTTGTATTTCAGATAGTTGTTTTCAAGCCTTTCAAGATTAGACTTGTCACCGCTTACCGCACCGCAAAGTACAGAGCGGAAACCGCTTTCCGTGCAGGCTTTTACATAATCGTCAAGCTCAAAGTACATATCAAATGCCGCCGTACAGCCTGTTGTGAGATATTCAAGTATAGCAAGCTTTGTGAGCCAGTAAACTTTCTCTCCGTCAAGCTTTGCTTCCATTGGAAAGATCTGCTTGAAAAGCCAGTCCTGCAAAGGCATATCGTCAGCATATGATCGCAGAAAAGTCATTGCCGAGTGAGTGTGTGCATTTTTGAATGACGGCATAAGGAGATTTCCCTTGAGGTCATATTCACGTTCAAAAACCTTTCCGTCAAGCTCCTCAGCCGTAGGCTTGCCAACGAAAACTATCTTTGAGCCTTCCGTCCAGACCTCTATATCCTGCGTTTCTATGCCGTTGGCAAGGGTCATTACCCTGCCGCCGAAAAATCTTATCATGGCTCTTTATCCTCCCTTACTCTATTTCAAGAACAGCCGTCTGCTCTCCGTGGCGTGAGATAACTCTCGGCACTCTTGCAGATATTCCGCAAACTATCTCGTAGCCTATTGTTCCTGTCATTTTGCCGATATCGTCGGCGGTTATCTTTTCATTTCCCTGTGCGCCTATGAGGACAGCCTCGTCCCCTGCCTTTACGTCCTCTACCTCAGTTACATCACACATGAACTGATCCATACATATCCTGCCTGTGATAGGGCATTTCTTTCCGTTGATAAGCACATATCCCTTGTTTGAAAGCGCCCTTGGATAGCCGTCTGCATAGCCTGCCGTAACAGTTGCGAGCTTTACTTTGCCATTTGCAGTGTAAGTCCTGCCGTAGCTTACGTCAGTGCCATTGTCTATGTATTTTACCTGCGCAACAGCTGCCTTAAATTCCATAGCAGGCTTTGGCTCAAAAGGCAGAGCCTTTGCAGGGTCAGGATAAAGTCCGTAAAGTATTATTCCAAGCCTTGCAAGAGAGCTTCTCTCATTATAATAGTATACTCCGCCGGCTGAGTTGAGAAAATGCACTTTTTCAAGGTGAAGCCCCTCTGCTTCGCATTTGTCAGCAACGGCAAGTATCTTCTCCGTCTGCGCCTTTGTGTATTCCTCGTCCTGCTCTCTCAGGCTGTCAGCCACCGCATAGTGGGTGAAAATGCCCTCCAGCGCAATGTTTTCAAGCTTCGATATCTCTTTAAGCTCACCGTATATCTTGTCGGTTCCCCCGTGAAGACCTATCCTCGTCATGCCCGTGTCGATAGCGGCGTGTATGCGTACCTTGCCGTTAGCGTTTTCTGAAAGTGCTTTAGCATATGAAAACTCTGTGCAAGCCTGAATTATGTCAAGCTTTGTGAGCCACTTAGCATTCTCAGGAGGTGTGTAGCCCAAAATGAGTATCTCGCCCTTTATGCCCATATCCCTGAGCCTGTGGGCTTCGTGTATGTTCGATACCGCAAACCAGCGAATGTCCATCTCGTTTTCAAGAAACGGAACTACCCCGTTGTCAAAATGTCCGTAGCAGCTCGCCTTTACAACGCACATTATCTCTGTTTTTTCCCCTATGAGCCTGCGGTATTCTTTCAGATTGTATTCAATGCTGTCAAGATCTACCTCAGCCCATGCTCTCTTCAAAAAATCCATTTTATTTTTCTTCCCTTTCGGTTTTATAATTGTGCCTTTGCACAAAATATTTGTCATTTTCTATTGAAAAAGATAAATCAATGTGTTATAATGTTCTTATCATGGGCATTGTGTCGCCAAATCTTTCAGGAGGCTTTGATGTGAGTAATATCGTCCCCGCAGAAGAATTTTTCTGCAACCGAGATACCTCTTGCTGCTTTACAGGTCATAGGGACAGGGATCTGCCTTTCGGCGGCGATGTCCATAAGCAGGGTATGAAAAATCTCCTGAGTATGCTCGTCCTTATGATAAAGGAAGCATATAGCGAAGGCTGCCGTACTTTTATATCAGGTATGTCAAAAGGTATCGACCTGCGCTGTGCTGAGATAGTCCACAGCCTTTCGGCTCAGCCCGAATATAAGGACATGAAGCTCGTGTGCGTTCTGCCCTATGCAGGTCAGCGCACAGAGATGAAAACACCCTTGGACAGCTATACATATTCGCTTATTCTGAACTCTTGCAGTGCGGTCGTGATAACAAGCCCCAAGTATGAAAACGGCTGTTATAAAAAGCGAAACAGCTTTATGGTTGAACATTCCTCTCGTGTGATCGGGGTCATAAAAGAGAAAGCCAAAGGCTCAGGCACTTTGCAGACCATAAACATGGCAAAGCGTGCAGGCCTTACGCTGAATATCATATGCCTTGACGATAATCCTGTTTTTTATATCGACTCAGACTCAGACAGCCGTCCTATTTAGTTTACACCTAAATTGCAAATTGTTCAATAGTTTTCGAGAATTTTTCCGAAAAAGTTTATATATGAAAATATGGCGGACAGTATGCCTGCCTGTATATATTTGAAAGTAAGGAGATCAATAACATGGCTCAGACGAAAGCTCACAAGAAAAAAAGAAGATCTCAGGCTCCTATCGCTCTGGTCTACTTCATAACGATGATAATATTCCTCTTTGTTATCGGTATGCTTGCACTGTATGCCCTCAGAGAGTTTGGTGTTATCGGCAATGATGACAGCGACAGCGACGCAGGCATAAAAAGCCCGGTTTATAATACCCTTTTTGCAAGAGTGAACAGCAAGGGCGTTCTTGCAGACGCAACAGTCATAAGAGTTGCACCGGACGCAAAGAAGATAATCATAATGCCTGTTTCAGCGTTCACAGTGAGCGGAAGCCAGACAATGCGTGAGATACACGAAGAGGGCGGCATGGTGAAGCTTGAAGCAGCCGTTGCAGACACTTTCGGTATCACTATAGACAATTACGTTTCTCTCACAAATGACGCATTCGAGAATGCGGCGGATATTGTTGGCGGAATTACATATACTCCTGATGAGGAGCTTTACTATCTCTCTCAGGATAATGACGAGAACGATATCGCTATCCCAAGCGGCGATCTGACTAACCTCAGCGGTCATCAGATAAGACTTATCTGTCAGTATCCTGTTTTCAAAGAGGGCAGGAACGGTAATATGAAGTTTCTTGGAACTGCGGTGACAATGCTTATAAACAACGCTTTCCAGCAGACGAATATCACTAAGGATAATCTTGATAACTTCTATAATATATTCACCGCAAACAGTGATACCGATTGGACAAGTGCACAGTATAAGGAAGAAAAGTCATATCTCAAGGATATGCTGGATCAGAACCTTACTCCTGCAGAAGCTCTTGTGCCAGAGGGCGAGTGGACGGACGATTCTCACTTTAAGGTGTCTGATAAGTTCAAGGAGAGCGTTCAGACAATGCTCAAAGATACTGCACCGTCAGCAGCGGAGAAGTAAAAACGTAAAGGCTGAAATTTTAACAGGGGGCGATATAACGTGAAACTTCTGGTCATAATCCTTAATAAAACAGACGTGCTTGACTATTTGCTGGAGGGACTTTCAGCAGCAGGCATAAAGGGTGCGACTATAATCGAGTCGTCAGGTATGGCAATGACCCTTTCAAGACTTGACAGCAGCTTTCTCAGCGCCTCTATCCGAGGACTTTTCAGCGGTGACGAGGATAACAGAACTATCCTGTCGGTAATAAAAAATAATCAGCTCGATACCGCACGAAAGATAGTTTATAATACTGTGGGCGATCTATCTCAGCCCAATACGGGAATAATGTTCACCGTTCCGCTGGATTTCGTCGAGGGAACAGTGAAGAAACCCGTGGATAAAGAAAAAGCAAAACCTAAGGATATCCCTGAGGAGAATGAAAAGAACGTCAGTTGACGAAATGTTTACAGACTATTAACATAATATTTAATTCTTTTCGTTAAAAACTTTTGAATGTCCTTGCAAAAAACTGTTTTGTGTGGTATAATAATCACAATAGGCTTTTAATGAAAGACTGGAACTTGACTTCCGGTCTTTTGGTTTTGTATGGGGCTTTTTTTCATGGCAAAGCCTGATGGCTTTGCTTTGGGAAGCATTAACGGAGGTGCTGTATGGAAGTAAAGAAAACTACGGTAGAAAAAGTAAGAGAGCTTGCACAGCCTATCGCAGACGAGCTTGGCTTTTTCCTTTGGGACGTAAGGTTTGAAAAGGAGGGAGCAACGTGGTACCTCAGGGTGCTTATCGACAAGGACGGCGGCATAGATATGGACGATTGCGAGGCTTTCACAAGACCGATGAACAAGGTGCTTGACGAGGCAGATCCTATAGCTCAGAGCTATGTGCTGGAGTGCGGAAGTCCCGGACTTGGCAGAGAACTTAGAAGACCCGAGCATTTTGAGGTCTGCATAGGCGACGTTATAAGAGTAAGGCTCATAAGACCTGACGAAAACGGTGAAAAAGAGTTCGTTGTGGGTCTTGTGGAATATGACAAGGATAAGATACTTTGTCAGAAGCTGGACGAGGATATGAACGGCGTGGAGAATGTAGAGTTCAAGCTTGCAGATTGTGCTTATGTAAAGCTCAATGATGACGCAGACCTGTTCTGAATGAAGAAATTTAATAAATATGGGCAAAGCCCGAATCAAGTGTGAAAGGATTGATCAGAAAATGAATAAGGAAATGACCAGCAAATTTTTTGAAGCTCTGACGGATTTGGAAAAGGAAAATAATATTGGCAGCGATATACTTATTGAGAAAATAAAATCAGGTATCGAAAAGGCTATCAAGAAGGATTATCCTTACTGCGAGAATATCAGAGTGGATATCGACCCTGTTACAGGAAAGCTCGATATAAGGATACTAAAGGAAGTTATGGACGTTATGTATGTTGACGACCCTGACAACGAGATCTTCCTTGACGAAGCAAAGGTCTATGACCCTAACATCAAGGTGGGCGATATGGTGGAGATACCTCTCGACCCTGCAAAGTTCGGCAGAGTTGCCGCTCAGAATGCAAAGCAGTCTATCAAGCACGATATCAAGGATTTTGAAAGAGCAAGACTTATCGAGCAGTATCACGATAAGGAGCATGAGTGCGTTTCTGCCACAGTCCAGAAGGTCGAGCCTGCTACTCAGAACGCTATACTTACTATCGACAAGAACGAAGTTTATCTTGTAAGAAACGAGCAGATACCAGGCGAAACACTCAAGGCAGGAGATATCATCAAGGTATATGTTGTGGGTATCGCAAATCCTGACAGAAAGCCTTCTATCAAGATATCAAGAACTCACAGAGAGCTTGTTAAAAGACTTTTTGAGCTTGAAGTTCCTGAGATAGCAGACGGCACTGTTGAAGTAAAGGCTATTTCAAGAGTTGCAGGCGCAAGAAGCAAGATAGCGGTTTATTCAAAGGACCCTAATGTTGACGCCGTAGGCGCTTGTATCGGTCCTAGAAAGTCAAGAATAACTTCTGTTGTGAACGAGCTTAAGGGCGAGAAGATAGACGTTATCAATTGGTGCGAAGACCCTGCACAGTTTATCGCAAAGGCTCTTGCTCCGGCTGAGGTAATAAACGTTGTTCTCAGCGAAGAGGAGGGCGTAAGAGAGTGCCGTGTTACTGTTCCAGATAACCAGCTCTCACTTGCTATCGGTAATAAGGGTCAGAACGCAAAGCTTGCCGCAGGTCTGACAGGCTATAAAATAGATATCGTATCCGAAAGCTCTGCAAAGGCTGAGGCTGCTGATGATGAAAACTAAGAAGATACCAATGAGAATGTGTCTTGGGTGCGGCGAAATGAAACCCAAGAGAGAGCTTATCAGAGTGGTGAAGTCAAAAGAGGGGGATATCTCCCTTGACCTCACAGGCAAAAAATCAGGCAGAGGCGCTTATATATGCAAAAGCGTCGAATGCTTTGAAAAAGCAAGAAAAGCAAGAAAGTTTGAAAGAAGCTTTTCCTGCATGATAAGCGAGGATATATATAACAGCATGGAGGGCGAGCTTAGGGAAAATGAATAATAAAATAGGGCTTGTTACAATGTGCAGAAAAGCAGGAAAGCTTGTAATGGGTATGGATATGGTGAAGGATGCCTGCAATACAGGCAAAGCCTGCGCAGTGTTTGCGGCAACGGATTTTTCACCTAAATCTCTTAAAGAGATAAAGTTCAACTGCTACAAAAACGGGATAAAGCTTTACAGCCTTGGCATGACAATGGACGATATCCATTTTGGCCTTGGCAAAAGAACAGGCGTTATCGCTATTTGCGAGGGAGGCTTCGCAAAGGCTTGCGCCAAAGGGCTTGAGGAGATCCCTATAGACGAAAATGAGTTTTATAGCATTTAGCATTTATTGAGGAGGTATTTTACAGCCTATGAGTATGAAAACAACTAAATATAAGCTTAGCGATATGGCTAAGGATCTGAAAGTTACAAATAACGACCTTATCGAGTGTCTTGGCAAGCTCGGCGGAGAGCCAAAGAAAACACAGTCAGTGCTTACCCCTGAGGAGATCTCTTATGTTCTGGAGTATTATACACAGAACAATCAGGTGGACAGCTTTGACGCTTTCTATGCAAATAACGTAAAGCCTGCCAAGGAAGAAAAGAAGGCAGATAAGAAGCCTGTAAAGGCTGAGAAAAAGGAGAAAAAGGCTGAAAAGAAGCCTGAGCCTAAGCCGGCTCCAAAGGCAGAAGCAAAGCCTGAGCCTAAGGCAGAGCCAAAGGTGGAAAAGAAGCCGGAGGTCAAGGCCGAAACAAAACAGCCTGCACCTGAACAGAAGAAAAAGCAGCCAGCTCCACAGAAGTCTGCAAAGAAGAAAGAGCATGGCGTTCGTCAGCAGCTTGGCGGTTTTTCTGATAAGAAAGAAGCTTCAGGCGGATATACTATCTCTGAGGATAACGATTCGTTCGGCACACAGAGAACTATCGACACAAGAGGAAGCTATATAGAGCTTGATAAGTATAACGAGAAGTATGATAACCTTGCAAACTCAAAGCAGAACAAGAGCAAGGATAACTTCACAAAGAAGCAGAAGCTCACTCAGAAATCTCAGCAGAGAAAGAAACAGCAGTTCTCACATAAGAAGGAAACTGAGAGCGAAAAGCTCCGCAGACTGGAGCTTGAAAGAGCAAGAAAACAGCAGCTCAAGGTCATGATACCTGACGAGATCGTTGTTTCAGAGCTTGCAAGCAGACTTAAAGTAACAGCTACCGAGGTCATCAAAAAGCTTATGGGTCTTGGCGTAATGGCTTCTATCAATGAGGTGGTCGACTTTGATACCGCCGCACTTGTTGCAGAAGAGCTTGGCGCAAAGGTTGAAAAGGAAGTACACGTTACAATAGAAGAAAGACTTATCGAAACTGACGAAGATCCAGAGGAGAGCCTGCAGGAAAGATGCCCTGTCGTTGTCGTTATGGGTCACGTTGACCATGGTAAGACATCTATCCTCGACAGAATAAGAAACGCTCACGTTACTGACACTGAGGCAGGCGGTATCACACAGCATATCGGTGCTTATCAGGTAGAGTATCAGGGCAAGAAGATAACATTCCTTGATACTCCGGGCCATGAAGCTTTCACAGCCATGAGAGCAAGAGGTGCGAACGTTACAGATATCGCTATCCTCGTTGTTGCCGCTGATGACGGTATCATGCCGCAGACTATCGAGTCTATCAACCACGCAAAGGCAGCAGGCGTTTCAATAATCGTTGCTATCAATAAAATGGATAAAGAAGGCGCAGACCCTGACAGAGTTAAGCAGCAGCTCACAGAGCAGTCCCTCGTTGTCGAGGAATGGGGCGGCGATGTTATCGCAGTTCCTGTTTCCGCAAAGACCGGTATGGGTATAGACGAGCTTCTTGAAAACATTCTCCTCGTTGCAGAGGTCAAGGAGCTTAAAGCTAACCCTGACAGACTTGCAAGAGGTACTGTAGTCGAGGCCAGACTTGATAAGGGTAAAGGCCCTGTTGCTACACTCCTCGTTCAGAATGGTACTTTGAAGTCAGGCGACGTTATAATCGCAGGCACTTCTGTCGGACGTATCAGAACGATGACAAACGATAAGGGCAGAAGCATTAAGGAAGCCGGCCCGTCAACACCTGTTGAGATAACAGGTCTGGGCGAAGTTCCAAGTGCAGGTGACGTTTTCAACGCAGTTGCAGACGAAAAGCTTGCAAGAGAGCTTGTTGAGCAGAGAAAGCATGAAGCTAAGGAAGAACAGTTCCAGCAGCATCAGAAGGTAACTCTCGATAACCTGTTCAGCCAGATAGCTGAGGGAGAAATGAAAGAGCTTCCTATCATCGTCAAGGCTGACGTTCAAGGCTCAGTTGAAGCCGTTAAGCAGTCACTTGAAAAGCTTTCAAATGACGAGGTCAGAGTTAAGGTCATCCACGGCGGCGTAGGCGCTGTATCTGAAAGCGACGTTATGCTCGCAAACGCTTCAAACGCTATCATCGTTGGATTTAACGTTCGTCCTGACCCTGTTGCAAAGCAGAATGCAGAGCAGAGCGGCGTTGATATCAGACTTTACAGAATAATCTATGATGCAATAGAAGAAATAACAGACGCTATGAAGGGTATGCTTGCTCCTAAGTACAGAGAGGTGGAAACAGCCCGTATCGAAGTAAGACAGGTCTACAAGATATCCAATGTTGGTACTGTAGCAGGTTCTTACGTTCTTGACGGTAAGGTGGGCAGAAATAACGAGATAAGAGTCGTAAGAGACGGTATCGTTATCGCCGAGGATAAGATGTCAAGCCTTAAGAGATTTAAGGACGACGCCAAGGAAGTTGCCGCAGGCTTTGAGTGCGGTATCACTCTTGAAAAGTTCACCGATATCAAGGAGGGCGACATTTTCGAGGCGTTCTATATGGAAGAATACAGAGATTGATAATGATGCTTACGGGACGGACAGCCGCCCCGTAAGAGCATATTTAAGCAGGAGATAAAGATATTATGGCAGGTTACAGAGCAGGACGTATGTCCGAAGATATAAGAAGAATAATATCGGGCAAAATGAGAGACCTTAAAGACCCAAGGATACACGGAGGAGATATGCTCACTATCGTCCGCTGCGACGTGGCAGGCGACGGCTCATTCTGTAAAGTGTATGTTTCAAGCTTTGAGGGCTATGAAAAGGCAAAGGAAGCAGTTAAGGGCTTTGAGTCGGCAACAGGATTTCTCAAAAGAGAGATATCAAACGTGCTGAAGCTGAAAAAATGCCCTGAGCTTAAATTTATCGCAGATAATTCTATCGAGCATTCAGCAAAGATAAACAAGCTTCTTAAAGAAGTTCTGCCCGAAGAAGAAAAAGAAGAGAAAGACGGCGAAGAGTAATAGAGGAGAAAGGATATTATGACATTTCAGGATATTCTTAAAATATTTGAAGAAAATGACAATTTTCTTATTTTAACTCATAAAAGCCCCGATGGCGATACGCTTGGTTCAGGCTTTGCCCTGTGCGCTTTTCTGAGAGATATGGGGAAAAAGGCTAACGTTGTAAATTCCGACAGCTTTCCCGAAAGATATGATCTTATCTATGAGAGCTATTACCCTCAGGAATTTGATGTGAAGTACGTTATCGCAGTGGATATCGCAGACACGAATCTTCTTGGCAGCAACCTTTCAAAGTATGCCGAGGAGGGTGCGATCGACCTTTGCATCGACCACCACATCTCAAACAAGTATTTTGCAAAGCAGTCATATGTAGAAGCAGACGCTTCTGCCGCAGCACTTATAATGTATAAGATATTCAAAGCTTCAGGCAGAAAGATATCACGTCAGATAGCGAGATGCCTTTATACAGGCATTGCAACAGATACAGGCTGCTTCAAGTATGAAAACACAACTCCGCAGGCTCATATCGCCTGTGCAGAGCTTATGTCATATGGCATAGATTTTGCTTATATCAACAGAAAAATGTTTGATGTAAAAAGCAAGGGCAGACTTATGGTGGAGCAGTCCGTTACAGCGAATATGGAGTATTACTGCGGTGGCAAATGCTCTATGATAGTGCTTACAAAAGAGCTTATGGAGAAAAGCGGCGTTGACGCTGCCGAGTTCGAGGGACTTGCTTCTATACCATTGTCCGTTGAGGGCGTGAAAATAGGCATAACAGTTAAGCAAAGACACGAGAACGTCTTTAAAATATCAGTAAGAAGCGACGATGAGATAGACGCTTCTGCATTCTGCCGTGAGTTTGGCGGCGGAGGACACATAAGAGCCGCAGGCTGTGAGATAACAGGAAGCCTTGAAGAAGTCAAGGCTAAGCTTCTTAAGCAAGCGGAAAAGGTCTTGGGCTGATGAGCTTGGATAACAGCAAGGATAATATCTGCGGCATTTTGCCTGTAAAAAAGCCCGAGGGCTGGACTTCTTTTGACGTTATCGCAAAGCTCAGAGGCGTTCTAAGGATAAAAAGATTGGGTCATTCAGGGACCCTTGACCCTATGGCAACAGGCGTTCTGCCTGTTTTCGTGGGCAGAGCCACAAAAGCCTGCGATATTATCCCCGACAGACGAAAGGTCTATACCGCAGGCTTTCAGCTTGGGGTAAGCACCGATACCTTAGACAGCACAGGAAAGACGTTAAAAACAAGCGACAAGGCAGTTACCAGAGCCGACCTTGAATGTGCAAAAAGCAGTTTTGTAGGCGATATTATGCAGGTGCCGCCTATGTATTCTGCAATAAAAGTGAACGGCAAAAAGCTCTATGAGCTTGCAAGAGCAGGCAAAGAAATAGAGCGTGAGCCGAGAGCTGTCCATATCGACAGCATTGATATAATAGAATATGACGAAGCTTCACGCAGGGGCGTAATGAAAGTTGATTGCGAAAAAGGTACTTATATACGCTCCGTTATCAGCGACATAGGTGAAAAGCTTGGCTGTGGCGGAATGATGACTTCTCTTGAGCGTTCCTATTCAGGGGGCGTTGATATAAAAGATTGCTATACCATAGAGGAGATAGCCGAAATTTGTGAGCAGGACAAGCTGTCACAAATGCTTATCCCACTTGACAGAGCCTTTGTAAGCTACGAAAAAACCACCCTTGGACAGTGGGAAACAAAGCTTTATAGAAACGGAGTAAAGCTCAGACCTGAGCAGACAGGGATAAAAGATCTGTCAGAGGACAAGCTCTACCGTGTCTACGGCAGTGATAACAGCTTCCTCGGTATCGGCACTTTTCATGAGGGCAGTTTCAGAAGCTTCAAAAATTTCTGATAATTTGTTTTATTCGGAGGGATATTTTGACGGATATAACAAACAGCGGGTTTATCCCCGAAAAAAGGACAGTTTGCGCTCTTGGACTTTTTGACGGAGTCCACAGAGGACATCAGCTCATAATAACAACGGCTGTGAAAAAGGCTCAGAGCCTTGACGGACATTCGGCAGTTTTCTGTTTCAAGACCGACACAGTGACCTCAAAAGGTCATGACGGCAGGATAGAAATGCTTATGAGCGACGAGGAAAAGCATAAAAAAATGGCAGAGCTTGGGGTCGAAGTGCTTTTCTCACCTGATTTTGCAGAGTTCAAAGGTATGTCACCGGAGGATTTTGTGAAAAAGGTGCTGAAAGAAAGGCTCAATTGCAGCGGCGCAGTGTGCGGAAACGATTTTACATTCGGCAAAGGCGCACAGGGCAAGGCTGTTGACCTTAAAAGGCTCGGTGAAAAATATGATATAGATGTGGAAATAGTAAGTCCACTGCTCATGGGCGGTGAGGTCATAAGTTCCACTGAGATAAGACGATGCGTCCGTGAGGGCGAGATAGCCAAAGCAAATGAAATGCTGGGTTATCATTTTGGATTCTGCCTTGAAGTGGAACACGGCTTTCAACGTGGCAGAACGTGGGATTTCCCCACGATAAATCAGCAGATACCAAAGGGCAGGGTAATGCCGAAATTCGGCGTTTATTGCTCCGCTGTTGAAATAGACGGAAATAAGTATGCAGGCGTGACAAATATAGGCGTAAAGCCTACCGTCCATGTTGAAACAGCTCCCCTTGCAGAAACCTTCATCATGGATTATCATGGGGATCTTTACGGCAGAAAGCTAAAACTTGAACTGCATGAATTTCTTCGCCCCGAAAAAATGTTTGACAGCTTTGACAGCCTCCGTGAGGAGATAGCAAAAAACAAAGAGCAGGCGGTCAGATATTTTGAGGAAAATAAAATATGACAAGTGAAGATTTGCCAAGACGAAAGAAAATACGTCTTGAGGGTTATGATTATTCTGCGAACGGCTTGTATTTTGTGACGATATGTGTTACTGAAAAATACCAAGTCCTGTGGGAGAATGTAGGGGCGAACAGTGTTCGCCCGCTGACTGCAAATGAAATTCTGCACCCAAAACTTTCTGATACAGGAAAACTTGTAAAGAGAAAACTCACAGAGATATCTGAGCACTATCCCGACGTTTTTGTAGAGATGTCTTGTATCATGCCTGACCATGTGCATATTATAATCAAAATTGAAAAACAGCCGAAAAACGGGCGAACACTGTTCGCCCCTACAAGTGAAACACCGACACTTTCAAGGGTCATAAAACATTTCAAAGAGGCTGTCACAAAAGAACTAGGTTATTCCATATGGCAAAAATCTTTTTATGATACGATAATCAAAAACAGAAAGCAACACGCAGAAATAAGGCAGTATATTGCAAATAATCCTGCGAAATATGTAAAAATTGCATTTGATGAGCAGGATATGAAATAAGACTCTAATTTTGAAAGGAAGATATAAATGAACAAGGTAAGAACAAGATTTGCACCTTCACCAACAGGTTATATGCACATAGGTAACCTGAGAACAGCACTCTTTACCTATCTTATTGCAAAGCAGAACGGAGGAGACTTTATTCTCCGTATCGAGGATACAGACCAGGAGCGTTATGTTGACGGTGCTGTTGAGGTCATCTATAAAACACTTAAAGACGTTGGTCTTAACTGGGACGAAGGTCCTGATATCGGCGGACCTGTAGGCCCTTATATCCAGTCACAGAGAATGGGTATGTTCAAAAAGTATGCAGAGGAGCTTGTTGAAAAGGGTGAAGCTTATTATTGCTTCTGCGACAAGGAAAGACTTGAGGAAGTAAGAGCCATTCAGGAAGCAAGCGGTATCGCTCCAATGTATGACAGACATTGCCGTAACCTCTCACCTGAAGAGATAAAGGAAAAGCTTGACGCAGGTGTTCCTTATGTTATCAGACAGAAAATACCTACAGAGGGCGAAGTTACTTTCCATGACGAGCTTTACGGCGATATCACTGTTGACTGCTCTACCCTCGACGACCAGATACTTATAAAGACAGACGGTATGCCTACCTATAACTTTGCAAACGTTGTTGACGACCACCTTATGGGTATCACCCACGTTGTTAGAGGTAACGAGTACCTTGCTTCTGCACCTAAGTATAACCTGCTCTATAAGGCTTTCGGCTGGGAGATACCAACCTATATCCATGTTGAGCATATCATGAAAGATAAGCAGCATAAGCTCTCAAAGAGAGACGGCGACGCTTCCTATGAGGATCTTATGAAGAAGGGCTATCTTAAAGAAGCCGTTATAAACTATATCGCTCTGCTTGGCTGGGCGCCAAAGGGCGAGAACGAGATATTCTCACTTGAAGAGCTTGTTAAGGAATTCGATATCCACGGACTTTCTAAATCCCCTGCTATCTTTGACCCTGCTAAGCTTAAAGCTATCAACGGCAAGTATATAAAGGCTATGACCCCTGAGAAGTTTGCTGAGTATGCTATCCCTTATATCAAGCAGTCCGTTCATAGAGAGGACGTTGACCTTAACGAGATCGCAAAGCTCTTGCAGGTAAGAACAGAGCTTTTCACAGAGATACCTGAAATGGTAGACTTTATCGACGCTCTCCCTGAGTATGATATAGCTCTCTATACACATAAGAAGATGAAAACGAACCCTGAAAATTCTCTTGAATCTCTCAAAGAAGTTCTCCCTGTTCTCGAGGGCGTTGAGGATTGGACAGAGGAAAATATCCATGACGCACTCTTTGACCTTATCGGCAAGCTTGGCGTAAAGAACGGTATCGTTCTGTGGCCTCTTAGAGTTGCAGTTTCAGGTAAGGCGTTCACTCCGGGCGGCGGTGTTGAGATATCATATCTCATCGGCAAGGAGGATACTCTTGCAAGAATAAGAAAGGGCATTGAGAAGCTGTCATAATAAAAACTACGAAAATGTTGAACAAGTGTAGGGGCGAAATAATTTCCAAACAAGTGGGATGTCGGATCTCTGCAAAGCAGAAATTGCACCGCTCCCCTACAAATTACATAGACACATCGCTTTTAGACAGATAAATAATTCAACAGCGGAGCATTTTGAGTATTTGCTACTTTAAATTTACTTAAAATGCTCTGTATTTCGTACAGCTATCACTCCCCTGTCACATAAGTATTATAAAATTGTAAAGACTTATGAATGCTTTTCCTAAGAGGAGGAAATAAAATGATAGAGGTTATAAACCTTACCAAGAGATACGGCGACAAAAAGGCTGTCGATAATATCTCTTTTAAAGCTGAGGACGGAGAAGTTCTCGGCTTCCTCGGTCCTAACGGAGCGGGAAAATCCACCACCATGAATATCCTTACAGGCTACATATCCTGTACAGACGGCAAAGCCCTTATAGACGGCGTAGATATCCTTGAAGACCCTATCAAGGCAAAAAAGCAGATAGGCTATCTCCCTGAGCTTCCGCCCCTTTATATGGATATGACCGTAAAAGAATATCTCTATTTTGTCTATGACCTTAAAAAGTGTAAGCTTCCAAAGGTGTCACATCTTAAAGATATATGCGGACTTGTAAAGATAGACCATGTTTATAACAGAATAATCAAGAACCTGTCAAAAGGTTATAGACAGAGAGTAGGTCTTGCTCAGGCTCTTATCGGCAACCCAAAGGTTCTTATCTTGGACGAGCCTACAGTAGGTCTTGACCCTAAGCAGATAATCGAGATAAGAACTCTTATAAGAAAGCTCGGCAAAAATCATACCGTTATCCTTTCTTCCCATATCCTCTCTGAGGTGCAGGCTGTCTGCGATAAGATAATCGTCATCAACGAGGGCAAGGTCGTCGCAAACGATACAGAGGAACACCTCTCACAGAAGCTCTCAGGCGAGCATAAGCTCACTGCAAAGATACAGGGCGATAAGGATAAGATCGTCAGAGCAATGCAGGGCATAAAGGGCGTTGAAAAAGTCATCTGCGACGCAAGCCATAAAGACGGCGTGAACGATATAAGAATAGAGGCAAAAGAGGGCGTGGATATCAGACGTGACGTCTTTGAAACAGTTGTTAAAAACGGCTGGTATATGCTTGAACTTAAGACCTCTGAGCTTTCACTTGAAGATATATTCCTCAAGCTCACAATGGGCGAGGCTTTGCCTGCCCTTGAAAATACTTCCGATAAGGAGGGAAATGACTAATGGGCGCAATATTCAGACGAGAGGTAAGAAGCTATTTTACCTCACCTATCGGTTATATTTTCCTTGCGGCATTCTATGCCTATTCAGGCGTAATGTTTGCAAACTACAGCCTTGAAAGCGGCTATACAAGACTTGATTCCGTTTTCAGTGCGCTTCTTATAATCATAATAGTGCTTATACCTGTCCTCACCATGAGGACCATATCCGAGGAAAAGCGAACAAAAACAGACCAGTGTCTGCTCACCGCCCCTGTGGGTCTTGGCAGCATAGTCGTTGGTAAATTCCTTGCCGCTTTCCTTATCTATATCCTGTCTCTTATACACATCTCCGAGCCCACGAGACCGGAG